>Ga0209769_1000842_pt1 | contig 12264 bp, 17 predicted proteins | sample LauGreSuBDMM15DN_2_FD_187569 | JGI IMG/M metagenome (GOLD analysis project Ga0209769, IMG submission 187569) | Freshwater lake microbial communities from Lake Michigan, USA - Su13.BD.MM15.DN (SPAdes) (version 3) | ecosystem: Environmental > Aquatic > Freshwater > Lake | place: Lake Michigan, USA...
CGGTCAGGTAGAAGAACCGCGAGTCGTGGAGCAACACCTTGCACGAAAGATTCTCGAGTCCTTTGAAGAGAATCTTTCCTGAAGGCAAAATCGTTTCCGAGAAGCCCATCTAATTTTAGTTTAGAATTTATTTAAAGGTACTGACGTAAGATATACAAATGATTGATAAGGTGTTCCAGAAGTGGAAGATTCAACCAAAGGGAATTATTCACATAGGAGCAAATTTTTGCAACGAGAGGGGGTTCTACGCTCAAGCAGGCTGTGATGACTCAAAGGTGGTGTGGGTCGAGGCCATTCCCGACATCTGTAACCGCTGTAAGCAAATTTTCCCTCGTGTGACCATCCTCAATGAGGCCGTTTCGGAAAGCGAGGGCGACATCGAGTTCATGGTCTCCAGCAACAATGGAGAGTCGAGTTCGATCCTTGATTTCGCAGAGCACGCGCAAATTTACCCAAGTGTCACGGAGGCCGGAAGGATCAAAATGCGAACTATTTCACTTCCTAATATGATGAACAAGTACAACTTGGACCCGAATAACTACGACTTTCTCGTCATGGATATCCAGGGAGCCGAGATGAACGCACTTCGTGGGATGGTCGACGTCATTTCAAAGTTCAAGTTCATCGTACTCGAAGTGAGCATCTTCGAGCTCTACAAAGCCCAGGGTCTTCTTCATGACGTTATGGATTTTCTTAGGAAATACGGGTTTTCACTTGTCGATATGGATATGAACGCCGAGGGATGGGGTGATGCCCTCTTCACATCTTCGATGGACAACCTAAAGAGGCCCGTCATCGCACAGCATTATAGAGAAAACTGACCAATTTGCCCTGTATAATAAATAACATAGAGTGGTCTCTGCCCGTAGGCTGCCGCTGTATACCCAAAAGTGGAGATGCCGGCCCCCTTATTCGTCGTCGGGTCGAACCCAGGCCCGGCGGTCGTAAATACTGCCGGGCACATACTCAATGTGTACCACTCGAGATACGCATCCATCAGCCCCTGTGAACTCTGTGATACGCCTCCACACGTTTCTGGGTCGCACGAGAGGGTGATGTCGGTATCGAAGACGACCACTTTGTCTCCAAAGAGCTCTTTGTAACGGCCTTTCACCTCTTTGCTATCACTCGCCAAAAATACACGAAGTTTAGAACTCGCCACTATGTTGTCGACAACCCTGAAGGTCTCGGCCGATGCGAACCAGTCGCCCCCGTGAGAGGCCGACAGCCCCTTGCAATCGGGCATCGCACTCCCGCACCGAATGTGAATTCCAACTTCAACCCCCTCCAGGCTCTCCACCTTTGTCTGAAAGAGGTTGAGAAGCTCCACGGTGGGGCTCATGACAGCCGGCATGACCACCGCGAGGCGGGAGAATGCCGGTTGGTTGCAGTATAGGTCACCGTCTATCGTATGAGGCTCATCCTTGGTGAATTTTACATTGAAATAGAAAGCCCGACCCCTCTCAAAGTCCTTGAGGTTCTCGTCGACCCGACCACTGGGAGCCTTTTCGAGGAAATCGAAGAGTTTCACGAGGACATTTCCAAACCCGAGACGAGGGTTGACTACGTGGATGGCCATTTCTAGAAGAGACTGCGATTTCTCTAACTTAAAAAACAGGTTGGACATATCATTATGAAGCTCCATCTCGGTTGCTGGCACCGATATCTGGAAGGGTACGTAAATATTGACATCAAGGGAAATTCTGCCGATATTCACGCGGACCTCAGAAGCCTGCCGTTTGGAGATTGCAGCGTCGATGAAATTTACGCATCACACGTTCTGGAACATTTTGGCCGGCACGAGTTCCTGGCGGTCCTCCGCGAATGGAACCGGGTCCTCAAGCCGGGTGGAGGCATCTACATCGCAGTTCCGGACATCGACAGTGCCATCGCCTACTACCTCAAACACGGGGACCTCAAGCCGCTCTACGGGCAATTCTGGGGAGGGCAGCGAGATGAGTATGACCACCACAAGTTTGGATTTACAGACAAGACGCTCGCCGAGTATCTTCAGCAGACAGGGTTCGAGAGCGCCGAGCGTTACAACACATTCGAATATTTACCGGAAGGTTTCGACGACTTTTCAAAGTCCTACCTGCCTCACATGGACTTTTCAGGACACTTGCTATCGCTGAATATGAAGGCACTTAAAAGGCACCCGGTCTAATAATCTATAATGCGCGTGCTCATCACGGGATCCGCTGGATTTATTGGTCATCATATTGTCGAAAAGTTTCTCAAGGAAACGACTGCAACCATCGTGGGGCTGGACCGCTTGAGCTACTCTGGAAATCTCAATCGCATCAAGGAGGTGCTCACCCCCGCGACGGAGAGTCGGTACTCGGTCGTTCATCACGATCTACGTTCGGAACTGAATGAGCAACTCTCGAAGCAGCTCGGCCAGTTTGACTATATCCTGCACGTCGCAGCGAGCAGCCATGTTGACCGAAGCATCGACGAGCCCTTGGCATTCGTAAAGGATAATGTCGTCGGGACGTGCAACATCCTCAACTTTGCGCGGGCCCAGACTGGTCTCAAGATGTTCGTGTATTTTTCGACAGATGAGGTGTTCGGCCCGGCTCCAGAGGGAGTGGCATATGACGAGTACGACCGCTACAATTGCACGAACCCCTACTCGGCCACCAAGGCGGGAGGCGAGGAGCTGGCGGTCGCGTTCCAAAACACATACAATATGCCGATAGTCATCACTCACACGATGAACGTATTTGGTCCGCGTCAGCACCCCGAGAAGTTCATCCCGATGTGCGTCAGCAAGGTGAAGAGTGGGAATACAATCTCGATCCACGCCGATGCGACATGCACGCAGCCGGGTAGCCGGTACTACATCCACGCGGAGGATGTGGCAGAGGCTCTTCTGTTCATCACCAAGCTCGACCTCTTCCGCCAGAAGAGCCAGTGCCAAAAGTTCAATATAGTGGGCAAGGAGGAGGTCGATAACCTCACTCTGGCTCAGTATATTGCGGAGGCGGTCGGCTCAGAACTCAAGTACAAGCTGGTCGACTTCCACTCGGCCCGGCCCGGCCACGACCTTCGGTACGCCCTCTCCGGGAAGCGCCTTGAGGCCCTCGGGTGGTGGCCCCAAAAAAGCGTTAAGGAGCGCATCAAGGAGGTGGTCGATTGGACCCTAACCCATCCGGATTGGATGTGAACGGCCCACAAAGTTTCCATTTTGGATATACGTATGTTCGAGAGAGAAGGGCCATGTGACCGTGTCACGACTTGATATAAGCTCCGTAGGATATCGAATTCTTACTTTGAATTCGGGATGAATAGTAGGGCTCGTATTGTCAACCAGGAACATGCACATAGGAAAGAAGCCGACCTTTTCTAGAATTCCACGCTCAATATACCTCAAAAAAGTAAAAGACTCTTCGTTATACATGAAGTGTCCCCATCCTTCCTGTAGCCTCTGGTTCATGAGTTGAATCATGTGATTCCCGGTGGCTACAGGATTTTCCATCTGTCCAATCGTAAGTACATCCTTAATGTGCTTGGCCGGAATGACATAGTGTCGGTCCGGGATACCTCCGTGAAATTCAGCGTTGACCAGCCATATGTGATCGTTATCAAGCGTGGGATGGGGAGCCGTCCAGAAGTAGTCCGCTCGAGTTACGACGAGTCGGTCCCCAAAGTCTTTCATATTTTGATATAAAAACCACCTCAAGAAAATAAGAACTCCTCCGGATCCCTTTCGCTCGATGGGATCCTTGATATTGCCGATCCAGTCTCCGGGTATTTCCACAAGACTGCGCCACGCGGGATTCATCGCATCGTACGCCTTAGACCAACACCCGGTCGTCTCCCTGTACTCTATAACTCGCTTTGCATTTTTGAAATATGGGTTTTCTCTATCAGTCGAATTGTCCACGTGGACGCAGAGCACAAGGTCCGCATTCAGTTCGTCGAGGACGTATTTTTTGAAACGGTCCCAGGTGACCTCGGCCATCCGAGCCTGCCCGATGACGCAAATCGTTGTCTTCATTTAAAGCAAATAGCATAAAACTTTTATCTAACCCACACACTTTGGAAGCCATCCACAACTGGACGAAGCCCGGCACGCTGCAGAGTCTCCTTGACGTATACGTAATCACACCAGTCTCCTCCATCCGACTCGAAAATAATCATATCGAGCTTTGATGGAAAGTCTGGGTTTTCTCGAAAGAACTGCTCCAGGAAACCCTCACAGTCAGCCACGAGGCAGTTGAACGAAACATCGTAGCGCTTCTCAATCTCCTCAAGTGTAAACGTCTCGACTGTAGAGAACGAACTAGGAACTGTATGATTACCGTACCCACATGTAAAGTCGAATGAGACGGGGGTTCGTGAGATTGCCCCGACTACGATGTGAAACTTGCCACTGTGAGTCAACTTATTGTAGATGAGGGCTGACAAAACTGACACATCTGGCTCGACCGCCACGTGCTTTGACGGATCGTCCAGGATCGCGCTGATAAGGCATGATACGGTACCATAACGCGCACCCAACTCCAGGACGCGCGCATCCTTTTTGAGGTGCTTGCGAACGAGTTCCTGCTCATCCCGCTCATTCTCTTTGTGATTTATGATGGATCCATTTTCGGCACGATAGGGTATGGCATCGACCTCGTCGGGTGTCATATAAAAAGGAATTGAGTGTTGTCTTTAATATGCTCGTCGACACGTTTATGTTCTATAATGAACTGGCGGTACTCGAGCTCCGCCTCAACCTCCTGGACCGGTATGTCGATCGTTTCGTACTCGTCGAGTCGGAAGTGAACCACGCGGGTGGCCCCAAACCCCTCTACTTTCAGGAAAACAAGGAGCGCTTTGCCAAGTGGCTTCCTAAGATTCACCACATCATCATGACGGCCGAGGAGGCCCCAAAGGACAAGGATCCCTGGTCCCGCGAAAAGTACCAGCGCCAATGCATCCTGCGTGGGTGCGAAGGCGTCCCACCAGAGGCCATCGTCATGGTCAGCGATGTCGACGAGATCCCGGACCTCACGAAGGTGCCGTTCGAGAAACTTTCTCATATCGTCAACTCGGTCCACATGTGGATGTTCGAGTACTCTCTCGAGTACGAGTTTACGGGCGAGCCGTGGTTCGGGACGGTCATCACGAATTACGAAATCTTCAAGCGCTCCGGGCCCAACTATTTTCGGGACAACCGCTGGAAGTTTCCGGTCATTCAGCATGCCGGCTGGCACCTCTCGAGCTTCGGCGACGCACAGCACGTCTGGAACAAGATTCAAACCTACGCCCACGCCAACGACGCTAAACATCAAAATATGTCGTACGAGGACTTCAAGGCCTGGGTCGAGAGCGGGGTCCACTCGGACGGTCACACCCAGCTCATTCCTAGGCATTCGAGCATTCCTCTCCCGGGATCCCCTGAACTTTTGATCCAACTTGGTCTCTTAAAGGTGTGATCAATTTACAATTAAAATGCGTGTTTCTGCAATTATGGTCGGTCGAAATGACAATTATGGCGGGCGGCTGAACGAGCGCGCGACCTATTGCTTCAACACGATGCTCGACACGTTCGATGAGGTCATCTACGTCGACTGGAACACGGACGGGGAGCGGATCCTCACGGACGAGCTTGACATCCGCGTCAACCCCGAACGTCTTAAGATTATCAAGGTGACGCCACAGATGTGCAGCGACCTCATGGGAGCCGAAAAGTACAAGTCGAGCAACAAGTGCTGTCAGGTTTTGGCGAAAAATATAGGTATGCGTCGAGCGACTGGTGATGTCCTCGTGTCTACAAATATCGATATTATACCGCCGAAACGTGAGTATCTCGATGACCTCATCAAGAATATGAAGTCGGATGAGTTTATTACAATCGCAAAACACGACGTAGATGTCGATCAACTTCACAAAATTTTTGAACAAACCAAGTCGTACACTGTTCTCAGGGACAACCTCCCTCTTCAGTATGGACTGAATCCAATTTCTTCGCGCCTTATTATTCCGTACCTGTCTATGAACAAGCAGATGCTGGCCGGGCTGCCGCCTTCGGCCCATCACACCGCCTCGAGCGTCATCTGCGCCTGTGGAGATTTCCAGATGGCTCATAAGGGCCTCTGGTTCACCATTCGTTGCTTCGAGGAGAGTATGATTAAGCGCCTCTACGACGACTCTATCGTCCAGTACAAGGCGATCCTGGCCGGGGCGACCGTCCGGGCGACCAACTTCCCACCTGTATACCACCTAGACCACGAGCGAAACAACGCCCCTGCCCTTCTCAACCAAGAGATTCCACCAGATGTGGGTTCGAACCCGGACACCTGGGGGTTTTCAAGCGTTGATTTCCCGCTGGTACTCTACAAAAGCGGCCCATGAGTTCTCGGGGATGAACTTCTGGATCTGCAAGGGGTCCACAACGAGGTCGTGAGTGTTTGAATAGCCGATAATTTCATTCTTAAAATCAGTCACAAGATTGTGTTCGTTGCGAGCCTGATAGACGCTTGCCTTCCCGTACACCACCTTGTGCCCCAGTGCCTCTACGTAGTATGCGGCCCAGATGTCGTCCATCCGTCCAATGTGAGGGAAGCAAAAGTAGTCAGGAATCACCTCGCGGGCCAGGAATGTATTCTGGCTGTTGAAGGGACTCAGCGCCGTCGTGGCGATAGGAAAGTTGGCCGGATCAAACGTACAGTCCGGGGCGTGCTCGCACCGGCACATCGCATCAATGTCAGGATCGCCGTTCCAAAAGTCAGCCTGAATTGCTGGAGTGACCGTCCCGGCCTCCTTCGTCCACTGGTTCCGGCCGTTCAGCCACGGCAGGGGGTAGCCGCGGTGCCAGATGTTGGTGTACTCGGTCCCGGCCACCGGGTCGAACACCAAAGGGTGCTTGGTCGGGGTGTAGACGGCGCACTCGGTCGGTCGGCCGATCATGAGGTCCTGACCCCAGCCATCCAATGGGATGTTGTCGTCGTCGACCAGAGCGACCACCTCGGCCCCGAGCTTGTAGGCGTGGAGCAGGGCGATGTTTCGGCGCTGGATGCAATTCCAACCGATGAGCTCGCTCAACTTCGGGTAGAGCTCCTTCTGTTTCTCGGGTGAAAGGTAGGTCGTGTTCTCCATGGATAGGTATTCGGCGTGGGGCGTCTTGTTGTCTCCGGCGACCACCAGGTGCCACCCTGGCATCGCCGCAAACTTCTTGAGAGCCTCAGACGGAGTGAAGATTGTAGTAGTCACGATGCACTTCATTAATCTAATATGAACTCGAACCTTTAAATAAAAGGTGCGGGTCTATTATTTCAAATGCGAGTTCTCGTCACCGGTGGGGCCGGTTTCGTCGGTAGGCACTTTTGCAATGCCCTCGTGGCCCGGGGTGATCTCGTCACCTGCGTCGATTCGCTCGTGTCGGAGAGCGCCAAGCATCCCGAGACGTGGGCCGGGCAGAACATCTTCTTCATCAAGGACGACTGTCGCAACTTTTTAAAAACAAACTCAAGCAAGTGGGACCTCGTCATCCACCTGGCGGCCGTCGTGGGAGGGCGCGCCAACATGGAGCAATTCCCGATCGCCGTCGCAGAGGACCTGGCAATCGACGCCTCGTTCTTCGTCTGGGTCACAAAAAACAAGGATAATATCGGCCACATCATCTATTTTAGCTCAAGCGCGGCCTATCCCATCGAGTTTCAGCAGAACAACGAGCAAAAGCGCCGACTCGAGGAGTCTATGATCGACTTTGAGACGCTCGGAATGCCCGACCTAACCTACGGCTGGGCCAAGTTGACCGGTGAGTACCTCGCGCGCGTGACGGCCGAGAAGTACGGCGTCAAGATTGCGTGCTACAGGCCGTTTTCGGGCTATGGTGAGGACCAGGACGCCGTCTATCCGTTCATCGGCATCTTGAAGCGCGTTCTGGCAAAGGAAAACCCTATACAGATTTGGAGCGATTCTGTACGGGACTTTGTTCATATCGATGACATCGTCGAAGGAGTCCTCGAGACTTACCCGAAGATTACGGACGGCCGGGGCGTCAACCTTGGGTCCGGGAATGCCACATCGTTTTCCGAATTGGCCAAGACTATGTGCCGGGTCGCCGGACATGACGCGACCATCCAAGTACTCGATGACCAACCTAAGGGTGTCTTTTGGCGCGTCGCCGATACCACTTTAGCCGAGGCTCTCGGTTTCAAACCATTGACAACACTTGAAGAAGGAATTCTAAAGGCGATCGACCGGTATCTCAACTAAAACCCACTGCAGCTCAGCGACGTCCGTCCCGTGACCCGTCCCCATAAACCGCGCCTTGAGCTTCAAAAGTTTCTTAATTTCATCCAAAAAGAGGTGCTTGAAAAAGCCAAGCTTCTCCCGTCTGTTTTCAAATGGGCCATTCTTGTCCAACAGACCCTGGCAGACGGGCCATGTCGTCTCCCGAAGAGTCTGCAATTCTAATTCTAAATTGGTCAGACGTTCAAGCACATGCTTGTTGAATTCGTCCATATTAAGGAAGAGTCTCTCGTCCTTAATATGGGGTTAGAGACTGATGAAGTCCAGGTTGGTCGTTTCAAAGTGAGCGTCATAAAAGACGACCAGTACATCGGAGGCTGTCTTCGGAGGGGGCACGAATGGGACGGCTGGATGCGCCAGGATCTTCCACACATATATAAACCCGGAACTGACATTTTAGACATTGGAGGGAACATCGGCTGGAATGCCCTCATGTTCTCGGATTACGGGCCGGTCCATACGTTCGAGCCGCTCTTCCACGAGGTCATCTCGAAGAATGTCTCACAGAACACTCTCAAGAACTCTGTGAATGTGCATCCTTTTGCACTCTCCTCCGAGAATGGAGAGAGCCCAATTTGGGTAATAAAAAAGACGGAAGAGGGCCTGTGCAACTATGGGAGTGCGACAATCACACGTGGAGCGCCACACGACTCCTATGGAGACGCATGGACCCACGTGCCGAACAAGAGGCTCGATGACGTCTACACTGGGAATGCAAGCGTCATCAAGCTAGACGTCGAGGGTCACGAACTCGAGGTTCTCAAGGGGGGGCTCGAAACGATCAAGAGGACCCTTCCAGCCATGTACATCGAGATTATCCACAAAAGAGATGACGCTATCATTAATCTTTTAAAACCCCTGGGGTACGACACCATCATCCCTCGCCCAGAGAATAACTTCCTCTTCATTTCGAGCAATCGTAGTTGACGCAAATTGCAGCCCCGAGAGCAAACAGAATGCCGAGCCACTGGATCCAGTGGGTGAACTTCTCTCCAAAAAACACATAGGCCGTAATGGCCCCGCCGACCACAATCATCGCCTCCCACATGATGCACGTCCACATCATCGTCGAAGACGACAGGGTCTTGATCAAGAATGCAAGTGTTAACGCCCACGCCAGAAGACCCAGGCACAGATGGTGGTTCTTCCCGTTGGACGAATACCACTTGAGGTGTGCATTGCCAAAAAGTTCGGACAATGTCATGCCCAAGACCCACAAAAGGCTCATCTAAAGTCTATGGACATTTTCTTTTAAATGTTGGCCTTCCTCGCCTCCTGGTACTCATGGTTCACAGATTGGTCGAACCCCCTGAGCCGCAGGGGTCGGGAGGTCCTCCTGCGAATCATTCACTCTGTCGATTTCCGAGTCGCCTTTCTGATGCATCAAGTGAGAAACTTAAGAACTATGACGCCTCATTTGTAAATGACAACGTGGCTCTTCATCGGGCCGTCCCTCCTCGCCGGCATCGGTCAGGTGACCAAACGCTATGCCGACCTCGTGGATGGTGAATACGTCGAGATTGGCCATCCGCCGAAAAAGTCGCGGTACGACCGAGGGTTTGCGTTCGTCCTACCAATAGAGAACCAGCTTGTGGTGGTCGATAAATACGCTCAGATTTGCACAGAGATGATGTACATGACAGTCTGTGAAACCGAGCCGGTCAATCCGGCATACGGTATTCTCGCCCGTTACAAGACCATCTGGTGCCCTTCAGAGTTCGCCCGCTACACGCTCGACAGTCAGTTCCCAGAGACGGAGTGGAAGCTCCTCAGACACTGGGCACCCGAGAAGCCACTCAAGTTCCCCGAGGCAACAACACCCTACACCTTCTACACTATCGGCAACATCGCCGACCCGCGCAAGAATATTCGAGGCCTCGTCCACGCCTTCCAGGAATGCAATTTTGGAACGGCCGCGCGCCTCGTCCTCAAGGCGACATGCATCCAACCGGTGCACATGGAAGCCCCGAATATCGTAGTCATCAATGGACTTTTGAGCGACGAGGCTATCGAACGCATCCACGCCGCCTGTCACTGTTATGTCAACTGCTCACACTCCGAGGGTGTCGGAATGGGGGCCGTTGAGGCCGCTATGATGTCCAAACCCGTCATAATATCTGAATACGGGGGACTGAAGGAATACGTCAAAACTCCCTGGATCATCAAGTGTTCAAAAGGACCTATCGGGTTTGACGATTTCCTGTTTACAAGGGACCTCGAGTGGGGCCATCCGTCCCATGAAGACCTCGTAAGGTGCCTCAAGGACTGCTTCGAACAACGCGCCACGTCCTGGAATCACACGTGGACGCGGGCAATTATGAACGGGGTCAAGGGAGCCCTTGAAGACAAGGTTCCCTCTAGGCAATCCCTGCATTGCTCGCGGGAGCCTGACCCTGGTTCAGCCGTGCCATATTAACGTTCATCGCCATCTTGAGCTTGTTCAGACCGTTCTTCGCGTTCTGGGCCGCCTTGATCGCCGCAGCAGCCTCTGCCGCATCCGCCGCTGCGTTGAAACTGTTCGAAACAGCCTTGAGGCCAATGTTATTGGTCTTGCGCGCGACACCACGGAAGCCGTTCGCGGCCGCGGTGTAGCTCGAGTTCATCTTCGCCAGGTTCTGGGAGACGTTCTGCCCGGCGTTGGCCGCGGCCTGGGCGTTTGCGCCAGTGTTCAACTTCTTCATGGCATTATTCGCCTGAACAATCGCGGCGTTGGTGGTGGCCATATTTACTATGGTCTAGGATTTCTTTCCGACTCACCAATCCTTCGCTGTATCCATAGTCTCGGGGTTGCCACCACCCTCCGACGACGCAACCCAGTAGTGCGATCCGTACACGACAATCGTAATCACGATCGACGAAGCCAGAAGGAACCCCTTCTGAGAGTTGAGGAAGAGAACAACGTCATCCACGACCTGGATCTTCGTGGGCTTCTTTATCAGACGCGGGACAAGGTAGACGAGAAGGAAGTTGATGACCAGTGCGGCAAACACGTAATTCCAATTGAAGCTGTGCATTCTACTACAAGTATTCTATATTTTATTCACCACCTGATGCTTGCTGCAGAACCCGTCGCAGGTCGCCTTGAAGGGACACTGCTTGCCCGCAAGGGTCTTCGCCTTGCACCGGAAGGCTTCGTGTGGCATGACTCTGCCCTTCTTGGCGCCTGCGGTCGCTGTAGCCACCGTCTCTTGGGGCTTGGGCTGCTTCGTCGTCATCAAGGTCTTGTGCCTTTTAGCATCCAACTCGAGGCTGAGTTCTCGTGATCGCAGAAGCGTGTCCGCAAGTTTCTCGGGCATGGGGTGGCGCCGAGCCACCGCATCGTCGTAGAACTTTTGCCAGAGCTCGTTCCCCTTGCCCTTGGGAGGCTGTGCAAGTTGCTTGGCGGCGCTCGCAACAGGGGCGAGCCGAGTGCGACCCTCAGCGACCGGGCCGACCGGAGCGCGCCACTGGCTGTAGGTCGGGCGGAGCTTCTGGAGATCCATGTTTGTTTTGAGGTGAGACCCCAAGAACCTGACTCGGGCAGGACACGTTTTTTTCGGGCAGCCAAGTCTGTTAAAAAGTAAACGCGCTCTTCAGGGTCAAACTAATTTCAATCCTAAATGTATATGACTTTCACTCTCCAACACCCGGATGTAGGCCTTTACTGGGCAACTGGAATCTTCAACCGCGTCCAACTCAGCGCCGTGCCCAGCACATACGTCCTCGAGGGATCTTATATTAAGAACGTTGCGACTGGCATGTATGTCAACCACCGGTCCGAGATCCTCCACGAGGGCGTAGAGCCCAAGGAGTTTTCTTTCGGAACAGATGGCGTCATTTCCTCCGAGGGGAAGACCATCGGTGCCGGTCAGTTCCTGATCCTCGGCACCGGTGCCGTCGCGTGGATCAAGAAGGAGGACGTGCCCGTTTCCCGCGCATCGGCCCTCATCGAGGAGGCGCTGAAGCCCGAGGTGCCCGAGGTGCCCGAGGTGCCCGAGGTGCCCGAGGTGCCCGAGGTGCCCGAGGTGCCCGAGG
>Ga0209769_1000844_pt1 | contig 12252 bp, 6 predicted proteins | sample LauGreSuBDMM15DN_2_FD_187569 | JGI IMG/M metagenome (GOLD analysis project Ga0209769, IMG submission 187569) | Freshwater lake microbial communities from Lake Michigan, USA - Su13.BD.MM15.DN (SPAdes) (version 3) | ecosystem: Environmental > Aquatic > Freshwater > Lake | place: Lake Michigan, USA...
GCTTTTTTGACACGCCGCTATCTGGCGGTCTTTCTGCCCCTGTTACCGACACAGAGGCTGATCCGCAGCAAAGGTTCCGCGCCTAACACGCCTTTCGCAATGGTCGAAAAGCAGCGCGGCGCCATGCGGCTGGCGGCATGCGATCCGGCGGCGCTTGCACTTGGTTTAAGCAGGGGCATAATGCTGGCCGATGCGCGTGCCCGCGTGCCTGAACTGGCGGTATTTGATCATGATCCAGCGGCGGACCTCGATTTGCTGGGCTGGCTGGCAGACGGGTGCGAGCGTTATAGCCCGGCCTGCATGATTGACCCGCCACATGGGCTGTTGATTGATATCACCGGCTGCACATATCCCTTCGACGGTGACGAAGTCCGGCTGGCCAAGGATTTGAAGCAACGGTTGCGCCGCCATGGCCTCACGGGGCAGATAGCATTGGGCGCCACACCCGACAGCGCGCGGGCCAAGGCACGTTATGCCAAACAGGCCATACACGCCTTGCCCGTCGAGGCATTGGACGCCGGAGACAAGGTGCATCAGGCATTGCGCCGTGCGGGTCTCAAAACATTGCATGACCTTACCCGCCGCCCACGCAAAGCTTTTGCCGCACGCTTTGGCAAGGCGACCGTCGTTAAACTCGCGCGGCTATTGGAGGAAGAGGATGCGCGCATCACGCCGCGCCGCCATGTGCCCGTTGTCAGCGTCACGCAAAACTTCGCTGAACCCATATCGCGCACCCATGATGTCCTCGACAGTATCGCAACGCTGACGGGCAAAGCCGCCGCGCAACTGAATGACCGCAGCCAAGGTGGCCGCCGGTTTGAGGTCAGCCTGTTTCGAAGCGATGGCCATATCGCCCGACTGGCCGTCGACACAGGCGCGCCAACGCGAGACTCCGCCTTGTTAATGCGGTTAATCCGCGAACGCATTGATGCCCTGTCTGACCCGCTTGACCCCGGATTTGGCTATGATCTCATTCAATTGACGGTGCCGACGGCGGATATTTTACTGCCTTCACAGGCGGGGTTGGAGGCAAAGGTCGACAGGTCCGCGCAAACCGAGGCATTGATTGACCGATTGAGCGTACGGCTGGGCCGTGACCGCGTGCGCTATTTTGAAGAACGCAACAGCCACATTCCCGAACGCGCCGTGGTTGAATGCGCCGCGCAATCCGGCCAGCCGCAACAGCAGTGGCCAAAGCCCGCCGAAGCGGAACCGCCCATGCGGCCCTTCCGCCTGTTTGAAACACCGCAGCGTATTGAGGCGCTAGCCTCTATCCCCGATGGCCCGCCACGCCAATTCCGCTGGCGCAAAAGCCTGCATCATATTGTCGCTTATGAAGGCCCCGAACGCATTGCCGCCGAATGGTGGCGGCGCAAGGCGGGGCATGAACAGGGCAAAGGCGGGCCAACGCGCGATTATTACCGCGTGGAGGACAGCGAGGGGCGGCGCTTCTGGTTGTTCCGCCATGGCCTATATTCCGAAACCGATGCGCCGATCTGGTATCTGCACGGGCTGTTCGCATGACGTATATCCCTGCTTATGCGGAACTGGTTGCGGCAACCAATTACTCTTTCTTACGCGGGGCATCACATCCCGCCGATATGGTGTTGCATGCCGCCGCACTTGGCCTGAGCGCCATTGGCATAGCCGACCGGAACAGCGTTGCCGGCGTGGTGCGTGCTTGGGTCGCGGTCAAAAAAGCGAAGGCCGAAAATGCGCTTCCCCCTGCCTTTCGGCTGGTCACGGGTAGCCGCTTGGTCTTTGCGGATGGTACGCCTGATATTGTCGCCTATCCAAAAAACCGGAAAGGATGGGGTCGGCTGACGCGGTTGCTGACGGTCGGCAATATGCGTTCCAACAAGGGCGGGTGCATATTGCGCTTCGATGATCTAGCCGGATATCTGGAGGACTTGCTGCTGATCATATTGCCGCAGTCGACCGCCGAAGAGACCAACCCCCACAAAAACCCAGTGGAATATAACCATGCCGATGGCGGCGAGAAATTGCGCTTGGTGGAAGCCACGCCCACATGTTTGGACGACATATTGCGCAGGCTAAAAAAGCTTGCGCCGGATAGGGTCTGGCTTGGCATCTGTATGCATGGCCAAGGCAAGGACAGACGCAGGCTTGAGGAGCACCGCGCGCGCGCCAAGCAATGCGATGTGCCTATCCTTGCGGTCAATGATGCACTCTATGCCGATGTAACGGCGCGGCCACTGCATGATGTCCTGACCGCTATCCGCTTGGGCGTTTCGGTGGATCAGGCAGGCACCCGGCTGGAGGTCAACGCCGAACGCTATCTCAAATCACCCGCCGAAATGGCACGGCTGTTCGCCCACGCGCCCGAAGCGATTGCGGAAAGCCAGAAGTTCCTAAACCAGATCCAATTTGACCTGAGCCAGTTGAAATATGAATATCCCAATGAGCCGGTACCCAGCGGGTGGGCGCCGCAGGACTGGCTGGAACATCTTGTGCGTAGCGAAGCCGAACGGCGCCACCCCGATGGCCTGCCCCCCAAATGGGTCCGCGCGCTGGACGAAGAATTCACGCTAGTGCGCCAGAAAAATTATGCCTGCTATTTCCTGACGGTGCATGACATCGTCCAGTTCGCCCGATCGCAAGACCCGCCGATCTTATGTCAAGGCCGTGGCTCCGCCGCCAATTCGGTGATTTGCTACTTGTTGGGCATCACATCGGTTGACCCTGTGGCGAACAATTTATTGTTCTCGCGCTTTCTATCCGAAGAGCGCGATGAGCCACCCGATATCGACGTCGATTTCGAACATGAACGGCGCGAAGAGGTGATGCAATATGTCTATCGCCGGTTTAAGCGACACCGCGCAGGCATTGCCGCAACGGTCATCCACTATCGCCCGCGCAGCACCGTGCGTGAGGTTGGTAAAGCCATTGGCCTGACCGAAGATGTCACCGCGCGGCTGGCGGGAACAGTATGGGGCAGCTTCGGCAGGGACTTGCCCGAGGCGCGGTTGATTGAGGCGGGGTTTGACCCAGACAATCCGCACATCGCCAGGCTGCATGTCTTTGTCGGCCAGCTGCTCGATTTTCCACGTCATTTGTCGCAACATGTCGGCGGTTATGTCCTGACCGAAAACCGGCTTGATGAAACCGTGCCGATCCACAATGGCGCCATGGCGGACCGGACCTTTATCGAATGGGACAAGGACGATATCGACGCGCTGAACCTTTTGAAGGTCGATATATTGGCATTGGGCATGCTTACCTGCATTCGCAAAAGCTTCGAAATGCTGCGGCAGACAGGCGGCGGCGATTATAGCTTGGACAGCGTTCCGACCGAAGACCCGGCGGTCTATGCGATGCTGCAAAATGGCGACAGCATCGGCACCTTTCAGGTCGAAAGCCGCGCGCAAATCAACATGCTGCCGCGTCTTAAGCCCAAGACATTTTACGACCTTGTCATCCAGATCGCGATTGTGCGCCCCGGCCCGATTGAGGGCGACATGGTCCACCCCTATCTGCGCCGACGCAATAAAGAGGAGAAGGTCGAATATCCCTCCCCCGCACCGCCGCATGACCCCAATGAACTGCACGATATCTTGTACCGCACATGTGGCGTCCCCTTGTTTCAGGAACAGGCGATGAAGCTGGCGATGGTCGCCGCCGCATTTACACCCGACGAGGCCAATGGTTTACGCCGTGCGATGGCAACCTTCCGCAATTCAGGCACTATGCCCGAATATAAGGACAAGATGATCAACGGCATGGTGCAGCGCGGATATCAGCAGGATTTTGCCGAACGCTGCTACAAACAGATTGAGGGCTTTGGCAGCTATGGCTTTCCCGAAAGCCATGCGCAGGCCTTTGCCCATCTGGTCTACATATCATCATGGCTGAAATGCCATCATCCGGCGATTTTTACGGCTGCATTGTTGAATTCGCAGCCCATGGGTTTTTATGCGCCAGCGCAGCTTGTGCAGGATGCGCGCAATCATCAGGTTGATGTCCGCGCGATTGATGTGAATTTCAGCGCTTGGGATAATGAAATCGAGGCGAGTGCCTTGCGGCTTGGCCTGCGGCAAATCGGCGGGTTTCACAAGGATTGGGCGGTGGCGATTGCGGCCGCACGACCCTTTACTTCGCTGGAAGAGTTGGCACGCAAGGCCAAATTGCCAGCGCGCGCCTTGCATTTGCTGGCGGATGCCGATGCCTTGCGCTCGCTTAATCTTGACCGGCGTGCGGGCGGGTGGGAGGCACGGCGCACACCGTCTGATGAGCTGCCTTTATTCGCAGCCGCCGATGCGCGCGAATTGGCACAGGAACCAGAAATAGCCCTGCCGGTGATGCCCGTCAGCGAACATGTTGCGGCGGATTACCAAATGACGCGGATGTCGTTGAAGGGACACCCGATGGAGTTTCTGCGCGACATGTTTGCGGCCGAGGGCATATTGACCTGCGCGCAAACCGATGCGGCGAAACATGGTGCGCGGGTTAAAACCGCTGGGGCTGTGCTGACGCGGCAACGGCCGGGGAAGGGCAATGCCATTTTCATCACGATTGAGGATGAAACCGGCGTCACCAATGCTTTACTGTGGTCGCGGCTGTTCGAACGGCAACGGCGCGCCGTTATGGCATCGCGGTTAATGGTGATCGAAGGCGAGGTGCAACGCAGCAAGGAAGGCGTGGTGCACCTCATGGCGACACATATAACGGACCGCTCGCATGAGCTTGAACGCCTGTCGCATGATCATGACGTTAACGTCCCATTCAGCCGGTCAGACGAGTTTGCCCAGCCTGTCTATCCCCGCCATGGCCATCCGCGCGATGTGCGCCTTTTGCCCAAGTCACGCGATTTTCATTAGGCCCTAACTCTAAGCCTCAGGCGGCATCCTTGGCGGCCCGCCGTACGGCAAGTTCTTCAACCGATACCGCCCGCATGAACGGGTTGGTTGCGCGTTCCAGGGCAATTGTGGTCGGAACCGTCGCTTCTCCGCGTTCGCGCGCAGCGACCACGTCAGCAAAGCGACGCGTCAGATCGGCATTGTCCGGCTCCACCGTCACCGCAAATCGCGCGTTGCTGAGCGTATATTCGTGCGCACAATAGATGGCGGTGCTGTCACCCAAAGCCTCAAGCTTGCGCATATTGTCATACATCTGCGCGGCAGTGCCTTCAAACAAGCGGCCACAGCCCATCGCAAATAATGTGTCGCCGACAAAGGCAGCGTGTTCGGTGGCGAAATGATACGCAATATGTCCTGCCGTATGGGCAGGAACGTCGATGACGGTTGCCCGCACGTCGCCCAGTTGCACCACATCCCCGTCGCGCACGTGCACATCCAGCGTAGGAATGCGTTCGGCTTCTGCCGCAGGCCCCGTGATGATACATCCCGTCGCGGCCTTAATCTCCGCATTGCCGCCGACATGGTCAGGGTGCCAATGCGTGTTCCAAATCTGCGTTATCGTCCACCCCCGCGCCTCTGCAGCGGCCAGAACGGGCGCGGCAATGGCCGGATCGACCACCAAGGTTTCCCCGCTTTGCGCGTCATGGACCAACCAGACATAATTGTCCGACAGCACTGGAACCCGAACAACCTCGAGCATGTTACCATGCGCCTATATTGGGCATGCTGGCCCAAGGTTCGGCAGGCGCGAGATTGCCGTCTTGCAGCAACTCAATCGAAATGCCGTCGGGCGTTCGGACAAACGCCATATGACCGTCGCGTGGGGGCCGGTTGATAGTCACGCCTGCATCCATCAACCGCTGGCACGTCGCGTAAATGTCATCCACGCGATAGGCCAAATGGCCAAAATTCCGTCCACCGTCATATATCTCGGGCGCGCTGCTGTCGGCAGGGGACCAGTTATGCGTCAATTCCACCTCGGCAACATTCGTTTGGCCGGGCGCCGCAAGGAAGATCAGCGTAAAGCGTCCCGCCTCGCTGTCAAAGCGCCGGACTTCCTCCAGCCCAATCAGCTTGAAAAATGCGACCGTGGCATCCGGGTCGGTGATACGGATCATAGTGTGAAGATAGCTGGTGGGCATTTTCATTCCATTCACAAAAGCGCGGTGTTCCAGACATAGCCATGAACCTTGACCGCTAACCGCGCAAGAGGTGACGGCCTTACCGAACGCCCAACACAGCTTATCTGGATTGCGGCTCAGTCTCTGGGGTGGCCGTTACCGCCGCTAATGCTGCGAGCTGCGCCTTAGCGGATACGGCCTGCCGGCTATCTGGCGCAATCGCAATCGTTTGCTCCCATTGCTTGCGTGCAGTTGCGTCGTCGCCTTCGACAATGGCGATATTGCCTGCTTCCAGTGCAACGGCCGGATCGCGCGGTCGTAACGCGGCGGAGGTTTGAATATATGTCAGCGCATCGGGCAGCTTGTTTAATCGCCGGGCCAAGGTCGCCGATAGCAACCACGCAGATCCATTTTCGGGCGCCAACTGCCGTGCGGTCGCCAAGGCGGCTTCGCCCTCGGCGCTTTTGCCCAATGCTACCAACGCGCGGGCACGGTCGACCTCGCTATCGGCACGTTCCGCATTGTTCAGGCTTTTGGATGCAAGGGCCTTTGCCAGAGCGTCCACTGCTACGTCTGGCTGGCCCGCAGCAATCGCGGCGTTACCCGCCTGCGCCCAAAAACGCGCGGCACGTGGATCCCCCTTTTCCTGCGCCATGGTTGCCGCCTCGGTCAATATCGGCACAGCAAGATCAAATTTGAAATCCGTTGCGAGCGCAAAACCATGGCAGGCCCGCGCCAGATAGCCGCCCTTTTTCTGCGTCCATAAGCTGGCATCCGAAACCGCAGATGCGGGGTCTTTGCTTGCCAGCTTCAGGCATTCTTGAAACTGGACCTCATCCAATGTCGGCAAAGGCTGCGCGATGGCGGGCGCCGCGCAGAGCAGCAATATCGGCAGAAATTTTGACATAAAAGCTCCGGAAAAAAGTCAGCAGGGCAGCTTTGCCACCGTGTCGATCAGCAGGGCAATATCCTGATCGCGGGAAAGCCGGTGATCGCCGTCTTTTAACAATATCGTCTGCACATCGGATGAACGAAGTAACTGTGCCAGCTTTATAGACGTTTCCCACGGCACGTCGGGGTCGCATTGTCCTTGCATCAACCGCACGGGGCAGTCGATTTCGACCATGCGGGTCAGCCGCAGGTTGCTCTGTCCCGATTGCCAAAAACCTTGCGTGATGACCATGGGTTCATAGCCGTAATCGCTTGGACGTTCGATGCGGCCAGTGGCGGCGATAGTCGCGCGGTCGGCAGCGTTGAAATCCCAGTCGGTAAAATCGGGTGCGGCGGCGATGCCAACCATCGCGGTGACTTGTTTGCCAAGTGCTTCAGCGACCAACAACATCAACCACCCGCCCATTGACGAGCCAATCAAGATCAATGGGCCAATGCCGGCTTGCGCAATCACCGTCAGCACATCGTCACGCCAGCTATCCAGCCTGCCGTCTTCGAAGGCACCTTCGCTTTCGCCGCAGCCCGAATAGTCCAACCGCAGCATGCCCACGCCTTGGTCTGTCGCCCAAGCAGCCAGTGCCTGCGCCTTGCCGCCTTGCATATCGGATTTATACCCCGGCAGGAAAACCAATGTAGGCCCGCGCCCGAGCACGTGCCGAAAGGCCAGGCGAACGCCGTCAGCGCGCGTAGCGAATTGAACCGGAGATTCAGACAGCGTCAGATGACCCAATCAACGGTCAGCATTTGCGTCACGTCCTGCCCCTTAAGGCGGCGCTGTTCGACCATGATGGTGTTGAGCCGTTTCACGGTATCGCTGCCCGAGGTGATGCACAGACCGGGGATGACTGCATGGACAAGCGCCTTCAGCCCACCCCAAATCATCGTGAAGCCAAAGCGGCTGGCGACGCCGAAATGTTCAACATAGTTTTCATCGACGCTTTTGGGATGGTCGACAAAAAGGCGGTTCAACATAATGGTTTCCCTAACAAAATCTGGCGATGCCTGAGGAGTAACGCGAAGCGGTGTAAATATCAAAGCCGATAAATGCCAGCAATTGATGCGCGTGCGGGAGCGGAAGGGCGTCCGGTTGGCTTAACCGACAATCCAGCCATCCGCGAAGCACACAAAAAAGCCCGCACGAGGCGGGCTGTTTATGTTGGTTGCGGGAGTAGGATTTGAACCTACGACCTTCAGGTTATGAGCCTGACGAGCTACCGGGCTGCTCCATCCCGCGCCACCAAAATGTCCCGTATTTCAACAGAACAAAAACGAAAAAAGGCGGACATCCGTCGAATGAACGACAGCGGTCCGCCTTTTGAATTATGAATGGGTTCTTCCAATGCACTTTATTAGCAAGCGCCGGCTGCAATGCCTGGCGACGCCCTACTCTTCCAACGCTTAAGCGGTAGTACCATCGGCGCAGTTTGGTTTCACGGCCGAGTTCGGGATGGGATCGGGTGGGTCACAAACGCTATGGTCACCAAGCAATGTAGCAGGCGCTCACTAACAAGTGAAATTGGGTTATAATCGATGCCCGTGCAGGGAATATTTATCTGGTAGACTTTAATCATCCGCCATCGACGTTGCTGAACAAGCCAGCACTGTCATTGATGGTGGGACTTCAAGCGCGAAAAGAGTAATTAGGATTGGTTAGCTTCACGCATTACTGCGCTTCCACACCCAACCTATCAACGTAGTGGTCTACTACGACTCGATGAAATCTAATCTCGAGGGAGGCTTCCCGCTTAGATGCTTTCAGCGGTTATCCCGTCCATACATAGCTACCCTGCTGCGCGGCTGGCGCCACGACAGGTACACCAGAGGTATGTTCAACCCGGTCCTCTCGTACTAGGGTCAACTCCTCTCAAATTTCGACGCCCACGGCAGATAGGGACCAAACTGTCTCGCGACGTTCTGAACCCAGCTCACGTACCACTTTAATTGGCGAACAGCCAAACCCTTGGGACCTGCTCCAGCCCCAGGATGTGATGAGCCGACATCGAGGTGCCAAACGATTCCGTCGATATGAGCTCTTGGGAATCATCAGCCTGTTATCCCCGGCGTACCTTTTATCCGTTGAGCGATGGCCCTTCCACGAGGGACCACCGGATCACTATGACCGACTTTCGTCTCTGCTCGACTCGTCAGTCTCGCAGTCAGGCAGGCTTATGCCATTGCACTCTAACAGACGGTTTCCAACCGTCCTGAGCCTACCATCGCGCGCCTCCGTTACTCTTTAGGAGGCGACCGCCCCAGTCAAACTACCCGCCACAGAGGGTCCCTGCACCGGATAACGGTGCGAGGTTAGACATCAGAAAACAACAGGGTGGTATTTCACATTTCGGCTCCACTCGGACTGGCGCCCAAGTTTCAAAGCCTCCCACCTATTCTACACAGTTCTTTCCTAATGCCACTCTGAAGCTGCAGTAAAGGTGCACGGGGTCTTTCCGTCTAACCGCGGGTACTCCGCATCTTCACGGAGAATTCAATTTCGCTGAGCATATCCTGGAGACAGTGGGGAAGTCGTTACGCCATTCGTGCAGGTCGGAACTTACCCGACAAGGAATTTCGCTACCTTAGGACCGTTATAGTTACGGCCGCCGTTTACTGGGGCTTCAATTCAGAGCTTGCACTCCTCCTCTTAACCTTCCAGCACCGGGCAGGCGTCAGACCCTATACGTCGTCTTGAAGCCGACTTAGCAGAGTCCTGTGTTTTTGCTAAACAGTCGCTACCCCCTGGCCTGTGCCCCCTCATACTGCTTGCGCAATGTGAGGGCCTCCTTCTTCCGAAGGTACGGAGGCAATTTGCCGAGTTCCTTCAGGATACTTCTCTCAAACGCCTTGGTATACTCTACCTGACCACCTGTGTCGGTTTCGGGTACGGTCTATACGGTGGGGCTATTTCCTGGAACCTCTTCGAAGCCAGTCCAATCCAATAAGGACTGACAACTCACGAGATCCGTCACACACCACCAGGCCCACGAATATTAACGTGGTTCCCATCGACTACCCCCTTCGGGCTCGTCTTAGGGGCCGGCTTACCCTGCTCAGATTAGCTTTAAGCAGGAACCCTTGGTCTTTCGGCGGGAGGGTGTCTCACCCTCCTATCGCTACTCATGTCTGCATTCGCACTTCCGATACCTCCACGACCCATTACCAGATCGCTTCATCGGCCTACGGAACGCTCCGCTACCGCATGCAATAAATTGCACACCCTAAGCTTCGGTACATATCTTTAGCCCCGTTACATTTTCGCCGCAGGATCTCTTATTTAGACCAGTGAGCTGTTACGCTTTCTTTAAAGGATGGCTGCTTCTAAGCCAACCTCCTGGTTGTTTTGGAAATCCCACATGCTTCACCACTTAGATATGATTTGGGGACCTTAGCTGTAGGTTAGGGCTGTTTCCCTTTTGACGACGGACCTTAGCACCCGCCGTCTGTCTCCCGGACTAACTCGATGGTATTCGGAGTTTGGTTAGAATTGGTAGATCTCGCGACCCCCGCATCCATCCAGTGCTCTACCCCCATCGGAAAACATCCGAGGCACTACCTCAATAGTTTTCGCGGAGAACCAGCTATTTCCCGGCTTGATTGGCCTTTCACCCCTAAGCACAACTCATCCGACAATTTTTCAACATTGAACGGTTCGGTCCTCCAGTGCGTGTTACCGCACCTTCAACCTGGTCATGCATAGATCGCCGGGTTTCGGGTCTAATGCATCATACTCAGTCGCCCTATTCAGACTCGCTTTCGCTACGCCTACACCTAACGGCTTAAGCTTGCATGATACATTAAGTCACAGACCCATTATACAAGAGGTACGCTGTCACCCCATAAAGAGGCTCCAACTGATTGTAAGCATTCGGTTTCAGGTACTGTTTCACTCCCCTCATCGGGGTGCTTTTCACCTTTCCCTCACGGTACTAGTTCGCTATCGGTCATATACGAGTATTTAGGCTTAGAGGGTGGTCCCCCTATATTCAGACAGGATTACACGTGTCCCGCCCTACTCAAGTCCTGATGTTTCATTTTCGCATACGGGGCTGTCACCCACTATGGCGCTACTTTCCAGAAGCTTTTGCTAATTAAACACCAGGCACTGGCCTGGTCCGCGTTCGCTCGCCACTACTAACGGAATCTCGGTTGATGTCTTTTCCTCCGGGTACTGAGATGTTTCAGTTCTCCGGGTTCGCTTCACTAAGCCTATTTTATTCAGCTAAGTGATATCCTTCCTATTTAACTCCAACACTGATTACTCAGCGCTAAAATTAAATAGTGAGGATGGGTTTCCCCATTCGGAAATCGTGGGATCAAAGCCTGCTCACGGCTCCCCCACGCTTATCGCAGCGTGCCACGTCCTTCATCGCCTGTATATGCCAAGGCATTCACCAAATGCTCTTACCTCACGCTTGAGAGTCCACACCACCAATGACAATGCTGCACGACCCTAAAGTCGAACATATCATCACGTGTAATGCGGATAATTATTATCTCAGCCAGATAATCTATTTTGATTTGTAACAGCACATTATACATACACATCCGAAGATGTGGCTGTGCAACATGCCGCCACGGCATCGATTAAAAAACCCATTCACAATGTCAAAGAACGGCGGCAAATCCGCCATCCGTTACCTTTCGATAACGGAAAAAGTTGTCTTCATCTCTGGAAATTCAAAAAATGGTGGAGCTTAACGGGTTCGAACCGTTGACCCCCTGCTTGCAAAGCAGGTGCTCTACCAACTGAGCTAAAGCCCCGCACCATTTGCGCAAAACGCTTCAAGATTGGTGGGCCGAGCAAGAGTTGAACTTGCGACCTCACGCTTATCAGGCGTGCGCTCTAACCACCTGAGCTACCGGCCCCCACCAGCGCTGGCTGACCCATAAGGGCCGCAGGCGGCATAAAGGCCAGCTCAGGCATCACACTCAACACTATTGCTAGTGCAGAATGTGTTTCCAGGATGAAGGGACATGAGGACGACGGCAGTGTTCTTTGGAATGGAGGAAGCTCTTCTGGAAACAAGTCCCAGCGCTTTCCGCCGAAATCCTTAGAAAGGAGGTGATCCAGCCGCAGGTTCCCCTACGGCTACCTTGTTACGACTTCACCCCAGTCTCTAAACCCACCGTGGTCAGCTGCCTCCTTGCGGTTAGCGCACTGCCTTCGGGTGAATCCAAATCCCATGGTGTGACGGGCGGTGTGTACAAGGCCTGGGAACGTATTCACCGCGGCATGCTGATCCGCGATTACTAGCGATTCCGCCTTCATGCTCTCGAGTTGCAGAGAACAATCCGAACTGAGACGG
>Ga0209769_1000845_pt1 | contig 12251 bp, 12 predicted proteins | sample LauGreSuBDMM15DN_2_FD_187569 | JGI IMG/M metagenome (GOLD analysis project Ga0209769, IMG submission 187569) | Freshwater lake microbial communities from Lake Michigan, USA - Su13.BD.MM15.DN (SPAdes) (version 3) | ecosystem: Environmental > Aquatic > Freshwater > Lake | place: Lake Michigan, USA...
TCGCAGAACTTTACCAGAGCGCGTCTTAGGCAAGGCTGTGACAAAACGCACCCGGGCGGGACGCGCCACGGGCCCAAGTTGCTCGTCGACTAACCGCATAATGTCGCCCTCGAGTTTTAAGAGTGCGCCGGGCTGCGAAAATACAGTAGGGTCTTTGAGCACCGCAAAGCCAACAGCCACCTGCCCCTTGAGCTGATCTGCGATCCCCACGACCGCCGACTCTGCCACAGCGGCATGGCAATTGATGGACTCTTCGATTTCACGGGTACCCAAGCGATGCCCCGCCACGTTAATCACATCGTCGGTGCGGCCTAAGATAAACCAATAACCCTCTTCGTCCTTCAAGCCCCAGTCGAAGGTTGAATACACCTGACGGCCAGGCACTGTGGCAAAGTAGGTTTCGACAAAGCGCGCATCGTCACCCCAGATCGTGGTCATCGCACCGGGGGGTAAAGGTGGCACGATGGCAACCACACCCTTTTGATTGGGACCAAGATCTTCGCCGGTTTCTTCGCTCAGTACCCGAACATCAAACCCGTAGACCGGAAACGACGGGCTACCAAATTTTGTGGGCACGTTTGCAATACCTGGTTGCGCCGCCAAAATTGGCCAACCTGTTTCAGTCTGCCAATAGTTATCAATGATGGGGCGACCTAAGCCAGCAGAGATCCATTTAGCGGTGGGCTCGTCTAACGGTTCACCGGCTAGATACAGCGCGCGCAAGGTTGACAAGTCGTATTTTTTGAGCAAAGACTCATCGTGTTTTTTGAGCACCCGAATTGCCGTGGGTGCCGAAAACATCGTGTTGACTTTAAAGCGCTCGACCAGACTCCATAAGATACCGCCATCGGGGCGCACGGGAGTACCCTCATACAAGATGGTGGTTTGGCCGCCAATCAAAGGGCCATACACAATGTACGAATGTCCGACCACCCACCCGATGTCGCTGGTGCAAAGATAGGTGTCCCCAGGCTTACCGTTAAAAATACGGTGCATCGAAGACGCAAGCGCGACCGCATAACCGCCGGTATCGCGCTGCACACCTTTGGGTTTGCCTGTGGTGCCTGACGTATATAAAACGTAGCTCGGTTCTGAGGACTCCAGCCAGGTCACGGGCACGACGGCCCCTTCAAACTGGGCACGCAGGCTAGCGTAATCTAGATCTTGGCCCGCTACGGGTTCAAAGGCATACAGGCCGCGATCGACCACGATCACTTTTTTAGGCCGACGCTGTGACAGGGCAATCGCCTTATCCAGCAAAGGCTTATAAGGCGTGACTTTGCCGCCTCGTGAGCCTGCATCGGCGCACACGATCACTTTTGGTGAGGCATCATCGATACGCTGCGCCAGGTTGACCGAGGCAAAGCCGCCAAACACCACCGAGTGAATCGCACCTAATCGGGCACAGGCCAACATGGCAAAAATAGCCTCAGGCACCATGGGCATATAGATCAAAACCCGATCGCCTTTCGCCACGCCTTGAGCCTGCAACATCGCCGCAACGGCGTTGACTTCGCGATAAAGGTCACGACGGCTGTACGTGATTTCTTGGTCAACCTCAGTTGATACCCAAATTAACGCGGGGTGATCCGCCTGGGTATCCAGCCATCGATCGACTGCGTTAAAACATAAGTTTGTACGACCACCCACAAACCAGCGCGCAAAAGGGGGCTTGCTGTAATCCAGCACCTCGGTAAAGGGGGTTTCCCAGTGGATGCCCTCCGCCTCTTCACGCCAGAAGGCATCTTTTTGTTGAATCGAACGCTGATGGGTTGCCTGAATTGGGTTCATATCGGGTCTCAAAAGTACTTTTTATAGCTAAGATCGCTTTTTGTAATAACATTGTGACAGGTAAACCTTGCACGAGGCTGTCTCTTTCAGCCTGTCTGGCCCTCGCTCCTGCCCTAATTATGTCCGATACCATCGCCGCCACCTCTGCGCCTTGCTCCACTGCCCGTTGGGTTCGCCTCGCGCTGCTCGCGGTGGCCTGCTCGCTAGCGGCCATCTTAAGCGGTTGTGCGGGCACGGGCGACAACGCAGGCTCTGGCATCAATTCTTCGTCGGTCGACTGGAGAAACTCCGCAGATCCGATTGGTTCTTTTTTGGCGCGTTCTAAAAATGGTGCGGGCTTGCTCGCGGGTGACATCAACCACCCGCTCGCCCGTCAGGCTTTGACGCAACTCGGCATTCGGTATCGCTGGGGCGGAAAATCACCTGAAACCGGTTTTGATTGCAGCGGTCTGGTGTTGCATTCGGCGCAGCAATCGCTTGGGCTCAAGCTCCCCCCGCGTTCTTACGACATCGCGTTATTTGGCAGCGAAGTGTCGCGTACCGATCTGCAAGTGGGTGACTTGGTGTTTTTTAATACCTTGGGCCGCCGCTTTTCGCACGTGGGCGTGTACCTCGGCGATGATCAGTTTGTGCACTCACCGGCAGCAGGCGGTGTAGTCAGAATCGAAGACATGAAGCTGGCATACTGGACCAAGCGCTATAACGGCGCGCGCCGCTTATAAAGCGACCCGCCCTGCGTCAAACCTTAGCAACCTCAAGTTTGCGCAAGCTCGGGCAACCGCAAACGACTGTTGCCCGGCTGTTGGGATCAAGCTCTACTTGTGTGGTTGCGGCCCCTTAATCTGGCACGGCCCCTGCTGACACAAGCCACACTGCTCAAGTGCCTGCTGCATCGAGCAAACTGAGCGTCGACAAGCCACCACCTGCACGCCGCCCTTTTGGGCAGCGTTTCTAAACGTTTTCATGACGTTATGACCTAAAAAATCAGTGAGCAAAATAACCACTTGGGTGCCACTGGGTATCTGCGGTGCCTTTTTTTGATGGGCCGGGTCACGCCCCGTGATGTGATGCGTGATGGCGATATTGTGTTCGCGCAAAAGATTAGGGATATTGCCTAAACGGTCGGCACCGACCACAACTGCGCTCAAAGACGGGTTCATAGCTGCTCCAATTAAAAAAGGTGAACAGCCTAGATGATAATGATTCTTATTTATAAAACAAGCGGAATAATACTTATTCTCGTTTAAATTTATTTTTCTTGTTTACTTTCAACGCGTTCGCGGATTTCACTTTCACTCAACTCAGGGGTGAGCATCGCGATTAAGGTATACACATAGTCGCGCAAAAACACGCCTGATTTCAGTGCAATTCGGGTTGTTTGCAAGCCAAAAAGATGCCCAGCGGGGATGCTGACCAAGTTGGTGTCACGCAGCGGCTCGTAGGCGACGCCTGCGATAATCCCGATCCCTAAGCCTACATCGACATAGGTTTTGATGACGTCAGCATCGATCGCCTCAAGAACAATATCCGGACGCAGCCCTTTTGTCTCAAACGCGCGGTCAACCGAGCGGCGCCCTGAAAAAGCGCGATCGTAAGTCACCACGGGGTAGCGCGCGACATCTTCAAGGGTCAGGGCAAAACCCTTTTTATGCGACAGTGTTGCCAAAGGGTGCTCGGGGCGCACCACCACGGTGTGCTCCCAGGTGTAACAGGGCAACGTCTCAAGCCCCGGGGTCAGTGCCAGCGACTCGGTGGCGATGGCCAGATCGGCCTGCTCGTGCAAGACCATTTGGGCCAACTGCGGCGGGCTGCCCTCGGCCAGCGATAAGTGCACTTTGGGAAACTGCTGACGAAACGCGGGGATGATTTTAGGCAGCACATAACGCGCCTGCGTATGCGTACACGCGATTACCAGGCTGCCCTCGTCGCGCCGCGCAAACTCATCGCTGACTTTTTTGAGATTATCGACCTCGCGCATAATGCGCTCGACGACCTGTGCCACCGCGGTGCCGGGCTTGGTGAGCCCTTTAATGCGCTTGCCGTGCCGCTCAAAAATCTGCACACCCAGTTCGTCTTCAAACTCGAGTATTGCCTTGCTAACCCCTGGCTGCGAGGTGAACAGACTACGTGCGGCTTCAGTCAGATTGAAGTCACGACGGATGGTTTCTCGAACAAAGCGAAACTGTTGCAAATTCATGGAGATCCTGTGAGACTGCGCCGCTTGAACACGAGCACAGTTGAGATAGCATTAAACAAACCAAGAGATGCTCGGGCAAGGCGCTCAGGTGAGAGCACAACGTCAAGTCCACAGCAGATAAAATAAGATTATAAGTAATATAGAGGGTGATGTTAAATAACTTTTTAGAATAAGCTTCTATCGCCTTTAGAACTTGCGGGATAATCCAATTAACTCTTTCACGCGCACAGGTCACCCACATGGATTTCAGCATCAGCATTTCAGCTAGCCCACATCAAACCAAAACCCCAGCGATCGCTATTGGTGTCTTTGCAGACGGGGTGTTAAGTGCAGCAGCCGATGCCATTGATCGTGCCAGCAACGGTGCCGTGCGCGCAGTCATCAAAGCAGAGTTCACCGCCCGTGCGGGTTCAACCTTAGTGTTGCGCAATCTTGAGGGTGTCGCTGCACCCCGCATCGTCTTAGTCGGGCTCGGCAAACAAGCCGAGTACACACCACGCACGCATGCGCGCGCTGAACAAGCCTTTGCTGCGTATTGTGTACAGGCACGACTCACCGAAGCGACTTCAACGCTGGCTGCGATTGACTGCCCGGCAGCGCCGGTGCGCGATCGCGCACGCTCAGCCGCTGCGGCCTGCGGCGAAGCTACCTACCATTACGATGCCAGCTTTGGCAAACCTGATCTCAACGCTCGCCCAAAGCTTAAAAAGCTGACGCTTCAGTTTGCAAATACGGCTGATCGTGTGGCTGCAACACAAGGCCTGGCTGAGGGCGGCGCCTTAGCGCATGGCATGTCGCTGGCCCGCACCTTAGGTAACTTACCTGGCAATATCTGTACCCCCACCTACTTGGGTGAAGAAGCCAAGGCTTTGGGTAAACAATTTAAAAGTCTTAGCGTCAAAGTGCTTGATCGCAAACAAATCGAAGCGCTCAAAATGGGTTCGTTTTTGTCGGTCGCGCGCGGCTCAGAAGAGCAACCTCGTTTTATCGTGCTGCATTACAAAGGCAAGCCGGTCGCAGCAAAACGCGGTGCTAAAGCTGCTGCTGGGCCAATCGTTTTAGTCGGCAAAGGCATCACGTTTGACTCGGGTGGTATCTCGATCAAGCCGGCCGCCACCATGGACGAAATGAAGTTTGATATGTGCGGCGCGGCAAGCGTCTTGGGCACCTTACGCGCGGTCGCCGAAATCGGTTTACCGGGCGAAATTATTGGTTTGATCCCCACCTGCGAAAACATGCCAAGCGGCACGGCCAACAAGCCGGGTGATGTGGTCACCAGTATGTCTGGCCAGACCATTGAAATCCTCAACACCGACGCTGAAGGCCGCTTAATTTTGTGCGATGCCTTGACCTATGCCGAGCGTTTTAAACCGTCAGCCGTAGTGGATATCGCAACCCTAACGGGTGCCTGCGTGGTCGCGTTGGGCAAGGTCAACACGGGCCTGTTCGCGAGCGACGATGCCTTGGCTGAAGCCTTATTGACGGCGGGCAAGCAATCAATGGATACGGCTTGGCGCTTGCCACTTGATGATGCCTACCAAGAGCAGCTGAAATCAAACTTTGCGGATATGGCCAATATTGGTGGCCAACCCGGCGGCGCGGTGACGGCGGCTTGCTTTTTAGCGCGGTTTGCCAAGGCATACCCCTGGGCACACTTGGATATCGCGGGCACGGCGTGGCGTGGCGGTGGCGAAAAAGGCTCAACAGGCCGCCCAGTGCCGATGTTGCTGCAGTATCTGATCAACCAGGCCTAAGTCAAAAAATGGCCCGCATCGATTTTGCTTTTGGCGCGACTGAAAAAATCGCACAAGCGTGTCAGACCACGCTCAAGCAACACCTTGCGGGCCACAAATTACTGGTCTATTGCAGCGATGTCGCTCGCTTAAAAGCCTTTGATACAAAACTGTGGGCGGTTGAACCCACGGCCTTTGTGCCGCACGTCATGGCGACCGACCCATTGGCCGAACACACACCCATTTGGTTGGTGTCGAGCGACTTAGAACAGGCCTTGGCGCGCGCACCCGTCGAGGCTTGGTTGCTCAATCTTGATGACCACTGCCCACCCGCACTTGGCAACATTGCACGGGTACTTGAAATTGTGTCAGACGACGAAGATGACAAGGCTGCGGCGCGCGCGCGTTGGGCACAGTACAAAGCCGCTGGACACGAATTGAAAGCGCACCGGTTGACCTGAGCCAACATTCGCTTTCAATCGCAACGGTTAGCTAGCCCTCTATCCCGGGTGTTTAACGCAGATTGCGGACTTGTCAGTATGTGTGCAGAACTCGTTGAAGCGCGGTCAGGTTTGCCGGGCTGCCTTGAGGCTCATTACAATAATAAAATCCGTAAAACTGAAATAAATGACGCTGGCGTTGCAAAAAACACCACAATTTGTAGGAAATCTAGCCATTCAGGGAACTGTCAGGTATGCTTTCGGTCATAGACTCATGGCTAAAATTTAATAGTCTGAGTTCAATTCAGTGACAGGAGCTAACTATGTCTGAATATCGTCCTTCTTTAAACCCCGGTCAATATAGTGACGTTGCCGACGTCGCCACACGTAACCGTGTGCTGCGTAACACCTATTGGCTGCTGGCCATTTCGCTGATCCCAACCGTACTAGGCGCTGCCTTTGGTATGTACAGCGGCATCAATAAAGTCATGGCAACCAGCCCGTTCATCTCAATGATCATCTTTTTGGCCGGCGCTTTTGGTTTGATGTACGCCATTGAAAAGAACAAAGAGAACTCCTTAGGCGTCGGCCTGCTGCTGCTCTTTACGTTCTTTATGGGCATGATGCTGTCGCGCCTACTGGGCCACGTACTGGGCATGAGCAACGGCACACAACTGGTGATGTTTGCCTTTGGTGGCACAGCAGCCGTGTTTGGCACGATGGCCACACTGGCCACGTCGATCAAACGAGATCTGTCGGGTCTAAGTAAGTTTATGTTCGTCGGCGTGGTGATCTTGATTATTGCCAGCATCGGCAACATCTTCTTGCAATTGCCAGCACTGATGCTGACCATTTCGGTGGTTGCGATTGTGATCTTCTCGGCCTTTATGCTGATTGATCTGCAGCGTGTGGTCAACGGTGGTGAAACGAACTACGTTTCAGCAACACTTGCCATTTACTTAGACGTGTACAACGTGTTTGCTAATTTGCTTGCCATTTTAGGCTTCACAAGCGGCAGTCGCGATTAAGTTTTGAGTTTGAAAGCGCCTGGCGCGAGTCACCAGGTGCCAAGTTAGGGTAAAAAGAAGGGTCAAGCTCTGCAGTGACAGAGGTTGACCCTTTTTTATTGAAGGCAGCAAACACTAAGGATCAGCCAATGACCGCGACAGTTTTAACGCACGAAAATAATGGCGTACTCACGCTGACGATCAATCGCCCTGAACGTCGCAATGCGCTTGACGTGGCCACCTATCTTGCCTTAGCTGAGCACGTACGTGCCGCAAGTTCAAACAAAGATTGTCGTGCCATCGTAATAACGGGTGCCAGCAACTATTTCACGGCAGGTAATGACCTAAAGGACTTTCAAAAACCGCGTACCTCGGGCGAAAGCGGTGGCATCATTTTGTTACGCAGTCTGATCGATTGCGATTTGCCGATCATTGCGGCTGTTGAAGGGCGCGCCATCGGGATCGGCGTGACGATGCTGCAACACTGTGATTTTATTTGTGCGGCAGATAATGCCTTATTCACCATCCCGTTTGTGGCACTTGGGCTTTGCCCTGAAGGCGCCTCAAGCGTCTTGCTTGCGCAAATTGTTGGCGCACGGCGCGCGTCAGACTGGTTACTGCGTGGCAAAACCTTCGGTGCACAAGAAGCGTTTGAGGCCGGGTTTATCACTCAGATCACGCACACCGGGCAAGCTCTGGCAATCGCCCAAGCGCTGGGTGACGAATTAGCCGCCCTGCCCCCGCAAGCCTTGCAGCTATCAAAGCGAATGATGAAACATGCGCAGCGCCCCATGCTGCATGAAACGCTAAAGTATGAGTTTGAGTTATTTTCAGAGCGTCTGCAATCAGAAGAAGCACAGGCGGCTGTGGCGAAGTTACTGAAAAAGTCATAGCCACATCACAAAACACATTTGCTAAACAGATAAGAGTCGCGGCACTACACGAAAGCAAGACAGCGACCTTAGCGCAAGGCTCGAAGGTGTCAGATGACTTGACGTGCTTGCCCTCACATGCAAAGCTTAAACAGTTACAACGGAGAACACTGACTATGCTGACCGCACGCACCAACGATGGCGTTGACCTTTGCTACGAAACCACCGGCTCAGGCGACCCGATTATTTTTGTTCATGAGTTTGCTGGGCACAAAGAAAGCTGGGAGCCTCAGATTCGGCATTTTGCGCGTCGCTATCAATGCGTCACGTACAACGCACGTGGCTATCCACCGTCTTCGGTGCCGCCAGAGGTGTCGTCGTATTCGCAAAACCGCGCAGTGGCCGACATCGTGGCCGTGATGGATCACTTAAAGATTAAAAAGGCTCATATTGTGGGTCTATCGATGGGCGGCTTTGCGACTTTGCATTTTGGTTTACAGCACCCAGACCGCGCACTCTCGTTAGTGGTAGCGGGCTGCGGTTATGGCGCTGAACTTGAACAGGGCGAGCAATTTCGCAAAGAGGCTGAGGCAAGCGCCAAGATGCTACTTGAACAAGGCATGAAAGCCTTTGTCGACAAGTATGCGTTTGGCCCTACGCGCTTATCGTTTGAGCGCGCCGACCCGCGTGGCTTTGCAGAATTTATTGAACAGTTTTATGGTCACTCAGCGTTGGGCTCGGCCAACACACAGTTAGGCGTTCAACGCGAACGGCCGTCGCTCTACAACTTAAAAGACCAATTGCAAAAACTGACCGTACCCACCTTGATCATCAACGGCGACGAAGACTGGCCTTGCTTGAAGCCGGGGCTGATGCTGAAAGAAACCATACCCTCTGCTGCCTTGGCGATTTTGCCTAACTGCGGACACACGATGAACATCGAGATGCCCAACGAGTTCAATCACGCGCTTGAGCAGTTTTTGCAGCACGCAAGCAGTGGTCGCTGGCCTCAGCGCGATCCACGTGCGATGGTGGCTTCGATTACAGGGATGAAATAATCGTACCCGTGGGCGAAATGCAATGCAACTAACGCTCGCTGAAAACTTCAGGGCTGTTTTCTATACGCCCTTTTACTTGCTGAAAGAGCTCAGGCTCGCCGAACAGGCGGGCCTGCATATCGAATGGATAGCGCCGGGCAGCCCAGGTGGAGCGATCGACCAAATTAAAGACGGCTCGGTCGATTTGACTTGGGGCGGACCCATGCGCGTCATGAAAGACCACGACACATGTCCTGCAGATGGATCTTCACTGCTTTGCTTTGGCGAAATCGTTGCACGGGATCCATTTTTTTTAGTGGGCTCTCAAAAGAGTTTCTCCTTACAGCAGTTGGCGCATTTACGCTTAAGCCTGGTGTCTGAAGTTCCGACCCCTTGGCAGTGCTTGCAGGCTGACCTAAGAGACTTGGGTCTAAATATCGAGCAACTCGAGTTGAGTGGACAACTCAAGCGCGGTTGGACGATGGCCGAACAAATTCACGCGCTCGATACACAAGATATCGATGTCATTCAGCTTTTCGAGCCTTTTGTCAGTGAGATACTGAAGTCAGGTCGACACAAAATTCTTTACGCTGCCCACAGCCGCGGCCCGACCGTGTACACCGCTTTCATTTGTTCGCAAGAGGGTTTCGCAAAAAAGCGTGCCGAATTTGCGCAACTCAACGAGGTGCTGGGCACCTTACAAACGTGGCTACACACCCACTCTGCGCGGGATATTACGCATATCGTGCAACCATATTTTGCTGAGCTTGAACTTGACGTATTGACCAGCGCAATCGATCGCTACCTTCAAAATCAAGTTTGGGCAACCACCCCGGAAGTTTCTAAGGCTGGTTTTGACCGCTTGGCCGATAGCCTGCACTCAGGAGGCTTTATACAAACTCGCATCCTTTATGACTCTTGCGTCAAATCCTTCAACTAAAATGAGGGGTCGTATAAATTCGCATTCTTCTTGTGACTCTTGCGTCAAATCCCTCCACTAAAATATCCATCGAACATGAAATATTTCAAAATCACCCGCACGATCGTCACGTTTTTTCTGACATGTGGTGCTTTGGCACCGATCGCCTTCGCGCAAGCACCCTACCCCAATCGTCAGTTGCAACTGATCGTGCCTTTCCCGGCGGGTGGCCCAACAGATATCGTGGCAAGGCTTTACGCACAACAACTTTCCAAGCTGGCTGGCCAACCCGTTGTTGTCGAAAATGTGAGTGGAGCGGCTGGCATTATCGGCACACAAAACGCCGCGCGAGCCGAGCCTAACGGCTACACAATTTTGTTTAGCACCGCGAGCACGGGCGTGATCAATCAAGTGATCATGAAAAATCTGCCGTACGACTTTCAAAAAGATTTTTCAATGATTGCCTTGATCGCGAATGCGCCACACTTGTTAGTGGTAAATGCGAATCTTCCAGTTAAGAATCTGGCCGAACTGATTGCCTTGGCCAAACAAAATCCGGGCAAACTGAGCTTTGCCTCTGCTGGCGCGGGCAGCATTGTGCAAATGGGCGGAGAATTATTCAAATATCAAAGTGGTATCGATATTTTGCACGTACCCTACAAAGGCGGCGCACCTGCGACCATGGCGGTTTTGAAAGGGGAGGTCGATTTGATTGTGAACGACCTTAGCACCTTCAAGGCGCAAATCGAAGACGGTAAGCTTCGGGCACTTGCAGTCGCCCACACGAGTCGCCTAAAACCTATACCCCAAGTGCCAACTTTTATAGAGCTTGGTATGCCAGAGATGGTGTCTAGTTCGTGGTGGGGTATCGCTGTGCCGGTTAAAACCTCTGCCGATATCCAAGCAAAGCTACGCGCCTGGAACGATATCATCATCGCGAACCCAGACTATGTAGCGCGCCTAGCAGACATGGCGATTGAGCCCTTGCAGATGACGCCGACACAAACTCAACAGTTTTTGCAGAGCGAATTAAAAAAGTGGCAAGCTGTCGCTGCTCGCGCCAACATTCAACTAGATTGAATCTCGAACATGACCTCACTTGAAAACGCCACCCTCGCTACTCTCGCCTCGCTAGACACCAACACGGTGTCTGACGCCTTAGACTTTATGGGGCTACCTGGCGCCACCTATGGGCTACGGCCCTTATGGAATTGCCCAAAAATTGTTGGGCGGGCCTCGACGATTCAGTTAGGCCCTAAAACGGGTACAGCGCCAACGGTGCACTTGATTTCACCTGTGATTGCCAGTATCACCACCAGCGATCGTATCTTGGTGATCACCGGTGGCACTGAAGGAATTTCGTGCTGGGGTGACATCTTGGCCAACGCCGCCAAGATAAAAGGGATACGCGGCTCGGTGATTGACGGTATGAGCCGCGACATTGAAGGCAGCGAATCCATCGACTACCCCGTGTATGGTCGTGGGCTGACCATGATCAGCGCGCGCAATCGCTTAGTACAAATCGCCTCAGGCACGCCGATTGTTGTGGCTGGTGTGACCGTGCATGAAGATGACTACGTGATTGCAGACCGCTGCGGTACCGTCTTTGTGCCCGCCGCAAAAATCAACGAGGTGTTGGCGCTAGCCCAACGCATTGCCTCACGCCAAGACGGCATGGTGCAAGCTGTACGCGCAGGGCAATCGGTTGAAGACGTGATGCACGACAAAAAGTTTGAAGCGATTAAGGGTTAACTGATTGGAAGTGATTGGGCTTGATTATTGAACCTCAAAACCGAATCAAGTCTTAATCAGCTTGATTTGGTGCTTGAAGCTCAAAGTCAAAGCCAGACTCCCGCTGATGGCGAAGCGCCAAGATATTGACTAGGCCATGCGCCTGCTCGAAGCTATACAGCGCAACGTAACCAGAGCGCCCGTACGAGATGACGAGCTCTCTCAAGCCTGACTCAACCGAACGACCAATCAGCGGATGACGCATCAGTAGGCTAATTGCCTCGTCAATCAAATTTAAGGTCGAATAAACAGCACCAGGCTGTTGCGCAAGAAGAAAATCAGTGATTCGGTTTAGATCAGCCAGGGCGAGCTTGCTATAAAAAATCTTTACCAAGGCTTAGCCTTCAGCGGCAATAGTTTTTTACCATCGGCGCGTGCACGCAAACTGGCGAAGACATCTTGATGCGTAAAACCTTTTTTAGACTTGAGAGACTGCGCTTGAGCCGCCCGTGCTTCAGCGATCA
>Ga0209769_1000854_pt1 | contig 12214 bp, 3 predicted proteins | sample LauGreSuBDMM15DN_2_FD_187569 | JGI IMG/M metagenome (GOLD analysis project Ga0209769, IMG submission 187569) | Freshwater lake microbial communities from Lake Michigan, USA - Su13.BD.MM15.DN (SPAdes) (version 3) | ecosystem: Environmental > Aquatic > Freshwater > Lake | place: Lake Michigan, USA...
GAGTAGTCTTGCTATTCAATACTCCCCCTCATTCTGACACCAGGGGCGGCAGAATGTCTCGTGGAGCTGATGCTTGCTTCTTGGAGCGTAGGAAAGCTTCAGTAGTCTGTATCTTGGTGAGGATGTCAGCTGGGTTGTGCTGTGTCGGTACATATACTGCCCCAACCTCATTGTTGACTTCAAGTTCAGACCGGAACTTTTCGAGAATATCAACATGTTTTGTCCTTTGATTACCCGGTGACATATTGTTCTCCGTGATGTGAATACATGCTCTGTTATCCTCGAAGATCCAGATTTTATCTTGCGCTATTCCCATTTGTGCTAAGACTCTTTTCAGGTAGATCACAGTCTTAGTACAAGCCACAAAGCTTCTCAATTCTGCTTCAGCTGTTGACAGTGATACAACATCTTGTTTGCAGCTCTTCCATGCAATAGGACCATCATTATAAAAGACAAACCAGCCTGTCTGACTTCTTCTAGTGATCGGGTCTCCTGCTAGGTCAGAGTCAGCAGCTGCATATAGCTTGTATTGTTGATCCTGTTGGTCTGGTAGCTTGTATCGAATGAAGAAATTCTTTGTATGCACGAGGTATCCCATTGTTCTGTATGCTGCTTGCATTAATCGAACTGTGGGTTTTGTCATGAATTGTGTCAACATCGAGACATGGTATGCAATATCCCATCTCACAGTTTGTGAGATCCATATAAGCATGCCCATTATCGATTGATAGTGCTTCAAGAGATCTTTATCCACTTCATAGTTGTCCCAATCAGTAAGGTCAATACTCCATCCTGAGGCAATCGGAGTAATTGGTGCAGCTGGTAAGGGGTACATTGTAAATTTCGATACCGCTGATTGAATATATGCTGATGCACATATCTCCCATCCGCCATCTCTGGTTCTCGTAAACGTAGTTCCCAAGAATCTTTCTAAGAGACCTATCTCCTTTATATTCCAATGTTTTCGGAGGTGTTCGATAAGTTCCTTGCTGAGGTGTTGGTTTGCAGTCTTATCAGCAGTAATGAGATCATCAACATATCCCGCCACGTAGGCTATTGGTAGATGATTTTTGTCGATGCAAACATACATGCACGGTTCAGCCGAGTTCTTCTTGAACATATATCCTGTCGTTGATGTAAAGCTGAGGATATGAGATTGCAGATACTCATAGAAGAGTCTATTGCTATCCTTCAGCCCATTGATTGCTTTCTTGATTCTCCACATCTCATCTGGGTCAATACCAGGTGTTCCCTTTGGGGGTATAATGTACACTTCTTTTCCTTCTAGAGGTGTGCCACAGAAAGCATTTGAGAGGTCCCAGTGGGTCACATTCCATTCAGGTGTGCAACATGTGGCCAACATCAATCTTATTGTAGTAAGTGTCGGAGTCGGTGAATATGTGTCACCATGTTCATTTTGGTGTTTGCCATTAAAGACCAGTCTTGCTTTCCAACAGTCGAAAACATTTTTTCCATCAATGATCTTGAATTTCCTAGCAAATACCCAGTGTGATAATAGTTTTTCAACACCTCTAGGCACTTTGCTATAATGTACAGGATCATATGTGTTGAGAGCTTTAAATGCTTGAAGTTCCTTTTTCATTGCCTCAATGATTGCATCTTTCTCTGGATGGTTCATTGCAGCTTTCAGGCCTTTAGGTGCATCATGTTGAGGTTCTGTCATCAGGTATGCTTCATAAGATGCTTTGCGGATGAGTAGCATAGTTTCTTCTTGCTGTGTTCTATTCTCAGAGTTTATCATCATGAACTCAAGCTGGTGTATATCCAGATCAACCACTGTGTTATCTGTGCATACAACTTCCCATGTTTGAGTAGCCACATGAAATGATATGATTTCACCAAGTTCACTTTTTACATCCAGAGAAGGGTCTGTATAGTCGGTGTAGTACATTCGTACTTTCTTGCCTACATAGATGTTCCTTTTGATTCCTGGTCTGTATGAGTATGCCGGTATAAGCTCCTTATAATGGGCATTTGGATAAGGTTGCCGTTCTATCCACGTTGCTGGTAAGTCCGGTATAATCGTAGCCTCAGGATACTTCAGTAAATCATCTTTCGTATATTCCATGATCTTGAATGTGTCTTCCTCTGTCTTGTCCCCATTAATTAGATCCAATGGAATCATTCTGATTGTCGTTGGAGTCTGTTGAGTAGATGGTGAATGCTTTCTTTGCAAAGTTTCCTTGTATGCCTTCATTAGATCTGGTGTGATATCTTTAGCTTTAAGCCACTCGTTGTGCTTGTCATCATATCCTTCCCATTTCACTTCATATTCAACATTCGGAGGTGTGCCTCTGTGTCTGACTATACATTCTACATGATAGTAACCTGCTGGTAATTTTCCTGCCTTTGATTTGAGTATTTGCTGATCATGTACAGTTGCCTTTGATTGCTTTTGTAGCTTAGCTTTGTGTGCATTCTTTGCATACTTAGCTGCAATTGTGTATGTGATATCATTTAACTCTGCATCAATCAGGTCATCTTGTGTTGTTGTTAAGAATGCCGAATTCAACTCTGATGGTGTAGTATAAAGAGCTGGCTTGAGTGGATACAATTCCGGGTTGACGTGGATGTTGTAATGCACTGCATAGTGCGTACCACCATTAGCTGTCGATGTAAAAACATGGTGCCATGGTAATCCATGAGTATCCCAATGTGCAACACCAAGATATATTCCTGCTATTGCATTCGGTCCAAATGAGGTGTCTATGCCCTGTGATGCTCTCTGTTCCTTTGTTAGGAACATGAAGCATAGTGCCCCAAAAGGGAAAAGTCCTTCAACAGAGGGTACTTCCTTATAATAAGCCTGGTATGCAGTCATCGTCTTTGCCTGATTCAGCCCTGTAATATTTTGTAAGGCCGTAGCATGTTGGACTGCAAATCCCCAGAAAGTATCAGGTACTCCAGATGCCATCATCAGTGTTTTCGCCTTTCGCTTAATATCCCCAATGCATTTCTCTGCTTTACCATTTTGAAATTGGTGATAGGGAATTATTGTAGTATGGACAATGTTGTGTTGGGCACAGAATTGTTGTACTGTGCTTGAAACTAATTCAGGCGCATTATCTGTATGGATTCTGTCAGGCATGCCCGTTAATTTACAAATGTGGTTGACTACAATTAATGCATCTGCTCTCTGTCGAAATCCAATCGTAATGGTGTAGTTAGATCCCAGATCAAGTTTCCCATTTTCATCATAAGTAGCAGTATGTCGGGCTACTAAGAAATATCGCCATCCCTGTACTGATTCTTTGTGTGGTCCTGAAATATCAATAGACATGCATGGCCACGGAGAGTGTTTCGGTCGAGGTACTCTTTTCGTTGGCTCAGGTAACCGCCTCATTTTGCCCAGGACACAATCTGTGCATGTATCCATTTTTAGGTCAGAAATCGCCAAAATGTATTCTATTCCTTTCAGCAATCCATTTGTGGCTAGATGTTTTAGCCTGTCGATTCCTGCATGTCCCGTCAAATGATGGATTCTTTGAACATTCTTGTGTATCGCTTCTGGTAATGCTGAAAATTTCACCTTTGGGAGACCTTGTGGTATCCTCATTGTAGTTACCGGTTTCTTAGTTATCGCATTCGCAGCAAGAAAAGCTGGAGTTGGTGGCTCCCAATACCTTTTGAATTTATCTTTGAGTTCTTCAGCTTTCTTGGAATCATAGATGGCTTCAAAGTACCAGAATGAGTTCTTTAGATTTCTGATTCCACTCAAAGACTTCCCATCCGGTGTTGTAATGAACATGTTGTCTCTGTCAGATGCATGTTTATATCCCTTAAATTCCATAATAGGTCCCGAGAGTGTGATGGCATTGGGGCCCGTGTTATCTTTCAGGATGATCGCATTGGGATACGTGAAAACGTGGGTATCATTGTCAATTGTTACTAATGGTAAAACAAGACATGCTGTCCCTAGAGTCTCTAGAGATCCAACACCATGTAGTGTACCTTTCTCCCAGTGTACTGAGTTTGGTATAGTATACATCTGGACATATCTCTCCGGTAAGAGAATCACATTTGAGCCGGAGTCATGAAAGACTAATATTTTTGTTTGATCTTTCATTTTGACTAATCGTCCTTGGAAGCCCTGGTCACGATGTGTAACCAGGGAGACCCGTCAGGATCTCTTAGATGCCCGTGTAGGGTACCTAGTCTTCTCAGACATAGTACGAATACCATTCATCAACGCATCTCCCAGGATTGTCAAGGCATTCGGCTGAGGCTCAATGACAAGATTTTCAATCTCACTTTTCTTGGACTTTCTCCTTTTCTTCGATTTAGTCTTTGCACTCGATGGTAAGTTACTAGAGGGTGTCAACAATGCAGTTGGTGTCAACCCTGTCTTATCCATGTCCTGCATAACCATACCAGAGCTTGGAGTGACTGGTGTCAGCTGCTTCGATGTCTGCTTGACATTTTTTGAAGATTTTGGTGTCATCAAATTAGGTTCGCTAATGAGCCTCGGATCACACTTAGAATCCCTGTCGCTTGAAGTATTGAAGTGCTCAATTGGAGTAACCGGAGTATTAATCCTTGAAATCTGTCTTTCCTTGACAGGTGTTGGAGTAACCTCAGTATGACGATTCAAATGCTGATGGATTGTTGCTTTTGCTGAGTTCAGTACAGATGGTCTGAATGGAGTATCGACTTTTGCAGATATCAATGTCCACGGATGTCTGTGACTTGTTGATGGGCCTCTTGATTGCGTTCCTGCACCTTCTTTTGCCGGTGTCACATACATCTGCTTTTCAGATACTCTGAGTATCGATTTCGGTGTCTTCTCCAGTTTTGGTTTGACACATGGTGAAGCAATTTGTGCTGTTGGTTGCTTTACGATCAGTTTGTCCATTGTCACATTGGGTGTGATAGGTGGATATACGATGTCAATCTTAGTGTCTGGGAGGGTCTCCCCCTGATTTAAAACTCCAATGAGATGATCAGGAGTTGCCCACGCCTTGATATCGTATCTGAAAACAACAGTCTCCACATAGTCGTTCAGTCTTCTCATCATCAGCATCATGTCGTTCGGAGGAATGTGCTGTGTGTGCATGGTAAAGATCATATCATAAGGTGCTTCTCCTTTCACATTCGCTGGTTTATGTTTGAAGACCATAAAGAGTGCGATTGCTAGTTTGATAGATAGCATTTGACCATCCAATATGAGCATGCTTTTAAGCGCAGTCATTTGTGAGACCTGGACATGTGCAAGGTGGTCCTTGAGTGCATACGAATATGCTTCAATTGAATCATATGGCGGTTCCCCTTGAAAGCCATTCATTATCCATTCAATAAATGTATCATGCGGTTTGTCGAGGGTGAAGCGTGGCATTCGTAGCTGTTGAGAGTGCGTCAGTATCCTTCCAGGATATGGTTGGATATTATTCAGGCTAGCAGTCATTATGACCAGTTGATAGAAGGTCGTCTGCTGGAAATTCATGAACCAGTGTTTTTTAGTTGACTCTGTCGCATTGATCTCATAACTCTGAAACTCAGCTTTGATTCTCTCGAATGAGTCTACAAATGTCTGAAGGCTCGCTTGTGATATATTTTGAATTCCAATCATCCATTCTCCAATGTCCTTCGTGTTAGACAGCGTTCGTCCAATATCATGAAGCATATTGTTCATCTGACCTTGATGGAGGTCGAGGAGATTGCTTGCCAGATTATAAACCTTGTGCGTCATCTGATTGCTCTGAAGTTTCAACATATCAGTTTCATTCTTGTCTACAGAAATGTTCTGCGATTCATCAAGTGTTCTCGAAATGATATCATTACACCTGTCAGTGACTATGTCAATCTGATTGCGTAAATCTGAATTTTGATCTGACAAGGCTTCCAAAGCTGTGTCGTAAGTGAGTTGCTTGATGTCCATATCTGTCTTAAGCGTTTGGTGTTCTTTCTGTAAGAATGCAAGATCACTTTGCAATGTTTCAATAATGTCGTCTTTAACCTCAATAGTTTCAAGAGTCATAGAACATTGCTCCTCCAGCTCTGCTATTTTATATGCCATAATACGAGAGGATCTGATTTCTGACAGTATGGCATTTTCTTTCTGCAACATTTCAGCCTCTATTTGGAGGTCACCGACTTGTATTCTTAGTGCTTCTCGCTCATTCTTGGCGTCAATGGCATCTTGCCTATATTCCCTGAAAGCATCAGTTACTTTGATCAGCTCTTCTTCTTTGGTCTGGTTAAGTTGCTGGAGCTTTCGTAGTTCGTCTGCAAGGTCATCTTTGTCTTTGCAAAGTTGCCGGACTTGCCTAGCGTAACCCTGCGTTGCATCAAGGCTGAATCTGGTATAATTACTGAGTGCTCTTCTTTCTTCTTGTATTTCGAATGTGTGTTGCTCTCTTTCATACTGTATAGCATCCTGAAGTGCTTGAGTGTGCAAAACAATACTTGATGTTCTTGCTTCAAGGTGTCGAAGATTAAACTCCAACTCTTCCTGATACGTAGGACCTTCATCATACCATGATGAAGCTGATGATGGTACCATTGTTGGCGATGAGGATGTCGATTGAAATAGTTCCTGTTGCTCAATCTTTTGCAAGTGCTGAGGTGCCCGCATATTCCACCATATGGTTGCTTCTCTGACCTCGTCCTTACATTGTAAAATGCCTTTCCAACCTTTAACACCGTGTTTTTGCCTCAGGTGAAGTTCAACAGTCATCACTTTCCATTTCCAGAAGTACTTTCTTAAGCTGTCTAGTTGGAGGTGGAGTTGGTGATGATCCACCAAGTCAAATGACCGTGGGTTCGGTAGGGAGATTGGTTGAGGATTGAGCAAAGATATGGTGCCATTGTCTTCGAGTAAAGCTCCTGCTTTCCTTGCACACGTTTTACCACAGTATTCTCGTACTCGACCGTCTTCTTCAATCCATTTTGGGTTCTGTAGACATTGTGGACATGTCTCTAACATGCAGGGGAATGGTATCGCTCCTGCACTGATAGCACAGCCTCTTCCACAATATTCATGAATTCTTCCATCAGGCTCCTCATATTTTGGAGCTTGCAAGCAATGAATGCAAAGATTCATTACTTCCTTCTCAGTAAGTGTAGTAAGGTCCAAGACGGGTGTATGCCAGAATTTATCCTCCTCAGTTTCAGAATCCGAGGCAATTAGCTCTGGCAAGTCATCGTCAGTATTTATTGGCGGATCTGCACCTGCCTCATTATCTGATTCATTCCGCAGTAGCGAAGGAGTCATTGGAATAGTCTCCTGAACTTTATCCGTCACCTTGTGTGAGACTTGTATGAGTTTCTTTTCTTCTTCCGGAGAGACTGTCTCATGATCAGGTACCAAAAGCGCCGCTAATGTATCAATAAAAAGATCCTGTGATGGGGAAGTGGATGTATCACTCTTAACTTCCACAGGCTGTATAAAGTCAAGCATCTGATTTCCGTCATCGGTAAATACCTTGGTGGTAAGATCCTTTTCACGAAGAATAAGCTGTATGGAGTCAAGACTCACATTCAAGAGTTGTTGCATATGCAAGAATTTGAATTTGAATCCTGCATGTGGGATTGACCTCGTCAAATGTGTCGATTTTTCATTCAAGTACTGCTTATACTCATTGACCTTGTGAGATAATGCATCCCACAGCTGAGCATATTTCGTGTCAGTATTTGGTCCTGTCACCCTCATGAATTCTTCGATATTCTTCTGCAGTTGATAATTGCGCTCAACAGCAGGGTAAGTGTTAACTTTGAAAATTTCCGTTGGGTTAGTAGTCGAGTGACCCTTCAGTATGCCATATTCAGAAGAAACTGTTTCCATCGTATCCTCGATGAGTGTTTGCATTCTGTTCACGACTTCAGCAAGTCTTGGCATATATGTTGTTATCTCCGTGTCTATACGAAGGATATCTGGCATCAGAAGAGGTGATTCCTGTAGAATAGTAGTGATAATTTCTTGAGGCATGTTCAAAGGAGCAAAATGATTGCCTTTGTCATCGTTACCCGACGGGATCGCACTCGTCCTCGTGTACGTGTTCGACCCCATAACATGGAGTCTGAATTGCAGTTTTGTCAAGTCTTGTGAACTGATCTTGGGGTGGAGTTTAGGATCTAGATACATCATTCCTCCTTGAACTCGTACATATTGTTTATCAGTGACAAGCTGAATTTGTCCTGGTCTTACGCCAAAATGATTGGGTGTGATACCAAAGTAATGCTCTTCATGGAAGAATAATTTGAGAGTCTTGTGTTCATAGTTTCTAGCCATATCAGATGGGCAAAGTGTCGCATATTTCTGATAATTCTGTCTAGGTGTCAGCCTGTAAATTTCGATTGTTTCACCCAACATATCAGATAATGCCGCGACCTCTATGAGAGTGGCTGGTTGCTTCTCATGCTTGCTTAGAGCCAGATACATTTCCCATTCCTTCGGTGTAAAACTTGATGTGAGCTGACGAAAGGTGTGGGATTGTTTACCCCGAGTCATGAGATCCTTGTTCTTTGCACCCAAATTTTGCGATAGGTATGTTACATGATCTTGCACATCTTGCCTGAATGTAAGTGAGTGCCCCTGCAATCCCTTTCCTTTGAACTGCTGTAAGATAGCTAGCTTTGGATTTTTCGGTGCAGGTAGAGTAGCTCCACCATATTCAGCGATAGAGTCTCGGAGGCAGATCAGTTGTAGAACCGCAGAATAAAGACAATTCACTTGAACATGATTGTGTAAGATCAAGTCATCATCAGTCGTGCGCGCAAAGCAGTCTGCATCTGTCAAGAGAATGTCATAGCAAGGGGCTTTTGTTTCCCATACGATAGGAGATTCATTCTTGCCAAGCCTTCCATTTCCAGCCATAACATCAAGTAATTTCTCATTCTCAGCAGAATACTCCCAAGACGTTAATATTCCTGCTTCATATTCAAAGACCAGTTCTTGATGACTTGCAGCATACCAATCACTGCTTGTAAGGCTAGGAAGTTTTCGCTGCAACCATACTGGGTTCCCACTGTATGGTCGCATTTGCATCGCCTCAAACTCATCCTCATCATTCAGTTGTGTTTGGAAGCAAAGCATATCCGGATCAAAGGCATCTACCATCATGGTACCCGCGAATTTTTTATTCTTTGGAGTTTTCGGTGGCGGAGTCGCAGACTCTTTAGCCTTTGAAGCTGTTTTCGCACCCATAGCCACATTAGCCTTGGGCTGAAATTTGGGTGCATGAGTAGTTTGGCCTTGGCTTTTTACATTGCCCATATTTCGGTTCTCTTTAAAAGATTGCTGTCCTCCAACATTCTTCTGTTGCTGTGTACTGGGGGTATTAGTCTTCTGAACTTGAGTGCCTTGAATCTTTCGACCAGCAATTGTAAGTCTATACAAGGTCTGAAGATTCTTTGCGAGGATCTCTTGAGCTTCTTTGCTTTCCACTTTCTTTTCCACAACCTTAGTGAGGAGGCGATTTTGCTCATTGAGCAAGACATGGAGTGATCCTACATCCTTCTTGAGCTGGTGATCCTGAGTACGATTACGACATTGCTCCCACGTATGTGTGTCTTGCTTGCAGTACGTGCATGGCCCTTTGTCTTCTTTGAAAGTAGTAAAGGTAGTCGGTGCCGGTAGCAGATTCTGATCCTTGAGATCCACACCTAGCATGTTGGTGATAAAAGTAATCATCGCCTTCTGGTGTTGCATCTGAGGCATCTTTGTCTGTGCATTGTCATTATGAGTAACCCATGTCGCATCTAGTCTTCTGATGTCCTGTAAAAGGCCATTGAGGAATTTTGGAGCATCAGCATATATATCACTCAGACGCTGGGGAAATTCAACGCGTTTGTTTCGCATCCAAGTCTTGTATCGAACCATATGGTCAAGCGCCAAGATTGCATTGGCGATCATCAAATGGTGAAACGTGATATTACCATGCGTTTCTATCATTCTTTTGGTGTGCTCAATGTATTGGAGAAACCAGGATTCAAATGTCTTGAACCTTGATGCCCTCGTGAAGAAAGTAAAGTTCTGCATTAAGGTCTTGATCAACGAGTCTACCGTCATTTCGGTGAATCGCTCTCCTCCATGTGCAAGAATGTAGACACCTAACACATCTCGTGGGACAGATGAGGTCGGGTTTCTCGCATCCTGAATATGAACATTGAGATTAGTGTCCTTTTGAAGAGCTGCTTTGAGGACATGATACAGGATTTCTGATTCTTGATCTTGAACTTGTCGTATGATATCCTTATCATCTTTTTCAGACTCGGCGTCAATAAGTGAAGCAAAATAGTTCACCCAAGCTTTGATAAGCTGCTCACCCCTTTCCTTGTTATTGACAATGAAGACAGTAGGGTACATGCCGAGTCTCTCAAACTGGTATGCCAAATGACGCTTGTATTTATTCCAATCCTCATGATTGCGAATGTTGTCACGCCAAATTTTGACAAGATCATTAATGATCTTCGCTCGGTCTTCAGTTTTCATTATACGCTTATTCAGAACGGGCGCATGCTGAAGAGAAGTGCCATTTTCAATAGCAAATGTTTTTAGATTTGTCCCAGCATAAACCGTAAAGTCCCTGAGCATCTCTGTATTGATAATCACACCCGTAGTAGGTGTCGTAGGCGGACTCTTGATGAGATCATTATACGCTTCTCTCATTTCAAGGAATGCATGTTGAATCTCCCACGAGTCCATAGTATCAAACCATTCCGCTACTTGAGCTGGAGGTGCTGATCGAATATCGATGGTAATCATGTCATTCTGTCCAGGTAACTGGTATTCAGCAAGGAATTTCGGTTTGGTTTCCTTCACGGAGGAGGTCTCCAGGAGATCCTCCAAGTTGCTCATATTCAAGCGTGACCAAAAAAAAATCAGAAATCCAGGTCAGTAATTTTTCGAAAAAAGAACTTGACCGAAAACTTTTTCTTTCTATTTCGCGACAAAGTCTTTCACAATCCAACCAGGAGATAATGTAGTCCCCTGATCTCTGCTGTAAAGTTTGCCAGCAGAATCCCTGAACTTGAAAGGAGGGTGATTCCAACAGCCGCAACGTCAGTAATACGTCTGCCAGAACTGAAAACACCTTCTTAGCAGCGTCTCTGTACGTGAAAGAAAGCGATTCAAGACAGGTACCGTCAGCAAGAGAACAAAGATATGCTGTAAAGTTTGTCAGCAGAATCCCTGACCTTGGAGGAAGGGTAATAACAACAGTCTTCGCGTCAGCAACGCGTCAGCAAGGTATTGACCGTTTCGTCAGCAGCTGAAGAACGAGTACCAAGTCGAGACAGCCTCCTGAAATTTGGAGTACTCAAGTTGTAAGCAAGTCCGCTGTAAAAGCTGTCAGCAGAATCCCTAAGGCTTTATAAAGTCTTGGAGTTGTAATCCGGGAAGGAAGTGTAACAATGGATGACGAGGCTCTGCAAAAGCAGTCCGATCCGATAAGCCTTGCCGATGTCGTATGGAAAATACGTGAGGCCGTTGAGTTAATCGAAGCCAATAGTGTTGTTGTGCCTGCCGATCAGAAAAGGAAAGCCGAAATGTTCTCTAGTATTAAGATGATGCTGGCCTACTGGGCGATGTGTGGAGGTGGGACCGTCACTTGCGATCCTCCCAGTGATTTTGAACCCGATGTCCCCGAAGATGTCCCCGAAGATAATCCCAAGGCACTTGTCGATCAGACCCAGGATAAGGTCAAGGACAAGGGTGGTATGAAGAGATCCCGTTGCAATGGGGGCTTCCCTAGGGATGACGATGATTGTCAGCCCAGTAATTCTGGCGTGAAGCGTAAAGAAGTCAGGAAGAAGAGTGTCGTCAAACTGAACCGCAATGTAAAACCCAAGGTGGACGACTCCAAGGAAAGTCCTTCCTCCTCCTCTGCTTCCTGCGTTGAAGTAGAGGTTGTTGCTGAAAGCCCAGTGAGAATGACGATAGGTTCTTCTTCGTCGTCCTCAGACGATGTTGCTGAAGGAGGGTATGCCGGTGGCAAGACTGGCTTGACCTCAAGCTCCGAAAGTTCGGAGTCGGATTAGAATACCGGCGTTGGTGACGCTAACCTCGACGAGGGTCAAGACGTCGGCCCGGTTCTTCTTCTTCGTCGGATGATCGCGAAGAAGAGGTAGTTGATGTTTGTAGATACCCCTGGGTATCAATAGTCAGTTCAACGAACTGATTATTTTCCGCTCCCACTCTACGATGGAGCGTAGCTATTTCTCTAGCTAGTGTTGTATCTAGCTGAGTTGTGTTTCG
>Ga0209769_1000860_pt1 | contig 12181 bp, 11 predicted proteins | sample LauGreSuBDMM15DN_2_FD_187569 | JGI IMG/M metagenome (GOLD analysis project Ga0209769, IMG submission 187569) | Freshwater lake microbial communities from Lake Michigan, USA - Su13.BD.MM15.DN (SPAdes) (version 3) | ecosystem: Environmental > Aquatic > Freshwater > Lake | place: Lake Michigan, USA...
TACGTCAGCAGTCTTGGCAAGTTGCAGCGCGAGGCGACAGTACCTCTGATCACGAGCAAGACTAAAAAGCGCTTCTCAGCCAACGGATTGTGCCAACTCATGCTGAGCTTGCCGACATTTGGCGTTTCGGCAAGCGCCGACAGGATTCGGTTATATCATGTTACACCCCAAGTCTGGCAATCAAGTCAGGCATCCATGTCCACCCCAACGCAGCTTTGGGGTTCACAATCAAAAAGATGCTGCGCTGAAACGTCGGCGCACCTTTTATTTCGAACAACCGTCCGGCTTGTAGATGCGGCAATGCCAGACGTTTCGGCAGATACGCCGTGCCTTTCTGCTCCAACATGTAGCTCAGCGCCCAAATGGCGGAGCCAAAACTGACCCGCGCTGTTCCTGCATCCGAAAACGCTAGCGCGTGCTGCATACGGAACTCTGCCCCCAGATCAACAAAAATATACCCGGGGTCAAATCGCACCGGCCGGTTCGGTTCGGTGGCGTAAAGCACCAACTCGTCCGGCGGCAAGCGATAGACGGTTTGATCCCCGGGCGCTGCAAGCCGATATGTCAGTGCGAGATCAAGAAGCCCTGCGTTCAACATCCGGTAAAGGCCGGCCTGATCACCTGGCCAGACCGAAAGGGCCATGCGCGGGTTGCCGTTATTGACATCGTCAAAAGCGTATTTGCCAAGGTCGGGCCAAAGATCGGCGTCGCAACCAAAATTGCACACTGAGTCGGTTCCTGCCGGTGGCGCGGTTTCCTGTCGCGCCTGTCGCCAAAGGCCGATCATAATCTCCGCATAACCGAGCAGCTTTGTGCCGGAAGCAGTGAGTTTGACACCAGATTTTTGACGGTTCAGAAGAGTAGCACCTAGTTCTTGTTCCAGCGTGCGTAGGCGTACGGTCACTGTGGACTGGGTGACATTCAATTGTTCTGACGCCCGCACAAGGCTTCCGGTTTCGACAATGGAAACAAAGGTTTGCAGTCCAACGATATTCATGTGGCGTCTTTTAATTCGAATTACTCGAATAAAGTATATCAATAATTTTACTATGACAATACGTTGCAATCTGATAAAAATTCGTACGTGGTGTTCCTAGAAGGCAGTTGTTAGAATGGCATACACTGAGCCTCTCTCCATAAATCGCGATGCTTTCGTTCGGGCGATGCGACTTGTTGCGAACTCGGTGGCAGTGGTCACCACAAACGGCACGGCTGGGCGCCATGGCGCGACAGTCAGCGCCTTTGCGTCGGTTTCGGCGGATCCGCCGATGGTTCTGGTCTGCATTCGCTCAGGTAGCCGGATCGCCAATGCCATTGCAGCGAACGGGACGCTCTGCATCAACGTACTGCCGCACGACCGTCCTGATCTGGCAAATCGTTTCGCAGGGCGTGATGATCATATTACAAGCGACCGGTTTCAGGGCGTGGACCTGATGGATGCCGCCGGCGCGGTCCCTCAGATTAATGGGGCGACGGCTTTTGAAGGTATAGTCGACCAAGCGGTTCCCGCTGGAAGCCATAGTATTTTCATCTGTCAGGTTCAAAGAGTTTGCCAAGGTATAGCAGCACCCCTTACCTATTTTGATGGAGGTTATCACAACGTCGTGCCGCAAGTCACTTTCCCCCATAATACTGCGACAGCGTGATGATTTTGCCACAATGACGGACATCAAATACTACAAAATGCTGATCGATGGGGCCTGGGTCGGGGCTAGTGACGCTCGGATGTTCGAAAGCGTCAATCCAACCACCGGTAAAGTCTGGGCCATGATCCCTGAGGCAACTACCGAGGACGTCGATCGCGCGGTTCGGGCAGCGGACCGGGCGTTTTCCGAAGGCACGTGGCCGGCGATGACGCCAACACAGCGTGGCCAATGCCTCCGCCGGCTCGGCGATCTGTTGGCTAACAAATCCGAAGCCTTGTCGAGACAATCGACACCGGCAAACTGCTAAAGGAAACGCGTTGGCAAGCCAAATACATATCGGAATTCTTTCATTTCTTCGCGGGCTGCGCCGACAAGATCCATGGCGAAACGCTGCCAATCGACAAGCCCGATATGGTGGTTTTTACTCAGCGCGAACCGCTGGGCGTGATTGCCGCCGTAGTGCCGTGGAATTCGCAACTGTTCCTATCCGCAGTCAAGATCGGGCCGGCGCTGGCGGCTGGCAACACCGTGGTTCTGAAGCTGTCCGAACATGCGTCCGCTGCCATGCTGGAATTTGGCGAGCTTATTGCGGCGGCGGGGATACCGCCCGGCGTAGTGAACATGGTCACGGGGCATGGTGATCCCTGCGGGAAGGTTTTGACATCGCACAAACTGGTTGTGCGCGTGTCGTTCACCGGCGGATTGGAGGCGGCGCAACAGATCATTCGCAATTCAGCCAGCAACTATGCGCAGGTCTCTCTGGAACTGGGCGGCAAATCCCCGATTATTGTTTTTGACGACGCGAACCTAGACTCGGCGGTCAATGGGGCACTGTCGGGCATCTTTGGAGCATCGGGGCAAAGCTGTGTTGCGGGGTCGCGGCTTTTGCTGCAAGACACGATTGCGGATGAGTTCGTGGACCGGATGGTCGCCCTCGCGGGCCGGATCAAGATCGGTGACCCATTGTTGGACGACACCGAAATGGGTCCAATCTGCACCCAAGGCCAGCTTGATTGCATCGAGCGTGAAGTGAACCGTGCCCTAACTGAGGGTGGGCGTCTGCTGTGTGGCGGGTGCCGGGTCGAGGGGTTGGCAGGGCGATTTTATCACCCCACTATTATCGATTGTCCCAGCCCCGACCTGAAGATAGTTGATACCGAAATGTTTGGTCCGGTCCTCAGCGTTTTAAGGTTCAAGGACGAAGCAGATGCCGTGCGACTGGCCAACCGCACCAAACACGGGCTGGCAGCTGGGGTCTTTACCCGCAACGGTGCGCGGCAGTTACGCATGGTCAAGGCGATCAAAGCCGGCATTGTCTGGGTTAACACCTATCGCGTCGTATCCCCCATCGCCGAATTTGGTGGCATGAAAAATTCCGGTTATGGCCGCGAAAGCGGCTTACAGGCGGTTTATGATTACACGCGGCCCAAAACGGCCTGGATCAACACATCGGACGAAAAGCTGGGCAACCAGTTCGTCGCGCGCTGAAAGGAACACAGATGAAATTCCAACTTGCGATCAATCTGGAACGGATCGACGATAACCTTGATATGCGTGATGTCGCTCGGCATACGCTAGAGATGGTCCAAATGGCTGATCAGGGCGGATTTAACATTGTCTGGTCAGCGGAACATCATGCGTTAGAAATGACGATCGCCCCTAACCCTTTTTCACTTCTGGCCTGGTGGGCTAATCATACTGATCGGGTGCGACTTGGCACGGCCTGCGTGGCCGCGGCCTATTGGCACCCGATCAAGGTGGCAGGCGAGGCCGCTTTTATTGACCTGATTTCGGGCGGGCGGCTGGAACTCGGCATAGGGTCGGGCGCCTACCAGCGCGAGTTTGACCGCATGCATCCGGGGTTGAAACAGTCAGATGCTTGGCGGTATATGCAGGAAATGCTGCCTGCGGTGCGGGCCCTTTGGGCGGGGGATTACGCGCATGATGGTGAGTTTTGGACTTTTCCGACTTCGACCTCTTGTCCCAAACCTTTGCAGGCGGAAGTGCCGGTCTGGGTCGCCGCCCGCGCGCCCATCACTTACGATTACGCCGTGAAAAACGGTTGCAACATCATGTCTTGGCCTTTGACGCGCGAGATGTCTGAAGCCGAACTTTATATGTCGCGCATGGCCGATGCGATGGCGGCCAACCCTGGTAAAAAGCGGCCGACCATGGCGATGATGCGCCAGACCGCCCTTTATGACCGAAAAGAAGACTGGATGGTACCGGTGCGCGCCGCACAACGCGTATTGTCGCAGTTCGAGAACCTTTTTAAGAATATGGGCGATGTCGAGAATGGTTTTCCCAAATCGATACCGCTGGATCAGCTTGGCAACCGCGTCGAATATGACCCAGAAATGCTTTCGCGTAATCTGATGTTTGGCACTCCCGACGAGGTGATCGCCAAGCTGAAACTTTATGAGGACCTCGGCGTAGACGAGTTCATTTATTACGCTAGCCTTGGACTTGGCCATGCAGAACAGAAACGCTCCATGGATCTGTTTTGCAAAGAAGTCATCCCCGCTTTTGCCTGAAAGAACCTCATGGCCGCAGAAATCCGCCGTACCATGCTGAACATCCAGACTACCTGCATCGAGGGTGGCAAGGCGGTACCATTCCCTACCAAACTGGTAGCCGCCCTTGTCATTATCCGTAACCCATGGATAGGGCGTGGCTGGGTTGAAGATTTGTCTTTCGAAGTGCGCAATATCTGTCCCGAGATCGGCAAATTGTTGACCCGTATGGTCCTTGAGGTGACCGGCGACAATATCGAAGGCATCGGCAAGGCTTCGGTCGTCGGCATGGGCGGTGAAATTGAACACGCACAGGCGCTGACCCATTCGCTTTGGTTTGGCAATCAGTTTCGCGACGCCGTCAAGGCCAAGTCCTATCTTGCATTCACCAACACGCGCGGGTCTGCCGGTTGTTCGCTGATGATCCCCCTGATGGACAAGGATGATGGTGGCCGCCGTTCGCATTATCAAACAATCCATCTGACCGTGCCCGATGCACCTGCTGATGACGAGATCATCGTAGCGCTAGGCGCGTCTATTGGTGGGCATCCGTTGCACCGTATCGGGGATCGCTATCAGGACCTGCGCGAGATGGGGCGGGATCTCAACAATCCGGCGGGGGTTTGACGGTTGCAACGAAGCAAGACAGGCACTGTCTACGATCTGACTGGACCTGAAGGCGCGCCAGTGCTGGTGCTTGTGCATGGTTTGGGTCTGACGCGCAGCACTTGGGACGATTTGATGCCAGATCTTGCGCAGAACTACCGGGTGCTGACCTACGATCTGTGCGGTCATGGTCAAAGTACCGCGCCACTTTCCAAGCCCAGCCTGACGGTTCTTTCCGAACAACTACTTCATCTGTTGGATGAATTGTTGATCCCCCATGCCACCATCATAGGGTTTTCTCTGGGCGGCATGATCAACCGCCGCTTTGCCATTGATCATCCATCTCGCGTCGCGGCGCTGGCGGTTTTGAACTCGCCGCACGAGCGCAGCCCTTCCGCGCAACGGCTGGTCGAAGAGCGCGCCGCCCAAACCGAGGCAGACGGGCCTGCAGCCAACTTAGATGCAACTATGGAACGCTGGTTCACGCCGCAGTTCTTGACTGGGTCGCCGGAAACTGTGGCGCGCGTCCGCGCAACTGTTCTGGCCAACGACCCCAAAAGCTATGCTGGTCACCGTAGGGTTCTAGCCAGTGGTGTCACTGAACTGATCCGGCCCCATCCCCCGCTGACAGCACCAACGCTAGTGATGACCTGCGAACATGACAGCGGCAGCACGCCTGCAATGTCCCACGCTATCGCCGCCGAAATCGTAGGGGCGGAATGTATGATAGTGCCTGGTTTACAGCATCTTGGGTTAATCGAGCGTCCTGAAGCTTTCACCTCAGAAATCCTGAGATTTCTAGCGCGCAGTGTATCCCATATTCAAATGAATGGATCTCAAGCATGACGACTATGACCGGCGGACAAGCGGCAGTTGCCGCATTGCAGACCGAAAAGGTTGAACATGTGTTCGGCCTGATCGGCTCGGCCACGATGGAGATGTTCGACGCGCTTTATGATTCACCCGACATTGACTTCATCGGCGTTCATGACGAACGCACCGGCACCCACATGGCCGACGGCTATGCTCGTGCCTCGGGTCGCGCCGGGGTCATTCTTGCCGGGCAAAATGGGCCGGGAGCTACTAATCTGGTGACGGGCCTTGCGCAGGCTGCGGCAGCGTTTTCACCAGTGGTGTCGATTGCGGGCGCGATATCGTCGACGCATTTGTACCGAGATGCCTTCCAAGAAGTCGACCAGCAAGCGCTATTCAAACCCGTCACCAAAAAGACCTGGACCGCGACCGGTGCCGACCGCGTGCCCGAGATGTTTCGAGAAGCGTTCCGCATCGCCTTGACGCCACGTCAGGGTCCAGTGCAGCTAAATCTGCCGCGTGATGTGCTGGCTGCGCAGGCAGACTATCCGGCGTTTCAATCCCCCCGAGCGTATCGGTCGCAAACAGTACCGGGGGCTGCACAGTCGGCGATTGAGCAGGCGGCACAGCTATTGGCCGGTGCCTCCCGCCCAGTGATTATCGCCGGTGGCGGCATCAAGAATACAGAGGGCCACGCTCAGGCTTTGGCGCTGGCCGAGGCGCTGAATTGCCCCATTGTCACTTCGCCCGGACATGGCGACGCCATTCCCTTTGCCCATCCGCTGAACGCCGGGCAAATGGGGCCGCGGGGCAATATGGTCGCCTCGCGGCTGGTGCGCGAGGCGGATGTAATTCTGGCCCTAGGCACCCGTATCGGTTTCAATGCAACCTTCTACACTTATGATAACATCAACCGCGATGCAAAGATCATCCATGTCGAGTTGGAGCCGACCGCCATTGGTCGCCATTTCCCGGTCGAGATAGGCATCTGGGCTGACGCACCCACGGCCGCGCTGCAGCTGGTGGGGGCACTGGCCTTGTTGAAAAACCGTCAATCAGCAGATGTATGGACGTCGGACTTCATCGCGGAACGCAGAGCCTTTCTGGCCAGGCGCGACACCGATGCGATCATAGATACCCTGCATATCCAACCGTCGGGCCTGTTCAAGACCCTCCGCAATGTGCTCCCTCATGATGGGGCAATCACCATGGATGCAGGCACTTTATGTCTTCAGGCGACCGATGCCATGAACTACTGGCAGGCCAAGAGCCTGTTCACACCTCTGGATTTTGGGCTGGTGGGATTTTCCTTCGCCTGCGGGCTAGGGGTAAAGCTGGCACTGCCCGAGCGGCCGGTGATCAGTCTGATGGGCGATGGCGGGTTCGGGATGACGGTTTCCGAACTCAGCACAGCTGTGGATTTCGGCATCAACACCGTGACGATCGTGATGAACAACAAATGTTGGGGCGCGGAAAAGGCTTATCAGCGTGACTTTTTTAATGGACGCTATATCGGAGCCGATGTCCAAAGCCCGCCCTTCGACAAGCTGGCTGAGCTTTATGGCGCTGTGGGCTTCCGCGCCGATAACTTGGCTGAGGTGGCTGAGGCGGTCGAGGCGGCACTAGTCTGTGGAAAGCCTGCAGTTATCGACGTGGCTGTTGATCCGACCGCCCTTTATTCCTTTCGTCGCGACAGTTTTAAACACCGTGGAGGCTGATTTGATGACCGATGAGAAATCCTATCCCAACATGGAAGCTCAACGCGCCACCGGTGACTGGAACCCAATTTGGGACTTGCTGAAAGAGCTTGACCCAGATTATCTTGAGGCCTTTTTGGGTTTTCGCGCCGTGCCGCAGCGCAACGGTCCTTTAGAGCAGAAATACAAGGAAATGATCTTCATTGCCATCAACGTCGCGACCACCCATCTTCATGGTCCGGGTGTGCGCCGACACATCCAGAATGCATTGAGGGCTGGCGCCACAAAGGAAGAAATCCTTGAGGTGATCCAGCTCACCACTATCATGGGCATCCATTCGATGACCCTTGCCGCCCCGATCTTGCAAGAAGAGGTCGCAAGGTTTAGGAATGGCGGATGAATGTAATAAGCGGGGTGCTAACCCCAATTCCCGTTTGCCCGCCCAAGACATCTTTGAACTTGATAATGCATTAAAAAGTCTATCAAAGCTGAATCAACACAATAAATTTTGGTTTGTTCCCTGAAAAGTGTTATTCCATTATGTATGATATTAGAGCTGAAGGAGGACACGAAAATGGGCAAGAACAGACACAAAACGTAAGAAGTTGTTGCCAAGTCGCGGCAGATCGAGGTTTTAGTAGCGAGGGGCAATCGGTTGCAAAAAGCATCCGATAGATAGATGTGACGGAAGTTAAATATTGGGGCTAGCGGTCCGATTAAGGCTGCATGAAGAGCGATCAGGTAAAGTGCCGGCAAGCGCTTGACACTGAAAGCTATCGGTTACGCAAAGCCATTTCTGATCGGACGATTGAGAAGTTGATCCTAAAGTAAGCCGCAGTGGGACCCGAGGGGCAGCGCAACCAAAACTTCTAAGCCCCGCACGTCGCCGTGCTTGTGTAGATCATGTTGTTGCCGAACATATCGTATCTGAGCGACTTGCATGGGGTGCGCCGAGGTAGCATCGATTTATACAATGCATGAACTGACAAGACCCGATAATGAGGCTGCATTGACTACTGACATCACTTTGCGTGCCACTCAGTATGGCCACTAGGGCGATCGATGGATTACAGCAATGTTGCAGTATAGCGGGTGGCGTGGATCTGGCGAAGGGAGGGGCTAAAATTATCAAGCAAACAGCCAAAATATGGATGTCTGTGGCTCAACGACGAATTGTGCATACGATTGTGTTTAGAATACCCAAACCATAGGTGGTCTTATGACTTTTTAGAAGATCGTACACCTGACTGGAAAAATATTGGACGCTGAATGTGAACGACGAGTTCTCTCGGGAGTGCTTGGCGATCCGGATTAACCGGAAAATCAACTCGACCGATGTCATTGATACTTTCTCTGACCTCTTTATCCTGCGAGGCATCCCGGCGCATGTTCGCTAGGACAACGGTCTATCCGTTTATTACTTAATCTCTTCGAGACAGGCGCCAGTTGTTGGATCAAAGACTGCCTAAATGATGTCAGGCAATCCACGGGGTTGAGATCTAGTTCGGGTACTAAAAAGCAATTCTAAGAGAAAGAGAAAGATCAAAAAGTTGACAATCCACCAACGCTCCTTACAAAATCGAAAATAAACGGCTTAATCAATCACACAAGCAAACCTAGTACTCAAATGCCAAAACCGCTCTGAATACCCATTTTAGCTGACAAAAAACACTTGGCGCCCGATGGCTGACGAGTTGGTATAGTGACTAGGCTACTGTCATAAAAATCGACCGCTGGGAACAAAAAATGAGTATCATCATTGACTCAGATAGCGTCCTCGCTAGCCTTGATGTCAACATTCTAGTTGAAGCTCTCCGCACCGGGCATACTGGTGCGGGCATCTCAACGTCCCGATGCATGATGGAAGATGTGCCCCGCTCTGGAGAAATCAACCATTTCATAGTTCTGCCGGCATGGCGATCAGAGTTGGCATTCGGGGCAAAACTAGTATCCGTATTTCCAACGAATGAGCAGCGCAGCAAAGGCGTTAACATTCATTCGACTTACCTATTATTCAATGGAAAAGACGGAAGCTTGCTTTGTTTGATAAGGGGTGAAAATTTTACACGGTACAAGACGGCAGCAGACTCGGCTTTAGGGGCGGCAATTCTCTCAAGGGCGGACGCGCAGGTTTTAACCCTGATTGGCGCAGGAGCGCAGGCAGAGGCCCAGCTCCGCCTTTTTTGTGCTATCCGTCCTTCGATAAAACAGGTGAACATATGGAACCGGACAGCGTCAAAAGCCCGCTACATTGCCGGAAATATTGTCCTTAAGGACGTCAATGTCTCGTATGTGGAGGATCTCGAGGCGGCTGTCAAAGTGTCAGATATCGTTTCTTGTATAACTAGCTCCACATCGCCTATTTTAAAAGGAGCCTGGCTTCAACCCGGTACACATATTGATCTAGTTGGGTCTTATACTCCCGAAATGCGGGAAAGCGATGATGAAACCATGCTCTGCGGACGTTTATTTGTTGACAGTCGAGGATTAGCAGCCATTTCAGGTGATCTTTCTGTTCCCATTTCTAACGGCATAATTACAGAAGCGGCAATCATCGGTGATCTTTATGAGCTGTGCTCAAAGAGTGTTGAAGGTAGAAGAACCAATAACGAGATCACGGTGTTCAAAAATGCTGGTGGTGGTCACCTTGACCTGATGGTCGCTGAAGCGCTTTATCAGGCTGCAATTTTGTCAAAAGAATTAGTAAGTTTCTGATGATGCCATCGTTGATAAAGGTAGTTATCAACGATAACGAGATAGGGGACTAGGTTCATGTACTGACACCGTGCACAACCGTGGCGTTATCGTGATGAATTTGTCCCATAGTATTTTCTTTCATTACCGAGAAAGATTCGGATAATCCCCCTGATATTAAGGGTGTTCAAAAGTAGAATTTTCTCGGCAGACCAAGGTCATCGTGCTTCTTCATCGTGCTTCTTCATCGTGCTTCTTCGACTGCCAGGTCAAGGGGACCAAGAGCTTAACGCAATCTCAGCCACCTCAACAGGTTAAAGGAAGTTGCATTTCGTGTGTTAATCTAGGTAAGCAGATTACTATCAAAAAGTGCATTTCATTTTTCTTGGAGCAAGGCCATGATACGAGAGGGAATGGTCACCCCCTTTTTAACAACTTCATTTCTGCGTTTCATGCGCCCTTCGCCTGGAAGCGTGGCATTTAAATCAGAAGCTATTTCTTGAAAAAGGATCTCGGCATGAGTAGGAAAGTTATAATCGCCTCGGATTTTGACAGGATCAAAAGCCAATATAAACTCACCACCACGTGGTGGCCCTCCGTCGACTTGATCGCGCGCTGCAGCCTCAATGCTAAGAACCTCACCGATTAGCGGTCCTGCAAGTAACTCGACCATTAACGCAATCGACGCTCCTTTGTGGCCGCCAAACGGCAAAAGACAACCTTTAAGAATTAATCTGGGATCATTTGTCGGAACACCGTCGGGACCAAGACCAACGCCTTCAGAAAGCAAAATTCCAGCCTCGGCCGCACGCATTACATCACCGCGTGCCATCATTGCGCTAGCTTGATCAAAGACGAAAGGTTCACCTTTTTCGCGCGGACAAGCGAAGGCGAGTGGATTTGTTCCGAATACTGGTTTGCGACCGCCTTGTGCAGGCATTGCAGGTTTATAAGATGTGCAGGCAATTGCAATCAGGCCAAGACGAGCGAGGCGCTCCACCTCTATCCAAAGAGCAGAAAAATGATGGGTGTTAACGACAGCGGCAAGTGCGACCCCTGATGAGTGCACTGTTTTTATAAGCGGGTCTACCAAAACATCGTGCGAGATCGGTGCATATCCAGAATCCCCATCAACTCGGATGACCGCAGATGTTACCTGTTCTACAGTCGGCCGAGCATTGCCCCTGACTTTACCGCTCTTGAGCGAAGCAAGATAGCCGGGCAGGCGGAATAGGCCATGACTGTAAGACCCGTACTGTTCGGCAAGGGCAATATTTCGAGCGAGTGCGGAAGCGTTGGCCTCATCAAATCCTTCACGAATAAAGAGGTCACGAGTTAATGGTTCAACATCAGCTATATTAATTATATAATTGTCAGAGTTTTTCATTGTGACAATTCACCGATACAGCGGGTAGCCGGAGTAACACGTTGTGTGAACCACTTTAGCGATCTTTCTGTACAAGTGAGCGCAACAAACATTGTTGTGTAATAACACCTATTATTTGCTCTTTTTGCGACGTAACGGCAATATACTCTATACCTGAAGCAAAGTCCGCGATAATATCTTCGAGCATTAGATTAGCGTTACGCATTATTGCCTCGGATGGCTTTGCGCCAATCCGGATATGATGTGCAGATATAGCGTTTAATTCATAGCCATTTCTATATATTAAAGCGGTTACCCCGACAGGGAACGACATCTCTCCATAACCGCTCGGAGGAACACCGTCGATGATATGGCATGTTTCAGCAATGCTTCCGATGTTTACAACTCGGGCGCGGTTGACATCCCGGGTAAAGCGCCGAACATAGTCATCAGCCGGCGATAAAAGGATCGAAGACGTTGTACCGCACTGTCGCAACTCACCATCTTTTAAAATCGCAATTTGATCACCAAGAATCAGAGCTTCATCCAGATCATGTGTGATAAACACAATTGTTTTATTTAGTCGAGACTGAAGCTGTTTTAACTGGATCTGCATATCATTTCGGATCAATGGGTCAAGTGCCGAAAATGCTTCATCCATCAAAAGAATATCAGCATCAGTTACCAATGCGCGGGCTAAGCCTACTCTCTGCTGCATACCGCCGGATAATTGAAAAGGAAATTTGTTTTCAAATTCTTCGAGGCCAACGAGTTCAATTTGATAACGAGCGGCCTTTTTTGCAACCATCTGATGGGCACCGGAAATGAGCAACGGATACATAACAT
>Ga0209769_1000862_pt1 | contig 12177 bp, 5 predicted proteins | sample LauGreSuBDMM15DN_2_FD_187569 | JGI IMG/M metagenome (GOLD analysis project Ga0209769, IMG submission 187569) | Freshwater lake microbial communities from Lake Michigan, USA - Su13.BD.MM15.DN (SPAdes) (version 3) | ecosystem: Environmental > Aquatic > Freshwater > Lake | place: Lake Michigan, USA...
AAAATCGACTGGATCAAACAACTTAAGAATGTGCGGCGCGGTCGGATTAGTGAATATGTAGATCAGTTCAAAGGGGCAACATATCATGAGGGCAAGCGTCCTTGGGGCGTCCCTTGTGACGTTGCGCTGCCTTGCGCGACACAGAATGAACTGCTCGGGGATGACGCCAGGGAATTGATCAAAAACGGCTGCATTGCGGTCAGCGAAGGTGCTAATATGCCTACAAACCTCGAAGGCGTCCACGTCTTCAAGGACGCAAAAATATTGTTTGCACCGGGGAAGGCAGCCAATGCGGGTGGCGTTGCGGTTTCTGGTCTGGAGATGAGCCAAAATTCAGGCCGCATCTCGTGGAAGGTAGAGCAGCTCCAGCAATTGCTGGTCGATATCATGGACGGCATTCATGGCAGCTGCGTCGAATATGGCCAGACCAAGGGTGGCTATTGCGACTATGTGCGGGGCGCAAATATCGCGGGCTTCAAAAAGGTGGCCGACGCCATGCTCGCATTTGGTGTAGTGTGATTGCAGCAGATTGGCAGCAAATAAAATTTGCTGCCAATCTGCTTGAATAATTGATCAAAGGACCGGATTGTCGTAACGAATGACTTAGGGTTGCGGCCTTACCGGTTTTAGAGGGAATCCAGGATCAATGGCAGAATTTGGGAAAAGCCGTGCTTTCTTGAAGGCTATGCCGGGTGTGCTACTTACGTTGTGCATCCTTGTTCTGCTTATGGCAGTTGTATTTCCAATTTTAGCCCCTGTGCGGGCCACAGGGGCTTCGGATAACACACATTTGGGCGTTGCCTCATGCGCTGGCTCAACCTGTCATGGCCGGTTGGAAGCCGATGGCACAGTGGTGCGGCAGGATGAGGTTTTGCGTTGGCAGGAACCCTCATCGCCTGCCGGAAAACATAGCCAAGCCTATTCCGCCTTATTGGGCAAGCGCAGTGAGCAGATAGCCCGCAATTTGGGTATCGGCAAAGCGTCGTCTGCGCCGATGTGCCTTGGTTGTCACGCCACCCCAGCAACATCGCGGGGCAACAACTTTCAGTTGACCGACGGTGTAGGTTGTGAGTCATGTCATGGCGGTGCTTCAAATTGGATTGCCAGCCATTACGCTGTTGGCGCAAGTCATTCCAATAATGTTGCGCGCGGATTGACACCGCTAGAAAATCCAAAGGTGCACGCAGCCGTATGTCTTGACTGCCATTTTGGAAGCGCCACCCAAGGGCAGTTTGTAAACCATCGGATCATGGCGGCAGGGCACCCGCGTATTTCTTTCGAACTCGACCTGTTTTCGTCTCTGCAGCAACATCATAATGAGGATGCCGATTATGCGGCGCGCAAGGGGCGCACCGACCATGTGCAGCTATGGGCCGTTGGACAGGCGCTTGCGCTCAAACGCTCGCTTGATCTTTATGCGAGCGCCAGTCGCGGCACCGAGGGTGCATTTCCCGAATTCTATTTCTTTGATTGCCATAGTTGCCACCGTCGGATTTATGATCAAGCGGACGCAGTTAAGACTGGGGTAAATAATCCCGGACGGCCAATTCCGGAAGGCATGCCGCCATATAATGATGAAAACATGATCATGCTGTCGGCGGCTGCGCGGGTAACGGCACCAGCCTCGGCAGGGCAGTTCGATAAGGCAAGCAAGGATTTCCATGCAGCTTTGGCGCTCGACCGGAGCAGCGCAATCGCTGCGGCGCGGCGCTTATCCATCGCAGCAGATAATCTGGCAGATAATTTTGCATCGGGCAGTTTTGGCAGCGGCCAAGCTTTTGCAATCATCGAGACTATTGCAACCGAAGCCATTGCTGCGCGCCTGACAGACTATGAGGGATCGGTGCAAGCCGTTATGGCAGTTGATACGTTGTTAAGTGCACTGGTCCGATCCGGCAACATCACGCAAGGTGCGGCAGCTGGCATCCGTGCCAATGTAAACCGCGCTTATAACGCGGTGCGTGATCCCAACGCCTATCGTCCGTCCGAATTTCGCAGTTCGATTGGTGCCGCGGCAAGTGCAGTCAGGTCGTTGCGATAAACATGCGTAAACAAATAACCGCAATCATTACGAGCTGTTCGCTCATATTGTCGTCCTGTGGCGGCGGCGGAAGCAGTGATGACGGAAACAGCACCGGCAACAGTGCACCGCCACCTTCGCCGCCGCCACCGTCCAGTGCGGCAAGACTATATAGCGATCCCGCGCCGGAATCGCTCTCGGTTGCAGATGTCGAACGCGTGATATCGCTCGCGGTGGCGGAGGCTCAGGCGCGTAACTTGCCTTCAACCATCGCGGTGGTGGACCGCGTTGGCAATGTACTCGGCGTGTTCGTTATGAACGGAGCGAATTTGGGCCTAAAGATCCCTGATGCGCCGGTGGGGGCTTCGTCCAATACCGATCTGCAAGGCTTAAATCTGCCCGCTCCGGCGGCGGTTGCCGGAGCCATCGCAAAGGCTATTACCGGCGCCTATCTGTCGAGCAGCGGCAACGCCTTTTCCACCCGCACGGCAAGCCAGATTGTCCAGCAGCATTTTCCACCGGCACCAACAACTGTGGGCCTTGAAAGCGGCCCATTATACGGCGTGCAATTCAGCCAACTCCCATGTTCTGACATGATGCAACGCTTTGGCAGCTTTGGTGCGGCAGCACTTATTGGACCCAAGCGTTCGCCGCTCGGGCTATCGGCAGATTCGGGCGGATTTCCGCTTTACAAAAACGGAGTAGTTGTTGGCGGCATCGGCGTGATGGGCGACGGCATTTATGGTTTCGACCCGAACATCTTGGATGTCGACAGTGATACTGAGGAATTTATCGCGCTGGCAGCCACGCAAGGGTTCGCGCCAGGTGAGGATATTAAGGCAGAGCGGATTAGCGTCGACGGAACGCTATTGCGCTATTCTGACGCGACGACGGCCGGATTGCGGGGCCGCACTGCGCAAAGCTTTGCGGCATTGAACGGTAGCGTCGGCAATTTGGCACGGGTGCCAGGTTATTCGAGCGGCAGCATAGTCGCCGGATCGGTTTTTGGTAGCGAAGCATCAGGCATCCGTGCTGCCACTACGGCCGAGTTTTCCAACCGCGACGCGTATATATTATCCGATGGATCAGGAACCAATCGTTTCCCGATACGCGCAGGAACCGACGCCGCGTCAGTTGCAACACCGCTCAGCATTGCCGAGGCGCGGGCGTTGTTGGAAGAATCCTTCACTACAATGAGCCGTTCTCGCGGACAAATACGCCGCCCTAATGATAGTCGTGCACAAATGACGATCAGTCTGGTTGACACGCATGGCGCAGTGCTGGGCATTGTGCGCGGTCCTGATGCGCCAGTCTTTGGTACAGATGTTTCATTGCAAAAAGCGCGAACTGCCGCGTTTTTTTCCAACCCGCGCGCGGCATCCGATTTGGCAGCAAATGCCAGTCCACACGTTGGGACATTTCTTGGCAAAGCACGGACATTTTTCGGCAACAGCAATATTTTCACTGGCCAGCATGCTTGGACCACCCGCGCGATCAGCAATATTTCACGTCCCTATTTTCCTGACGGCGAAATTGGACGCCCTCCGGGACCATTTTCGCCTGACATTAACGGCTTTAATCCTTTTTCTACCGGACTTCAGTCCGCCTTGATTGCTGGAAACATTACTAGCCATGTTGGATTTTTGCTTGGCAGCAATCCAGATACCCCCGCGCGCTGCACAACAACGCCAGATATTGCGACCGGACAAAATCGATTGCAAAATGGGATCCAGATTTTCCCGGGATCTGTGCCGGTTTATCGCGGATCGACACTGGTTGGAGCAATTGGCGTTTCGGGGGACGGTATCGATCAGGACGATATGGCCGGTTTCTTAGGCGCCAATAACGCGGGTCTGCGCGTTGGCGGCATTGGGAATGCCCCTCCTGCCATACGCACCGATCAGATCGAAGTCACCGTGGGCGGAACAAAAATAAGGCTGCGCTATATAGGCTGCCCCTTCGCGCCATTTCTCGACACCAGCCTGCAAAATGTGTGTCAGGGTTTATGATGGTTGCTGCTGATCTGCCACCGATATCGACAGTCGCTGCAGTGGGTATCTATAATCCGTTCGCCTCACTCGGGGTATTTCTAGAGTCGTCTGCTGCGGCAGAGCGCGCAGTCAAGGCACCGCCACCAGAAGCTAAAGCCCCATTGCCAGAGGAGCCCAAAGGCGATCCGCTTGCGGATCCCGATAGTGGCATTATTGACGGCCGCAAGCGTCCTGGATATCAGCAGCGCCTGCCCGACAAAGTTACGCAAGATAATATCGGCGCGGTGCGTCCGCCGCCGCCTGAGGCATTTCCGACCGATGAGTTTCCGATCCCCGACAGGTGGCGCCTGATCCAGTCTTTGGGGCTGGTGAAGGAGCGTTGGTTAGACCCCTATAATCAGAACACGTATAAAGGTGACCGGCCAATCGATCCTGCGAAAGTTCCGTGGTTGCCCATTAAGGGCCACGATTGGTTTTTCGTTGCGAGCGCAGTTAGCGACACCGTTGTCGAGGCGCGCACTTTTCCGATCCCGGTGGGTGTCCAGACCACCGAGGGTCCCGGCAATCTGGATATTTTTGGCAAAGACGGCAGTGAGGTATATTCGCAGACGTTTATCCTTGGCGCCGCACTTATCAAGGGCCTGACCGCTTTCAAGCCGCCTGACATAGAATATCGCGTCGCGCTTGCCCTCAACGTCAATTATGTGAACGTACCGGAAAAACGCGTGCTGTTTGTTCAGCCATCCAAACCCTCGCAACGGCTTGACCATTTTCTGGGCTTGCAGGAATTGTTCGTTGATTATCACGTCCGAAACACGTCGGATCGTTATGACTTTGAATCAATACGCGTCGGCATCCAGCCCTTCCAAAGCGACTTTCGTGGATTTCTGTTCAATGATCAGCAGCTCGGCATCCGCTATTTTGGCAACCGCGACAACAATCGCTTCCAATTTAATCTCGCGGCATTCTGGCGACTGGAAAAGGACACCAATTCAGGTTTGAACAGCATTGTGCAGCGACCGCGCAATGACTGGGTTTTCATCGCCAATCTATATCGGCAGGATATGCCATTCCCCGGCCTAACCAGCCAAATTACAGCCGTATACAATATGAACCGCGAGAAAAATCGGGTCGAAATTGATGACAATGGCTTTCCGGTCAGACCTGCGTTGCTTGGCAATTTGCGCGGCCGGAATTACGACGTTGTCTATCTCGGCTATAATGCTGACGGCCGGATTGGACGGGTCAATCTAACCGCATCAATTTATGGCGCGCTCGGTACCGATGGTCAAAATTTCTTCACAGGCCAAAAGGGTAAAATTCGCGCCGGTTTTGCGGCTGCTGAGGCCAGCTACGACCTCGACTGGATGCGCTTCCGTCTGTCTGGTCTTTATGCAACTGGTGACCGTGACCCGTTCGATAAAAAAGAAACTGGCTTTGATGCTATTTTTGAAAATCCTATTTTTGCTGGAGCCGATACAAGCTACTGGATACGCCAAACAATTCCCTTTGCCGGCGGCGGTCGTGCAGTCAGCATCAACGGCCGTAACGGCATATTAAATTCGCTGCGCTCGTCCAAAGAACAAGGTCAGTCGAATTTCAACAATCCTGGCACGATATTGCTTGGGGCTGGGGCCGATTTTGATCTGACCCCGACGATGCGTCTGTCAGCAAACGCTAACTATCTGTGGTTCGAAAATACATCAAATCTGAGAGTACTCCGTTCTGAGGGCAGCATTCCAAAAGATATCGGTTGCGACCTGTCAGCAGCAGCGATATGGCGACCCAAAGCTACCCAAAATATCGTTTTTCGATTGTCGGCTGCAACGTTGTTACCCGGCAAAGGATTTAAAGACTTGTTTACCAATCGACCGCGCGACAAACAATATTACTCGCTGCTCGCGAACGTGATATTAACCTATTGATGCGCGCCGATTTTGCCTTGAACAGCAAACGGATTTGGACCGTCATTTTACTGCTGTTATGCTGCGTGTTTTCAGCGACATTGGCTTATGCTTCGGACAAGGAAAAGCCAGTTGAGCGCATCTACCCGACCTTTCCGCCTGCACCACGTACGCAAGAAGCTTCAGATGTGCTGGCAAAATCATCGGGCTGCTATTCATGTCACATCCAAACCGACGCGCCGACGATGCACAGCTCTCCAGCCGTGCAACTGGGTTGCGTTGATTGTCATGGTGGCGATCCGAAAGTCATGGGTAATTCCAATCTGAAACATGATGACCCTACCTATGTCGCAGCGCGTGACAAGGCACACGTCCTTCCCAAATATCCAAAAAGCTGGCATTTTCCTTCGTCTGCCAATCCCAAACGCAGCTACGCCTTGTTGAACCAGGAAAGCCCCGAGTTCATCCGGTTCAACAACCCGACTGATTATCGCGTCGTCCGAGAATCCTGCGGTGCCTGCCATATGGAAGTGATCGAAGCGGGAGAGCGTTCGATTATGGCATCTGGCGCGATGCTCTGGGGTGGGGCGGCGTATAACAACGGCATTTTACCCTACAAAAATTACGTCACTGGCGAGGCTTATACCAAGCACGGCGAACCGGCGAAAATTATGTCACCCGGAAGTCCTGTCGGCACAGTGACTGAGGAACAGAAAAAGCGTGGCGCGCTGGCCGAGCTTTATCCACTGCCGATGTGGACCGTAGTCCCTCCCGGCGATGTGTTCCGTGTATTCGAACGCGGCGGGCGCAATGTGAATACGCAGTTTGCCGAAGTTGGCCTACCAAACCCAACTGGCAGTATACAAAGGCTGGAAGAACCGGGGCGTCCCGATATCAAGCAATCCAATCGCGGTCCGGCTACCGGTTTGCGTGTTGCCATCCCCATTCTCAACATCCACAAAACGCGGCTCAACGATCCATTTATGTGGTTCATGGGCACGAATGACCAGCCGGGCGATTATCGCCATTCGGGCTGCGCCGCGTGTCATGTGATATATGCCAATGACCGCGAGCCGAGGCATAGTCTGGGCTATTCACAATATGGTAGGGATGGACAGACGCAGACGATTGATCCGACCATTGCCAATAAGATGGAGCCGGCAGATCATGATGACAAAGGCCATGGCGCTGTGAAAGAGCCCGGCCATGACGAAGGGCCGATAAAGGAAAAAGGCCACCCGCTTCGCCATATATTCACCCGCGCCATCCCAACATCGCAGTGCATGAATTGCCACATGCATCAGCCGAATATCTTCCTGAACAGCTATCTCGGCTACACGATGTGGGATTACGAATCCGATGCGCCTTCGATGTGGCCGCAGAAGCAGAAATATCCGACAGCCGCAGAAAAGTTCAAAGTTCTCGATCGCAATCCCGAGGCAGCTGCGCCCAAGGGCAAATGGTCTGATCTTGATTTCTTGCGCAATGTGTATGACCTCAATACCAACCTGAAGGATACACAGTTCGCCGACTATCACGGCCATGGCTGGAATTTCCGCGGCATCTTCAAGCGTGACCGCGAGGGCAATTTGCTTGATGCAGATGGCAAGATAGTGGCGCCGGACGATCCTGAAAAATGGCGCAAAAAGGGTGAAGGCAAATTTGTTGAACCTGGGGTAAATCCCGGCAAGACGGTGCATATGATGGATATTCATGCCGAAAAAGGGCTGCAATGCGCAGACTGCCATTTCGCGCAGGATAGCCATGGTAATGGATTGATCTATGCGGAGGTCGCCAATGCTGTCGAGATAGGCTGTAAGGATTGCCACGGCACCGCCGACGCCTACCCCACGCTGCTGACATCTGGTCCGGCTGCTCGTCCGCAAGGGGGGAATCTCGCGTTGCTCCGCAATGCCGATGGTCGCCGCCGTTTTGAATGGCTGTTTGAGCCCGATGGCAGTCGCAAGCTGATACAGAGATCCATCGTTGATCCCAAGCTGGAATGGGAAGTCAGCTTAGTTAAAGACAGCATGAACCCCGGCAGTGGGCATTTCAACGCTAAAGCGGCGCGTGCAAAACTTATGGGTCGCGTGGGCAAAGAAACTGGCGAGTACGATTATGGACTTGATGTCCCCTTAGATGAACGCGCCCACGGTGACGACAAAATGACATGCTTCACCTGCCACCTATCTTGGACCACGAGTTGCGGCGGATGCCATTTGCCAATTGAGGCCAATTGGAAAACAAAAACGCATAAATACGAGGAAGAAGAGACACGCAATTTCGCGACCTATAACCCGCAGGTTGCGCGTGAAGATATGTTCCAGCTCGGGCGGCATCAGACGACCAAGGGCAATATCATCGCACCCGTTCGCTCTACTTCTGCGCTGATCCTGTCGTCAACAAACGTCAACCGCGAGCGGATATACATTCAGCAGCCACCGATCAGTTCGATCGGATTTTCTAGCCAAGCATTCGCACCCCATTTTCCCCATACGGTGCGCAAAACCGAAACAAAACAGTGCACCGACTGCCATTTGTCTGCTTCCGGCGATAATAACGCAATCATGGCGCAATTGATGCTGCTTGGCACAAATTACGTGAACTTTGTGGGCTTAAACGCATGGGTTGGTCTGGGAGACGGGTTTGAAGCAGTGCGAGTGACTGAATGGGACGAGCCGCAGGCAGTGATAGGCTCGTATCTCCAACGCTATGCTTATCCAGATTTTTACAAGCTACACGTGGACCAAAATGGCCGCGAGCTTAAAAATTGGGTACGCGGCAACATACTCGACAAAAACCTTTCGGGTGAACCCAACGGCACAGAGGAATTCGCCAACATTGTTCAAGGCACCGGCGACAAAGTTGGCTGTCTGCAGCTGCGGGGCGAATACATGTATGTCGCCCAAGGCAATCGCGGATTTCAAGCTTATGACGTCGCGTCGATAGCTAACAAAGGGTTTTCCGATCGGATATTATCTGGTCCATTCTCCAAGCTGGGTCATAATACGCGGGTCAAATCTAAGAATGCGACGTGCATGGCGATGGCAACTAATCAGCCGATCAGTCCATTGCGCAACACGCCCGAAATGCGTGAAGCCAATCAGGAGCAGGCATTTCACCCGATTTATAATTTTGCGGTGATTACCGATAGCGTTGAAGGGCTTATCCTTGTCGATATCAACACCATGGCTGATGGTGAGTTCCGCAATAATTTCCTGAAACGTGCGGTGACTTGGAACGATCAAGGCGTGTTAAAAGGTGCACGGCACATCACGCTTGCCGGACATTATGCTTATGTTACCGCCGATGTCGGGCTGGTGGTGGTCGATCTGGATGACCCAATGCGACCAAAAACAACCGCCGTGATTGAAATGAACGATGCTCGCGCGTCAGCAATCCAGTTCCGCTATCTATGGGTCAGCGATGCGGAGGGTGTGAAGTTATTTGACGTGACCAAATTGGCTGAACCAGTTGCGGTGTCGGAAGGCACAATCGCGCTGGCAAACGCCCGCAAACTCTATGTCGCGCGCACCTATCTATATGTTGCCGGCAAGCAGGATGGCTTGGTTATCGTCAATGTCACAAAACCGAAAGCCCCATCGATATATCTCAAAGAAACATTTGGTGGGCAGTTGTCGGATGTCGAAGATGTTGTCGTGGGTTCCACAAACGCCTCGGCTTTCGCATATGTCGCGGACGGCAAAAACGGGATGAAGGTTATTCAGCTAACGTCGCCTTCGACCCAGCCTAATTATTATGGTTTCTCGCCTGCTCCAAAACCGGAACTGATTGCTTGGGCAAGAACGCCCTCGCCTGCTTATGCCATTTCCAAGGGTATAGACCGTGACCGTGCGGTAGATGAAACCGGAAGACAGATTGCGGTGTTTGGCCGACTGGGTTCGCGGCCGTTTACCCGGTCGGAAATGGAAAAGCTTTTCCTTAACAGCCTCGGCAAGCCCTATATGGTAACCGACGACGCGAAGGTCACCAACTGGCGGCCGCCCTTGAAGTTACCTAATTAGGGCGCTCGCCAATCAACTGTTTGATAAGCGGCTGTAAATAGGCATCATATTTAGCCAGCATGGCATGGTCGCCTGCGTTGTCAAAATGCGACACAAGTTCCCGTCCGTTCCAGAAGTGCAGCGCATAAGCGGGCTGATCGGCGATAATCATGGGCCGGTTGTCTGGCTTTTCCGGATCAATCGGGTTCAAGTCCAACGTCACTTGCGCCGCGGTTGAGGAACATATCGCAACTGCCGTCCCCTGCCACGGCACAGCAATGGATCTGTGGACATGGCCGCACATTATTCCCTTTATATTGGGAGCATCCTGAATGGCTTGAGTGAAGTTGCTAACCCATGGTTCTTCGGGATGAGTATTCATCCACGCAATACCGATTTCGACAGGGGGATGGTGCATGGCGATGATGGTTGGAGTATTGCGATCTTGGGCAAGTGTCGATCGAAGCCATTTGGTGCGCATGTCACAAAAAGCGCCGCCATGACGTCCCTCTTCCACCGTATCGAGCATTAGTATCCGCACACCGCGAACTTCCAATGCATATTGCACGAAACCATCTGCGACAGGAAGTTCAGGAAATTGCGCGCTAAAATTGCTTCGGATATCATGGTTACCAATACACATATGAACGGGAAAACTGCAGATGCTAAAAGCATTTGCCAACTGCCTGTAGCTTGCAGCATCGCCATGTTCAGTCAAATCACCTGTGGCAATGAGCAGGTCGGGTCGATTTGGACCATCGTTCAAATGCCGCAACACCTGATCAAGGCGCTGGCGGTTGAACTCGCCAGGATTACCCTTCTCAAAGCCCAAATGGATGTCCGTAACCTGAGCGATTAACACAGCAAATCCTTCATTCTATTTGCGTGCCTTGTCATTCTCTATTCTGGTTTTGCTAAGATCCCGTTTACGCGTCATATCAAATTTCGGTACCCATGGCGCACCATCATCTGCATGGAAACTATGGCACATTGCGCAACTTGATGGGACATCTGCGTTAGAAGCCTCACCGCCGTGGCAAGTTCGGCATGACTTAATGCCGGGCAGCAACAATTCACTGGCACTGCCTGATTGTTTTGCCGCGTGGCAAGATGAGCAGGTTTCAGTGTCATGCGCCGCATGGTCGAACCAGCCCTTCATCATATAGCGCGATGTTTGATAGACCTTTTGCACCTGCCAATTGTCTGATCCGGCAGGTGGCGCGATCACGGTATGGCAGTCATAGCATGCCCCACCCTTTGAAAAGACCGAGCGGATGGCGCTGTCAGCACGGCTGTAATTCACGCTTCCAAAATAAGCGTAATATGGCTGGCTGCGGGCATAATCGCCGGGACGCTTGCGTCCTTCCGTGACTTGCTGCGTACGCACACGGTAAGGGCCACCGGCTCGATAAAAGGCACGTATGTCTGCAACGACCATTTTTGGATCGCCGTGGCGCAGCGTTCGGACCGTGTCGCCGATCTTTTCAATACCCAGACTGTGACACATCGCGCAACTCTGCTCCATATCGATGGGCTGGAACTGAACACCATCGGGGGTCTTTACATGGCAATCCTTGCAATCAAGCGCCTGACCAAAACCAAATTGCTTGCCCATCCGCCCAGCCATACGCGCGACACCATTCGTCTTCGACAGATGCACATTGTGCGGGAATTTCAATCCGCTATCTTCCACTGGCTTTTGATCGAGCGATATCCGCTCCCGTTTCGGTGGAGAGCCGTTCGCTGTGATCACCTCTGGCTTGAATTGGGGATGCGCAGTGCCGAAATCACCCGCATTGGCAATCTTGGTGTCGGTCAGCCGCTTGTCCATATCGGTATGGCAGCTGCTGCAAAATTGCTGCTTGGTTTCTTCCATTGGTCCAGCGCCTTCATGCTCGGTATGGCATTCAACGCAGCGACCCTCGGGACGGTTAAAACCATCAGCGATTTTACGCGATATTTTTCCATCCCAATTCAGCGGAGCTTTGGCAAGCTTAAGCCTTTTGGGATCGGCATGGTCGTGGACATCGTCATGGCAAGCGACACAGGAACTATCCGGCACCGCAACAAATGCTTCGGTATGGCAAGACTGGCAATCCATTCCCAATCCGGCATGCGACGACGATAGCGACCCGCTGCTCCACAGACTGTCAGCATGAAAGCCCGCCGGACGCTTTTCCAAGTTTTGATAATTGTAAAATGTCTGGATGGGCCAAACCAGAAGTGCCAACAGAATAAAGATCGACAATGCCCAGGCC
>Ga0209769_1000884_pt1 | contig 12058 bp, 10 predicted proteins | sample LauGreSuBDMM15DN_2_FD_187569 | JGI IMG/M metagenome (GOLD analysis project Ga0209769, IMG submission 187569) | Freshwater lake microbial communities from Lake Michigan, USA - Su13.BD.MM15.DN (SPAdes) (version 3) | ecosystem: Environmental > Aquatic > Freshwater > Lake | place: Lake Michigan, USA...
AGCTGGGCCCAAAGGCGGATTCAATCCAGAAACTCAATTACTGCTTGCCAAAATGGAGCGCATGGCAAGTTCTCCCTCTGGCGTTAAAAAGTTCATGGCTGCCAATTCCCTCATCGATGTTCGCCCCATTTTGCCGGATGTGAAACAACACACATTGGTCATTCAAAGACGTCATGATCAAATGGTGCGCAAGGGTAATGGTCGCTATTTTGCTGACAACATCCTTAATGCCACTTATCTTGAACTTCCTACAAGCTCGCATTTGCCACAGTTTGAAGACTCAGACCTTGTACTCGATGCAATTGTCAAATTTGCCAATGCCAATGTTGATGTTGAATATTTAGAGGCAGACCGAAAACTATCAACAGCGTTGTTCACAGACATTGTTGGATCGACACAAAAATTGTTCAGTGTCGGAGATGAAGCTTGGCGCAGAGTGTTAGATCAGCACGATGCCATCGCAGGCCCCTTGGTGGCTTCATACAAGGGGCGCATTGTTAAAAATACAGGCGATGGCATATTGGCTATTTTTGACGGCCCTGTTCGTGCTTTGCAATGTGCCCTTGACTTGATAGAAGCGTTAGACAAAATCAATTTACCCATACGTGCAGGTTTGCATGTAGGGGAAGTGGTCACCAGAGGCCAAGACATCACAGGCATTGCTGTCAACATTGCAGCACGTGTCATGGACCAAGCCAGTTCTGGAGAGGTTTTGATGACCAGAACCCTTAAAGATTTAACCGGAGGGAGCCAAATGGTTTTTGAATCACTGGGCGAGTTCGAACTAAAAGGTCTTAACGAAAATTTTGAGCTATTTAGATCTGCTGGTCACAAAAGCTAAATAAGAAATTATTTTTCAAGTTGCTAAATGTTGAGCCAGCAGTAAAGTCACATGAATTGCATTTCAAAAGCTTGAACTTACCTTCATAGTCTCTTTTATTTTAAGACGTAACAATTTTCATCTATGCCAATTCCACGCCAAGAACAAACTTTGACCTATGCATTGCCTGAAGAGGTAGGTATTTCCTCTAAAAAAGCAAACCTGCTCGTCAATGAACTCAAAGTCAGAGTTACGCAGGGGGAGTTGCCTGGCGCCGTCTTAATGGTAGTGCGCAATCACAAAGTGGTCATTCACGAGCCTATCGGTTTTAGAGACAGAATTGAGCAGTCTGACATGCAGAAAGACTCGATCTTTAGAATTGCTTCAATGACAAAGCCCATAGTCAGTATTTGTGCTTTGCAGTTGATGGAACAAGGCAAACTCTCACTTGAAGATCCAGTTTCAAAATTTCTTCCAGAGTTTGCAAATATTCAGGTTGGCGTGGAAACAACTAATCTGTCAGGTAAAAAAGAATTGAGTTTGGTGCCATCAAATAAAAAGATGACCATTCAGGACTTGATGCGACACACATCTGGTTTGACATACGGCTGGGAAACTGCGTTGGTTGACCAACTGTATGAATCTAATCAAATTAGGAGTCTGGATCAGACCTTAGAAGAACAAGTTAAGAAGTTAGCAACTTTACCCTTGAAGCACCAACCCGGCACGACTTGGGAGTACGGACTTTCTACTGAGGTTCTTGGGAGAATTTTAGAAGTGATCGCAGAAGAATCTTTGGATCACATTCTTCAGAAAAATATATTTGAGCCCCTGCAGATGATTGATACGCAGTTTGGCTTTGATCCCCAAAAGTTGCATCGCGTTGCGGAGTCACAAATTAATCCCGAGACTGGCAAAAGATTCCTTAATTTGGCGACAGGTGTTAAGCCTAAGAAGTTAAGTGGTGGCGGAGGATTGACGTCAACCTCAATGGACTACGCCAAATTTTGTCAAATGATTTTGAATGGTGGTAAGTTATTCGGAGAGAAAATTATTTCTCGGAAGAGTTACGAACTGATGGTTTCCAATCATTTGCCAGATCAAACACATTTCCCAGCATCTACTCTTTACGAATGGGGTGCAGCAATGCCCTCGCCCAGTCACTTTGGTAGTGGATTTGGTTTGGGTTTCCAAGTTCGCTTGGAAGCCGGCAGGAACCCATTGCCAGGCTCTGTTGGAGATTTAACATGGATGGGAATTTGGGGTACCAGTTTTGTAATTGATCCTAAAGAAAAGCTAATTTTGATTTTATTGACGCAACAGCCAAATAAATTGATTGAACACCACCGTTTGTTAAGGCAGATGATTTATTCGTTACTTGAAAATTGACTAAGTATTTGTCTATGCGCAAACCGCCACCAACTGTCGTTTAAAACGACACCTGATCCCCACATCAATCCAACAGCACGGCTCACCCGCAGAAGCCAAACCTGCCCCCGCTTTTTATACGCACCACCCATACACCCGACTAGCAAATATAAACCCAAGGTCACAAACTTTATTCAAAAGTTCTAACAACAACACCAACTGTCGCGTAACACGACACCAGATGACCACATCAAGGGTATTCACTGCTTTTGAAACAGAAAGTGCCTATATATTTTGAAACCAAGCTAGGTTTTAAATGACGGCGGTTTGAGTGCAGTCGAATTAACAATTACGAAATGGAGTTTATATGTCCAACATCACTGCAACTGCTCAAAGTTTTTTTGATGCTTGTGAAACTGGAAAAGCTTGGGCTGGGTGCCAACAATATTGCACGCCAAACGCTACGTTTTCATCGCAAGCCAATCCTCTGCTCAATATAACTACCCTTTCAGCCTATTGCGATTGGATGCGAGATGTGCTGACAGGTTTGACTGATGTGAGTTATGAAGTCAAGTCTTTTGCTACAGACACGGCACGTCATAATGTTGCAGCCTTTGGTGTGTTTTATGGCACACATCTAGTAGATGGTCTCGTGTCACCCACTGGCAAAAAGATTGCTACCGATTACGTTTATGTCATGCAATTCACCAATGACAAAATAAGCCATATGACCAAAATATGGCATGCTTGAATTGAATGAAGCAATTTGGGATTGCCACTTTAGAACCAACTGTCGTGTAAAACGACACTTGAAATCTACTGCGCTGACATGGATGAAAATACTCGAATTTCATCTAGCATCTGATTCACTCTTTTTTCGTTGTAACAAAACTGATGCGATCCGAAGCCATTGACCATAGTTTCACAATATCCGTCAGTAGTCCTCTTGAAGGCGCCACCCATAGATTGATTAAACGAATGTGTTGCATCTTCCCAATGCAACCACTTCTCTACTGACTTGAGTGTGGAGTCAGAGCAATAGGAGACTGGTGTAAGTGTGTCTAAAGCGCCAGTTATCAACAACACCTTGCTATGGTACGGACCAAGTTTATGGAAAGTAAAGTTTTGCTCTTCTGTGTGCTTAGTTCCGGGCTCTTCGCAAGGAGGATAAAGTGAAACTCCGCCTGCATAAAGGGGCTTAACTAGTTCCGTGATCATTGGGTCATTTGTAAACGCTCTTAAAACACCCCACCCACCTTGACTCATACCAATGGCATAAGTTTTCTTAGGATCAACACCCTGCGTTGAAAGCCATCTACCTGCAGCTACTAAATCAAACATACGTGCATTGGAACTAAGTGTCTTGCCAGATGCTTTGATACTATCTCCACCGTTAGAAGCTCTATCACCAGTATTTGTAACTCTACCTCGGCTCCAAATTGAGTCAAGAATTAAGATATTGACATCGCCCATAGCTCGAAGATCTGCCCCCAAAATAAAATCAGTACTTCCTATACCTCCGCCACCATGCGCTATTACAAATGTAGGAGCATCAGACTTAGTACTAGGGGTCCAACTTGCTAGAAGAAAACCTTTGCCATCAAACGCAGGTATCAATGGAGTTATAGCGCCTTGCCCCCAATTTGTTGCTATACGTCTGTACCATTCATCATTGCTGTAAGTATTAAGATTGGGAACAGCGTTAACTTTTATGACTGTGTTCTCAAAGTTATAGTCAGCAAATCCAAGAGTGCTAAGTGGACCACTTTCACCCACTGCAAAAACTTGCCCAACAGTGATCTGAACATTTGTATAGGTAGAGCCGCCAACAACTACTGATGGAATGGTTAGTACATTGGTAGCAGGTATGTATGTATCGTAGTCTTTGGTTGGAGTTCCGCCATTAACTGCCAGTACTTGACCAACAGAAATCTTCACATTGCGATACAAGGTATTTGCAATAGCTACTTTGGGGATTGTTAAGTAGACACCGTCGTAAGCATCTTGAGCTACCACAGTGATTGACACAATCGAGAAAAAAACTAAGGCGCTGATTTTTTTAATCATCTGGATTTATGCTCGAACTTAAGTTATCGTAACTATAAGCAAACAACAGATATTTAACAAGCATCCCATTGAGCGATCCATTTTGCGAAGAAAAACTGATGTCCAACATTAAAAATCTTGTTGTGCTTTTTGCAGTAATCGCTGCGGCAATTGGGCTTTTCTCAATTTTCAGCGGCGACAGCAACAATACTGAAGTTAAATTTAGTCCTGAAATACCACAACCTCAGCAACAGACTAAGTCAGAACCAACAGTTGAAGTTCAACCTGCCCCTGCTGGTCAGGATCCATTCAAGAAGTTTCTGGATCAAAAACCCAACTATCCAAGCTCATCTGTGAGACCCGAAAACACTCAACCCTCACCTATACAGCTCGGCAAAGATCCATTCAAAGAGTTTTTAGACAAGCAGAAACAAAACTCCAAGGATCAGGTTGTTTCGCCCTTTGGGAAAAACTAACCACACCAACTGTCGTGTAAAAAGACACCTGAAGACCATGACTAGCCACGAGCACGGTAGCCACGCTGAAATCAAACTTGACTCAACGATTTGTGCACGTGCACAAGTCGCTAGTGTGTCACAGCAGCCTTACAGACTCGATGTAAGTTTGTAATTTTCAAAGAAATATTAGTCCTATTTTTTTGTACAAACTTTATCAAGTTATTCAAGGGTTCAACTCTATATCCAATAGCTAATTAAAGCGCCTACTGGATTACAGGGTCAAGATGAGGAACACGTTTTGTATTCCCTTGTTTGTCTCTACTTAACTTTGACTGCAATTTATAGATTGGAAAAATTATGGATCAGTTTCAAACACTTTCTCTCCTAAGCCTCTCAATGATTCAAAATGGTATTTTCACTGTGGGTACTTTCTTTATCTTATGGGTAGCATTTCGAATGGCGAATCAGGTTCGAGGGGATCAAGGAACCTTAGTGGCAAAAGTCTTAACCACTGCTTTCGGGTTGTTTGTTGTCATGCTAGGCCTTCAGGTTTTTGCCAACCGTAACTATTCGCTGGCTGCAGGGGCAAAAGCATTGGCTACCTTGAAGGCTGGGGGGCAATCGCTCGGCGTTCAGGCTGAAGCGTATCTCGCAGGACCATATGGTGTGGCACCCACCGACCTACAGTACAGCCTTTTTTCAAACACTTCAAGCGTCGCATGGTGGGCATTAGTTACCGTTATCTTTCTGGGCGTTGTTTGGCTACCAGTGAAGAAATAAGTTAGACAGCCCTTTTGCAAAAAGAGTCGTTCTAACAAAGCGGCTCTTTTGCACTTTTCAAATGGCTTGAGACAGATGGGGGTAGTTTCTTAAAGTAGTGATTGGCTCTATCAAAGCAAAAAGAGATAGTAGCTAACCTTAGCAACGCGGAAAGATTGGGGTTTGTCGTTTAAAAAGACAACACCACAACAACTGTCGTGTTAAACGACACCAGAAGCCCACTTTAACCCAGCAACACGGTTAACCCGCAGAAACCGAACCTGACAGAACGATTCTTACGCATAGTTTGTCCTTTTAAAGCTCATCCTGTGAGCCCCCAAACTTTATTCAAAAGCTACGAGAATCTACGCATCAATCTTACAGTTTCCGCCCCAAACGCTTTTCCACTTGCTCTTTCTCCCACTTTGAGCCAAACAAGCCAAACCGCTCGGAAATCTGAAGCCAATGAAAGAACACGCCAATGCCCCAACCCATAATGACCCATTGAACCCACCAGCGGTTTGGCGTTGTCAAGGCATTGATGACCGTGAGTAGGGCAATGACCAACACATACTGCGCCAAGTGAATGTAGAAATCTTTGAGTTTTCTAACTTGATTGAAAGCCAAAATCTCTTCTGCGCTTTGAGTTTCACTGACGGCGTTGTCCATACCTTGCTCCTTGAGTGTTGAGAATTCCACATTGAACACGGCAGCCAAAGACTTCAAAGACTCCACGCTAGGCTCTTGACCCTTTTCAATACGCTGTATGGTGCGGACATTCAATCCACTCAACTCAGCCAACTGCTGTTGAGACCATCCACGCTGTAGTCTTAGTTTTTGAACTAGCATTTATCACTCCTTTTGCCGTGCTTGGAACTCTAATGGCAAGGTGAATGATTGTGTGCGACAAAATAGCGACTTGGGCACGGCATAGGCACGGCACGATGCTGACATTGCTTAGACTTTGATGGTCTGACTCTTTGGCAAGGTTTGACAAGGTCCCAAACTTTATTCAAAAGTTCTAACAATTGAACCCAATCGTTTGCTCAGTAAATGTTCCTGATTGAACCATGGAGCTTGATTGCGCTTTTGTTTAATGTTTGTGACTGCTATGGTCGTGAGCGTTTTCAGTTTTAGCGGATGGCACAGTTTTGTTAACCCCTGTACTTTCTTGAACAGTTAACTGTCCTTTCATACCAGCTTCAAAATGACCAGGTACCAGACAAGCCATTTGCAAGTTTTGGGTTTTATCAAAGCGAATGACCCATTCCTTGGTTTCGCCAGGCTGAACACTCAATGCCAAAATATCGCTGCTGGAGCTATGGTCATGCGAGTCAGTGTGACCAGATTTTTGAGTAGACGCTTGCTTCATCTCAGCAGCATGTATTTTCAGGGCGTCATCAGATCCTAAAACCATTTCATGAGCTATTTTGCCGCTGTTATGAACCACAAATTTTATAGTTTCACCGGCATTAACTGTCAATTGATCGGGCGAAAACCGCATCATGTCGTTCATATCAATGTTTATGCTGCGAGAAACTGTTAGCGCAAGGGCAGGCGTCTCTAAGCCATGAGTTTTGTGTGCATCTGCAGCAGCTTCGCCATGAGAATGACCGCCTGCTGCCCACTCAGGATTTTTCTCAAAAAATTGATAAGCTGACCAACTGCTGGCAGTGACCAAGATACCAAGTACTAGTGAATAGACCACCAAGGTGCGATTCACACGCATTTGCAAACTGAAGACTAGAGCAACTATTGAAATCACAAAGCCCAAAGGAACAACCCAAGAACTTCTAGCTGGTGAGTCAGGAAAGTGCTGTAGACCTCCGGTAAAAAATCCCAAGCCAATGGACAACAAAGTGCCGACCCAGAGTGATTCAAACAAACTGGTGTTGCTATCTTGACTGCGGTGCTCCATCCAAGCACCCACAACAAAGAGCACAATTCCAACAGCTGCGGTCCAGAGCGAACGCTCACCGCTAAAGAAGCCATGATTGACCGCGCCAGAAATAAAACTAATACCTGAGTACTTGAGCAGCATTGCGCTGTGTTGAATTTGAAAAGATGCGGTCATAACTTCCTAAAAACAGCAAATATGGTCATTCTCACAGTATGAATGATCTTGAATTTCCTTTTTTGAGAGCTGTCCTTTAAAAGGACATCAACACCAACTGTCGTGTTAAACGACACCTGATCTCCACTAGAAACCGGTAGCACGGTAGCCACGCTGAAACCAAACCTGATTGAACGATTTATGTGCAGGGGTGAAATCTACAAGACTTGTAATGTACACATTCAGTTTATGAACTGACTGCTGCTTTCTTAATGGCTTTAGATAAGAAATTGATGTAACGATGCCCCTGAGAGCTAACTACTAGGTGTTTAGTTCTTTTGTCATTGCCATCCGAAGTTGCAAAAACATATCCCGAACTTTTCAACGCAGACAGATGTTTATGAATTGTTGCAGGCGAAGCAATTTCATTAAAAGAAAGCATCTCCCTGACTGTTAAAGGATTTCCCATCGCTTCATAAAGTGCAACCTGATCAAAAATTAATTTTGTCAGCGGCTTCATGACCGGAAACTCATCCAACTTTGAAGTTTCCCGTATTTGATGCAGAAATTTAATATAGGGGTTCATTTCCACAATCAATCAGTATCTTTTGCTATGAAATTTGGAGTGATGATGAAATTGGGTTTTACTTTGTTATTTTCTTTTCTGCGCTGACGTATGTAAGTCATTGGAGTTGTGTTCAAGTATTTGTCAAACAGGAATTGCAACTCTTTGTGTGAGAGTCCAGTAGTTTCAATAAGCTCTGTCCAACCAATGTTTTGGCTTGTATTTTTGTCAATCCAATTACAAATTTCAGCCAACAACGCCTTGTTGTCGCTGTCTGTAAGTGAACTGAGTTTTTTCATTTTCACAACTTAAATGAGCATATTCAGCACATTATTGGTGCGCTTAATTGAAAACGCTTTAGATAAAACCCTCAATGCATTTCTGTATGGTCTTGGTATGTCAATTAATGTCCTTTAAAAGGACATCCACACCGCCACCAACTGTCGTGTTAAACGACACCTGATCCCCACGTCAAACCACAAGCACGGTAGACCCGCAGAAATAAAACCTGACTCAACGATTTGTGCGCATACCGCAAAACGCTGCTGTCATTGAAGCGGCTGACCACTTATCAGAACATCAACGACAAATGAATATGGGCGCATTTTTTGGCTCCATACAAGACACCTTGAGTCATATTCTTTGGGGTGATGACGCTTGGCTTAATCGGTTAACTCAAACAACTTTTACGCCGACGCCCATTGACGGACGGCGGAACCGCAAATAAACTATCTGACACTGAAAACTTTAGCGCTTTTGGACTTGAGATTCGAGCCAAGGGCCATCTCCATGCAATTGTTTGAGCCTAGTCTGCACTGCTTGAATGCAAATCAGGTGTACCTCATGTTGGATAGTGAGGTTGAGTGGGCATTACTCGACGTACGAGAAGAAGGCGCTTTTGACACGGGGCATCCTTTCTGGGCGGTCAACGTCCCCCTGAGCCATATTGAATCGCGCATTCCCGGCTTGGTGCCGCGATTGGGGACGCCCCTCGTTGTGCTGGATGACGCAGATGACGGCTTGGCTAGTCGAGCAGCAAAGTGCTTGTCAGCCATGGGGTACACGGATATTCATGTTTTGGAGGAAGGCTTAGCCGGTTGGCGTAAGGCGGGCTTGCCGATCCATGCCGGTATCTATGTGCCAAGCAAAGCCTTCGGCGAGTATGTCGAGCATCACTACAAGACCCCATCGATCAGTGTCGAGCGCCTAAAGGTTGCGTTGGAGCAATCCGAGGATATGGTAGTCATCGATTGCCGTCCTTTTGAAGAATTCACAACTTCGAGTTTGCCTGGCAGTATCAATTGCCCGGGCGTAGAGCTGATAACCCGCGTGTACAGCTTGCTTGAAAACGAAAAAACCACAGTCGTTGTTCACTGCGCAGGGCGAACCAGAGGCATCATCGGGGCACAGACACTCATCAACGCAGGGCTACGTAATCCGGTAGTGACTGTCGAAAATGGCATGGCTGGCTGGCTGCTCAGCGGTCAGCCTTTAGCACATGGGGGGGCCAACGTTGCACCTGGGCCTACTTTGGAATCCCTGCAAAAGGCATTCGAGGCGACCCAGCGCCTGGCAGACGCCGTAGGGCTCCGAACCATTCACGCCAATCAGCTCCGAGAGTGGCGCCAAGACACAAGTCGAACGCTGTATTTGTTCGACGTGCGTACTCCGCAAGAGTACGAAGCCGGCCACATACCAGAAGCACGTAGTGCTCCTGGCGGACAGCTCTTGCAGGCCTTCGATACCTTTGTGGGAACACGCAATTCACGTATCGTGCTAGTCGACGATAACTGCATTAGGGCGCGGATTACCGGCTTCTGGCTACGCCAGATGGGCTTAGAAGACGTAGCCATTTTAGAGGGAGCGTCCGGCCTCGTTAGGAACCGTCTCGCCTCAACAAAGGAAAACAGCCCCCGAGTGCATGAACCATTGGGAGTCATGGTGAGCGAAATCAACGTATTGCAACTCCACCAGCTTATGGCTGAGGGGAATGCGGTGGTTCTTGATTTTTCCGATAGTCTGAAATTTGGAAGGGGGCATATACCGGGCGCATGGTTTGCTGTGCGGGCACGTATTGCGGAAGCGTTATCCAAAATACCACCTGGGCTGCAACTTGTACTAACCAGTGAAGACGGCAACTTTGCGGCGTTGGCGTACTCCGACGTAAAGCAAATTTCATCCACTCCGGTATCTGTTCTTCGCGGAGGAAATAGCGCTTGGTCGATGGCTGGATTGCCAATGGAGTCGGGGCGTGAGCGCCTTACAACGAAAAATGACGATGTCTGGTACAGCCCCATTGATCGGCCGGATCCCATCCAGGCCATTCATAACTATCTTGACTGGGAGACAGAACTGATCGACCGCATCCAGCAAGAACGCGGCGTGCGATTTGGTCACTTGAAGGTGGAGTGAACATGCCCTTCGGGGTTACATAGGAGAAACCGATGAAATTCAAAGCAATCGACACAAAACGCAGGAGCACCACAATCGCACTGGGCGCTGCGCTGGCGACACCAACTAGCGTTTGGGCGCAGGACATCCCAAGTAACGCGCCGGCACTCAAGATCCTAGTTGGATATCCTGCAGGCGGCGGCGGAGATGCGCTCGTTAGAACCGTCAGCAAGAAACTGGGACAAGTTCTGCAGCGCTCCATCGTGGTGGATAACAAACCTGGTGCAGGTGGGACGTTGGCGGCCAGTTTGCTGGCTAACTCACCTGCGGACGGTGCGACGGTCTACATGGCTGATTCGGCAATCCTGGTTGCTACAGCAACTCAAGAAAAATTGGGCTATGACCCCCAGTCACTGACCCCCATTCTTGGTACAGGGCAACTCGCCTACTGTGTGGTGGTTCACCCATCGTTCCCGGCGCGTTCTGTTGAAGAGTTAATACAGGTGCTACGTGCGTCGCCCGGAAAGTACAGCTATGGATCGCCAGGTGTGGGCAACATAGCGCACCTTGCTGCTGAAAAATTCAAGAAAGCTGCTGGCGTAGATATGCTGCATGTCCCCTATAAAGGTGGCGCCCCTGCCCTGATCGATCTGATTGGGGGGCAAATCCCGATCTGCTTTATCAGTTTGCCACCAGCGTTGGCACAGAGGAGCACCGGCAAGCTGAGGGTTCTCGGCGTTACAACTTTACAACGATGGGAAACCGCTAAGGACATTCCAAGCATTTCTGAAACCCTACCGGGATTCGAGGCAGTGACGAGTATGTTCATTGTCGCGCCACCTCGGACACCGGGCGCAGCGGTTGAACGGTTGGCTTCGGGCTTTCGCACAGTGCTGAGCGACCCAGAAATCAAGAGGACATTCCTTGAAATGGGGGCAAACGTTGAGTTTCTGGGCCCGGACGCTTTGGGCAAGCAAATTTCTGCTGAGATGAAGTCTTGGCCCGAGCTCGCGCGCAGTATCGGGATTCGACCTGGCAGCTCCTGAATTTAGCCTCGCGTAGACGCCTGTACCCACGGGCGTATTGCGTTGACCAGTGGTACCGCCTGCTCGTCCAAGCTGCAGTGCAATCCGACCTGTCTGTCCCATCTGCCAGATGATAGTGGAACGATCGAGAACAAACAGTCGCTCCACCCAGCTATGCGAGCGCCGCTTAGGTAGGACAGAATTCTAAAAGCGAAATCGTGGATGCTCATTGCGCGCCGGTCGCTGGCCTTGGCACTTGGCCTGTCCGTCCTCCTGCCCGCCTGGTGACAGCACCCATGATAATTAATTCTTGTTTTATTTCTGGCTTTAAAAGGTCTGGGCTCAATAGCGCTGAATACGCACCACCAACCGTCGTGTTAAAAGACACCTGATCTAAACTAGAACCGTACAACTTTACGAAGGCTCAATTCTTTACTCAAGGCGATATGCCACGACCACAACTTATTTGTTTGTCAAATTAACAACTATTTCCCTTTAGCATTGGGTTTTTCGGACCCTAAAGCCTTATTCATGCACTGAATTTTGCCACTACTTTCTTTGTATTCAAATTTA
>Ga0209769_1000886_pt1 | contig 12051 bp, 15 predicted proteins | sample LauGreSuBDMM15DN_2_FD_187569 | JGI IMG/M metagenome (GOLD analysis project Ga0209769, IMG submission 187569) | Freshwater lake microbial communities from Lake Michigan, USA - Su13.BD.MM15.DN (SPAdes) (version 3) | ecosystem: Environmental > Aquatic > Freshwater > Lake | place: Lake Michigan, USA...
GTAGTAAGTTGTGGCTGTGGCATACGTGGCACCAAATTTGGCGTCGTAACTAACTACATATTGGTAGGTGTAGTACCCGTATCCACCGCCGCCGCCGCCTCCTCCACCGCCACCGACAGTACCGTTGTTGATAAACGCAATAGCTCTTTGAACATCGACTGCGGTACCCGCGCCAGCCCCTACTGTGGCAGAGTACTCACCACCAATACCGCCGCCGCCGCCGCACCCGACTATGTATCCGTTGTTAATAACCTTTACCGTATCAAATGCTGCCCAGCTTGTGTCAATGCGCAGAGCGGGAGACCCCGTAGATGCGGAACCTACATAAATTGCACTGCCAACTACTAAAGTTACATCGGTAATCCCCGCTACATACCCAGACACTTTAGATGTGTTGAGGGTGTAGTTTTGGGTGTCTGCGCTTAGCGTAATAATCGCATTAATCCGCGCATTCCCCGCAAGGAAGAAATTGACGGCGGAAAACATTATGGGGTGTATCCTTGTACGTAAGACCCATACCAATTCGTACCGTCAGCAACGAATGTTAGGATGTCCATCTTGCCAGCAGCCGCAGTAATTGTTGGAGCCCCCGCTAACGCAAACTTCACACCGGTAAACGTAGCTGTGCCGCCTCCAGTGGTAGCTGCCTGTTTAAGCAGCAGCACAAAAGACTTGCCAGCCACGTTTGTCGGCATAGTGAAGGTACATGCGGTGGATGCCGTTAAGGTCGCCGTTTGCACCGTACCGTTGGTCAATGCAATAGTAGACGAGCTGGTGACTGTGCCTATGGCGACTACAGATTCAACGTAGCCAGTTACCGTTGGGTTGGTCAGGGTCTTGTTGGTCAGGGTTTCAGAGCCGGTGTAAGTAGCAATCGAAGCCCCAGCTAGGGTCGTAGCGCCCGTACCGCCGTTGGCAACTGGAAGTGTTCCTGTTACACCTGTAGTTAGGGGTAAACCCGTAGCATTTGTAAGTGTTGCGCTAGCAGGAGTATTTAAAACAGCCCCAGCACCTAGTGTAGCTACACCTGCTACATCCAATTTACCGCTTGTCGATATACCTTCTGCGCTATCGGTAGTGATAATTTTGAGAATTCCAGCTTTGCCTGTCGTATCAATGCTCAATGCTACTGCTTCGTTGTCAGGCACAGCCCATGTTTGGGTCACAGCGGAATAGATGTTCCCGCTTGCCATAAACAGCGAATAGTTTGATGCGCCGCCAGTGGCTTGCGAATACAAGCCAATGTTTTGACCACCAGAATGTGCGCCTGTTGCATAACCACGAACACCAATTGCAGCCGCAGTATCAGCAGTGTTGCTTACATGACCATCACCTACAACACCAATACCACGAGTTGCGCCTGTTGTTGCGCCTGTGCCGTAAACACCAACACCCCATTGACCAGCGCCAGCCACATCGGTTGCAACACCTTCACCAGCAACACCAATGTTGTAGACGTGTGCGCTACCTGTGTTGGCCTGACTGCCTATAAATTTAGCATTGGGGAAATCGGTAAAGTTGGCGTTTGTGCCTACCAGCCCCGTAGCAAAATACGGATTATCGCCGCTTTGATATTTGTCGGTGTTAAGGTTCGTAAAATTAGAGTCGACCTCCGTATTGGTCAGCGGAGACCCTTTACCCGACCGAGTTACGATGGTTGACATTTAGCGACCCTCAATTACGAAACTGTGATAGCCCAAGTGATACTCAAGGCGTCACTGGCTCCCTTATTTACAACTGCAAAAACAGTACGGCACAACATAGTGCCGGTAGTTCCATCGTTAAATATACCGGCTTCTGTAATAGCACCAGTGGCAGTACCCGCAGGGAAAGACGCAACATAAGTAATAACGGCTCCGGCGGAAGTTCCCGAAGAGAGAGTTACTCGACCCAGTGACGTACCCAAGGTTGTATCAGCAGCGTCAGCAGCCGTGGAGCCAGAACCTACGGCCATATGACTCATAATAGCGGAGCTGACCCCCGCCATGCGAGAGGCGATAAAGGCTTTGCCCGCAGTAACTACCAAGTTAGGAATAGTCTGCTCGTGTTTAAGATCGCCATTTGGGGCGTACACTTTAATTTGTACTTCACCGGTAGCGCGAATGCTGTCTTTCATCATGATTTTCTCCTAGGTAAATGGTCGGCTAAAACCGACGTAATCAAACTCAAAATAAGTCAGGTCGCAGTAGTCTTGCATGACAACTACCCCCGCTGAAGATATAGTCGACGAGTCTTGCAACGGTTTACTATACGATTTTGCAGCACTGTCTGCTACGCTAGTGGCGTCGCTCAGGGCAGATGCTACTATTTTACCGATAATCTCAGTAAAAGCTAGTGTCTCTGTTAGCGTTTTGGTATAAGCCCTTAACACCGTATCCGACGGAACTACAACATCCGCGACGGGTTTAAAGAAAACCAAAGTTTGAGAATCGGAAAGCGACGCAGTGTCGGTAAGTGACCGTAAGAATACTTTAACAGCGGAGAAGACTTCGGAGGTACTAATTGAATCTGATAAACCCTTAGAGGCAGCTCGCGTTGAGGTATCGGAAACCACATACGAGTCAGCAAACTGCTTAGCAATTGAGTAAAAAGATGTATCCCCCACGGAAAACGTATCAGTCTTCCGTTTGTTGGCTCCTATTTCGTCAAGATAAGCATCTATAGCTAAGTTGACGTACGACAGCGCAAATACTGGATAGACGTATTCTAGACTGATGCCTGCGACGCTCATTAGAAATCCTGACGAAGTTTAAACTTAAGTATTTCGTACACGGTCTGAATTGTGCCGTCACTAAAAGTAATTTCTACTTCACCTTGGTACTCTCCGGGGTTGCCGTTTAGCGCAGTGGGTTCAGTAACCCAATGAAATACAACTGTTCCTGCGGGGCCGCTAGTAACGGAACCCGCTATGGTAGCGGTAAGCGCGCTAGCTCCGGCTTCTCTAAATTTAAGACGAACGGTAGCCCCCGTAATATCAATCGGAAGTCCGGTCGTTGTGTCCGTAAGCGTAACGACTAAAACTGGTCGAGTATCCCCCTGAACCAGCCGAATTTTGTCAACCATAATTTACTCCCTATGTAGCTACAGCACCGCCACCAGACGGTACGGGGGCAACACCAACAGTGCCTTTAATCTCAACACCAAGAGCGTTAGCAAACACAGAGTAGTGCCCGGCGGCTCTGGTAGCATTTCCTGCGTATTCCGCGTCTTTAGTGAACGAGCGATACAAAATGTAGTCGCATAAAGCGTTTGCGTAGATATCGGGCAGGCTAATGTTGCCAGTTACCGCAGTGTACAAGGAACCCGCAGCGGGCTCAGTTATATCAACGGGGTACGCGGTGTACACAATGTCTATCTGCGCGGCAGTGGTAGCTGGTGGATAAACATAAAATTTCTTTGGGTCTCTTGGATCGTACATAAAATGCACAATATTTACCGAGCTTGTAGAGTCGTGCCAGCCGGGAGACTGAACGTCCAGCAGCTCGCGGTTTACCATCCGAACAGCTTTCTTAGTACTTGAAGCAGCAGAGTTTCGGATTACCGAAATTAGTTTTACGCCGTTGGTTGGCAGTGATTGTTTTGTTCCGGAGATACATGTAACCGTTGCGTTGGTCGACATTGAGTCTGGGCGAAAGACAATTACTTCTCGCTGGCCGTCATTCAAATAACGCACCAACTCTGCAATAGACCAGCGAACGGAATCAGCGTCCTGCAGTGTTTCTACAGCTCGTTGAATAATTGATTGCGCGGTAGTAGCCATAGTCACCTTAAGCAAAAGGGCGAGAACGAACTCGCATGGAACCACGGATTAGACCATAGTTTCCTTCGATCCTAGAGCTATTGGTCTGCCGAGCTGCGCTATCTAAAAGATATCTAGCTTGAGCAAAGTTGGTAAACGGCTGATCCGGCATTTGCATGGCTCTGGCTATAGCGCCGGAAACAATAGGGTCAATCCAGATGTTGTAAAGATCGTCTTCAAGTAACGTGGCTGTCCTAGCAGGGCGCAAAGTTACGCCAACCACTACGGGGTAAACGTCATCCGGTGGAGGTGAAAGCCGTAGCGTAAATGTAGAGCCTGTGCGGTCAGTATAAAAACCACGAGGGATAGCTCGTGCTGTTTGCAAGTCGTTCTTGATGACTTCAGCCATTCCGGGGGATAGCTCTTTGCCATCGACGGCAACACTCATCACACGGGCAATGTCGTGCTGAGAAGACGGGGGGTCTAGGTCGTACTCAATAGCACCAGCACGGGTGTTAAAAGTGTCTAGGTTTTCTCGGAGAGTCAGCGAGTTTTCGCAAAATTCGATGGCCGAATTTAAAATGACTTGATCCGCCATTGGCTCTGAGCAGCCGGGCAAATACGGCATTACACGCGAATAAAAGGCGCTCAGAGCTTTCATACAAGACCTTATTTGTCGGTAACTGGATCGAGCTCTATTTCAGGCTCAGCCGGGGGTTTTACCGATTCTACCAGCGGGGCTTTCTTTTTGCTAGTTTTTACTTCTGCTGGGACTTTGGCTGGGACTTCTGCTACCAGTTCGTCAGCCACAATATTGGAATGGAGGTTAAGCAACTCTTGACCGCGTTCCGTAGGAACCCACTCGCCGTCCGCTAATTCGGCCAATATGACTATCTTACTGTCAATAATAGCGCGAACTTTGTTCGCCAAAATTTCGCCATTAAGACGTTCCATCAGGTCAAATACATTCATTCAAAACTCCTATAAGGAGTAAGGGCCCCCGAAGGGGCCCTTACAACGCCATTAGGCGGGGGTAGCTAAAGCGCCGTAGACTGCAATCCAAGTTAAGCCGTCTGTGCCCAATTGGATGAACTCGGCAACTTGTTGCTGGCCCACAACCAAAGCGGCAGTAGTCGCTGTAGCACCATTGATGCTAGCACCGGTATTAGGCCATACTTTGATGTCTTGAGCGGAGTCAAGGTTAGCAACAGTAATACGGTCACCTTGACCGCGACCTGCTGGCAGAATAACACCGTCGTTGTCAGTTCCGACAACAGTAACAGTGTTGATAGCGCCGGTCAGCGCGGTAGCGCCTGCAGCAGTTTGAGTTGTACCAGCTGTCAAAGCAGTGGTTACGCCGCCGACAATGCGGCCAAAAGAAGTAACATTAGGCATTTTAAATCTCCAAAAAAAATAAAGTGTTGGAAGAAAAGGGGCCGAGGCCCCTTTTCATTTAGCTGGCAGAACCAACTTGAGCCACAACCAAAGCTTGAGGCTTAACAGTCTTACGACCATAAACAGCCAAACCACGGACGATATCGCCGAAGTCTGTCTGGTTACGCAAAGGCTCAGTCTTGTTCACAGTCATTGCAAACGAAACAGCGGCCTTAGTGCCAGCAACCATAGTGCGGCGAGCTTTAGCGCTAGAGACAGCAGCACCGGTAGAGGTGTCGGTCAAACCAGCAACCAAAGCTTTACCAGCAGCGCCGCGAGGCAACAAGTTAGACACGTAGACCGAGAAACGATCCAACATGCCGATCTTGCCGGTACGAACAACGCTTGACTGGTCACCAGTGAAGTACGCCTGAGCGATGCTAGATTGCATCAACAAGTGACGATCATAAGGAGACAAGATCAACCAGCGGCCGTCTTCAGGAACGTTTTGCTCATCCAACACAGTAGACATACGCAAGATAGCCTTGAGCACGTTTTCTGGGGTGGCTTGGTCAACTGGAGTTACGTCCGAACCAAGGTTATAAGCAGCGGAGATAGCACCGGCGGTAGCGCCGACGTTAGCTGAGTCAGGGCCTTCAGTCACGAATGAATTGAAGAAAGTCTCATTTTCAATCTGAATTTTCAGCTGTTTAGCTGCGTCTTCAGTGAAGATGTTCATCAAGTTCATATCAGATTGATATGCCAACACATCATTGACTTGCACGCCAAAGTATTTACCTTTGGTAACTTGCATGTCTTGATAGATTGGAGTGGGCACTTCATAGTTCAAGCTCTGACCAACGGTGTAGTCGGAGATTGTGATAGTGGGAGCCAAACGGATACGGATGGTATCGCCTTGGTTCTTCAATTCACCTTCGTAATCAGTGTTGCACACTTCAGACAGCATGGTGTTTTGGTAGAACTTAGCAAGTAACTTTCCAGACCACAGAGTGGGGATAAATGCACCGGAATACGAAGTAGACGTATTGAACGGGGCTTGGACGGGATAAACAGCAGCCATAGGGCCTCCTAAAAATTAAACAGGTTGGATTAGGCTGCTTCGTGGTTTACGCAGTTACGCGGTTCTCCATAAAGGCAGCATCAATTTCAGCTTCAAGTTTCCGTGCCTCTTCGTGTTTGCCACTGCTCGCCAGATTAGCCGCTTTCAAGTACATCTTCTGGACAGCTGCGTCCGTATAGATGCGCCCTTGGGCAGATATCGGCGTAGAGCCTGCAGCGCTACGATTCGGCTGGATTTGACGTTCCAGTTCAGCGGCCTTGTTGCTTGGTTGCTCTACGGGAGCTACGCCTTGGCGGAACATTCCCACATAGTATGCAACGGCTTCGGCATCGCCTCGGTTGAACGCTTCTTGTGCAACGGTTTTTCGTGGTGCTCTCAGCAGAGGATCGGTTTCGTTCAGCCAATTAACCCAACGCTCATCAGCGTTAAGGGCATCAAAGTCAGGAACCATACGATGTAACCGCTGCTCAAAGGAGGCTTCGGAGACTTGAGTGCCAGTAGTAGTCATCTGCTCGCGCAACTTGACGTTTTCTGACCGTAGGTCTTCGATATCCTTACGAAATTCCATTGCCACTTCGCGGGCAACTTTGCGTTGGACTTCAATTAAGTCCGCACCAAATGCTTGAACATCATCATCCGTAACCAGTTTCTCCTGCGTAGCGGGCTTAACTTCTGGCTTAGGAGCTGCGGCGTCACGTTGAATTTGCTCAACGCGGCCGGACAACTCTTTTACCTGAGAGTGTAAGCGAGGTACTTCGGCGTCATACATACCTTTAAGTGTTCGGTACTTCTGCTGCCAAGTATCTTCCGGTACTTCCGGTTCAACTGGTTTTTCTGGCTTAACCTCTGGCTGCGCAGCAACCGGTTCAGGTAGCGGGACATTAGTCTCGGGCTCTGTTGGTTCGGGTTTACCCTGTAGGGTTTGCTCGTCACTCAACTGCTTTTCGATAATTTCCAGTTCTCTCAACTGGGCTTCAACTTGCCGTGGTAGGGCCATTACTTACTCCTTAAGCTCCAACTCTGTTTCGGGCTCCTACTTCGGTCTGCCTTACGCATAATGGTTTGCCAAGATTACAAAAATACGAGTTATTTCACTCGCTCTAAAATCTCGGGCGATTTTTCAACCGCTTCGAGAAAATCGGCTAGGACTTCTGCCCGACCTTGAAGGCGATACATCCTGATAGGTTCGTCCGCCGACACTAGGGAAGATTTAACTTCCTCCAGCTTGGCTCTAAACAAACTTAGCAGGGCTTCGCTTTCTGGCTGCTTGCAGCGAAATAACGCTTGCATGTGCTGCCGATCCGGTTTCGCTCCTACAAAAATTTTCATATGTTGTTTTTATATCACTGTTTTTTATAACAGTCAAGTAAAAAATTTATTTTACATGCCACTAGGTCGTTGGGAAATCATATTAGATTCGCGCCCGCCAACTTGTGACCCATCAGGCAACATGTTTTTTGGCTCCATTTGCGGTTGCATAGGTTGCTGTGGAGACCCACCAGCGTTAACTGTTGCGCCCTGCATTCCCGCCATGATACCTTGAATCTGTTGCTGCAACTGACCAATCATTTGTTGCTGTTGTTCCACAACGGTAACTTGTTTGCGATCCGGAATAATGCGGTCAACATTCCCGCTGAGGTTTCTAGCGGAGTCTCTGAGCAATTCGGCCGTACCATTAAGCCCAACAATTTGCTGGGCTACTGGGCTGTTGAGTACCAACTGCAGGAACTCGTTTCGGCGAATAGCTTCAGCTTCCTTAATAACTAGGCTAGAAGCCCCAGTAGCAATAATATTTACGTCGCCGATCAAGTCTGGATCATCGCTGTACCGCAAGTTATCTTGGTACAAACGCTCAATAGCAGGCATGATTACGTTCTGGTCAATGTTGCTGATGACCTGTTTAATACCTTTTCCGGCATTGGAAATCAACATCGACAGACCAGAAGAGGTGCGTCCCGCGCCGGGAGAACTTTCGCCAGTCATGTATCGGGGAATCATTGTGTCTTCGTCTGCGCGGGCCGAGAACTTCTCAAAGACACCCATCAACTCATTGGCATTGCTGCCCGGCTGGAAGAAGCTAAGAGGCGCAGTATTGTCGTTAAAGTCCGAAGACTGAAACTGCCAAATCTTCCAAGGGTGCATATCGGTAATGTCTTCGCCCGGGGGTAGGCGCGAAATGTTCACACCGACTTGGGGGCCAGAGCTGATACCCATGTTGTTTGCCAGAGAGCGGGCTGATGCGTTTACCATCGACTGAGAGTCGCGGCACAAATCAGTTACGCCTTTACCGTCAACCGCACCGGGTACATTTTCGTAAGAGGTTAGGTAGTATGGTTTGCGTCCCAGCGGGTCGTAGTTCAATACCGCACGAATGACAATGTTGCCGATCAACCACACTTCGCAAGGGTAGTTAATAGCTGCGTCAGGAATTTCTTTTTCTGTCAAACCCCATTCAAGAAGCAGACTTCCTTTTACAGAATCCCACAACTGAATGGCATCAATCAAGTCGCCGCTGATGATGGCTTCAGTAACGTATTTGCCCTCGGCCTGAGCTTTGGATGCGTCAGTCCACAACCACTGCTTCATGCCGGAAGTTGTAAAGTCATTCAGGACAGTGCGAATGGCATCGTCGTTGTATCCGGGCACACCCAAGAGAGCTTGCAGCTCATCTGCTGTCAGGCGGTGACGTTCAATCACATAACCATCGTTAAGTTCCCAAGCCCACGGAGCCCAGTACAAATAAAACGGATCGACGCGTTCCCACTCGTTACGAATCTCTTCGACTGGAACTAACTTGCCATCCTGCCACTGCAACGTCTTGCGACGGCGTTTTACAGGGCCTTTTAGCACTGCGTAGGGGAATGTGACGATATCGTCTAAGAACTCGTTAAACGCCTTGTACCAACCGCCTTCACTAAGCTGGTCTTCCATCTTGCGGCTCATACGATCTACGCGGTCGTTGGCTTCTTCGCGCAAACTGTGTTCAGCTTCGTCTTTCATCTGCATAGCAAATTGGCGAAGCGTTTCATCGTCGGGTTTCTGTCCACCCTGCTCTAAGTGCATCATCAACTCTTGCGTGAGTTTCTGTTGCAGACTAGCCATCACATCGGGCGGCATAGTTGGGTTTGGTGTTGCGTCAATAGCCCAAGGCTTATCGGCTCCTGACCCGAGCAAGGTATCGCGCAACCAGCTGGTAGCAGCGCGGCATTTGACCGATGTCAGGTTAATAAAAATATCAGAGCCACCCTGCTCTTTAATTTCTTGCGCTTTTTCGGGATCATATTCACCATTGCGTTGACGCAAGCAAGACAGCATGCGCTCTTCGAGTTTACGTTTGGCGATACGAGAACTGTCCCACCGTTGACGAACGTGGGCTGCAAGCCCCTGAATTACTGGGGTATTCTGCATTTCCTGACTGCGGCGTTTTGATTCCGCTTCAAGGTCAGAAGCCCGAGCAACGGGTATAAGGGCGATACTCATGTGTTAAATCCTATTGTGCAACATCTGTGGCAGGAATTTGGGCGAATTGTACTCTTTACCATACATTGGTCAAGTATATATGTATCCGGCCGACTTTATCTCTCTACGTTTCTGGCCAAACTCAGCACCCCGGATGTTCATATCCATCACAGAATCGGCATACTGGTTCGCGTCGTGGCAGTGAGAAAACTCGTTTTTGTCCGGTTTATCCTCGATTTCACCGTTTTTCTTGATCTTGTAGCGGTATCCGTACCGAAATCCTTTTATGAGCTGAACGCAACCCGGGTCAATCAGGTACATGGCTTTACCCTCCATCTGCTGGCTGAGTAGGCGCTCCACTGCCTGAATCCGCAATTCTGGCTTGTTTGTCGGCGGCCGCACACACTTAAACCCTGCCTGCTTGAGCACATCTACAAGCGACATCTCGTTCTGCTGCTGTTTGGCAAACCCAGCTGGGTCAGGCGCACACAGCATGGTACACCCTTGCAGGTGATTGGCAATAAACGGATTGAGTTTAGTCCGAACAAAAGTCTCTATGCCCATGTTCTCGGACACCAGCTCGGCCAGCGTGACTACACGCCCGCGAGGGTCTCTCTGCTTAAACACAGCCGCCGGGGTTCTACCAAAGTCTATACCAATAATCACTGGGTAGTCCGCGCTGCGTATGGGCTTTATGGGCTCCTTGGCTACGTGGAAGTCCGCTGTAAATGTCTTCTCGTACACCGGCGTACCGCTCAAGCTACGGCCGTACTCAGACCGCAGATACACACGTAACCAGTCCTCGGTCTTACCCGGGATTAAGTTGGGGTAGTACGCTTTTGGCAGGTGGTCGTAGTTGTCGCACTCTGGATTGACTGCCCACTCTCCGCCGTCTTTGTCGAGCAGTACCTCTTCCGGCTCTTCTTGAAATTTATCCAAGTACGCATCAGGCTTCAGGATGGCTGTCGGCTGTTTGTAAATCGCCCAGTTCGATGGGGGACTCTCCATCTTGTCGTGCCACCAAGTGTCCTCGTCCGGCATGTTGGTATCGAACAGGGCACACGACCGTGTGGGCCCACCGTCCTTCATTGACGGATACCTGTTCAGACGACCGAGCAGACCATCAACAACGTCTTGGTGGAGCTCCCTTGCCTCGTTACCCCAGATAAATGTGGTCTCCAGTGACAGCGCTTTACGCACGTCATCCGGCGTATCCAACGCGATGAACAGCCACTCCGACTCCACCTGCGTCCCGTCCGGCAACCTAGCCATCAGGATAAATGTCTTCTCTACGGCTTTCCATATCCCAGCCTCTCCGGGCGGCAGCCAGTCAAACACCGTTTTGCGAGTTGTCAACGCCAGCTGGTCGGCCGTGTTACGCACAATAACCGCTCGAGTCTTACGAATATTACGGGCATTCGGAGCCTGCCCCATCGCCAGTCGTACAAGTTCGTGTACACACGTCACCGATTTGCCCCCTCCAACCGGCCCCGCTAAGACTCGAACGTATTTCTCATCAAGCATGAACTCTCGTTGGGTGGGCGTGGGTTTGTATGTACTCATTCGGAGTTCTCGGAATCAGACTTCGCCTTTTCAGGAATCTGTTTGGGTGAAACATCTATGACCATCGGGGTTACCACGTTCTGGCTGCTCATGCTCACACTGCGGTCTCCCAAGTCGATGGACAAACTAAACGTAGGCCCAGAATTCTGGGATTTTTCCTCTTTGGGTTCCAGTCCAGCGGCTCGTATCATGGTTTTCATAATGTCGTGCTTCTGATTCAGGCTAGCATCAGGACTTGCGGCCATCACATACACCTGATCCAAGAGCTCAGCGGCCATCCATGTGGCTTTAGCCTTGAATGTAACCCCATTCTTGACAAATTCGGAGCGTTTTACCTCAACTTGGAGCTGAAACCAAGGCTGGACGGCCAATTCTTGGTACTTTTCCATGCTGATACCGTGCCGAGCGGCCACGATTAGCTCATCTTCCGCTCCCAGAGCAATACTTGCCAGCATTTCATCGCTGATTTGCGGAAACGACAGTGTTTTTGGAGCGTAATCCAGCGGTTCGTCCCCAATATCTAGGTCAGCCAGCGACATTTTCTCTCTCTTGTTCCGCAATTTCAGCTTTTTTTACGGCAGCCATGTATTTTTCGCACGCTACACGCATGACATCAGCGGCTGTTACGCCCTTTTTGACTGCTAATTTCTTGACTTCCTCCAGTAAATCTTGGGGGAAAAACATGTTCCATCGCTTCATTTCAGAGGACATTTCTGCTCCTAGGTGTGTATATGTATGTGAGTATAACACTTTTTTTATTTTTTGTGCGTATATGTATACATACCCCCTATTTTTTTCGTCTGCTGTAAGACTGGGCCCTAAGCAGGCAGGGGGC
>Ga0209769_1000889_pt1 | contig 12034 bp, 7 predicted proteins | sample LauGreSuBDMM15DN_2_FD_187569 | JGI IMG/M metagenome (GOLD analysis project Ga0209769, IMG submission 187569) | Freshwater lake microbial communities from Lake Michigan, USA - Su13.BD.MM15.DN (SPAdes) (version 3) | ecosystem: Environmental > Aquatic > Freshwater > Lake | place: Lake Michigan, USA...
ACTGCCTTTTGCAGGATCTCAACAACATGTTCTTGTCCAACAAGATCGGTATAGACGCTCACCTTTTCTTAGCGCTCTTCTTCTTTGGGGCTGCCTTTTTAACAGCTTTACCTGCAGCCCTTATTGGGCGCAGCAGTAGATTGCCTTTGTCTTCAACAGCGTTGCGTTTAAGTGCAGGGATTTCACTGACTCTAGAGATTATGGCCGCGTGGGTGTCCTCTATGGATTGATTGCCATCGATGATGACATAGCGCTCTGGATCAAGGGCTGCTAGCTGTAAGAACTCTTGACGTACTCGCTCATGAAAATCCATTGGTTGTGATTCAAGGCGATCTTTACTCTTTAAGCGAGCAAGACCAATCTGTGGTGGTAGATCAATAATGATTGTAAGAGTTGGGAAGAGTGATTCAGTTGCCCAACGAGATATACGTGCCACTTCACCAGGCTGCAGGATGCGTCCTGCGCCTTGATATGCAATGGATGAGTCAAAGTATCTATCGCTGATTACTACATCGCCTTGGGCGAGCGCAGGGCGGATAACGGAGTAAACATGGTGAGCACGATCTGCGGCATAGAGCAAAGCTTCTGCGCGAGGACTGATCTCACCGGTTGAATGTGAAAGAAGAATCTTTCTAATTTCAACTCCTAGTTCACTACCGCCAGGCTCGCGGGAGAGAACTACAGTTTCGTCTTCTTGTTCAAGCCAAGCTTTTAACAACTTTGCTTGTGTTGTTTTACCAATACCTTCGCCGCCCTCAAAGACAATGAATACACCTTTAGCTGGCGCACCTGTAATGCTGCCTAGCTCTCCTTTAAGCGCATTTGAAATATCTGACCATAAAGAAACACTTGGTCGATCTTTCATCTGCTTATAGGAGATAAGACCAATTAAGGATGCAATAACTCCTGCAATCAAGATTGTCACAGCAGCTCCGTTATAACTCACTTCAGAGTTTTGAAACTTAAAGGTGTGTTCACCAACTGCTGCTGCAATAAGTGGTGCCACAGCCAAAACGCCCACCAAAACCACACGGATCAGGCTTTGCACGAAGGCAAAGGTGCGCCCGCGCACATCATCTTTAACCTCCATGCCCAGCATGGTGAAGCCTGTTACCCAGGTGATGCCGCTAAAGGCACCAAGGATGATTGTTATAAAGACAGCAATAGCAAGGTTGGGGATGGCCGCCAGTGCCATAAGGAAGGCACCGCTAATCGTAAGAGATGCACCAAATAAACGACGGCGAGAAAATTGTGCGAAGACTTTAGGACCAAATGCAATACCGGCTGCTAACCCTGTGAAGACTGCGCCAAAGAGAACTCCATAGGCGGCTTCACCGCCGCCTAGGTCTCCCACAAATGTGCGAGCTAAACCAATAACAGCACCTGCTGCAACAAATGCTCCAACCATTCCAACGATTAACCCACGGATTAACTTGCTGCCTGAAACAGATTTCCAGCCTTCATACAGACTCTTTAATATCCCGGTGTCAGCTGCATGCTTTGCTGCAGCGCCCTTTGGTATCTCTTTTAATCCCCAGATTGTAAAAGCTGCAAAGGCAAAGGAGAGTGCGTTTACGTAGAGTGACAAATTAACTGCAGTTGAGTTAATACCAAAGGCAACGTTAATTGCTGATGTGAAAAGAGAAAGGAATGTAAAGAGGAGAGCTGCAATTGGCGCTGTGCCATAGGCAGCTAAGAGAGAAACTTGGTTTGCGTTTTCTAATTTCTCGCGCGGGACCAGATTAGGAACCGATGCATCCTTTGCGGGGGACCAGAACAAGGTTATGCACTCAACCAGAATCATGGCGGTGTAGAGCCAGAAGTAATTGTTTGCAATTGGTATAGAGATATAGAGCGCTGCGCGCAGGATGTCGCAATTAACCATTAACTTGCGACGATCTAACTTGTCAGCAATTACTCCTGCTAGCGGACCAAGAAAGACTGCAGGTAGCAAGCGTGCAATGAAGACACCTGCAATTGCAAAGTTAGCGGTTGCGTAATCTCCACCGGAGAGTTGTTGTGCCATTGCAGTTGTTGCAAGTAGTCCCAGCCAATCACCCAAGGATGAAAAGACCATCGAGTTCCAAAGCTTGCGAAAGGGCTTAATTGCCAAGACACCACGTGTTACATCCTGCGCAGGTGCGGCAGGGGTTGGGAGCGTCTTTGGCATGGTGAGAGTCTATCCGCAGGGGTAAATACAGCCAGAAATGGCTTTATTCAGCCTTTTTCTTTGCTTTACCTGATGCAGCCTTTTTGGCAGCCTTCTTAGCTCCTGCTTTTTTCACAACGTTCTTTGTAAGAGTCGGTGCGGTCTCACCCTTCTTAGGCTTTGCTGCAGCCTTCTTACGTGCCTTCTTTGGTGATGGGCCATTCTCTGCTTCCCATGCACGGCGTCCTGCAAGTAATTCAAGTCCGCGATCTAATGTCATTCCTTCTGCTGTGTCACCACGACGTAGTGTTGCATTTGTTTCACCGTCAGTGACATACATACCAAAGCGACCATCTTTAATGATCAACGCCTTTTGTGACGTTGGATCAATACCAAGTTCTTTAATAGGTGGCTTTGCAACTCCGCGGCGTCGCTCCTTTGGACGTGAGTAAATATCAAGTGCTTCTTCTAATGTCATTGTGAATAGATGGTCTTCACTTGGCAGGGTGCGTGAATCTGTGCCAGCTTTTAGATATGGACCATAGCGACCGTTTTGAACTGTTATATCTTCACCTGCACTGTTGGTGCCTAGCGTTCTAGGGAAAGAAAGCAGCTGCAACGCATCTTCATATGTCACGGTATCTAATGTCATTGTTGATAAAAGGCTTACTGTCTTTGCCTTTGGCGCATCTGCCTTCTTCTTTTTCTTCTTGCCGCTCGCAGTTAACTCAACTGGTAGCTCTGGCAATACTTCTGTGATGTAAGGACCAAAGCGACCACTCTTTGCAATGATCGGCAGGTTTGTTGCTGGATCAATTCCTAGTTCGCGCTCACCAGAAGGGGCAGCAAGTAACTCAATTGCTTTTGCAAGAGTTAATTCATCTGGGGCTAAGTTCTCAGGAATGTTTGCAAGCTTGCGCTCTTCGCCCTCTTTGTTCTCTTGCAGATATGCGCCATAGCGACCAACACGAATTTCAATCTCAGGAGATAGGTTCATGGTGTTTGTAGCACGAGCGTCAATAACGCCTAAATCAGCTGATAATTCATTGAGTCCAGGCTGGCCGTCAACGCCATAGAAGAAGTCACGGAGCCAATCAACGCGGCCGGCTTCACCGGCTGCGATCTTGTCTAGGTCTTCTTCCATTGAGGCTGTGAACTCGTAATCAACAAGTTTTGTGAAATGTGTTTCAAGTAGCCCTGTGACAGAGAAAGCAAGAAATGTTGGTACTAATGCGCGTCCGCGCTTATAAACATAACCGCGATCTTGAATTGTTTGAATAATTGATGCAAATGTTGATGGTCGACCAATACCTAGCTCTTCTAGCTTTTTAACAAGTGTTGGTTCGGTATAGCGGGCAGGTGGCTTTGTTTCATGGCCTTCACAGGTGTATTCGTTGACCTTTACCGCTTGGCCAACTGACATCGCAGGTAAGCGCTTATCTTCAGACTCTTCATCTTTGTTCTCTTCACTAACGATCTCATCGTAGGCGGCCAAAAAACCAGGGAAGGTAATAACAGATCCGTTGGCGCGGAAAATTGTCTTCTTGCCATCATTTGTCGTTGCATCAAAGTCAACCCGCATCTGCATCTTTTTGGCGTCCGCCATTTGTGATGCCACTGTTCGCTTCCAGATTAAGTCATAGAGTGCGAACTCATCACGAGATAACTCAGGTGCTAACTCACCTGGTGTCTTAAAGACATCTCCTGCTGGGCGGATTGCTTCGTGGGCTTCTTGTGCATTCTTTGTTTTGCCAACGTAGGTGCGAGGTGCATCTGCAACATGGTCTGCGCCATATAAAGCTTTAGCTGCGTTACGGGCTGCGGTGATTGCTTGTTGCGACAAGTTGATGCTGTCGGTACGCATGTAGGTGATGTAGCCGTTTTCATACAATCTTTGTGCAACTCGCATTGTGATCTGTGCGCCCCACCCAAGACGACTACCAGCATCTTGCTGCATCGTAGAAGTTGTAAAGGGAGGCTTTGGACGCTCAGTGCGTGGGCTTTCCTCCATTGATTTAACAGTTAAATCACTGCTTTTGAGTGAATCAACTAGGCCCCGTGCACCTGCCTCATCTAACAACAAAATATTTGCTAATGATTTTTCTTTAACCGCGCCATCTGCGCCAAAATCTGAAGTTGCAGCAACCTTCTTGCCATCTACTTCAAGCAAGCGTGCATTAAAGCCGAGCGCGGTTACTGCGGCCAAATCCCACCAGGCACTTGAAATAAAAGCCATACGCTCGCGCTCTTTTTCAACAATTAAACGTGTGGCAACAGATTGCACGCGCCCTGCTGAAATACGTGGCATAACTTTCTTCCAGAGCACTGGTGAGAGTCGGTATCCAAAAAGACGGTCTAAAACTCTGCGAGTCTCTTGGGCATCAATTAAGTGATAATCAAGATCGCGGGTGTCATTAACCGCGGCTTGAATAGCCTCTTTTGTGATTTCATTAAAAACCATGCGCTTGATGGGAATCTTTGGTTCAAGAACTTCTACTAAGTGCCAAGCAATCGCTTCACCCTCGCGATCCTCATCCGTTGCCAGAATCAACTCTTCAGCGTTTTTCATTAACTCTTTGAGTTCGGCAACCTTCGCCTTTTTATCTGGGTTAATTACATAGAGCGGTGCGAAGTCGTTTTCAATATCAACGCCCTCTTTAGCCCAAGCAATCTTTTTGTATTCCTTTGGGATATCTGCTGCGCGCTGTGGCAGGTCACGAATATGGCCGACGGAAGCCTCGACGACATATCCGTCGCCGAGGTATCCACCAATTTTTCTGGCCTTTGCTGGTGATTCAACAATCACCAGCTTGATCAGGTCAGCTTTTGCTTTAGCCATAGGGGGAAGTGTCCTATGTGTTAAACGGTAATTGCTGTTGCTTGACGACGGTTGCGGATAAGAGCACCGATGATCACTGCAACTGCAAATAGTGAGATCCCCATGCTTGTTCTTTCACCATTGCCAAGTGCCAAAGAAACAATTGCTGGTGTAATTAACAAAGCAACAAGGTTCATCACCTTGATAAGTGGGTTAATTGCAGGTCCTGCTGTGTCCTTGAAAGGATCTCCAACAGTGTCACCAACGATTGTTGCTGCGTGAGCTTCTGAGTTCTTTCCACCGTGATGGCCATCTTCAACCATCTTCTTAGCGTTATCCCACGCACCACCTGAGTTAGAAAGAAATACTGCCATCAGCGTTCCTGTGCCAATAGCACCGGCAAGGTATGCACCAAGTGCGCCAACACCCAAACCAAAGCCAACAGCAATAGGTGCCATTACAGCTAGTAATCCTGGTGTTACAAGTTCACGTAAGGAATCGCGTGTGCAAATATCTACTACCCGACCATAATCTGGCTTTTCAGTTCCCTTCATGATTCCTGGGTGCAAGCGGAACTGTTCACGTACTTCAACGACAACTGCGCCAGCTGCACGAGAAACTGCGTTAACTGCCAAACCTGAGAACAAGAACACAACTGCTGCTCCGATAATCAAACCAACAAGGTTGCGAGGGTCAGCGACATCTAAAATGCCCTGGAACTGCAGACCAACTTCTGCTGCAGTCTTACCTGCATCAATAACAGCTGTCTTGATCGCATCTGTGAATGCACCGAATAGGGCTGTTGCAGCCAACACGGCTGTTGCAATTGCAATGCCCTTAGTGATCGCCTTAGTTGTGTTACCAACTGCGTCTAGGCTTGTAAGGATCTCTGCACCTTCGCCATCAACATCGCCAGACATTTCTGCAATGCCTTGTGCGTTATCTGAGATTGGACCAAATGTGTCCATCGCAACGATTACACCAACAGTTGTTAGCAAACCTGTGCCAGCAAGTGCAATTGCAAGAAGTGAAAGCACGATGCTTCCGCCACCGAGCAAGAACGCTCCGAATACCGCTGCTGCAATTAGTAACGCAGAGTAAACAGCTGATTCAAAACCAATTGCGATACCAGCCAAAATTACTGTTGCTGCACCTGTCTCAGATGAAGCTGCAACATCATTTACAGGACGCTTGCCAGTTTCTGTGAAGAAGCCTGTTAATACCTGAATTGCTGCAGCTAGTGCGATACCGATTAAAACAGCGCCAATAGCTAGGACACGTGGGTTTGTGTTACCTGCAGCTGCAACCGCCTCTGGTGAAAGACCTGTCATCAACTTGAAATCAGATGGCAGGTAAGTAAATGTTGCAAGGGCCGTTAGCCCGGCAGAAATAATTGCTGATACAAAGAATGAGCGATTGATAGCTGTCATTGCTGACTTATCTGTGCTGCGCAGCTTGGTGAGGAAAATACCAATAACTGCTGTGACAGTTCCGATTGCAGGAACGATCAATGGATAGATAAGACCAGCATCACCGAACGCGGCCTTACCAAGAATCAATGCTGCAACAAGTGTTACGGCGTATGACTCGAACAAGTCTGCAGCCATACCAGCACAGTCACCAACGTTGTCTCCTACGTTGTCCGCAATTGTTGCGGCATTTCGTGGGTCATCTTCTGGGATGTGCTTTTCAACCTTACCGACAAGGTCAGCGCCCACATCTGCGGCCTTTGTAAAGATTCCGCCACCAACTCGCATAAACATTGCAAGCATCGCTGCGCCAAAACCAAAGCCTTCAAGAACAGCTGGTGCGTTTTCGCGGTAGATAATTACAACAAGTGAGGCACCGATAAGTCCAAGACCAACAGTTGTCATACCAACAACGCCACCTGTGCGGAAAGCAATCTGCACAGCCTTTGCGCCATCCTTGTTACGGGCAGCATCTGCAACGCGCACATTTGCGCGCACCGCAAGCCACATACCGTTGTATCCAACGAGTGCGGAAAATGCTGCCCCTAGTAAGAAGAAGATTGAGCGGCCAACGCGAATTTCCGCATCACCGGGTAGTGCGAACAAAAGGAAAAATACGATTGCTACAAAGTAGGACAGTGTGCGGAACTGGCGAGATAAAAACGCGGCGGCTCCTTCTTGCACAGCCTCTGCGATTTCGCGCATCTTTGGTGTGCCATCACTTGCTGCCAACACCTGGGCACGTAGGCCGTAGGCGATGGCGAGGGCAGCTAGGGAAATTCCTAGAACGATGTAGGCATATGTCAGGTTAGATCCGGTCACTTGGACCAGCGATACGGTGCTTGAAGCACGCATAGGTTCTCCTCCGTTGGAGTTACAGGCGCCCTATAAGAAGGGTCAGGCGCGAGACTGGTGAAGTGTAAGCGCAGATACCCTCAAATCAGCAAATTTATACTTATCTATTGCCTAACACTGGCCGTGATCCAAGGGCCATCACAAGGGCCAAAACCGCCGGAATCAGCATTGCCCAGCGCAGGCCAATGGCATCTCCGAGCAAGCCCAGGGTCGGCGGGCCGACCAGGAAGCCGAAGTAGGCAATGCCAGAAACCATGGCCACGCCCTCAGAGGGAGCGAGCTGTCCTTCAAATCTACTCTTGGCAATCTCACCAGCTTGGCTAAAGAGCATTGGAATAACAGTTGAAAGACCAATACCTGCTGCCAGCCATCCAAAGATAACTCCGAACATACCGCCAACAAGTAATCCAGAGCCCAAACCAATACCTGCGATTAATCCACCACCAACAATTAACTTCATGGGACCGTACTTACTTGCAAGACGATCTCCGAACAAACGACCAATCACCATTGCAGCAGAGAAACAAATATAAGGAAGAGTTGAAATAAATGGAGATGCATCAAAGGTGTCACGGGCAAGGATTGCGCCCCAGTCACCTGCTGAGCCTTCACCGATTGCCGCGCACAGTCCGAGCAAACCAACGATAAGAAATACCTTTGGCTTCTTAATCTTCTTTTTACCTTCAACTGGATGTTGATCAAAGGAAGCTGGCAAGAACCAGTTGCGCACAAAGAAGTTTGAAAGAAATACCAGCATCGCAATAAAGGCAGCATGTCGCATCAAGTCAATGTTATTTTGTGAAAACCAGCCACCAACAACTCCGCCCCCAAGTGCACCTAAAGAAAACATGGCATGGAAGGTGCTCATGTATCGCTTGTCAGCTTCATGCTCTAAAACAATTGCATGAGAGTTCATTGCCACATCCTGGGTTGCAAGACAGGCACCAAGCACAATGAAGGTTAAACATAGAGTGATGTAGTTATTGGCAGCACCCACCAAAAGTAAGGATGCACCTAATGAGTAAGTTGCATAGACGGTAACCGGAGCACTGCCGCGCTTTGCAGATTGCTTACCAGAAAAACCAAGACCAATAAGCACCCCAACTGAAACTACAAGGAGTGCAAAACCTAAAGCACTATTGTTGAGATTGAGTTGCTCTTTGATGTCTGCAATACGTGAATAGAAAGTGCCGGCAATTGAGCCATTGATAATGAAGGCGGTAGTTATCGCTATGCGGGCACGTGAATATTGGCGTATTTGGCTCATTTGCGGAGTTTACTGAGATTAGGGCAAATATCCCATAGGCTTAATGCATGGCTAATTTTCCGAAAGACTTTTTATGGGGCGCAGCAACATCTTCTTACCAGATTGAAGGTGCCGCTAATGAAGATGGTCGTGGAGCATCGATCTGGGACACATTTTGTAAGACACCTGGCAAGGTAGCAAATGGTGACACCGGTGATGTTGCAAATGACCACTATCACCGATACCCCGAAGATATAAAGATCATGAAAGAGCTTGGATTACAGGCATACCGATTCTCTTTTGCATGGCCTCGTATGTTTCCAAAGGGTGATGGCGTTCGCGAAGAGCGTGGTTTTGATTTTTATGATCGTTTAATTGATGGATTACTTGAAGCAGGTATTGAGCCACTAGCAACTTTGTATCACTGGGATTTACCACAGGCTTTGCAAGATAAGGGTGGTTGGGTAAACCGCGACATTGTTAATCACTTTGCCGATTACTCCACAGCAGTTGTTGAACGCTTTGGTGATCGTGTTAAGAAGTTCTCACCTATTAATGAGCCATGGGTAGTTGCCTGGCTGGGCTATGGAATTGGTATCCACGCACCAGGAATTTTAGATCGCAGATCAGCTTTTACTGCAGCCCACCACACAGTCCTGACACACGCTGCATCAACCAATGCCATGCGCGCCGTGCGCAGCGATATTTTGACTGGGCCGGTGCTTAATCAAGCAAACCATGTTGCAGATGACATGAGTGATCCTGTGCAAGCACATGCTGCAGCAATTGCCGATGCCCACCAGAATCGTTTCTGGATGGATGCGATTATGCATGGCACCTATCCACAGATCTTGCTTGATTCATATGGCGACGAGCTGACATCTGTTATTAAAGATGGCGATATGAAAGCAGCACAAGTAAAGAATGACTTCATTGGTGTTAACTACTACTTTGATAACCGCATCGGTAAATCACTCGGTGGAAAGCCTGAATGGCACTCTATTTCAGGGCTTTTTGATCTAGACATCGATGAGACACCACGCGGTCCACTAACAGATATGGGTTGGCCGTTATCTCCTGAAGGACTCGAAAATCTTCTTGTTCGTTGGCACAAAGAACATGGTGACAAGTTGCCACCGCTCTATGTGACTGAAAATGGCGCAGCCTATGGTGATGGTCCAGATAGCAGTAGTCGCGTTGCAGATCAGAAACGTATTGATTACCTACAAACACATTTAAAGGCAGTCTCCAATGCAATCGCCCAAGGCTCACCTGTTAAGGGTTACTACCAATGGTCACTCATGGATAACTTTGAATGGGCACTTGGCTATGACAAGCGCTTTGGAATTGTTCACGTAGATTTTGAAACACAAAAGCGAATCATTAAAGATTCTGGGTATTGGTATCGCGATCAGATCACAAACAACGGCGCAAATATTTAATTTACTTTACTGAGCCCGCGAGTAGACCGCGGACGAAGTAGCGCTGTAATGAGAAGAACACGATCAGTGGGATCGCAATCGTGATGAAGGCACCAGCTGATAGTTGTGTGTATCCAGAACCGTATTGACCTACGAGGGATGCAAGCTTGTTGTTAATAGGTGCAACCTCTTCTGTGCCTGATGCAAAGGTGAGCGCAACAAGTAAGTCATTCCACACCCACAAGAACTGGAAGATTGCAATGGATGCAATGCCAGGAATCGATAATGGAAGAACGATGCGTCGGAAAATTGTGAAGTGGTTTGCGCCATCAACGTGTGCTGCTTCCATCAAGTCGCGAGGCAGGTTTGAAATAAAGTTATGTAGTAAGTAAATCGCTAAAGGTAATGCAAACATTGTGTGAGGCAACCAAATACCTGCGAACTCTCCTGCAATGCCAAGTGCCGGGAATATTGGAATTGATCCAATGTGCGCTCCACCTGTGAAAAGAAGAAGTAGCGGAATCAAAGACATCTGCAAAGGCACGATTTGTAGGGCAAAAATCGAGAAAAACAGGAAGTTGCTACCGCGGAAACGAATCCAAGCAAGCGCGTACGCGGCCATTGTTGCAATCACAATCGGGAAAATTGTTGCTGGCAGTGTGATGGCGATGGAGTTAATGAAGTATGGAAGAACGCCAGCACTCAAAGATTCAGTTCCATCCCCTAAGAAGACGCCTTTGTAATTAGCAAATGTGAAATCCGGGTTAAGGAGAGAGTCCCACCATGCTTCATTTAAAATCTTTTCATCAGTCTTAAATGAGGTTACAAGTAATCCCACTGTTGGTACAGTCCAAATAATGGTGATCAGCCAGACGATTGTGGTTGCGATTTTGCTGGAGAAAATCTTACGACCAGGGTTGTGCTCTGCAAGTTTTTTACTCAATTATTAGCACGCTCCTTTCGCAGAGATTGGATGTTATAGATAAGAATCGGTGTGACTAATAGGAAGAGAACAACAGCTAACGCTGAACCCTTTCCTTGGTCAAACTGAACAAAAGTCTGGGAATACATCTCGTTAGCCAAAACGTTGGTGCTGAAGTTTCCACCAGTCATTGTTCTTACGATGTCGAAAACCTTTAATGCGCCCACAACACCGGTTGCAAGCACCACGATGAATGTTCCCTTAACCATAGGGAAGGTAATGGCGCGGAATAAACGCCAACCGTGTGCGCCATCAAGGGCTGATGCTTCAACGATATCTGCTGGCACCCCTTTAATTGCGGCTGACAAGATCACCATTCCAAAGCCCATCTGGGTCCAGACATAAATAATCATCAATAAGAATGTGTTGAGCGGCTTTGAAAGCATCCAGTCGCTCGGGGTCATTCCAAAGAATTTAACAATCGCACTTAAGAGACCAATTTGTGGCTGGTCGGGCTCGTTAAACTCATAGACAAACTTAAAGATGATTGATGCGCCAACAAAAGAGATCGCCATAGGCATAAATAGCAGTGCTTTAGGGATGGATTCATGTTTAGTGCGATCCAACATAATCGCTAGCAATAGGCCTAGAACTGCAGTAAATAGTGGAACTACCAGGATCCACAAGATTGTATTGATCATGATTGTTTTAATGTTTGGATCTTGTGTCATCCAGTAGTAATTTTCAAAACCAATAAACCTATTTGAATCTGGATTCATGAAACTAAAGAGAATTGTTCTAATACCTGGAATTACAAGTCCTGCAAGAAGTAAAAGTAAGGCTGGCCCTAAGAGAATAACTAACGCTAGAGGGCGAGCTTTTTTACCATTTGCGCGACCGGCAATTGCGAATAAGAGACCTAGAATTATAAAAAATGCTGCGATGGCAGTAAACACAGAGGTGAACTTTGGAATGTTTGCCGAGAGAAACTCTGACATTTTCTTTATTCACCTTTCTGCTTATTTGTTGATTATTTTGAATTATAAGTGCAGAGGAGGCCACCCGCAAAGGTGGCCTCCTCTGTGTTACTTATTACGCTGTATTAGCTCTTTGGCCAAGAAGCGTCGATTGCCTTTGTTACATCAGCAATTGAC
>Ga0209769_1000898_pt1 | contig 11990 bp, 13 predicted proteins | sample LauGreSuBDMM15DN_2_FD_187569 | JGI IMG/M metagenome (GOLD analysis project Ga0209769, IMG submission 187569) | Freshwater lake microbial communities from Lake Michigan, USA - Su13.BD.MM15.DN (SPAdes) (version 3) | ecosystem: Environmental > Aquatic > Freshwater > Lake | place: Lake Michigan, USA...
GCATATATGTCAGATATTACCTATGGCACAAATAATGAATTTGGTTTTGATTACCTTCGCGACAATATGGCATGGTCGCTGGAAGATTGTGTTCAGCGCGATCACTTCTTCGCTGTTGTCGATGAAGTGGACTCCATTCTTATCGATGAAGCTCGTACGCCTTTGATCATCAGCGGACCAGCAGATAAAGCAACCAAGTGGTATGTCGAGTTTGCAAATATTGCTGGAAAGCTCCAGCGTGATGCGCACTATGAGGTAGATGAGAAGAAGAAGACCGTCGGCATTCTTGAAGATGGCGTCACAAAGGTTGAAGAGCTTCTTAAGATTGAAAACCTCTATGAGGCAGCAAATACAACGCTAATTGGCTATTTGAATAACTCAGTGCGCGCTAAAGAGCTCTTTAAGCGCGATAAGGATTATGTAGTGATGAATGGTGAGCTCTTGATCGTTGATGAGCACACAGGACGCATGCTGGCAGGGCGTCGCTATAGCGAAGGTCTACACCAAGCACTTGAGGCAAAAGAGCATATTGAAATCAAGGATGAGAACCAGACTCTGGCAACGATTACGCTGCAGAACTACTTCCGTCTCTACGAAACTATTTCAGGCATGACAGGTACTGCAATGACTGAGGCATCTGAATTCCACCAAATCTACAAGCTTGGTGTTGTTCCTATTCCTACAAACCGCGATATGCAACGCCTTGATCAAGCCGACTTGGTCTATAAATCTGAAGTAGGAAAGTTTGCAGCCGTTACTCGCGATATCGTCGAACGCCATCGCAAAGGCCAGCCAGTATTGGTTGGAACTGTCAGCGTTGAAAAATCTGAAGAACTCTCAGCATTCTTAAAGAAAGCGGGCGTTCCCCACGAAGTATTGAACGCTAAACATCACGAGCGCGAAGCAGCAATCGTTGCTCGTGCAGGCGTGAAGGGCGCAGTCACCGTTGCAACCAATATGGCAGGTCGCGGTACTGACATCATGCTCGGTGGAAACCCTGAGTTCATGGCAGATTTCGAACTTCAACGTCGTGGGCTTTCTCCAGTAGATAACGCACCTGAGTATGAAGCTGCATGGCCTGCAGAGATTGCAAAGCAGAAAGATGCAATCGCTAGAGAACATGAAGAAGTGATTTCACTGGGCGGTCTCTATGTATTAGGAACTGAGCGCCACGAATCACGTCGTATTGATAACCAGCTGCGTGGTCGTTCAGGTCGCCAAGGCGATCCTGGTGAATCTCGTTTCTATCTCTCACTTCAAGATGATTTGATGCGCCGCTTTAACTCAGGAATTGTTGAGCGAGTATTGGCAGCTGCAGGACTACCTGAAGATGAACCCATCGAATCCAAGATGGTCTCAAATGCAATTCGCTCAGCCCAGACACAGGTTGAAGCTCAGAACTTTGAAATCCGTAAGAATGTTTTGAAGTATGACGATGTCATGAACCGCCAACGTGAAGTGATCTATGGAGAGCGCCGCTTAGTTCTTGAAGGTAAAGATATCGGTGAGCAGGTCAATGACTTTATGGCAGATACGTTATCTGCATACGTGCGTGCAGCTGCTGCACAAGGTTTTGGAGAAGATTGGGATCTGGCGCAGCTCTGGACAGCTCTCAAACTTATCTATCCAATTTCATTTACACCTGAGCAGATCATCGCTGAGGTTGGATCATCTTCAGCACTCGATGTTGATTTCCTTGAGGCTCGCATCCTGGATGATGCAGCTGCTGCATATAAGAAGCGCGAAGAAGATCTTGGTGTCGATGTTCTACGCGAGCTCGAGCGCAAGGTTCTACTCTCTGTCCTCGATCGCAAGTGGCGCGAGCACCTCTATGAGATGGATTATCTCCAAGAGGGAATTGGACTTCGTGCCATGGCACAACGTGACCCATTGGTTGAATATCAGCGCGAAGGATATGAACTCTTTGCAGCGATGATGGATGCCATCAAGGAAGAACTTGCAAGCCTTGTCTTTAACGTTGAAGTCACTATCGAAGGTGATGGATCACAGGTGAAAGCTCGTGGCGTTGATGAGAAGCCTGCTCAAACTGCGCCGTTGAAATACACAGCAGCAGATGAAAATGGTGTTGCTTCATCGGGTGATGTTTCACGTAATAGCCAGTGCCCATGTGGTTCTGGAAAGAAGTACAAGCGTTGCCACGGCGCCGCATAACTCTTCTAAATCATTTTTAGCGCAGTACATAACCAACGACCATCTACGCCTTCAAAGCGGATGACAACTGCGCGCAGTCGTTCGCCATATCGAATCAGGGCTGTTGATTCACAGATTCCATCCAGTGGCTCGGATTGGTGGATGCTCTTAATCTTTCCGATTTCTTTCTGACTTCCTGAAGCTCGAAGTAACTCCATGTAAATAACTCTGTGACACCAGTTGATTAGTTGAGCTGGTTGCCTACGTCCTGCCCATACCTCAACAACGCTGACGATAAATTTCATAGTCCATGCATGAAGTTCGGGTAGCGCCGTGGCTGAAGTAGGTAGCGGCATTTCATCAGCCTCAAGTTCTTCTCCAAAGGTAGAGGGAACGAGATAGAGCTTGGTGCTCTGTTCAACTCTTACTTGTGCTGGGGGAGCGAAGAGATCCAGGACAGGATGGCTCCACAGCGCTGGATCTTCAGTGCTAGAAATCAATTGCATCGTGGTTTTATGGGATGTTGTCATGCAGGCATCCTGTAACCAGAGAATGTGAAGAGCATCAAGGAATAGTTCTATCTACTCTCATACTTTTGAGGGAGTGTGTAGAAGTGTGAAGTGGGATTACACCAACACTCCTAACTTGCGCCCATGGTCCAGAAAAGAAATTCACATACCCGACTGATTCTTGCTACAACTCTCTGCGGAGCGACTCTTCTTGCATCCTTTGCAATGTCTGTTGCGGCAAATCAAAAAGAAAAGTATTGGGTGGTCCTGCGCCCAATTGCAGCCGGCACACAGATTGAGGCGGCCGATCTCGGTCTGGAATCTGTTGTGCTAGGTAGTTCCGAGGGCAATTACCTTCCAGCAGCGCTAAACCCGATCGGGTCGATAACGCGCAGAGCGTTATCTTCGGGTGAGCTGCTGGGAGGTAATTCGATCACAGATGACTCATCTGCCATGGTCAATCGACAAATTTCCATCAGTGTGAGATCTGTAGATATCCCAGCAGGGCTCACTGTGGGAGAGATGGTCAGTATCTATCAACTCCATGATGCAAAAAATGGCCAGGCAGCCCTTGCTCCTGAATTTGTGCAGGGTGGAGTTTTTGTGAGCGCCCTTGATCGCAAAGGTAATAATTTTGGGGGAGAAGCTGCGCTAACCGTTTCAATTAATCGTGAATCTATCTCTGAACTCTTGAATGCAACTACAAGTGGGAGATTGGTCATCGTGCGCGCACATGGGTGAGATGCAGACGCAATCAGTAGCAACCGCAATTCGCAGCGCAGAGGCGGAAGGTTTCATCGCAGGAACTCTCTTTAGCCAAGGATGGAGCGTTTCATGCAGGGCTCTGGATTTCTCATCACTGTTAGATCATATTGAGAGAACTGAAGCACGTGGCTCACTGCTTCTGATCTCCACCGATGTGGATGGATTCTCTGTGGAAGGTCTCGATGTGCTCAAGCGCCGTGGTGTGAAGTACTTTCTCTTTGCAGCAACGATTGATGCTCACGAAGTGTTTCCTGAAGCGATTGCGATGCCCACAACACCCCTTGAACTCCTTGGAATCATTCGTGGCTCACTGCGCTCACCACTTATTCGCCCCACACATTCGAAGAAGATTCGCTCAAAGATTATTGGAGTATGTGCAGCATCTCATTCACTGGGGTGCACAACCCTTGCAATCAATCTCGGTGCTGAGTTAGCAGAGCTAGGAAAGAAAGTACTTTTAGTCGATGCTCATAGTTACTCACCTGCAATTGCACTGAAGTTAGGTGAGCGGGGATTGAATTCATCGCCTGAAATCAGAAGTATCTCCAATAATCTCTGGGCACTTGAAATCACGCAATCTGAGATCAACACACAGATAGCAACTCTTGATCATGCGCGCTCTGAATTCGACTTCATCGTGATGGATCTGGGGGTTCTCAAAGATTTCTCTGCATCATTAAGTGGGCGACGCTGGTCTGAGGAAGCGTGCGTGTGGACTACTACTCATGGAGATGAGATGTGGGTGATGGCACAGACTGATCTGCTTGGAACTGAGCAACTTCGTTTACTCGTTGCAGAGCTCGCACAGAACTCCATCAAGCCACGATTGTCATTTCTTCACGCCCTTCGTGGTGTCTCAAAACGAAGCAAATCTGGACAGGATTCATTTCTACCTGTGGTGACTTCACTTCGCCCATTGCGCGTGTTGGAATATCCATGGGATCCACGCAGCGCACAAGGTGCGCAAGATAAGCGCACCTCCTTATGTGAATCGAATGAGAGAGCTTTACTGCGTAAAACCATCGCTGAATATGCAGGTGAATTGATCTCTTAACTTCTTATAGGCTTAGCTCATGCGTGGATATGTGGCTATGACAGCCCAAGAGGTTGCCGAATTTATGGCATCGGGTCTCTTTGATGTCTCTGATGTCTATGCCCCAACATCTCAATTCATTGTCGATCACCAAGATCTTGATGATGAAGAGATTGAATACACGCTTTCTATGGTGGCTGCAGAAGATGCGCTAGAGATGAAGACGGCTACATCGGGTGCTGCATGTGTTCTTGCATTTGAAGTTCCTGCAGAGTCAATTTCAGAAAGCCATGACATGTCGATCTCACTCTCATCACCTTTGAAGTGGGAGAGCCTTGAGTGCCTCTTTGAAGTATCCAGCGATGGTGAAGAGCTGACCTGGTATGCAACGCAAGAAATTGATGCCAATCTAGCGAGTTGGTTGAAGTAGCGATGGCATCTATTGAAGATTATGTGCAGGGAAGAAGCTCGCTCTCACCCAATCAGATTCACCGCCTTCGCGAATTAGTTGCTGATTGGCAGCTGCTCTCAGATCTCTCCTTTGCAGATCTCATTCTCTGGGTTCCACTACGAAAAGACTTTAAGAGTTGGCCCACTGGATATGTGGCTGTTGCGCATATTCGTCCCACAACAGCTGCAACTCTCTTTCCACATGATGTCATCGGTGATGAAATTTCTTATGGCGCACGCCCACATATCGATCAAGCACTCTCTGGTGCTGAGATTGTGCGCGATACTCAACCTGAAGCCATGGGTGAGTTCATGGTCAAAGAAGAGACAATTCCGGTCATGGTTGGAGACCAGGTTATTGGCGTGATCTCTCGCCACCGAAATTCAGAGCTCATGCGTCAACCTTCCCGCCTTGAACTTAATTACCGCGAGATTGCACATAATCTCTATCGCATGATTGCAGAAGGAACCTTTCCTTATCCTGATGCAGGTTCACTCTTTGATCCCGCGCCTCGCGTTGGCGATGGTCTCATTCGCCTTGATGTTAACGGAGTCATCTCCTATGCAAGCCCTAATTCACGCTCTGCATTTAGTCGCTTAGGTTGGGTAAGTGAAGTTGAAGGCCATGTCCTAGGAGATGTTGCGCAATCACTTGCACGTGTTCGCCCTGATGCACATGAAGAGACAATTGCACTTGGGCTTACAGGTAAAGCGCTCAAGCGTGTTGAGATTGAAAATGTTGGTGGAACAATTGATTTCACTGTGCTTCCTTTGATGCGATCAGGAGATCGTATCGGTGCCATTGTGATGCTTAATAACGTCACAGAGCTACGCCGCCGTGAACGTGAGCTCGTGACAAAAGATGCCACCATCCGCGAGATTCACCACCGTGTGAAGAACAATCTCCAAACTGTTTCAGCGCTCTTGCGTCTGCAAGCACGCCGCATTGAAGATCCTGGTGCAAGTGCAGCACTCAATGAAGCAGTGCGCCGTATTGCATCAATTGCCCTCGTGCACGAAACACTTTCCAATAGCCGTGATTCATCTGTTGCATTCGATGATGTTCTCGACAGTCTTGTGACTCATGCGCTGGAACTGAGCCCGCGCATGAATGAGTTGCGCATCGATCGCACTGGGTCCTTTGGATCCCTTGAGCCTCGTATTGCTACCCCGCTCGCCTTGGTCATTACCGAACTTATTCACAACGCTCTTGAGCATGGATTAGCGCAAGAAGGTCTTGCTCTGGGTATTCATGTCTCAAGTGTGGCTTCAGAGTTATCAGTCACCATCTCCGATGATGGAGTGGGATTTCCTGAAGGATTTGATATCGCAACATCACCGAACTTAGGTTTGCAGATTGTGCGCACACTGACTGAGAATGAACTACGCGGAACGCTCTCACTTGTAACGGATGAGAAAGAGACGCGAGCGGTATTACTCTTTCCGAATGTGTAAGTAATTAATTATTTGCGTGATCGGCAAGACGCGCACGATTACGTGCAGCACGGCGCTTGAGTGCGCGACGTTCATCTTCTGACAGACCGCCCCAGACTCCAGCATCCTGTCCTGATTCAAGGGCCCAGGCTAGGCATGCATCTTTAACGATGCAGCGATTGCAGACCTTCTTCGCCTCTTCGATCTGGGTGATGGCAGGGCCAGTATTTCCTACGGGGAAGAAGAGCTCGGGGTCTTCATCGCGACAGGCTGACTGATGTCTCCAATCCATGGCTCTACCCCTTTCGAATCTGATGGTGAATGTGCGTCAAAGTATCTGCGCAAGAGAGTAATTATCCCTGTTGCTACATAGATAAACAACAGGGAAAGGAAAGAGATTTCGTAATATGAGGTGATTTACATCGCGTGCCCCCGACAGGAATCGAACCTGTGCACCTGCCTCCGGAGGGCAGTGCTCTATCCCCTGAGCTACGGGGGCGCAGGTACAAGGGTAGGTTATCCGACTATGAACAGTTCAGAGAATGCATATTTTGCAACAGGATGCTTCTGGGGCGCAGAACGACGTTTCTGGAATATCGATGGAGTAATCGCCACAAGCGTTGGTTATATGGGTGGAGTGCGAGAAAACCCTTCCTATGAACAAGTCTGCACAGGAGTAACAGGACATGCAGAGATGGTGGAAGTTACCTTTGATCCAACCCGCGTGACATACCGCAGACTTCTTGAAGAGTTCTGGGTGATGCATGATCCAACCTCACTCAATCGCCAAGGTGGAGATATTGGAACTCAATATCGCAGCGCCATATTCACAACCTCTGAATCACAGCAACTACAAGCTGAGGTCACTCGCGATGTCTATCAAGCAGCCCTGACTCGTGAAGGCATTGATTCGATCGTTACTGAAATCAAGAGTGCCGAAGGTGTTCCTTATTACCTCGCTGAGGAGTATCACCAGAAGTACTTGCAGAAAAATCCCAATGGATATGACTGCCACTCTTCAACGGGTGTGGCATTTCCTGCTCTCGCTAAGTAAGCGCTCGCCAGCAGTACCAGGCGACGACGCTTCGATAGGGGCGAAACTTCTCACCCTTCTTATCCAGCGCCTTTGGTTCAATCTCATCTTTAAGTGCATAGATCTTCTCCCAGCCGCGTCGCACACCGAGGTCTCCCGTGGGCCAGATATCAAGGCGACCTAGTTGAAACATCATAAACATATCAACTGTCCATGGCCCAATGCCCCATAGAGATGTCAGTTGATCAAAGATGAGTTGGTCATCATCTATTTCATGAAGTGTGTTGATCTTTATCTTCTTTGAGAGAGCAGCATCTGCAAGTCCTTGGATAGTTTTAAACTTTGCACCAGATACTCCAGCAGCGCGCATATCTGCCTCTGATATATCTGCAATGCGCCCTGGAACCATGCGCCCCTTAGTTAAATCCTTAACCCGCCCATAGATAGTGTCTGCAGCCTTAACAGCCAATTGCTGCGAGATGACAGATTCCACGAGAGCCTCAAAGTGAGTAACGGGCTTTGGATTACGGCCGATGGTGCATAGAGGGTGAGCATCGATGACCCGTGCAAGTCGTTTATCGCGTGTTGATAACTCCTTAGCTATCTTCTTCATCTGCGCTTGAGAGATAGTCATCTCGCTAGTCATAGATATAGCGTATTGACAGTGACATACTAAGTCCATGAGCGAGTTGCGGGCACTGGATCTCGGTGAATTACAGACGCATCGCAGTGAAAAGTGGAGAGCCTTTCCTAAAGATGTCCTTCCACTTCCTGTTGCTGAAATGGATTTCCCTGTGGCAGAGCCGATTCGCCAAACACTGCGAGAGATGATTGATCACTCAGATTTAGGTTATCTAGGCTTGATTCCAGAGATGGGAACTTCTTTTGCTGGATTTGCCGAGCGACGCTGGGGATGGAAGGTCGATCCACTTCAGGTGCGCATAGCAGCTGATGTGGGAGTTGGAGTAGTTGAAGTACTACGTGTCATCACACAACCTGGTGACAAGATTCTTATCAACTCTCCTGTCTATCCAAATTTTTGGACATGGAGTGCTGAGACCCATCTAGAACATGTAGATGTTCCACTGACGCAATCTGAGCAGCAAGTCAACGGCAGCAATTGGATTCTTGATTGGGATGGCATTGAAAAGGCGTATGCATCAGGCATTAAGGCTCATCTCATTTGCAACCCTCACAATCCATTAGGTCGGGTCTATACGCGTGAAGAACTCTCACGTATTGCAGAGCTTGCAAAGAAGCACAATGTTTATGTGCTCAGCGATGAGATACATGCGCCTTTGATGTATTCAGAGCAGACTTTCACTCCCTTTCTTACAGTCTCCAACACTGCTCGTGAGGTTGGAATCACCATCACGGCTGCAAGTAAAGGTTGGAATATTGCAGGGCTTAAATGCGCCATCATCGTGACAGAGAATGAAAAAGTTCACGAGACGATGAATGCAATTGCCTCTGCTACTCACTACCGGGCTTCACTACTTGGCGCTTTTGCCACAGTGACAGCATTTGAGAAGGGCGAGCCATGGCTAGATTCTCTGATGGTGCAGATTGACCACAATCGAAATCTCATGGCAGATCTGATTGCAGCAAAGACCCCAGGTGTTGGCTATCTCATTCCCCATTGCTCATATTTAGCGTGGCTGGATCTGACCAGTTTTAATCTCGGTGCGGACCCATCAGCTGTCCTTGTTGAGAAGGCAAAGGTGGCATTAGTTCCAGGACATCGCTTTGGTGCACAATCTGCCCAATTTGTTCGCCTCAATTTTGCAACAAGCCCAGAAATTCTTGAAGAGGCGTTCAATCGCCTCGCCACAGTTCTGCACTAACGATTACTCTTACCCAATGAGTTCTGAGAACCTTCATCCCGATACCCTTGCAATCTTTTCAGGGCGCCCACCACATGCTGCAGGTGTTGGTATCAACAGTCCTATCTCGCTGAACTCAACCTTTGTTGCAAACGGCCCTATCAACTACGGGCGCACAGGGAATGAAACCTGGCAGCCACTAGAGGAAGCAATCAGCGCGCTTGAAGAGGCAACATCCACACTTGTCTTCTCATCAGGAATGGCTGCCATCACTGCAGCATTTTCATTATTGCCACATGGTGCACCGATTGTTGCATCCGATCAGGGATATAGCGGAACGATGTCGCTGCTCAAGAGATATCACGCAGAAGGACGCCTAGAGGTTCGCTTTGTCGATATCACTGATACCAAGGAAGTTATTTCACAACTACAAGGAGCAGCTTTCTTATGGGTTGAATCACCAACAAACCCAGGCCTTGGAGTAGCTGAAGTGGGCGTCATTATTGGTGAAGCAAAGAAGCGCAATATGGGCGTTGGCTTTGATAACACTTTTGCAACACCGCTGAATCAGAAGCCGTTGACATTTGGCGCAGATATCGTGATGCACTCAGTAACAAAGTATTTAGCTGGACATAGCGATGTCATCCTTGGTTCGCTCTCAATGAAAGACCCAGCTCTTCATGCACGCCTGCAGGATGCACGCGTTTCCTACGGCTCTATCGCTGGCCCCTTCGAATCGTGGCTTGCACTCCGCGGAATTCGCACATTCCCACTTCGCTTTGCCAAGGCGCAGGAGAGCGCAGCAGCCCTTGCTAAGAAGTTAGCTGGCCATAAAGCGGTCACGAATGTGCGCTACCCAGGATTTGGTGCAATCGTCTCCTTTGAAATTACAGGGGATGCAGCAGCTGCAGAGCGAGTCTGCGATAGCGCGTCACTGATTACTAATGCAACAAGCCTTGGGGGAGTAGAGAGCACATGGGAGCGCCGCCGCCGTTGGCCGCTGGAAAGTGAAAACATTCCTGAAAATCTCATCCGTCTCTCTGTTGGTTGCGAGCACGTTGATGATCTCTGGGCAGATATCGACACCGCCCTGACCAAGGCTTAAAACGAGCGTAGTGCGCTAAAGGGGAGTATTTTTATCCTCATGAAAGCCCTTCGACGAGTCATTGCTGCAGTCACTGTTGGCATTCTCGCCTTTCGAGCAGTGGGAACATTTCTCTCATGGGTTGAGAAACAAGATGACACCGCAACCGATGCTTGGATTGATGAAGACGAATTTGAAGATGCATAAATGAGCGATCAATACATCGCAGGTTCATGCAACATTGGAAAGAGTGAAGTGCGCCAGCGACAGGTGGTAGCTCTCATTGGCCTGTTCCTAAGTGTGAGCGCACTGGCTGGATTTGTATCGACAAGTGCCTCGCCCAGTGTTCGACTGGGAATCTTTCTTCCACTCTTAGTTTTTTCTGTGGGATTTATTCAATCGCGTAAGAAATTCTGTTTAGCCTATGGGTTTATGGGCACTTTTAACTTTGGTCGTCTCGGTAAAGTCTCACGAGTTGGCGATAAAGCAGCGCTAGCTGCAGATCGTAAGACTGCGGCCTCAATTCTGGTTCAGTGCATAGGTCTTGCAGCCATTCTTACCTTAATCGTCTATCTTTTCCCGCTCGCTTAGTTCTCCACACCCCCTTACATTTTCACCACTTCAGTGACATTGTTGGCATTGTGAAAATAATTATTCATACCCGCCATGCAGAACTCGCAAGTGACTTTAAAGCAATTACTGAAGAGAAACTTCAATCGATGGAACGTTTTAACGTTGTCATTGACCGAATTGAAGTTGAAGTAACCCATGAGGCAAATCCTCGACAAGGAAAGCAATCCCACAAAGTGGTAATCACATCTCACGGATCTGGCCCACTCTTACGTGCTGAAGCAACAGGATTTAATGATGTTGCAGCCTTTGATGATGCGATTAAGAGTATTGAGCTACAGATTAGAAAAATTCATGAGCGAGAGAAGAGCCACGACCGTCAAACTGTGCGCACCATGAAGGTGGATGTAAGCGAGTAGCTATCGCTTCTTCTTTTCCTTCTGTTCACTCATTCCTTGAGGAGACATCTTCGCTGGGCGCTGTGGTTGCACTGGCGGCAAGGGAAGTGGCCCCAGTGCTTCAATCGCACTTTCGCGAGAAATAATCGCAGATGCCACTGCAGTTCGTCTGGCCGAAGTAATTGCATTCTTCTGATCAGGAGTAGTCGCTAGCAACATCGCACTCTTAGCATCGGCAGCAGATTTATCGATAGCGTTCTTAAAAGTTGCATTAATAGAACGAATCTTCATTTCGCGTTCTTGCAGAGCAAACATGTATGTATCGCGATCTTTTTTATATTGCTCTTGTGCCACTTTAAAAGTATCAATAGATGTCGATGCTGAAGGTGATACTGATGGCGATGGAGTAGGAGCTGCAAAGGCTGATACACAGCTGGATGAGATGAGCGCAGCCGAGAGTGCAATAAGTGCATACCTACGGTTGTTCGACATGATGTAATAGTAATTCCTCTGAGGTGTGAATATTCTGTGAAAGTCCTTTTGACTACGTGTGCATAGCCTTGAATTGGTAGCAAAGCAGCGCTACGCATGGCAAGGTATAGCCATGAGCCAATTAATCATGGTGATCGATGACGAGGCAGGAGTCCGTGATTTACTGGGCGATGCCCTCAAGCTTGCCGGCTTTGAGACCATCACGGCATCAGATGCGATGATTGCTCAGACTTTACTCAGAGATACGA
>Ga0209769_1000899_pt1 | contig 11986 bp, 14 predicted proteins | sample LauGreSuBDMM15DN_2_FD_187569 | JGI IMG/M metagenome (GOLD analysis project Ga0209769, IMG submission 187569) | Freshwater lake microbial communities from Lake Michigan, USA - Su13.BD.MM15.DN (SPAdes) (version 3) | ecosystem: Environmental > Aquatic > Freshwater > Lake | place: Lake Michigan, USA...
AGACTCCCCCTGATTTGCATTCCAATAGGGTAATGGAGAGATCAAGCCTTATGGGATTTTGAGCGCTCTTTTCCTCTCTTACGAGTGGTGATAAACCTGAATCTAACGTTCTCCGTTATCCTCCTCGTTATGTCAATAACAGTCGCACGCTTACTTCGCCATATGGCGTGGGCAAATCAAGAGACCATCAAGCACCTACAGACTCTTCCTGAGGAGAGCCTGAAAGCGTATGCAACCAATCCCGAGTGGTTTGTTGCAGAGATTGCACACCACATCGTTGATTCAGCAGATCATTACGTTCTCAGCATCACCGGCAACGTTGCACTCACTAAGCCAGGGGATCCCTGCATTGCAGATATCGAAAAGATTAGTGATCTTGCCCGTCTTGCAGAGCAGGCAGCAATTGTTGATGCTCATTTGATTGGTGCAGCCGATCTCAATGACGTGTGGCTAGATCTTGAAAACGATAACGGCAAGTTCCAAAGATTACGTTCAACTGTTCTTTCACAGGCCATTCACCATGCAACAGAACACCGTGCACACATTGCCAGTGCGCTAGAGGCTAAAGGTTTTGAGCCGATCAATCTTGATGATATTTCTCTTTGGGATTACGAGAAGTACGAGACAGCAAACGGTTTGAGGGACTAGAACCCCCGACACTACGCCAGCAACCTTCTTTACTTGCGAGGGGTTGGAATATCGAGAGCTGCAAAAATTATTTAATCATCATCGTCATTAAAAAAAGAATGATCATCACCATCATCATAATAAGTAGGCACACCTGCTGTGGGCATGGGAATCGTCACATCTTTGCCCTTAATTTTCAGTTTGGTACCCGCTGGGATAGAAACACATTTACCCAACCGCGCATTCTCCTTATAAGCCCAGTCAGAAACAGTTAAGTGAACATTCTTGGAACAAGTTGTGCAGAATCGTTGTGACTCATCCCCATCAGCCTTGAGAAGTTCGTCCCACTGCATTGAGCATTGAAACGCCAGAACAGATTCGATCTCTCGGGGACGGCGAGATACACCTCGTTTGATAGCTGCAATAAGCTTTCGCATATTGCAAGAATAAATCTGATGCTTTCGAGAGTCAATGAAATAGATGGTCAAAACTGATGAAAGCATGGTTGAAGTGCTTAAGGGACGGGCGAGATATTCTGCTCCACCCCTTCCATTCATTAGGAAAATCTGATTTTATTGCGCAAATCTGACTGGATCAGTCAACTAAGAAAAGAGACCATCATGGGCAAGCGTGTATTTGCGAATTACTATTTTGAAGTTAAATTCGGCCAGGGTGCTAAAGCCAATAAATACTTTGAGGAGATTAAGGCTGAGGCTCTAAAGCTAGGCATTGCTGATGTTCATATGGGCAAGGTTGAGATTGGTGTTAATGCGCCATATACCTACTTCTCACTTGTATTTGAAAGTGCTGACGCGTTTGGTCGTCAATGGGGAAGCGGTTCTGAAAATGAAGCAAAGGGTGCTGACTGGAAAGCGCTCTGGCTCAGACTTAGTCAGGAACCAACACAAGTTCTTGAGCGCAAGGGTTCAGATTTAATCTACGAGCAATAGAAACTAAGGCGAAGTAAAAGCGAAAGCATTTTATTTACTCTTATTTTCTTGCGATGCAATCTTTAGAACTGTAAACAAAGTTGCCACGGCTAGTACAGCGATTGGAATCGCGACGTAGTACAGCCCTGCCTCTGCTTGGTATTTAACGACACCAAGTGCAATGAGGTTTGCTAGAACCGCGGGAGCTTTTCCGTAATTCTTGCCTGCCTTGTAACCACGTCCACATTGAATGAGTCCCAGTCCACCGGCGATTGCAAAGAGCAGCACGCCGAGCAAAGGAAGAATCTCTCGGTTCTCGTGAGTGAATCCGAGAACGAGCATCCACCCACCTAGCGCCAATACAACGGCACCCTCGGCGTAAAGAAGTCTGGAAGCAATTGAACGATTCACGAGTGAAGAGTACGCCAACGCACTCGATTCAATGAAGTTAAGTGCAATGGGTATCCTGTACTTGTGGCCCGCGAATACAACCTCGAGATAGCTGAGATTGACGCAACCCTGGTTTCTATTGAAAAGGTTCTTGATCTCCCAAAGCTTGAGGCAGAAGCAGTTGAATTAGAAGCAGAAGCTGGAGTTCCCAATCTTTGGGATGACCCTGAAAAAGCGCAGGCGGTTACTAGCAAGCTCTCACGCGTTCAATCAACTATTGCACGCCTTAAATCTCTGCGCCGTCGAGTAGAAGATCTGCCCGTCCTCTTTGAATTAGCAGCCGATGAGCCAGACGGTTCAGCCCTTAGAGACGCTGAGAATGAACTCGCCTCAACTGTTAAAGCAATTAGTGAACTCGAAGTTACTACCTTGCTCAATGGTGAATATGACGATCGCGATGCGCTGATCACAATTCGCTCCGAAGCAGGTGGCGTAGAAGCTGCAGACTGGGCTGAGATGTTGATGCGTATGTATTTGCGCTATTGCGAACGTCATGAACATAAAGTTGATGTTCTAGAAACATCATATGCAGAAGAAGCTGGCATTAAATCAACTACTTTCCGAGTGAGCGCGCCATATGCATACGGAACTCTCTCTGTTGAACAAGGCACTCATCGTTTAGTACGAATCTCTCCCTTTGATTCACAATCACGCCGACACACTTCTTTCGCCGGCGTTGAAGTTGTTCCTTTTGTTGAACAGAGTGATCATGTTGAGATTGATGAGAAAGAAATTCGCGTTGATGTGTATCGCTCATCAGGTCCTGGTGGTCAGGGAGTAAATACAACTGACTCCGCTGTCCGTCTGACACATCTACCAACTGGCATCGTTGTCTCATGTCAGAATGAACGCTCTCAGATTCAGAACAAGGCAACAGCAATGGTTGTATTGCAATCCAAGCTACTTGAACGTCGCCGTCAAGAAGAGCAGGCCAAAATCAATGCTCTCAAGGGCGATAACTCAGGTTCATGGGGAAATCAGATGCGATCTTACGTTCTTGCCCCGTATCAAATGGTGAAAGATCTTCGTAATAACCACGAAACTGGAAACACTTCAGCAGTTCTCAATGGAGAGATTGATGATTTCATTGAGGCCGGTATTCGCTGGCGCCGTTCTCAAGCAACGCAATAAATCTCACATTCAGAGCTGTTTTCAATCGTTTGCCATCCACAATTACACGCTCTGGCAGATTTAACTGCCGCGTATCTCACACAGTTCCACGCCTGAATCTGGACTCAATTTCCATCTAAAGTCGGGTCTACCTACGCTCAAATCCCGCATAGTTCACGCTTGTTCCATAAACTAGGGTCAGTACGGAGACGATGGGGCCCAACAGCCCCGTGATCCAAAGGTATTAAGTTCCGGGTGCAAGCCCTTCCCACAGAAATGGCAATGAGGAGCAGCAGATGATTCGCTTTGAGAATGTGACGAAGACCTATCCAGGTCAAGAACGCTCTGCCCTCGAAGCAGTCAACCTTGAAATTGTTAAGGGAGAGTTTGTCTTCCTTGTTGGTGCATCAGGTTCAGGTAAGTCAACATTCTTACGTTTAATTCTCCGCGAAGAGAAGCCATCTTCTGGTGTCATCCATGTTGCTGGAAAAGATCTCGGCAAGCTCTCAAGCCATAAAATTCCTGAGCTTCGTCGCCAACTCGGAACTGTCTTCCAAGATTTCCGTCTTCTTCCAAATAAGACGATCACTGAAAACATTGCATTCGCTCTTCACGTTCTTGGTTACTCAAAGAAAGAGATCAACCGCGAAGTCCCTGAGGTACTTGAACTCATTGGTCTTGAAGATAAAGGTGATCGCATGCCAAATCAGCTTTCAGGCGGTGAGCAACAGCGTGTAGCTATTGCTCGCGCATATGTCACAAAGCCAGCGATCATCATTGCCGATGAGCCAACAGGAAACCTTGACCCAGCGTTATCAGTGGGCATTATGAAGTTACTCGACAGAATTAATCGTGAGGGCACCACAGTGTTGATGGCAACACACGATTCAGGAATTGTTGATCAGATGCGTAAGCGCGTAATCGAGCTCGATGGCGGACATGTAATCCGCGATCAGGTTCGTGGCGTCTATGGATACACAGGGTAAGGGAGAGAAAAATGCGCGCAGGATTCTTGCTCAGTGAAGTTCGGATCGGACTTCGTCGTAACCTCACCATGACCTTTGCTGTTGTTGTGACAACAGCGATCTCCCTGTCACTACTTGGCATTGGCTTGCTATCTAACGCACAAGTCGGTGCGATGAAAGATTATTGGTATGACAAGATTGAAGTTTCTGTCTTCTTATGTGGACCGCTATCAGAATCACCATCATGTTCTGGTGGAGTAGTTACTGATACACAGCGCACCACAATTAAGGCAGATCTAGCAGCTCTATCCGTCGTCGAAAGCGTTTACTACGAGAGCCAATCAGAGGCTTTCATTCGCTTCCAGGAACGCTTTAAAGATTCTGCAATCGCACAAAATGTGAGTGCAGATCAATTACCTGAGTCATTCCGCGTGAAGCTAGATGATCCAACACAGTTTGCAGTCGTTGTTTCAGCATTTACGGGACGCCCTGGCGTTGATGTCGTACAAGATCAACGGACTATTCTCGAGAAGTTCTTCAAGCTTCTTGGAGTATTAAGAAACGGTGCCATTGCAGTTGGTTTGGCTTCAGTTCTTACTGCAGCGCTATTGATTTCAAACACTTTACGTATTGCAGCCTTTAATCGCCGTCGTGAAACTGGTGTGATGAAACTCGTGGGAGCTTCTTCGTTTTCAATTCAGCTTCCATTCCTTCTTGAAGGCATCATCTCTGCAATTATTGGTTGGGGTGTGGCAACAGGTTTGCTCGCTGGCCTCAAACAAGTTGTTGATACAAAAATTGCTCCTCTGCTTACCTTTACTAACTTCTTTGGTTGGAATGAAGTCTGGGTTGCATCTGCCTGGTTACTTCTTACCGGCCTTGTTGTATCCACCTTCGCTTCACTTATTACTCTTCGCCGTTACCTCAAGGTCTAAGGCTTAGGCGCAAGGACTAGAGTCAGATCATGGTTAAAGAAGTTGGTCGAAAAGTCATCGCGCAGAATAAGAAAGCGCGCCATGATTACACGATCGATGATGTTTATGAATGTGGAATTGTTTTAACTGGAACTGAAGTTAAATCTTTGCGCGCAGGCCGCGCATCCCTTATTGATGGTTATGCCCATGTCACTAATGGTGAATTGTGGCTAAGTGGTGTGCATATCCCTGAGTACACTGAGGGAACGTGGAATAACCACACACCTCGTCGTCAACGTAAGTTATTGGTTCACCTACAAGAACTTCGTAAACTTCACGCCTTAACAAAAGAGGGTGGCACAACGCTTATTCCTTTGCAGCTCTACTTTAAAGATGGCAAAGCAAAGATTGAGATTGCTGTTGCTCGCGGAAAGAAAGCCTACGATAAGCGCGCTGCCCTAAAAGAACGCCAAGATTCACGCGAGGTTGATCGTGAAATGTCTCGCCGCAAGACCGGCAAAGACTTCTAAGTAAGACCAGCAAAGCCTTCTAAGTAAGGCCGGCAAAGACTTCTAAAGAGCTTGAATATCTCGCCTACTTAGAGCGCAAAAACCCTTGCTACTCCTGCTCTTTACGATGCATTTTCGTGATGTCACCTTGGTTCGTTACACTTAGAACACAACTACATAGTGGCATTGCATAACAGTCGACACTTCAGGTGATTCACGACAGTGATTCATCGAGATGGCGACAATGCTTTCCACACCCATGGGGGTGAACGGTCTCGACTTTGGCTGTTGAGATAGGGGAAGCGGGCCGAGGAAGCCGGAATGATCTCGTAAACCATGAAATCCGTGCACAACTAACTGCAGACAATAGTCGCAGTGATTTCGCACTAGCTGCATAAGCTAGTCCCGAATCCGTCAGCCCAGGGGCGCTCTCGCTCTGGAATCTGGCGTCGCTAGAGAGCTCTTCATCTGCATAGCGTTGCGAATATGTAGAGAGAACAGTTTCGCAAATGAGTTTGTCGAATACTCGTGTGTAAGAGATTCGGAACTGAGAAAACGATAAGCACACTACGCCCGTAGAAGCCCTATTTTGATTCCGAAGGACCCGGGTTCGATTCCCGGCACCTCCACCATTATTTATTCTTTAAAGCTCTGATGCTCCCGAAGTGCCTGGAGTCTTTCTCTTATTGAATTTGCCGATCTGATATTCCAATTTGATCGCAACAAGGTTTAACGCAATTCCTGACATCACCATAAATGAAGCCATGAAGGGGACTCCGCCGCGCAGCACTTGAAACCCAAAGACGAATGACACTGCTGCCAGTATGGTGATAAGAATTCGTCTTGCATACCAGAGCGCTGGAATCTTGAGTGTTGCATTCCAAATTGGATTAATAGTGAGCAAAATTCCCAACGGGCCGCTAATTATTACAGCAGCAAGAATCAGAGCAACTAGTAAAGCTAGTGATTCCATGCCTTACATGGTACTCGTCAAGATTTAATCGGGGAGATATTCCCACGTCTCAGGCACTGCGGCGAAGATATACATATCTACTTGGCGTCCATCATCTCGAGTGACCTTGTTCTTCAACAGACCTTCGCGTTGGTAGCCAGCAGACTCAAGAAGCTTGAGTGAGGCTACGTTGTCGCGATCGACTATTGCTTCAATTCTCTTAAAACCAATAGTTGCAAAGCCATAATCAGTGAGCATCCGAGCCGCTGTAGTTGCAATCCCTTTACCGCGCATCGAAGAAGTCATCCAGTAGCCAAGTTCACCAACACTGTTCTTCACGCTCATTGAGTGGAAAGAGATAGTTCCTGCAAAGACTCTGTCATCGCCATTCCCATACTCAATAACAAAAGGCAGCTCACGCTGTGTTTTGACTGATGCATCGGTTCGCTGCACATAATCAAGAGCGTGAGCCATCGAGTAATCAGCACTAATCGCAGTAAATTGTGGGATCAAGGGATCCTGGCAACCATCAAAGACTGCCTGAGTGTCGTCCAGATGTGGTTTGCGAAGTGTGATGAGGCCACGAGTAATTGTGGGTACCTCTGATGGCCACCAGATCATTGGATTTGCAACTAGCCGATGAGCTCTGCGTCGCGCGCTTTGCTCGGATCATGTGCACAAGTGAGATTGGAATCAAGTGCTGCACATGTATCGCAGAGAAGAATGAGTTGCTGGCATAAGCCCGTGCTGCAATTTCTAAATAGATTGCTAGGAGCAGCACACTTTTCACACTTACCAATTACCTTAGTGTGGTCAGAGAAATCCATCTTCATACGTGCGTCAAATGTGTAGAGAGAGCCTTCCCAAAGTCCATCGTCACCAAAAGCATCACCGTACTTAACGACACCACCATCGATCTGATAAACCTCTTTAAAGCCATTCTTGACCATTACTGCAGAGATAATCTCGCAGCGAATTCCTCCAGTGCAGTAGGTAACTACTGGCTTATCTTTGATGTGGTCGTATTTTCCGCTTTCAATCTCTTCAATGAAATCACGTGATGAAGTGACGTCGGGAATAATTGCATTTTTGAATCTGCCAATCTCTGCTTCGTAGGCATTGCGACCGTCGAAGAAAACTACTTCGTCACCACGCTCTTGGACGAGTTTTGCAAGTTGGTGTGGGCGTATATGTGTGCCGCCACCAATCACGCCATTCTCATCAACTTCAATGACATCAGGATCACCGAATGGCACTAGTTCCGGTTTTACTTTCACAGCCAGACGCGGAAATTCATTTCCAGTTCCTTCAGACCACTTAAAAGCCATCTTCTTGAATCCTGGGTAGCTACGAGTTAGGCGCGCATATTTTTTCAGCTCCGCCATTTTGCCGCCAAGAGTTCCATTGATTCCATGCTTTGAAATAAGGATCCGACCGGTTAATCCAAGTGATGTGCAGAGTTGGTTCTGCCATAAACGCATCGCTTCAGGATCGCTAATCGGCGTAAAGCAGTAATAGAGAATCACCTTGTCAAGGACCGGTGCATGCTTGTTCACACGCTGATTCTAACGCTAGGGGAGAAGAACTATTTTCCCCCGTGAATAAGGGTTACTGATCCCCAGATTCCTGCATATCTGTTGGTGCACCGTGCACATCCAGAACGGCGGCAGGCGCAGAACTGTCACCCTGTAACTTATCTGTGCGCTGAATCGGTGCCTTTGGCTTGGCATCTTCCTTATAAATCGCTGGAATCGAGCCGAGTAAGCCCTTCTGGAAATCCTCAAATGCCTGCAGTACTTCGCGCTTTGTATTCATCACAAAAGGCCCCATCCACGCAACAGGTTCCTTAATCGGCGCACCGCCGAGAATAAAGAGTTCTAGTTGCGGAGAACGCGATTCCTGATGTTGTGCCGCACGAATAACAATCTCATCGCCATCACCAAAGACCGCAAGTTGCCCCATCTGAATTGGTTGTGATTGTCCACCAACAAAACCATTTCCTGCCATCGTATACACGAGTGCGTTGTAATCGCGACGCCATGGAAGACGAAGTTCTGCACCAGCTGCAACACTTGCATGAATCAAAGTAATTGGAGTTTGCGTCGACCCCGGACCAACATGTCCATCGAGTTCACCAGCGATAATTCGAATCAACGCACCACCATCATGAGATGACAACAAGGCAACATCATTTGCGCGGACATCTTGGTATGCAGGAGGCGACCATTTCTTTGCAGCAGGCAAGTTAACCCACAACTGGAATCCGTGGAATAAACCGCCGCTCAGTACCAAACTCTCTGGGGGAGTTTCGATGTGAAGAATCCCACCACCAGCTGTCATCCACTGTGTATCGCCATCGGTAATCGTTCCGCCGCCACCATTTGAATCTTGGTGATCGAAGATTCCATCAATAATGTATGTAACAGTTTCAAAACCGCGATGTGGATGCCATGGAGTTCCCTTAGGTTCTCCCGGTGCGTATTCCACTTCACCCATTTGATCCAAGTGAATAAATGGATCGAGCTCTGCTAAATCAACGCCAGCAAATGCGCGACGAACCGGAAAACCTTCACCTTCAAAACCTTGTGGCGCAGTTGTAATGCTCTTGACTGTGCGAGGTTGAGCTCCCGGCGCGGATGAAATGCGTGGAATTACGGTGATATCGGAAACGGTTACTGCTGGCATTTTTACCCCTTAGCTATCCTCAGAGAATAGTTGAACTTTCAACTACCAGCAACTCGAAAGACCAATACCTGCCCTAACTACCTGCGCAATGCTCAGAATTACTTCAATTCTGCCGACATCGATGCGAGATATGGGGCGAGCTTGCCATAAAACGTATCCACAGTAATTCCAAAAACATTGCTGAAATTGGATTCATAATTACTGCTGGACGCAAATGAGCTGTAGAACTGTGCCATTTTCTCATGGCCATAAACCGCAACTAAAACCTCGGTCGCGTATGAGCCCAGAAGGTAGGACAAACCAAGCGCGCCCTGTGAGTTGTTAGAAACCTCAAGACTCTTCATTAGCTTCTTCGATGCTTCTGGATCATTCTTCATAAGTATTGATTTAATAGTCTCTCCTGGAAATAGCGCGGAGATATAGGCTTTTGAATCAGAAGTATATTGAGTGTGGATACCTGAACGTGTGGATTTTGTGGAATCAAAAGGTGCGTAACCGACAGCTTCGCCGTAGAACTGGGCACTGCCTTCCACCGACCACCAAGGAATCGAATTTAGGCTTGTTGGATTGCTAAGTCCAAACTGTGCAAGATGTGTGTACTCATGAGCAGCTGTAGAACGATTCCACAAACCTTGATCCTGAAATTCAAGACCTTGCTCAAAGAGGAATTTTCCACCTGGCATCAATGATGCAGATGCATTTCCACAATACTGTGGTGTGCAACTTGTAAAGCCAATTCCCCCCGACGGATATCCGCCTGCGGCTTCATATCTAGTCTTTGCCCACGGAATATCTTTTGATGAATACCAAATGATTGTGACCGAAGTTGGTTTAAAGAATGAAGACCATAATTTCACAGCCGAATTAACTTCGGTCTTTGCGATTTCAATTCGCCATGGATCGACATTCGCCCCAACTTGAAAATCAATCGCACCTTCACTACTCACGCCACTGGCCACGTATTTAGCAACCTCAGCGCGAGATTTAATGTAAACCTGCTCGTAATCCAAGTTATCTATCGTCAGGGCTTTCACTTGAACTGGAGTCGTCGGGGTTGGGGTCGGGGTTTTTACACTTTTACTCCAAATTAACTTCTTACCACTCTTGGTGCAGGTGTACTTAATGCCCTTAACTGTGCTGATCTGTCCGACCTTCTTGCACACATCACCAGCTTTGATTGCAGCATTCACCGGCGAGATACCAGCTACTAGGAGTAAAGATGCAACCAAAGCGATAACCGAGAGTCGTTTCATAGGGGAAAGTTTAACCGCTGGTTGAGAATTAGAACAGCCCTTTGTATTCCGACAAGAACAAATGGATGGTCATGCGGTATCTCTTCTGGACTCGAAATTACAGAGCTTTGAGTGCGGAGACAACCTTTGTAAGCGAAGCCTTCGCATCGCCAAAGAGCAACATCGTCTTTGGGTCATAGAGCAATTCGTTTTCGATTCCGGCAAATCCTGGACGCATTGAGCGCTTCAAGAAGATGACGTTGGCTGCGTTAGCAACTTCCAAGATTGGCATTCCATAAATCGGGCAACCAGGCGTTGTCTTTGCCGCAGGGTTAACAACATCGTTTGCACCGATAACAATGGCGACATCTGTCTGACCGAACGTTGGATTAACCTCATCCATCTCCGCTAATTGATCGTAAGGAACACTCGCTTCTGCAAGAAGCACGTTCATATGTCCTGGCATACGACCTGCAACGGGGTGAATGCCGTATGCAACATCGATGCCCTTTGAGATCATGAGATCAGCAAGTTCGCGAACAGTGTGCTGTGCTTGTGCAACAGCTAGACCGAATCCAGGAACAATTACTACGCGACGTGCATAGTTGAGCAAGATTGCAACGTCATCCGGTGAACCACTTCGCACGGGACGATCTTCTGCAACACCGCTAGCCTCTTGAGGCTTTGCAGTAAATGCACCGAAGAGTGTTCCAAAGAGCGAGCGACCCATCGCTTCAGCCATCATGCGCGTCAAGATTGTTCCTGATGCACCGACGAGTGTTCCCGCGATAATCAATAGCGTTGAATTTAGAACGTATCCGCTGGCAGCAACTGTCAGACCTGTGAAGGCGTTAAGGAGTGAGATAACGATAGGAACATCTGCACCACCCACAGGTAGTACGAAGAGAATTCCGAATGCTAGAGAGAGGCCAGCAACGACCAAAAGTGGTGTTGTACCTAGCTCTACGACTACCCATCCTGATGAACCGAGAACAGCAGCCAACGTCGCTGCGATAACGAAACGGCCACCTGGAAATACAACTGGGCGTGTAGTCATGAGCTCTTGGAGCTTCATGAATGTCACGATCGATCCGCTGAAAGAAACGCAACCGACAACCACGGTAAATACTGTGAAGATAACTTCTGCAGTTGTTGCAGTGTCACCAAGACTTAAGTATTCGACGATTGCAACAAGTGCTGCAGCGCCACCGCCCACACCATTAAAGAGTGCGACGAGTTGTGGCATCTGCGTCATCTGAACTTTGCGAGCAGCAGGTACACCGACGATGGTTCCTACAGCGATTGCACCCAGGATCCACCAGAGGTTTTTGATTTCTCCGTGGAAGAAGACAACGACGGTCGCAACACCAGCACCAGCTGCGCCAATGAGATTTCCGCGGCGTGCAGTGCGTGGATGTGAGAGACCTTTGAGAGCAAGAATAAAGAAGACGCCGGCTGTAAGGCCAATGAGGTCATAAACGAAGTCGCTCACTTTGCGCCTCCTTTCTTACCCTTAAACATTTCGAGCATGCGGTCGGTAACAACAAAGCCACCGATCATGTTGATTGTTGCCAAGATAATCGCGATAACAGAGAGCGTAAGTTCAAGTGTTG
>Ga0209769_1000900_pt1 | contig 11983 bp, 8 predicted proteins | sample LauGreSuBDMM15DN_2_FD_187569 | JGI IMG/M metagenome (GOLD analysis project Ga0209769, IMG submission 187569) | Freshwater lake microbial communities from Lake Michigan, USA - Su13.BD.MM15.DN (SPAdes) (version 3) | ecosystem: Environmental > Aquatic > Freshwater > Lake | place: Lake Michigan, USA...
GTATATGCGTTGGCTGATTTGGCGAAAAAGCCGGTTCCAGATATTGTTAATTTGGCCTATGGACAGGACAATATTGTTTTTGGCCGGGAGTACATAATTCCTAAACCCGTAGATCCGAGGCTATTAATTACCGTTGCCCCAGCGGTGGCTTTGGCAGCAATGAAATCGGGTGTGGCCAAGCATCCCATTGAAAACTGGGAAGCCTACGAACTTCAATTGTCAAAGAGATTAGGCTTGGATAATACGTTGATGAAAGTGATTATCAACAAAGCCAAAACAATGCCGAAAAGAGTTGTTTTGGCCGACGCCGAAAACCTATCTGTTTTAAAAGCGGCTCAAGAAGTATTGCAGGATAAAATTGCAACGCCCATTTTATTGGGGAATCGGGAGGTAATCCAACAAATTTTGGATGAAAATTCAATTAAGTTGCCAGGAGTTGAAATTATTGATCCCTATTTACCAGTAGCGGAGGAAGATAAAGAACGCGCAAATCGCTATAGCGAGTTATTATTAATTCGCCGACAAAGACAAGGTTTAAACAAAGCGGAGGCACAAAAAATCATTCGAAGAAGAAATTATTTTGGAAGTATGATGGTCGGTACCGGTGATGCTGATGCGATGATTGGTGGAATGAGCCGTAATTATCCAGACACCGTTCGGCCAGCTTTGCAGGCGATAGGAAAAAAAGACGGTGTTCAAAAAGTGTCAGGAATGTATATTTTAATGACTCGTTTTGGCCCTTTATTTTTAGCGGACACAACGGTGAATTTTAATCCAAGTGCGGAGGAAATAGTGGAGATCGCGGAGTTGTCGGCCAAGCAAGTGGAAAAGTTTAATATCAAACCTCGTATCGCTTTGATCACCTATTCAAATTTTGGCAGTGCCGAAGGTGAGGATGCTAAAAAGATGAAAAGTGCGGTCCAACTATTAAAACAAAGAAATCCTAGTATGATTGTTGACGGTGAAATTCAAGCCCACCTTCCCTTCAACATGGAGTTGTTAAAAGAGAATCACCCATTCAGCGAATTGGCTGAAAAAGGAGCTAATGTCTTAATTTTCCCCAATCTTTCCTCTTCTAACATCGCCTATAATTTGGTCAAAGAAATAGCCGGAATTGAAAAAATAGGACCCATTTTATTAGGGCTTAAAAAGCCAGTACACGTGTTGCAACTTGGTTCGTCCACACGTGAAATTGTCAATATGATAGCGATAGCGGTCGTAGATGCCCAAATGAGTCAATAATGATACAAGTAGAAACACAAATTAGGGATTTATGAGGCTTTTAACCTATTTCGTTTTTCTTGTTTCATTTGCTGCATTTTCACAACAAAATCTCTACGAAAAAGAGATAGCTGCGTTCCGTAAAATACGCATTGATAGCTTACAACATGAAAATGGCTACCTTAATTTATCCGGCTTATTTTGGTTAAAAGAAGGCGAAAATACCATAGGCGCAGACCCCAAAAATGATTTTGTTTTTCCAACAGAGCATTCCGATTCTTTTTTAGGTACAATTATTTTGAATAAAGGAGTTGTAACTTTTAACTCAAATGCAGCAAATCAAGTATTTTCATCGGGCCAATCGGCAAATAAAATGATCATTTTTGAAGACAAAAAAGCGCTTGTTTTAGCGCACAAATCGCTTCGTTGGTTTATCATTAAACGTGGAGAAAAATATGCGCTCAGGCTTCGTAATTTAGAGGGAGAATATGTTCGGAATTTTAAAGGAATTGACTATTTCTCTATTGATTCTTCTTGGCGAATTAAAGCAAAATTTGTGGCTACTCACGGTAAAAAACTACATATTACAGACATTACCGGGCGCAATTATTTGGAGGACTCCCCCGGGGAGCTACATTTCACCATAAAGGGGAAGAAGTTCACATTAGAAGCGGGCGGAACTATAGATGAGTTTTTCATCGTTTTTGGCGATTTGACGAACAAAAAAACCACTTATGGGGGCGGCAGATTTTTATATGCTAGTGCGCCGGATAAGGAGGGAAATGTTATTTTAGATTTTAACCAATCGCTTAATCCTCCCTGTGAGTTTACTCCATTTGCGACCTGTCCATTGCCCACTAAAAAGAATAGAATGAATTTGGAAATTACGGCAGGTGAAAAATCAAAAGGGTTTTTGAGTCATTGAAAAAGAGGCAATCATTTTTCAAACCAAGCAGCATAATCGATATAATTCATCGCAGTGCGCATGAATATTTCAGCCGCTTCTGGGCTTACGGACTTGAGTAATTTGGCCGGATTTCCCGCATAAATACTACCAGAAGGCACACGCATATTTTGAGTGACTACTGCCCCAGCGGCTATGATACTACCCGTTTCAATATAGGCCCCGTCCATGATGATGGCCCCCATACCCACTAGAACAGAATCTTCAATCGTACAACCATGGACAATGGCATTATGTGCGATAGAAACATAGTTGCCAATCGTTGTTTCTGTTTTTTGATACGTACAATGAATGACGGCTCCGTCCTGTATATTAGAATGATGGCCAATCCGGATCTTATTTACATCACCTCTTATCACAGCATTAAACCAAATGGTGCAATAATCTCCTAATTGGACATCGCCTACGATCGTCGCATTAGGTGCTTGCCAATTATGATTTCCAAACTGTGGAGAGACTCCTTTTACTGGTAATATGAGTGCCATGTGTTGGTATTTATTCAGGCCATTTGCCTTGTAATTTCATCACTTTTTCGATGACATCTCGAACCGCGCCTTGACCCCCTTTACATGATGACACGTATTTTACCACCGATTGAATTTCTGGAATCGCATCTGCCGGGCAAGTACTGAGCAATTTGGGCCTTTTTAAAATGTTTAAATCAGGCGTGTCGTCGCCCATATATAAAACTTGATCCTCCGAAATGCCTATTTTTTCAAGCCAAGAAAGGTAGGTGCTCAATTTATCCCGCCCGCCTAAACTCATGTAAATATCTTGAAACTTTAAATTTTCTAGTCTTTTTTTAACGCCAAGATGTCCGCCGCCAGAAATGACACACAGCGAATATTCGGCCTCCCTTGCCTTTTCGATGGCATAGCCGTCTCGAATAAAGAAACTCCTATAATGTTCACCAGTCTCCAGCACATGTACTTGCCCATCCGTCATGACGCCATCTACATCAAAAACGAAGGCTTTTATACTAGAAAATAAAGAGAGTACGTTATTCATATACAGGATTATAAGCCTCAAATATCCTAAATTTTTATGTATTTTTACCTTCTTTTGAGTTTGATTATGCCAAATTTGTTGCGCCATATAAAGATTCTGTCTTATTTAATTTTTGCCTTTATTTATTCGCATAAAGGTCAAGCGCAATCCATTTCGGGTAACCCAGATCGGCTTCCCCAAGAAGTCAAGTCCTGGATATCAATCAGCAAATACAAGGATGCCCCCAAAATAGCGGATCAATTTATTAGCTTATGGTCTTCAAATACAGTAAGCGAAACGCAAAAAAAGGAACTTCAGGCCATTTTGATTCAAATGCCTAAAGTGGGATTTCGAAGTCCTGTCTTGGCATATTTTTTTATACGAAACCTGGTCCAATTCCCAAATGAACCCGTATTGTTTTCGGATTTTGTGGAAGTCTGGAAAAAATTAGTAGCGCAAAAAGATCCCAAAACCGCTATGGTTTTGGCCGAGCAATTGGACTCCTGGTTTTATAATAAGCAATTGACACAAACAGGAAATCTGACCATTAGTGTTCAAGGAAACTTACGAATTCTGTGGCCTACGATCCAAACAAAATTAATAGATACCTTACAATCGACCGCTCAGAATGATGGTTGGGATACCGAATCGCCTGTATCAGATGCCCCTATTGCCGATTTTTATGACGAGCAGGCAACTTGGTTATTGCCTAGCAAAATTTCGGATGGACCTAGGTTTACTTGGGAAAAATCCGAAGTACGATTCAAAATAGGCAAGGATAGTCTTCGATTAGAAAGCAAGGAATTTTCATGGCTATTGAAGGATAAGTTTGGGATAGGTGCTGATGCGGATTTGGCGGGGGCCATTTGGGGAATCCCAAATTCTAAAATGACATTACATGAATGGGAAATATTGCCTCGGTCAGCAAGTCTTTTGGGCATCAAATCTTTGTTAAGCATGGACGGGAAGGCCAACGAAGGAATGGCCAAAATATCGTTAAAACGAAAAACCGGTGCGCCTAATTTTAATCTGGAATTTCGGTCGAATGAGCCATTGAAAGAACCTATTGTAGGAAATTTTGGAAATGCTAAAGGCCGATTGTGGATTCAAGGAAATAAATTAGGCCTATTGGCTTCGCGGGAAGGGGCCCAACTCGAAATAGTGAAAAATAAAAAGATTATTGCCCGCGTTTTGGCATCCTCTTTTTGGATTTCGCCTGAGGGTTCTATTGATATCCCAAAAGGTTCTTTTACTACTTATATAGGCGCCAAGGACTCTTTGTATCATCCATTCATTCGAGGCAATTGGTATGCAAAGGACCAGACTTTACATATTAAAAAGTTAGAGGGAATCGCCGAGGAAAGACTTTTGTTTGAAGATTCATATCATCAAATTAGAATTTCGGCCGACTTAGCCATTTTAAAAAGAAATGCAGATAAAATAGATTTTTACCGCATCTCAGGAAAGTCCCAAGTCCCTGCTTGGATCGAATCTTTTGATTATTACAGTCCAGATCGAATCGAAATGTTACAAGGTACTTTGACGTTCAATCCAATGCGCGTGCTGTATAATTTCCTCGTCGAATCCAAACGAAATTGGGCCTATTTTGGCGATATTTTAGCGAAAAATAATAAGGAGTATAAGGCGCTAATGCCCGGTTTTAATTTATTCGTTAAAGCAGGATACATTAATTATGATCCCAAAACGGATGTGATATCTTTTACAAAAATGGGGAGGCATTATGCCCAAGTCCAATTTGCCAAAAAAGATTTTGATAAATTTTTTGTGGCCTCAAATGCCAATCAAATTTCCCGCGATTCGGCCAATATATCCATTGACTTAGCCGCTCAAAAACTTATCGTCAGAGGGGTAAAAGAGGTTACGGTTTCAGACTCCTTAAAAGCAAATTTCATCCCTTCAGACCGACAAATTGTCTTTAGCAAAGGGAGGGATTTTGATTTTAAAGGGGAAATTAAAATTGGAAATTATCGGTTTAGGGGTCCCTTGTTTGATTTTAATTTTTCCAATTTCTCGGTCAATTTTAAAGAGATAGATTCCATCACATTTTTACCAAAGCTGAAAGATGGTTCCTTGGGAAACAGAGAATTAGGGGGCCAATTTAAATATGGGGCGGGGGCCATTTTATTAAGTCCACCCAATAACAAATCGGGCCGATTGGGCGTAGCTGAATACCCTAAACTCATTATACCTACGGGAGTAATCTCCTATTTTAATGAGCCTTGGCGGGCAAAAGGCGTCTATGGCAAAGAGTTTTATTTTAAAGTCCCACGCATTGAATTGGATAGTTTGACCCAAAAGGAAATTACGTTTGAAGGGAGTTTTTATACCGACGGCCTCATTCCTACTTTGAAGGTTTCGTTAGTATTAATGCCCGACCAGTCTTTTGGGTTTAAATATACCAGTAAAGCCCCTTTGGATTTGTATAAAAAACAAGCCAAATACATCATGTCTGAGCCATTGTTGATGGATAAATTAGGCTTACACGCTTCCGGGACTTTGCAGATATTAAGCCTTTCGTCTGTTCAAAAGTCGACCTACTTTTACCCTGATTCTTTGATATCTGCTGCTCTAGAGGGAAAAATGGCATCAAATTATCAAGGAAAAAACATATTTCCAGAGACCAAATGGGCCGGACATTATTTTAGTTGGCGCCCGAGTCAAGATAGCCTTTGGGTCAAACCCATAAAAAATCAGCTTGCATTTTATCAAAGCCAAGTTCGTTTAGACGGACAAATGGGCGTTCATAATAAAAAGGTTTTTGCCCGCGGAAAACTTGTCTTTGGGGATGGAGTTTTTATCTCCAATCATTTTAATTTAGGTTTTTCTTTGTGGCAAACGAATCAAAGTGAAATGCGCATAGGAAGACAGATGTCTTCATTTAAGCCTGCCATTTTCACCAAATCCATTACAGCGGAGGCCAATTTATTGACCCAGAAAGTCTCGATCAAACCAAGTAGCGAAACGCTTTCGAGCCGAGAAGAAAGCCCAATTATTTTTCCATACATTGCCTATCAAAGTATTTTGACGGAGGCACTTTGGGATCTGAAAGCAGAACGATTTAAGATGTTTGGGAAATCTGGTTTCGAGCTATCTCGTTGGCTCGAGGACAGTACCAGCATTTCCTTAGACAGCACCTTAATGACCTTGAAAAATCGAAATCTAGCCGATGCAGACCAAGAAACGCAGGGGTCAATTAAGGCTTTTTCGGCTGAATATGATTTAAAAGCGCAGTTTTTACAATTAGGAGGCGTTCAGCACGTGGCCATAGGTGCGGCTTTTGTGTTTCCGGCAAAAGGTTTATTTGCGATTCAAAAGGATGGCCAATTTAAACCATTTTCCGGGGCAAGAGCCCTATTGGACCCTTTGAATAATCTCCATAAATTGGCTGACTTGCGTGTCATTGAAGCTAATTCAGATGCCTGGAAAGGAGAGGCTAATTATCTTTTGCCGCGAAGCGATGGGGACACCGTGGCTATACCGATAAAGAACTTTGAATTCTTAAAAATAGAGAAACCTGCTCCTACTCAAGGTAAAACTAAATCTACGACCTCTGAACCTTTACAATGGGTTCAGGCGGAAGGCTTAATTCCAGAAAAAACGCCTATTTTGTTGAGTGAACATCAGCAATATAAAGGGGAAGTTAATGTGGTTTCGAAAATTGAATTCTTAAAATTAAAAGGATTTATTCGGCCTTTGATTGGCTTGAAAAATTTCCGTTCGGCTTGGATTCCCTTTGAAAATGCAAAAGGAGAATCGGCCAATTTACGTTTAGATGCTAATCTGCGAGATGAGGCGGGCAGACCTGTTACGGCAGGTATTTTTATCAATGCGGATAATAAATTGTACCCAACGTTTTTAGGACCTTTTTCAGATGAATTAGACCCGGTTCTTTTTTCAGCGGAGGGAGAAGTGAATGAAGGAAAAGAATCCTATGAGGTCAAAGGAAAATCAAGCGAACTGAGGCTTTTTATTGACCAGAAAAGGATGGAAGCTAATGGTCCCGTTCAGTTTTTTACGGGCAACGAAGGGATTAAGTCTTTTGGTAAAATCAATTTGTCTACCGATACTTTAAGCCCTAGAATAGAGGCTTGGCTGAGCATCCAATACCCTATTCCAGCCACCGTTTTAAAAGTCATGGGAGACCGAATTGTCAAATATAATTTGGACGAAGGATACATTTCTACGTCGGCCGATGAGCCGGAGGATCGTGATGAATATCTAAAAAGAGTGGAGTTTTTATTGAAAAAACCATTGGTTGACCCGATTCGAACAAAAATGGATCAGGCTCATTTGGCCTTAGATAAAGTCTCTCCTGAATTTGCCAAAAATATAAACTTTTCAAAAGTCCATTGGTCTTGGTCGGCGAACACAAGTTCTTTTTATACCCTGGGCGGATTGCCTTTAGTGAATGTGGGACCTGTGGACATTAACAGTACGATAAAAGGCTATATGGAGGTTATAAAGAAGCCAAACAAGGAAGAGTTTTATGGGTATTGGGAATTATCGGAAGATCTTTGGTATTATTTTGCGTACTTTAATGGTGAATTAGGGGTGTTTTCTTCTGACAATCAATTTTTGGCAGCTATTCGTGAAGCCGTTAAAAATGAAAAAGGAGATAAAAAAGACAAGGATATTGTGCGGGTTGTGGAAGCTGCGGCAGACGAAAAAGAGACTTTTTTGAAACGGTTTTTGTTGTATTACCGACAAGCAAGCGTAACGAAAAAAGCAGTGAATACCAAAAAGCAAGCCCCTGTTAAAGAAGCACCTAAGTCGATAAAACCAAAAACAAAACAAGGCGGATTTTAATCCATTATTATGGCATCCAAACTGACAAAATTATTTCAATTTATGGATACCTTGGGCATAGGAGAAAGAGACCCTTTCGGTAACCCTATTGTTTTTAAGCGCATCACCATGATCGTTATGGGGTTTTTGACCTATAGTAGTTTGCGGTTTTATAATAAGACCATTATTAAGGGCACCGAATATTTGGACGAACTTCCCGAAAACGGAATTCTCTTTTTGCCCAACCACCAGACCTATTTCATGGATGTGATTTGTTTATACCACATCTTTTTTTCGGTCAAATGGGGCATTAAAAATTCCATCAATTACCCCATTTATTTATTGGCCCCCCGGTCTAATTTATTTTATGTCGCAGCAGCTGAGACGATGAAAGAAGATGGCTTGTTGCCAAGAATTTTTGCACAGGCCGGTGCCATTTTGGTCAATCGTTCATGGAGGGCAAAAGGAGAAGATGTTAAGCGGGAAGTGGATTTAGAGGCTGTTGCCAAAATAGGAAAAGGCTTAAAATGTGGTTGGGTGGTTAGTTTCCCTCAGGGGACCACGCGTGCTTTTGCTCCCCTTCGAAAAGGGACGGCTCATTTAATTAAGGGCGAAAATCCGTTGGTCGTACCTGTTCGAATTAATGGATTTAGAAGGGCTTTTGATAAAAAAGGCTTACTGATGAAAAAGCGAAATACGAATTTAACGGTAGAATTTAGGGAGCCTATTCGGTTTAATCCGGAAGATTCTGTCGACGAAATCATGCAAAAATTAACCATGGAGTTGGGATTAGATTTGGACGATGATAACCAAGACTAAGGGACTTGTTCTACATAATTTAAAGTACCGAGAAACATCTTTGTTGGTGACTATTTATACTGCCGAGTTCGGCATCGCATCCTACATAGAAAATGGCGTTCGGTCTGCCAAGGCAAAGCATAAAATGGCTCTGTTCCAACCCTTGACCTTGTTGGACCTGGAAGTTTTTCACAAACCAGGCCGCGGACTTCACCGAATTTCAGAAGCAAAATGCTATTTTCCTTATCGCCAAATTCCTTTTGACGTAGGCAAATCCAGTATCGCTTTATTTCTAAGTGAGATATTAGCCAAAGTTTTAAAAGAAGAAGAAGCGAATTTCCCTTTGTTTGATTTTCTAGAAGAATCGTTCCAGTTTTTGGATGGAGCCCAAGGAAATTATGAAAATTTCCATATCCAATTTCTTTGGAATTTGGCCTCATTTTTAGGCTTTGCACCTGGGAATACGGAGGAGTTGATAGACCAATTAAAACAGTCTCAATTTTCGGGAGCAAATGTCATAGATGCGAACATGTTGAGCGATCTTGTCATGGCAAATTATGGCGAGCCATTTTTAATTTCTAGGGCTCAGCGCAAGGAATGTTTGTCGGGACTTTTGTATTTTTATCGCTTGCATATCGAGTCCTTTGGAGAACTAAGGTCTTGGGAAATTTTGCAAGAAGTCATGGCATGAAATATACGATATCAACCGACAAGGAAAATTGGCTCCAAATAAGCTGTGAGTTTCAACCTAAGAAAATAGGTACGTTGAAAATAGGATTGCCTATTTGGCGACCGGGGCGGTACCAAGTACAAAACTTTGCTAAAAATATACCGGAGATAAAATCCTTCCAAGGAGATCAACAACTTTCCATAGATAAGATTGAATCTTCTGTTTGGGTTTTAAATTGTACAGAAATCGCTCCAATTAAGTTGGAATACACCTATTTTGCCGTTCAGCGAGATGCGGGAGGTTCGGCGGCAAATGCGGACATGTTGTACATTAATTTTGTCAATTGCCTCGTTTGTCCCCAAGGGTTTGAAAATCAGGCATGCGAGGTGAGGATAAATTTTCCGGGCCAATGGCAATTTGCAACGTCTTTGACATTTAAAAATGATGCGCTTCAAGCGCGCACTTATCGGGAATTAGTAGATTCCCCTTTTCTCGCGGCGAAACAAATCTTTTCACATTCGTGGAAGGAAGCGGGGGCCCAATTTTTTATACAGGGCATAGGTCCATCCACTGTCTTTTCAGACCAATTGATCGACGCGTATCAGAAAATTGTTGCTTATCAATGTGCCTGGATGGGTGCGTTGCCGGTAAAAAGGTATCATTTTTTACATTGGATTTGTCCTGAACCTTTTTATCACGGAGTTGAGCATACAAAATCCACAATGATGGTCATGGGGCCGGAAGATCGCGCATGTTACGATGATTTAATTGGCTTGGCATCGCATGAATTTTTTCATGTTTGGAATATTGCCACCATAAGACCAAAGCCATTGTTGCCTTATCGCTATGGCGAAATTACGTATTTCGAAACGGCTTGGATTGTGGAAGGCGTCACCACCTATTTGGGGGATTGGTTTTTAAAAGCCTCTGGCGTCATTCAAGAAGAGGAATATTTGAATTTGCTTTTGGGGAATTTGAAATTACATTTTGACCGAGATCGTTATTCGGCTCAATCACTCACCCAGAGCTCGATGGATTTATGGCTCGACGGTTACGGCCCCTCCACCCCCGGAAAGCGAGTTTCCATTTATTTTAAAGGGGCAATTGTCGCCTTGGGTTTGGATTTATTAATCCAACAAAAATTTGGGGGAGCCAAGTCCATTCGAGAGGTGATGCAACGGATGAACACACACTACGGGAATCTGAAAAAAGGATATGAACAAACTGATTTTTTTAGGATCGCCGAAGAAGTATATGAAGCACCGTTGACCGAATTTTGGAATGTTTGGGTGCTAGGTTCGGAGGATTTATTGGATCCATTAGCCGCTATTTTACGAAATTCAGGGTTAAATTTATCAGAACATCCTACGGTCGGACTTCAGCTCAACAAAATTTCCTAGTTTTTTTCGTTTGCAGACTCAATTTTCAGGAAAGAATATTTCATTTTAGGCTTGTCATTAGAGCCTATGTGCAAGAATTGAATTATAAGTTTACTTATTTTCCTTTTAGTATATATTATGTCGGATAAGGGCGCTACCAATTTTCTAATTGTTTTAGAATTTTGTAGCTATGAAAGACTTCGCCGCTCGAATTCGGAAAATTAGAAATGCCAAGGATTATACCCAAGATTATGTGTCTATGCAATTAGGCATAACCGTGTCGGCCTATTCGAAAATTGAACGAGGAATCACCGACCCTTCCTTGTCAAGGATGATCCAAATTGCCGCTATTTTGGAATTTGAATTATCTGATTTTTTCCAAGTCAGAAATAGTTCAGAAACACCCAATTGGGAAGAAGAGTCAAAATTTCAAGAATATGGTTTTGTGACTCGGAAAGAGTTTGCCGAATATGTAAAGGTGGTCAGTGAATTACAAGCCAAATTGAACGAGATCCAGAACAAATTATCGCAATAAAATTATAATTTGTACCTTTGTTTTCTAATTAAATTTCGATGTTACAAAGGCCCCGTAGAAATCGTTCCAATGCTGTAATTCGTTCCATGGTCGAGGAAACTAGACTTTCCGTAAAGGACATGTTATTCCCTTTATTTGTGATGGAGGGGAAAAATGTCAGCACCGAAATCAAATCCATGCCGGGTATTTATCGCTACTCAACGGATTTATTACTCAAAGAAATTGAATCATGTGTTAATTTAGGCATTCAATCATTTGCCTTATTTCCCCAAATAGCAGAATCAAAAAAGGATTCTATCGCTTCTGAAAGTCATAAAAAAGGCTCCCTTTATTTGGAGAGTATTTATGAAGTAAGCAAAAGATTTCCAGAAATAAGTCTTTTGACGGATGTCGCGATGGACCCATACAGTTCAGATGGGCACGACGGAATTGTTCAGGGCGGCCAAATTTTAAATGATGAGACCCTGCCTATTTTAGCTAAAATGGCGATTGCCCAAGCACAAGCAGGTTCTAAATTGATCGGCCCCTCCGACATGATGGATGGCCGTATCGGATATTTGCGCGAGTCATTGGACGACGCAGGCTTCTCAAATGTGGGCATTATGGCTTATACAGCTAAATAT
>Ga0209769_1000906_pt1 | contig 11949 bp, 10 predicted proteins | sample LauGreSuBDMM15DN_2_FD_187569 | JGI IMG/M metagenome (GOLD analysis project Ga0209769, IMG submission 187569) | Freshwater lake microbial communities from Lake Michigan, USA - Su13.BD.MM15.DN (SPAdes) (version 3) | ecosystem: Environmental > Aquatic > Freshwater > Lake | place: Lake Michigan, USA...
GAAAATCATCGGCGATCATGCGGCGAATTTTTTGCGCTTGCAGGTAGTAAGCGTCGTAGTAGCCGTGCGAGAGCACATAGGCACCGGTCATGATGCGGCGTTTGACCTCCTGGCCAAAGCCCTCGGCGCGGGTCTTTTTGTACATGTCGGTCAGGTCGGCAAAGTCAGCGGCGCGGTGGCCGAACTTGACGCCGTCAAAGCGGCTGAGGTTGGAGCTGGCTTCGGCCGGGGCGATGATGTAGTAGACGGGAATAGACAGTTCGGTGCGCGGCAAGGCAATCGGCACCAACGTTGCGCCTTGCGCTTGCAATTGCGTAAGTGCTGCGTCAATGGCGCGGCGTACATCGGCGGCCAGGCCTTCGCCAAAAAACTCTTTGGGCACGCCTACGCGCAGGCCATTGAGGTTGTGGCCCAGGCCGGCAGAAAAATCTTCTGCCGCCGCGTCCAGCGAAGTCGAATCCCGGTCTAGATCAGGCCCGCACATGGCGCTGAGCAGCAGCGCGCAATCCTCGGCGCTGCGCGCCATGGGCCCGGCCTGGTCCAGGCTGGAGGCGTAGGCCACCATACCGTAGCGGCTGGCGCGGCCATAGGTCGGTTTAATGCCCGTGATGCCGCAAAACGCGGCGGGTTGGCGGATGGAGCCGCCGGTGTCGGTGCCGGTGGCTGCAGGTGTGAGGCGCGCGGCCACGGCAGCGGCGCTGCCGCCCGAGGAGCCGCCGGGCACATGCGCGGTGTTCCAGGGGTTGTTGACCGCGCCATAGGCCGAGTTTTCGTTGGCAGAACCCATGGCGAACTCGTCACAGTTGAGCTTGCCCAAAGTCACCATCCCGGCCTGGCGCAGGCGCGCGACCACGGTGGCGTCAAAGGGTGAGCGGTAGCCGCTGAGCATGCGTGAGCCTGCGGTCGTGGCCAGGTCTTTGGTGACAAAGACGTCTTTGTGCGCGATGGGCACGCCTTCGAGCGGGCCGGCGGTGCCTGCGGACAGTTTGGCGTCGGATTCACGGGCCTGGGCCAGGGTGACTTCGCTGTTGATGTCCAAAAACGCGTTGTGCGGGTTGCCGCCCAAACGGGCTAAAAAACGGGTAGCAACTTCGACCGCGCTTACTTTTTTGTTTTTGAGCAGGGCCGCCAGTTGGGCCACGCTCTGGTTGTGCAGTTCGTCCATGGCTTATTCAATCACTTTCGGAACCAGAAACAGGCCGCGCTCCACGGCCGGTGCGCTGCGCTGGTTGGCCTGGCGGTCGTTGGGTTCGCTGGCCGCGTCGGAGCGCAGGCGCAGATGGATGGGCGGCATCGTGGGCATGGCGTCCAGCGGGTGGGCCATGGGCAATACGCCGGAGGTGTCGACTTGGCTGATTTGAGTGACGATGTCAAAGAATGCGTTGATCTGGCCGAGCATTCTTGCGCTCTCTTCGGGCTGGAGATCTAGTCGAGCCAAGTTGGCGATGCGGGCGATGTCTTGGTGTGTCAGTGCCATGGCTTTGAAAAAAGGGTCTGAAACGGGGTGTAAGTAAGAAGACTGCAGGTGCGCCACAGCCCTTGTCTTGCTTGGGATGCGTTATTATCCCGCCTTTGGTGTTTAGCTTGTGCCAGCCTGTAAATGGCGCGCATTCACACCAGTTTTGGTGCCGGCCGTCGGCGCCCATGCCTGAAAAATTTGATACACGGTGATCTTGCTTCGAAGTTTGCCAAGATGCCCAACTGGACCCAACTATGTATGAATCTTTCCGCCGGTATTTTTCAACGGATCTGGCGATTGACCTTGGCACTGCCAACACCCTGATTTTCGTGCGTGACCGCGGCATCGTGCTGGACGAGCCTTCGGTGGTCGCCATACGCCACGAAGGCGGCCCTCACGGCAAGAAAAGCATCCAGGCCGTCGGCCACGAAGCCAAGGCCATGCTGGGTAAAGTTCCGGGCAATATCGAAGCCATCCGGCCGATGAAAGACGGCGTGATCGCCGACTTCACCGTCACCGAGCAGATGCTCAAGCAGTTCATCAAGATGGTGCACCCGCGCAGCATTTTCCGCCCCAGCCCCCGCATCATCATTTGCGTGCCTTGCGGCTCGACCCAGGTCGAGCGCCGTGCCATTCGTGAAAGCGCTCTGGGCGCCGGCGCCAGCGACGTTTACCTGATCGAAGAGCCCATGGCCGCGGCCATCGGCGCTGGGCTGCCGATCAGCGAGGCCAGCGGCTCGATGGTCGTGGACATCGGCGGCGGTACCACCGAGGTCGGCGTGATCTCCCTGGGCGGCATGGTCTACAAAGGCAGCATGCGCGTAGGCGGCGACCGCTTTGACGAAGCCATCATCAGCTACATCCGCCGCAACTACGGCATGCTGATCGGTGAGCCCACCGCTGAGGCCATCAAGAAAAATATCGGTTCGGCCTTTCCCGGCTCGGAAGTTCGCGAGATGGAAGTCAAGGGGCGCAACCTGTCCGAAGGCGTGCCGCGCAGCTTCACCATTTCCAGCAACGAGATTCTCGAAGCCCTGACCGACCCGCTCAACAACATCGTCACGGCCGTCAAGACCGCACTCGAACACACGCCGCCCGAGTTGGGCGCCGACATCGCCGACCGCGGCATGATGCTGACCGGTGGTGGCGCCTTGCTGCGTGACCTGGACCGCCTGCTAGCCGAAGAAACCGGCCTGCCGGTGCTGGTGGCCGAAGACCCGCTGACTTGCGTGGTGCGTGGTTGCGGCATTGCGCTGGAGCGCATGGAGCGGCTCGGCTCTATCTTCACAACCGAGTAAGCGCCGCTCGCTGCACAACTTTTTTGTAGCGAGCGAAGCCAGCCATGTTTTTAGGAACGATTGACCGGTCCCCGCCGCCCTTCTTTAAGCAGGGCGTTTCTGCCTTCTCCAAGCTGCTTTTGTTCAGCGCCATGGCCCTGTTTTTAATGGTGGCCGATTCCCGTTTTTACGTGACCCAGCCGCTGAGGGCTGCGCTGGCGACTGTGCTTTACCCGGTGCAATGGTTGGCCATGCAGCCAGTAAGAGCCGTGCGAGCCGCGGGCGACTACTTCATCACCCTGGAGTCAGCCAAAACAGAGTCGCAGGAAGCGTCGACCAAACTCTTGGCTCAGGCGCTACGCGCGAGCCAGGTCGAGCAACTCACGCTGGAAAACAAGCGTTTGCGTACCTTGCTGGACTTGCGTGAGCAGCTCCAGGTCGAGGGCATCGCGGCAGAGGTCTTGTACGATGCGGCCGACCCTTACACGCGCAAGGTGATCATCAGCAAAGGAATGGCGTCTGGCATCTCGCTGGGCTCACCGGTGATCGACGAATCTGGTGTGCTCGGGCAGGTCACGCTGGTTCACCCCCTGGTCAGTGAAGTCACGCTCATCATTGACCGCGACCTGGCTATTCCGGTGCTCAATGTGCGCACCGGCGTACGCAGCCTGGCCTTCGGTGACGCCGCCGGAGGCGGCGGCCTGGAGCTGCGTTTCATGGGTAGCAACACAGATGTGCTGCAAGGCGACCTGCTCACCACCAGCGGTGTTGACGGCGTCTACCCGCCCGGCTTGCCGGTAGCCCGTATTGACCGAATAGAGCGCCGCGCCGAAACGGCCTTTGCCCGCATTCATTGCATTCCTTTGGCATTGGTTTCCGGCGTGCGGCATGTGGTGGTGCTCAAGCCGCAGTCCGCACAAATCGCGCCCCGGCCACCTGAAGCTGCACCTGTCACCCCTGCCAAGAAAGGTGGCCGGTCATGATCATGCGCGGAGGCAAGCAGCTTTTGCTGCCGGCAAGCCCCACCTTCATCTGGGCCAGTCTGTTGACGGCGCTTTTATTAGACATGCTGCCTTTCGGTCGCAATCCCTGGATGCCTGACTTCATGGCCTTGGTGTTGGTGTTCTGGAATGTGCATCAGCCGCAGCGTATCGGCATTGCGCTGGCCTTTATGTTTGGTTTGGGTGTGGATGTGCATCAAACTGCACTGCTCGGGCAACACGCTTTGTCTTACACCGCGTTGAGTTTTTTTGCGACCATGATCCACCGGCGGCTGCTGTGGTTTCCGTTGTCATCGCAGGCCATAGAAGTCTTTCCTTTGTTTTTTATATCTCACCTGGTGGACCTGTGTATCCGTCTGGTCAATGGCGACGCCTTTCCGGGCTGGAGTTTGTTGTTGGCGCCCGTGATCGAGGCCTTGTTATGGCCGGTGTTCAGCGTGATTTTGCTGGCGCCGCAGCGCCGCGCGCCGGACCCGGATGAGAACCGGCCTCTGTAAAGATATGGCCCCCACGCTTGTCGCTACGCGTACTACGCTGCCCCCCGAGGGGGCTGGCCTTGCTGCATCATGATTGAGCTGCGCAATATTGAAATTGACTTGAATCGTTTTCGCGACCGGGTGTTGGTCGCGAGTCTGGTGATGTTGTTGGCTTTTTTTATTCTGGCGCTGCGGCTGGTGTATTTGCAGGTGGTTCGCTATGACGACTTGAGCGAACAGGCTGAAAGCAATCGCACCGCGATTGTGCCGATCGTGCCGAACCGCGGCTTGATCCTGGACCGTAACGGCGTGGTTTTGGCCACCAATTATTCGGCATACACCTTGGAGATCATGCCGTCGAAGGTGGCCAATATTGATGCAACCATTGAGGCGCTTGCACAGTTCATTGATATTCAGCCACGTGACAAGCGTCGCTTCAAAAAAATGCGTGAGGACTCCAAAAGCTTTGAGTCTTTACCTATTCGCACACGATTGACTGACGAAGAAGTGGCGCGCTTTGCGGCGCAGCGTTTCCGCTTCCCCGGCGTGGACATCAAGGCCCGCCTGTTTCGCAGTTACCCGTATGGCGAGCTGGGCAGCCACGTGGTGGGCTATATCGGCCGCATCAACCAGCGCGAGAAAGAGCGCATCGAGGAAAGCGAAGACGAAGGCAATTACCGTGGTACCGACTACATCGGCAAGCTGGGCGTCGAGCAGAGTTACGAGACGCAGTTGCACGGTATTACCGGAGTCGAGCAGGTTGAAACGTCCGCCGGCGGTCGCGCCATCCGCAAGCTTGCCAGCAGCCCGTCCACACCGGGCAACACGGTCATGCTGAGCATTGACATCAAATTGCAAAAGATGGTGGAAGACATGTTCGGAGACCGTCGCGGCGCGCTGGTGGCGATAGATCCACGCTCGGGTGAGGTGCTGGCCTTTGTCAGTAAGCCGACGTTTGACCCGAATTTGTTTGTCGACGGTATTGATGCGGAAAGCTGGCAGACGCTGAACGATTCAATCGAAAAACCCCTGCTCAACCGGGCTCTGCGCGGTACCTACCCGCCCGGCTCGACCTACAAACCTTTCATGGCCATGGCCGCGCTGGAGGTTGGCAAGCGATCGGCCGGCACCGTTATCAATGACACCGGTTCCTGGACTTTCGGCGGGCACCAGTTCCGCAGCCACGGGCTGCCGCTGGGACCTGTGGACATGCACCAAAGCATCGTGAAATCAAGCAATGTGTATTACTACTCGCTGGCCAATGAATTGGGCGTCGATGCCATCTATGACTTCATGATGCCGCTGGGCTTCGGGCAGATCACTGGCATCGACATCAATGGTGAAGTGCGCGGTATTTTGCCCAACCAGCAATGGAAGCGCAATAACTACAAAAAGCCGGAGCAACAAAAATGGTACGCCGGCGAGACGATTTCCCTTGGCATTGGCCAGGGTTACAACTCTTTCACTATGCTGCAGCTGGCGCAGGCGACGGCGGTCCTGGCCGCCAACGGCATCAAGCACAAGCCCCGGCTGATTCTCGGCACCCAGGACAGCGTCACGCGCGCACTGGTGCCGGCAGTCATTGAGCCGCCGGAAGACCTCAAGTTCAAGCCCGACAATGTGGAGGTTGTGCGCCGTGCCATGGTGGGCGTCACGCAAGATGGCACCTCAGCTCGCGTCTTTGCCGGCGCAAGCTACCTCAGCGGGGGCAAGACCGGAACTGCCCAAGCTGTGTCAGTCGGGCAAAAAGACAAATACAACGCCGCCAAGCTCGAAGAGCATTTGCGTGACCATGCGCTGTACACCGCTTTTGCACCTTCCGACAACCCGCGAATCGCTTTGGCGCTGGTGGTTGAAAACGCAGGCTTCGGCGCTGCGCAAGCCGCCCCCATTGCGCGGCGTGTGTTTGACTATGTTTTACTTGGACACTACCCCAACGAAGAGGATCTGCAAGCGGTGAAGGCCGGTCAGGCGGCAGCGCCAATGGGTAAGCCGCGTGAAGTTGCCAATGTGAATGTGCTGGGTGTGACCGAGCTGCGCCCCGGTGTCCCGGGTGTAGCGCCGGCCAGCTTGTTCACGCCTTCGGGTGCACCGCAAGCCCGACCGAAGGCCCCCGGCGTGCCGCTTGCGTCACCCGCCTCCAGCACGGCGCGGTCAGGGCGCTGAGGCCCTGCATCTGCGGCACCAGGCGTTCAGCGCAAAAAGGCGTCGTAGCCGGTCTTCAGGATCAGCGCGCTGACCACCAAGATGAAAATTACGCGTACAAATCGCGCGCCATGTTTGAGCGCCATGTGTGTCCCCAGCAAGCTGCCCAGCACGTTGGCCACGGCCAGCGTCAGCGCAATGTGCCACCACACGTGTCCCTTGTAGGCGAACAGCAGCAAGGCGGACAAGTTGGTGGCAGTGTTGACCAGTTTGGCCGAAGCCGAGGCGTTTAAAAAGTCATAGCCCAGCCAGCGCACAAACAAAAAAACTAAAAAACTGCCGGTGCCCGGGCCAAAGAAGCCATCGTAAAACCCGATCACCAGCCCGATACAACAGGCCGCCAGTGTCTCTGCGCGGCCGGCAAAGCGCGGCGCATGGTGCCGGCCCATTTCTTTTTTGGCCAGGGTATAGATCAGCACAGCCAGCAACACCAAGGGTAGCAACCGGCGCAAAAATTGCGGCGAGATCTCCGTGACCAGCCAGGCGCCGGCCATCGAGCCGATAAAGCCTGTGACGGCGGCCGGCAGCAAGGCAGCCCAGCGCAGCTCAACCCGCCTGGCATATTGCACAGAGGCCACGGCGGTGCCGCAAATGGAGGCCCCTTTGTTGACGCCAAAGAGTGTGGCAGGGTGGGTGTTTGGAAAGGCTGCAAAAAGGGCTGGCACCAGCACCAGACCGCCGCCGCCGACGATGGCGTCTACAAACCCGGCCAGCAGGGAGGCGGCGGTGACAAATAAGATTTCCATGCGGACGATTGTCTCAGGCCGCTTGCTGCAGCCGGGCATAAAAAAAGCGCCGGGGTTGCCAGCGCTTTTTTCGGGCCCATCGTGTGAACGGTCCGATTAACTTGTTTCTTATTTGACTTCTGAGTCTCCCCCGCTCCTCGCAAGACGAGAGCTTGTCTCGTTTGCAGTGAATTCACTATAGGCGGCTGAACCAATGACCGCATTGGTGCTTTCCCGAGGGCTTATTCGCCCCGGGCAATCCAATCGGCCGCTTTTTCCGCAATCATCAGGGTCGGCGAGTTGGTGTTGCCGCTGGTGATGAGTGGCATCACGCCGGCATCGACCACGCGCAGCCCGCTGATGCCGCGCACCCGCAGGTGCGAGTCCACCACGGCCATGGGGTCGTCAACTTTGCCCATTTTGGTGGTACCCACGGGGTGAAAAATGGTGGTGGCGATGTCGCCGGCAAGCCGGGCCAGTTCGTCGTCGCTCTGGTGTTGCGTCCCGGGGCGGAACTCTTCGGGCTGGTAGGCGGCCAGCGCGCTCTGCCCGACGATACGCCGCGTCAGGCGCAAAGACTCGACCGCCACCTGCCGGTCTTCGGGCGTGCTCAGGTAGTTGGGGGCAATGGCCGGTGCATCTTCAAAGCGGGCGCTTTTAATGTTGACGCAGCCGCGGCTGGTCGGGTTGATGTTGCAGACGCTGGCGGTAAAAGCGTTGAAGTCGTGCAGCGGCTCGCCAAAGGCGTCCAGCGACAGCGGTTGCACGTGGTATTGAATGTTCGGGTGGGCTTGGTCGGAGCTGGAGCGCGTGAAAGCGCCCAGCTGCGAAGGCGCCATGCTCATCGGGCCGGTGCGGGCCCAGGCGTATTCCAAACCGATTTTGGCCTTGCCCCAAAGCGAATTGGCCATGGTGTTGAGCGTCACGTTGCGTTTGCCGCCGGTGCCGATTTTGTAGACCGAGCGGATTTGCAGATGGTCTTGCAAGTTGGCGCCCACGCCGGGCAGATCTTGTTTGACCTCGATGCCGTGCTGCTTGAGCAGCGCCGACGGACCGATGCCTGAGAGTTGCAGTAGTTGCGGGGAGCCGATGCTGCCGGCGCAGAGCAGCACTTCGCCACGCAGCCCACCTGAGTCGCGCGTAGCCAGCGCTTTGACGCGCTCGCTACCGCTCCAGACCTCGACGCCCGTACAACGTTGGCTGCCATCGGCTTGCTTTTCAATGATCAACTGGCACACCTGCGCGCTGGTCCACATTTCAAAGTTGGGCCGGCCAAAGCAGGTCGGGCGCAGGAAGGCTTTGGCCGTGCTCCAACGAAAGCCGCTCTTTTGGTTGACTTCGAAATAGCCCACACCTTCGTTGTCGCCGGTGTTGAAGTCGTCGGTGGCCGGAATGCCGGCTTGCTGCGCCGCCAGCGAGAAGGCCTCAAGAATGTCCCAGCGCAGGCGCTGTTTTTCGACGCGCCATTCACCACCGATTTTTTGGGCCAGGCCCCGGCTGCCCGCGTGCTGGCTTTTGTGGCCGTGCAGACGGCGGAAGTTCTCGTTGACCTGGCCCTGCGATGCGTCGAGCTTGTAGTGGTCCTCGTGCATGCGAAAGCTGGCCAGCGCACTGTCCCAGCGCCAAGCATCGTCGCCGGTGAGTTCGGCCCAGCGTTCGTAGTCGCGCGCCTGGCCGCGCATGTAGATCATGCCGTTGATGCTGGACGAGCCGCCCAGGGTTTTGCCGCGCGGGTAGCCCAGCGAACGACCGTTCAGGCCGGGTTCGGCTTCGGTCTTGTAAAGCCAGTCGGTGCGCGGGTTGCCGATGCAATGCAGGTAGCCCACCGGAATATGAATCCAGTGGTAGTCGTCACGCCGGCCGGCCTCGATCATCAGCACGCGCTTGCTGGCATTGGCGCTCAGGCGGTTGGCCAGCAGGCAACCGGCGGTGCCGCCGCCGATGATGATGTAGTCAAAGTTGAGGTCGCTCATGGTGTTTCGATACTTTCGAAAGTGAAGTCCGGCGCGCGAGATCAGGCGTTGCCGCGCAAAACCGGAAAGAGTTTGCTCAGGCCGTCGGCCATCAGTTCCACGGCCAGTGCTGCCAGGACCAGGCCCATCAGCCGGGTCATCACATTGATGCCGGTCTTGCCGAGTGCGCGTGCGATCGGGCCGGCCAGCGAAAAGCACAGCGCTGTGGCCAGCGCCACCACCACGCCGTAACCGATCAGCGTGGCCATTTGCCAGAAGGTCTTGGCCTTGTCAGCATAAATCACCACAGTGGACATGGTGGCCGGGCCGGTCAGCAGCGGAATGGTCAGCGGCACCACGGCGATGCTGGCGCCTTGCGCGGCGCGTTCTTCGGCGTCATGTAATTCGTCGGGGTTGGTTTTGGTTTGCGGTGTTTCGGCGTTCAGCATGCTCAGTGCGGCAGTCAGCAGCAGCATGCCCCCACCGACTTGAAAGCTGGCCAGGGAAACGCCGAAAAACTCCAGAATCTGCACGCCTAACAGTGCGCTTGCTGCAATCACGGCAAATGCGCTGCAAGAAGAAATCAGGATCGTGCGACGACGCTGCTCCGGCGAGAAGCTTTGAGTGTAGTGAATGAAAAATGCCACGCAGGCCAGCGGGTTGACGATGGCCAGCAGCGTGACCAAGGGCTTGAAATCCATCAGCGGCCGCCAGTCACGTCCAGCACAGTGCCTGTGGTGTAGCTGGACTCCGGGCTCATCAGCCAAAGAATGCTGCGGGCGACTTCTTCGGCGCTGCCGGGGCGCTGCATGGGCACCTGTGGCGCCATTTCACGGGCACGGTCGGGCAGGCCGCCTGAGGCGTGAATTTCTGTGTCGATGATGCCGGGCCGCACTGCGTTAACGCGTATGCCCTCGGTGGCCACTTCCTTGGCCAGACCGACGGTGAAGCTGTCAATGGCGCCCTTGGCCGCCGCATAGTCCACGTACTGGCCGGGCGCGCCCAGGCGGGCCGCAACGCTGGACAGGTTGACGATGGTGCCGCCAGTGCCGCCGTGGCGCGTGCTCATGCGCCGCACGGCCTCGCGCGCGCAGACAAAGCTGCCATAGACATTGATCTCGAACATGCGCCTAAAGCGCGCCATGCTCATGGCGTCTACGCGCGAGGTCTGGTCCACCACGCCGGCGTTGTTGACCAGTGCTGTCAGGCGGCCTAGCTTGGCATCGACTTTTTCAAACATCGTCAGCACTTGCGCTTCGTCGGCCACGTCAGCCTGCACCGCCATGGCGGTACCGCCGGCTTGTCGGATTTGCCGCACTACTTCGTCGGCGGCCAAAGAATTAGCGCTGTAATTGACGGCAACGGCATAGCCTTGGCGCGCAGCCAGCAGGGCCGTGGCAGCGCCAATACCGCGCGAAGCGCCAGTGATCAAAACAACAGCAGACATGGGTTTCTCCGGCAACAATGGTGATGCCGGTTATAAACGCCGGCCAGGATTCAATGTAACTCACTGCAACACTCCGGAGAGCCCCATGAGCGCCACGATCGACTACTACTTCAGCCCGGCCAGCCCCTGGACTTACCTGGGCCATGCGCGTTTTACCGACATGGCCCGCCGGGCCGGCGCCAGTATTCGCTTGCTGCCCACGGATTTCGGCAAGGTTTTTGCTGTCTCCGGTGGCCTGCCGCTGGGCCAGCGCGCGCCACAGCGCCAGGCTTACCGCTTGGTTGAGCTGGCGCGCTTCAGCCAGCATTTACAGCTGCCCATGCATGTCAAGCCGCGCTTTTTCCCGGTGGCTGGCGACGACGCGGCTCGCCTGATGATTGCGGTGGACCAGCATGACGGCGTCGAGGCGGCGATGCGCTTGAGCGGCGCCATCTTTGCAGCCGTCTGGCGCGACGAGCGAAATATTGCCGACGCCGCTGTACTGGCCGAACTGTTGAGCGAGCAAGGCTTGAGCGCGCAGCGTCAGCAGCAAGCCGGCAGTGCTGAAGTTACCCAGCGCTACGATGCCAATACCCAGCAGGCTATCGACAAGTCCGTGTTCGGGGCGCCGACCTATGTGGTCGATGGCGAAATGTTCTGGGGTCAGGACCGGCTTGACTTTGTCGAGCGAAAACTGCTGGCCCACTAAATTCTTTTTCTTTTTTTCAGGAGTGACTCAACATGGGCTCTTTCATTGATCTTGCCGCTGCCGATGGTTTTAAGCTGCCGGCCTACTTGGCCGCGCCGGCCGGCCAACCCAAGGGCGCGGTGGTGGTGCTGCAAGAAATTTTCGGTGTCAATTCGCATATCCGTGCGGTCGCAGACGGCTACGCAGCGGCCGGCTACCTGGCGATTGCGCCGGCCACTTTTCATCGCGTTCAAGCCGGCGTGGACTTGGGCTACACCCCAGCTGACATGGGCCAAGGCATGGGTCTGAAGGCTGCTGCCGAGGCATTACCGGCACCGGGCGTTTTGCAGGATATTCAGGCGGCGATCGACCACGCCCGCCAAGCCAGCGGCGGCAAGGTCGGCATCGTCGGCTATTGTTGGGGCGGCTTGCTGAGCTGGCGCGCGGCTTGTTTGCTCAAGAGTTTGAGCGCTGCGGTTTGCTACTACGGCGGCGGCATGACGGGGCCGGATGAGTCAGCGCGACAGCCGGTTTGCCCGGTGCTGGCCCACTTCGGCAAGAAGGACCACTGGATTGCAATGGACACGGTCAATGCATTCGCCGCCGCCCAACCGGAGGTGTCGGTGCAAGCTTACGAGGCCGACCATGGTTTCAACTGTGACCAGCGTGGCTCTTATGACGAGCCTGCGGCCACACTGGCACGCGCGCGCAGCCTGGCATTTTTCACGCAGCACCTGGGC
>Ga0209769_1000911_pt1 | contig 11915 bp, 9 predicted proteins | sample LauGreSuBDMM15DN_2_FD_187569 | JGI IMG/M metagenome (GOLD analysis project Ga0209769, IMG submission 187569) | Freshwater lake microbial communities from Lake Michigan, USA - Su13.BD.MM15.DN (SPAdes) (version 3) | ecosystem: Environmental > Aquatic > Freshwater > Lake | place: Lake Michigan, USA...
ATGGTAGTGTGCACATCATGTCCGCAGGCATGCATCACCCCTTCTTTAGTAGAAATATAATCGACTTTATTTTCTTCAATAATGGGAAGGGCATCCATATCGGCACGAAGTGCCACTACTCGCTTGCTTGGATTTTTTCCTTCAATAATACCTAACACACCCGTAGTAGCAATAACAGTAAATGGAATGCCAATAGCTTTTAATTGTGCTTGCACATACTTACTAGTTTCAAATTCTTGATAACTTAATTCAGGATTTGCATGCAAATGCCTGCGAATAGAAACATTGGCTGCTTGATGCTGCTTGGCTAATGATTTTATTTTTTCTAATAACATGATAATAGTAAAGTTAATAATTTGATTTTACATTATCTGTATTCGAGCCCGATACTATGGCCACCCCTGCGCTACAACCTATGCGCGTAGCGCCGGCGTCTATCATTAATTGCGCAGTGGCATAGTCTCTAATACCACCTGAGGCTTTTATTTGTACTTGATCGGGTAAATGTTTTCTAAATAATTTAACCGCTTCTACACTCGCCCCTTTTTCGGCATAGCCAGTAGATGTTTTTAAATAATCAATACCTGCAATTCCGTAAATATCGCAACATTTAATTATTTCGTCATCGGTTAAAATACCCGACTCTATAATTATTTTTACCACCTTGCCCTTAGAACGAATAATGGGCATGATATGATTGATTTCATCCGCGATAGCTGTCCAGTCTCCATTTTTAATGGCAGCAATATTGGCCACCACATCTAATTCATCGACGCCATCTACTATGGCTAAAATAATTTCTGCAATTTTGGCTTCGGTAGCACTGTAACCAAAAGGAAATCCAATAACGGTGGCTACTTGTACAGTAGACCCCGCCAGTTTTTCTTTAGCTAATTTCACAAAATTTGGAGGCACGCATACCGCTGCAAAATCATATTGTTTTGCCTCAGCGCATACCTTTTCAATATCCGCTACTAAACAAGTAGGTTTTAAAATAGTATGGTCGATGTATTTATTAAGCGACATCTTTTCCATGACATGCTTTGAATTTTTTTCCGCTACCACAAGGACAAGGATCGTTGCGTCCAGTTTTAGGACCTACTTGAATGGGGGCTTGCTTAATACCACTTGGATCGTTGTAAGCATTGCCACCCGCATCCTCTGTTCTATTCGCACTCAATTTACTTAAGTCTGTTTTTTGTTGACGACCTTCTTTCACTGCATCTTCTAAAGGCAAATGCGCATGACATAAAAATTGAACTAGCTTCTGATTAATTTCTATATCCATTTTTCTAAATAATTCAAAAGCCTCCATTTTATAAATAACTAGCGGATCCTTCTGTTCGTAAGTAGCTGTCTGTACCGATTGTTTTAAATCGTCCATGGCTCTTAAATGTTCTTTCCAGGCATCGTCTATAAAGCTTAATGCAATATTTTTTTCTGCTTGTGCAGCTAGTGTTGCACCTTCGGTACTTACATTTTTATCTAAGTTTACCAGTACATTGTAAGCAATTTTTCCATCACCCACTGGCACTATTACATTTTCAATATGTGCTCCTTGGTTTTTTCTAATGTTTTTGAAAACAGGAATGCTTTGTTTCATCATCTCCTTTTTCTTATACTCATAATGCGCAATAGCTTCTTGATATACTAATTCTACTAGTGCAGCATCATTAGTCGACTTGAATTCTTCTTGCGTTATTTTAGTATCGAAACCTGTTTGAACAATTAAGGATAATTTAAGCCCTTCATAATCGTTGTTCAATTTATAATTGGTCGCCATGCCTTCAATGACTTGATAAAATGCATTGTCTAAATCCAAGGCTAGTCTTTCTCCAAACAAAGCATGATTTCTTTTTTTGTAAATCACGGTTCTTTGCTTGTTCATCACATCATCATATTCTAATAAACGTTTTCTTACACCAAAGTTATTTTCCTCAACTTTTTTCTGTGCACGCTCAATAGATTTTGTAATCATGCTGTGCTGAATAACCTCTCCCTCTTTATAACCAGCGAAGTCCATTACTTTGGCAATACGCTCACTTCCAAACATGCGCATTAAATCGTCTTCCAAAGAAATAAAGAATTGAGAAGAACCTGGATCACCTTGTCTACCCGCACGTCCACGCAATTGTCTGTCTACACGACGCGACTCGTGACGTTCTGTACCCAATATTGCTAACCCGCCTGCCGCTTTTACTTCAGGACTTAATTTAATATCGGTACCACGACCTGCCATATTGGTGGCAATAGTAACCGCTCCTGTTAAACCTGCTTCCGCAACTACTTGTGCTTCACGCGCATGTTGTTTTGCGTTGAGTACATTGTGTGGAATATTTTGCTGACGCAACATTCTACTTAATAATTCACTCACTTCTACTGAAGTTGTACCGCATAAAACAGGACGCCCTTTTTCTCTTAGTTCTACAATGGCTTCAATGACTGCCCCTAATTTTTCACGCTTGGTTTTATAGACTAAATCTTGTTCGTCATTTCTTATAGCTGGAATATTGGTAGGAATAGAAACTACATCTAATTTATAAATACTCCAAAACTCTGAAGCCTCTGTTTCAGCTGTACCTGTCATACCGGCTAACTTATGGTACATTCTAAAAAAGTTCTGCAAAGTAATAGTCGCATAAGTTTGTGTAGCTGCTTCAATTTTTACATTCTCTTTGGCTTCAATGGCTTGGTGCAGTCCATCTGAATAACGGCGCCCTTCCATGATACGACCTGTTTGCTCATCTACAATTTTTACTTGTCCTTCAATAACTACATATTCAACATCGTTATCAAATAAAGTATAGGCTTTCAATAATTGATTCACTGTGTGAATTCGGTCGGCCTTAATTCTATATTCAGTAATGATACTTTCTTTTTGTTGGAATTTTTCTTCCGTATTTAAATTTACATTTTGATCAATGGCATTTAAGGCCACGCTAATATCGGGTAGTAAAAAGAAATTCGGATCTTCTCCTTGCTTCGTAATTAATTGCAAACCTTTATCGGTTAACTCTACTGAATTATTTTTTTCATCAATATGGAAAAATAAATCGGCATCTACATGCGACATTTCTTTTTGCTGATCGGCTAAATAATAGTTTTCCGCTTTTTGCAATTTTACTCTTACCCCTGGCTCACTTAAGTATTTAATAATAGCACTATTTTTAGGCAAGCCTCTAAACGCGCTATACAAAGCCTTTCCACCATCCTTAGGGTCGTCGTTGCCTTCTGTTATTTTCTTTTTAGCCTCAATTAAAAATTGGTTCACCGTTTTCTTTTGCATCTCCACCAATTTTTCAATTCTTGGTTTCAATTCAAAAAATTGTTGCTCGCCAGTTTGATAGCCAATAGGGCCAGAAATAATTAAAGGCGTACGGGCATCGTCAATTAATACACTATCCACCTCATCCACCATCGCATAATGATGTTTGCGTTGCACCATCTCTTCTGGTGTGTGCACCATATTATCTCTTAGATAATCAAATCCAAATTCATTATTGGTTCCGTAAGTAATACCTGCACGGTAAGCATTACGACGCTCTTCTGAATTCGGCTGATGCTTATCGATACAATCGACTGTAATACCCAACCACTCAAATAAAGTACCATTCCATTCACTATCTCTTTTGGCTAAGTAATCGTTCACTGTTACAATGTGCACTCCTTCTCCGGCTAGTGCGTTTAAGTAAGCGGGTAAAGTAGAAACTAATGTCTTACCCTCACCCGTTGACATTTCAGCAATCTTACCTTGGTGTAAAACAATACCTCCTAATAACTGCACGTCATAGTGCACCATATTCCAAGTAATGGGAGTGCCCGCTGCGTTCCAAGTAGTTTGGAATACCGACTGGTCGCCCTTTATAGTGATGTATTCTTTTTTGACAGATAAATCTCTGTCAAGTTGGGTAGCTGTTGTCACTAACTGCTCTTCTTCTGTAAATCTGCGGGCCACTTCCTTCACCACCGCAAAGGCTTCTGGCAAAATGTCCCATAGGACCTTTTCCAAGGTGACATTTTTTTCCTTTTTGAGCAAATCTACCTGCTCATACAAACCATCTCTACCCATAAAATCGCTAATAGGCAGGGCTTCCGCCTCGGCTTGAAGGGCTTCGATTTGACTATCGGTCTCGGCTAAATAGGCCTTAATTGAAGCTTTAAATTCGCTGGTTTTAGCCCTTAGCTCGTCGTTGGAAAGGCTTTTATAGCTATCAAAATGGCCATTAATAACAGCCACTAAATGGTCTATTTTTTTGACGTCCTTTTCGCTTTTCGAACCTCCAAATAATTTACTTATAATTTGCAACATATTCCTGCTTGATAATTGTGTAATTTCCTATACTCAATAGGCGTGCCAAAGTTAAGTAATTGGGGTGAGTTTGAGAGTTTTAAGGGGGGTCCAATATAAAAAATAACAACAATGGCCTTAAAATTGAAAAATGGACGAAAAAATGATACCTTTGCTCGCCTTTGGAGCCCTACAATTTTAGCAGGCTTCCACATGAACATCAGAAACTAAAAAATGCTATGGCAGGTCAATTAAACGAAGTAAGAAATAGGATAAAAAGTACACAAAGTACACAGCAGTTAACCAAGGCTATGAAAATGGTGAGTGCTGCCAAATTACGCCGTGCGCAAGACGCAATCACTCAAATGAGACCTTATACGCGCAAGTTGCAAGAAATGTTAAGCAATATTATTGGAAGCTTAGATGGTGACATGAATTTAGCTTTAGCAGAAACACGTCCAGTGAATAATGTTTTAATTATTGTGATTACTTCTGACAGAGGATTATGCGGTGGATACAATGCCAACTTAGTAAAATTGACGAAGACAACGATTGCTGAAAAATATGCAAATAAAAATATTACTATTTGGAATATTGGCAAGAAAGGATATGAGAGCTTAACAAAGACAGGTTATAAAACCAATGCCGATTTTAAAGATATTTTCTTAAACTTGAAATTTGAAAATGTTCAAACAGCAGCGAAAGCGGCGATGACTGCATTTTCAAATAAAGAATTTGATGCGATAGAAATTATTTATAGTGAGTTTAAAAATGCAGCCACTCAGTTACCCACTGCAGAAGCTTTTTTACCTATTCCAACTTTAGCTAAAAAAGGAAACAAGAAAAAAACTGATTTTATTTTTGAACCACAGAAAGAAGTTTTAGTGGCAGAGTTAATGCCTAAAATTTTAAACACCCAATTGTTTAAGGCAGTGCTAGACGCTAATGCAAGTGAACATGGCGCAAGAATGACTGCCATGGATAAGGCAAGTGAAAACGCTAACGAATTATTAAAATCATTGAAATTATCATATAACCGTGCACGTCAAGCCGCTATTACAACCGAATTAACAGAGATTGTAAGTGGTGCAGCAGCATTAAACGGTTAAGACCCAACAACTATGGAAATTAGTCAAATCATACCTCATATTGAAGCACTTATTTTTGCAAGTGAAAAAGCATTGAATGCGAATGATATTACCGAGCTTATAAATAATGCTTTTGGATTTTTAGAAGAGCGTATAAGTATAGATCAAGTTGAAAGCGCTTTGGAGGGTATTGAAGAAAAATACAGCACTGAATTTTATCCTTTTGAATTAAAACAAAGTGGCGGTGGCTGGCAGTTTTTAACCAAGCCCGATTTTCATAAAACCATTGCACAATTAAATGGAGATAAATTTTTAAAGCGCTTGTCCAATGCTGCTTTAGAATCTTTAGCAATAATTGCTTACAAGCAACCTATCACCAAGGGTGAAGTGGAAGCTATTAGAGGCGTGAACAGCGATTATTCTATTCAAAAATTACTAGAAAAGGAATTAATTACCATTAGTGGTCGTAACGAGCATTTACCAGGCAAGCCTTTAGTATATTCTACTTCCAAAAACTTCATGGATTATTTCGGTATTAATTCAACCGACGACTTACCAAAAATTAGAGAGGTTTTAGCAGAACAATTGGTAGAAGCCACTGTCATTAAGCCAGAAGACTTCACAGACAACAGTGTTTTAGAACAAACCGAAGAGGAAGAAACAGATGGCAATAATGAATCCTAGTTTACCATACGAAGAACTTAATCAAGCAGCCAGAACCTATGGCACGCCTTTGTATGTGTACCATGGCGAAAAAATTGAACAGCAGTATCAAAACTTATTGACTCATTTTTCAAGTAAGTCTACACGATTTTTTTATGCTTGTAAATCACTTACCAATATACATATTTTAGCCCTTGTTAAAAAGGCAGGCTGCAATATCGACTGTAGTTCTATCAACGAAGTTAAATTAGCCATGCATGTTGGATTTGATGTTGAAAATATTTTATACACCAGCAATAGTGTTGCATTTGAAGAAATTAAAGAAGCCGTAAGCTTAGGGGTGCATGTAAATATTGATAGCCTTTCCAATTTAGAAAAATTTGGCGCCGCTTTTGGCGGAAGATACCCTGTAGGTATTAGAATTAGACCCGATATTTTGGCAGGAGGAAATTTAAAAATTTCAACAGGGCATGATAAAAGTAAGTTTGGCATTCCTTATACAGAAAAAGAAACACTAAAAAATATTCAAAAAAAGTTTGGCATTAATATTAGTGCCTTACATATTCATACGGGCAGCGAAATTGAAGATGTAGCTATTTTTTTACAATCGGCTACGGTGTTTGAAAATTTATTACCCGATTTTCCTACTGTAAATATATTAGATTTTGGAGGTGGCTTTAAAGTACCTTATATGCCCGAGGAAAAAGGAACAGATATTGCCCTTCTGGGTGCGGAGGTAAATAAAATTATGGAAAAGCTATCGGCGATGGCGGGACGCAACCTCACCGCTTGGTTTGAACCCGGAAAATATTTAGTGAGTGAGGCCGGCTATTTTATTACACAGGTAAATGTTTTAAAAAAATCGGGGGATATAGAATTTGCAGGTATTAATAGTGGACTAAACCATTTAATAAGGCCCATGTTTTATGACGCTTATCATCACATTGTAAATAGTAGCGCTCCTAATAAAGAATTGAAAAAATATGCAGTAGTAGGTAATATTTGCGAGACCGACACTTTTGCCTGGGACCGCCCTATTGCCAGTATTGAAGAAGGTGATTATTTAGTATTTTTTAATGCAGGCGCTTATGGTTATGAAATGTCGAGTAATTATAATGCCAGGTATAAACCGGCACAAGTTTTATTTAAAAATGGAAAGCCTTCTTTAATTAGCAGGGCCGATAATTTTGAAGATTTACTTCGTTTACAAATACCCTTAAACTAATTATTATGATTGAAATACAAAATATTAGTAAAAAGTTTGGGGACCATGTTGTCATAGATAATATCAGCGCCCAATTTATACCCGGTATATGTAATTTAATTATTGGAACAAGTGGAAGCGGTAAAACTGTTTTAATTAAATGCATTGTTGATTTACTAAAAGCCGATAAAGGCGAAATTTTATTCGACAAAATTCTTTTGTCTAAAATGGACAAAGAAGAGCGAAAAGACTTAAGACAAAACCTAGGTATGTTATTTCAGGGGAATGCATTATTTGATTCATTGACGGTGGAAGACAATGTGAAATTTCCTTTAGATATGTTTTCTACCTTGGCCATTGAGGAGAAAAAAATAAAAGTAAACGAAATTTTAGCCCACGTTAAATTAGAGGGCGTGAATAACAAATTTCCTGCTGAATTAAGTGGAGGAATGAAAAAAAGAGTAGGATTAGCCCGCGCCTTGGTCATGAAGCCCAAATATTTATTTTGCGATGAGCCTAATTCAGGCTTAGACCCTCAGACATCGATGGTTATTGATAGATTAATAGAAGAGTTAACAGTTGAATTTAATATCACTACCATTGTAGTTACCCATGACATGAATAGTGTAATGGAAATAGGCAATCATATTATTTATTTACACCAAGGCAAAAAAGAATGGGAAGGCTCTAATAAAGATATTATTTATAGCGAAAATAAATTGCTCAATAATTTCATTTTCGCTTCCGACTTCTTACAAGATGCGAAGGCCATGAGAATGCAATCAAATCCTCTTAAATAATTCAAGTAAACAATTTATATAAATTCCAAAATATACAACTCTTAAACTACGACTATGAAATACCTTTTTACATTCTTATTTAGTTTTTTACTTATTGGACAATTAGAGGCTCAATTAAACGGTGACCCAGGTGCCCCTTATTTAAAGAATAATAAAATTCCTCCCTTCTCTATTACTTCAGTAAATGGCAAAGAGATTACGAATAAGCAAATGCCCAATTATCCTTTTACTTGTATTATTATTTTTAGCCCCGACTGCCCTCATTGTGAAAAAGAGGCAGGCGACATTAATAAGTATCCCGATAAATTCAAAAACGTATTATTTATTTGGGATAGCTACCGTGATATGGAATCTATTCAAAAATTTGCTGTAAAGTATAATTTAGTAAATAAGCCCAATGTAATTATTGGCCGTGATCCTAATTTTACCCTACCCAGTTTTTATCGTCCAAGAATGACGCCCTTTGTAGCCCTATACAAAAAAGGGGTATTGTTAAAAGTGTATGAAGAAGGGGCAGATGTTTTCGAATTGATTAAAATAATAGAAGGTAAATAACTAACTTTGTCCCGTAAAAATTAAACACTTAAATAAAAATTATATTATATGAAAGTTACCGTAGTGGGTGCAGGAGCAGTTGGAGCAACATGCGCAGACAATATTGCCCGCAAAGAATTAGCCCAAGAATTAGTCTTATTAGATATTAAAGAAGGATTTGCAGAAGGCAAGGCACAGGATATGATGCAAACTGCTACTTTATTAGGTTTTGATACAAAAATTAGTGGAAGCACCAATGATTATAGCAAAACAGCCAATTCAGATGTAGTAGTTATTACCTCTGGTTTGCCTCGTAAGCCAGGTATGACACGTGAAGAATTAATTGGCACAAATGCAGGTATTGTAAAAGGTGTTTGCGAGAATATATTAAAGTATTCCCCAAATGCTATTATTATTGTTATTAGTAACCCAATGGATACGATGACTTATTTAGCTTTACAGTCAACTGGTTTGCCTAAAAATAGAATTATTGGAATGGGTGGTACTTTGGATAGTGCGCGTTTCAAATATCAATTAAGCACTGCTTTAGATTGTAGCCCTGCTGATTTAAACGCCATTGTTGTAGGCGGTCACGGCGATACCACTATGATTCCTTTAATTAAGCACGCTACTTGGAATAGTATTCCAGTTACTAAATTTTTAGATGCAGCAGCACAAGAAAAAATTGTGAACGATACCATGGTAGGCGGTGCAACACTTACAAAATTATTAGGCACTTCAGCATGGTACGCACCAGGTGCAGCAGGCGCAGCCCTAGTAGAAAGCATTGTAAGAGATGAGAAAAAATTATTTACTTGTTGCGTAAGTTTGAATGGTGAATACGGACAAAAAGATATTTGCTTAGGTGTACCTGTAGTGATTGGTAAGAATGGTTGGGAGAAAATTGTTGAAATGGATTTATCAGCGGATGAGCAAGCTGCCTTTAACAAAAGTGCAGACGCCGTAAGAAGCATGAACGATGTTTTAAAAACATTGTAAGCCTCACAAAAAAATAATTAATACTTATTTATAAAAAAGCCTTCTACTTAAATGTAGGAGGCTTTTTTATACGGCCTTATAATACTCAGTTACCTTAGAAGCAATGGTATTTATATTTTGTAGTCGCATGCAAGCAAAATGCCCTTGAGGACATTTATTTTCCCCTTGTTTAGAACAAGGTTGGCAATTTAAGGAAGGGACTATTGAATTATAATGTGGAGTTACAGCGCCTGCTGGATAATAGGCTTCAAACTGTAAGACAGGACTAGTCGCACCCCAAATAGTAATGGTGGGTTTTTGAAAGGCAGCTGCAATGTGTAAAAATCCGGTATCATGTGAAACCACTACTTGGGCCATTTGAATAATACTGGCCGACTCTTTCAAGTCATACTTACCAGCAGCATTGTATATAAAATCGGGCACTGCTGCAGCTATTTCATTAGCAAACGTAATATCTTCTTTTCCACCAATAAGTACAATGGGTTTATTTATTTGCTTAGCTAGCTCAATCCATTTTTGTACAGGCATTTTTTTATTAAAATAAGAAGCCCCAATGACAAAGGCTACAAAACCAGCCAAATGACTGGTGGGTAAATTAGCTGCTTTAAAACTATAGTCCTTGGGGAAAAAATAATCTAAACCTTTTCCATCATTGGTTATATTAAAATGTTGTAGGGCATTTATATACCTATCGCATACATGGGTCTTAGGTAAAAAGTTAAGATGCAATTTAGCAAGCAACCATTTTTGAAGGCTTAATTTCTTATAAGAAAAAGCGGGAACCCCTAAGGCTTTTCTTATTTTCCAGCTTCGAATATTTTGGTGCAAGTCAATAATATAATCGAAGGGTATTTCTTTTAATGCAGCAATGGTAAGATCTATATTATTATCCAAAAAATGACAATGATGAATATAGGGATTGCCGATGACTAAATCCTTCATGGAAAGCTTGGTTAAAAAATGTATTTCAACACCTGGTATTTGATTTTTAGCGCAGCGAAGCGCAGGCGTGGTTAAAACAATATCACCAATAGAAGAAAAACGGATAACTAAAAATTTCATTGGGGGAATTATTTAATTAGTCCAGTTCCATATAATCCAAGTCTTTATGAAATGTTTCTTCGGTAAAAGCATACGCTATAAAAGCAACGGACATAACAATAATACCCGTTACTATGCCGCTATATACAATGGACCACTGCCATGATTTTTGAAATAAATCTAAAAACAACATATTAATTAAAGGAAGCGCACCCCTTACCATATTAGGAATGGTGGTGGCCGCCGTAGCCCTTAAATTGGTACCAAACTGCTCGGCGCCCATGGTTACAAATATGGCCCAAAAGCCAGTACTAAAGCCAAGCCATAAGGCAATTAAATACATGGTGGTATCCGAATTATTGAAACCGCTAAAATATAAGATTAAACCAAGCAGCGTAAAGCCATAAAATAAAAGCAATGCTTTTTTTCGACTCTTAAAATACTGACTTACCAGTCCAATTAAAATATCACCAACGGCGATACCTACATATCCAAACATGATGGCTCTTCCAGAGTCAATAGTGGTGCTTGCAAACATGGCTTTACCAAAACGATCACTTTGATTGAGCAATATGCCTATTACATACCAGGTAGGCAACCCAATTAAAATAGCAACAAGATATTTTTTAAACCGCTTACCATTATTAATGAGCATGAAAAAATTTCCTTTTACAACTTCGGAAGCTTTTGCTGTAGCAAACATACCTGACTCCGCTACTTTAACACGTAATAGTAAAAGGCAAATACCAAGCACACCACCTATTTTGTAACAAAGGCGCCAATCCTGTGTGTACTGGTAGGTAAAGTAAGCAGCTACTGCACCAAAGAGCCCAATACCCGCCACAAGAGACGTACCAATACCCCTTTTATTTTTTGGAAGGAGTTCGCTTACTAGCGTAATACCGGCACCAAGCTCGCCAGCTAAACCTAAACCACCAATAAATCTAGCCCATGCATATTGGTCTACAGTGGTCACAAAACCAGTTGCAAAATTAGCGGTAGAATATAAAATGATAGAACCAAAAAGTACACTTAACCTTCCCTTTTTATCAGCGAGAACACCCCAAATAATGCCCCCTAATAAAAGGCCCGTCATTTGCCAATTGATCACACGCGTACTATCTACTAAAAGCGTGGCTTCTGTAGCACCTACACCCAGCATACTTGTTTTTTTAACAATCGTAAACAACAATAAATCGTAAATGTCAACGAAGTACCCAAGTGCTGCTACAATAACAGGTAAAGAGAATATTGATACTTGTTTATCTGAGGTCATAATCTTTTATAAGGTTTTACTA
>Ga0209769_1000912_pt1 | contig 11912 bp, 10 predicted proteins | sample LauGreSuBDMM15DN_2_FD_187569 | JGI IMG/M metagenome (GOLD analysis project Ga0209769, IMG submission 187569) | Freshwater lake microbial communities from Lake Michigan, USA - Su13.BD.MM15.DN (SPAdes) (version 3) | ecosystem: Environmental > Aquatic > Freshwater > Lake | place: Lake Michigan, USA...
CGTCAGCTATGGATTCAGCGTATTAACGCTGCAGCTCGCGAAAACGGAATGACCTACAACCGCTTCATCCAGGGCCTTAAGGCATCTGGCCTTGAAGTAGATCGTCGCGTTCTTTCAGATATCGCAACGAATGATCCAGCTGCATTTAAGGTTCTCGTGGATGTTTCACGCAAGAACCTTCCTGCAGCATAAGTAATACATACCAATGATTGAGAGCCTTCACTCGCCACATGTTGCGCGAGTGAAGGCTCTTATTGGTTCTAAGGGTGCACGAGAGCGTCGCGAACAAGGACTCTTCGTCGCAGAAGGCGTGCAATGCGCGCGTGAGGCTCTGACTTCAGAGAGCGGCCCACAACTTAAAATCCTTTACGCCACCGAGAGTGGTCTTTCAAAGATTTCTGAGCTCGATTTAGATTCTGTTGAAATTGTTGAGGTAACTGAGGTGGTCTTAAAGGCTATGTCTGACACAGTCTCACCGCAGGGGCTGATCTCACTTTGCTATAAACCTGAAGCGAAGTTTGCAGATCTTAAAGCAATTGGATCATCAACCTTTATCTATCTTCATGAGATCCAAGATCCAGGCAACGCTGGAACAATCCTGCGAACAGCCGATGCAATGGGAATCTCTGCAGTGATTACCTCCCCAGATTCCGTTGATATGTATTCGCCCAAGGTAGTTCGCGCTACAGCAGGCTCTCTATGGAATATCCCTGTCTTTGAAGGTATCTCTTTCGACAGAGTTGATAAGCAATTTACAGGCATCCAGAAATTCCTTCTTTCATCCCATGCATCCACATCGATTCTTGATATTTCGATCTTAGGTGATTGCATAGCAATCTTTGGCAATGAAGCCAGGGGAGTAGATGCATCAGCTCTCGGGGTCAGTGTTACGGAAGTGACCATTCCAATGGCTGGCCGTGCTGAAAGTCTTAACTTATCTGCCGCCGCATCTATCGTTATGTTCACCCTTTCTTCAAAGGTGGCAGGTTAGAATTACCTCCATGAATCCGGCAGATATTGCATCGTGGATAAGCGATGCTCAGAAAGCATTTTCTGCCGCATCCGACCTCGATTCATTGAAGGTTGCTCGCCTTGCTCATACCGGCGATAAGGCACCGATCTCGCAAGCCAGTCGTGCGCTCGGTTCCCTCTCTCCGGATGAGAAGGCATCTGCTGGAAAACTCATCGGTGATGCCAAGGCTGAGATCGCGAAAGCTCTTGCAGATGCAACGGAGAAGTTGGAAATTGCACGCGATGCGAAGGTTCTTCTTGAAGAAGTAGTCGATATAACTCTGCCTGTTCAGCGCACACATCGCGGCGGACTACACCCGATCTCCATCATTAAGAATGAGATCTCAGATTTCTTTATCGAACAGGGTTATGCAGTGGAGGAAGGCCCAGAGCTTGAATCTGGTTGGCTTAACTTTGATGCGCTCAATATTCCAGCAGATCACCCGGCGCGAACTATGCAAGATACTTTCTTTATTGAACCCGTTGATTCAGGTGTTGTTCTGCGCACGCACACGTCACCAGTTCAAATTCGCACCATGTTGACCCAAGAGCCACCTATTTATGTCATCTGTCCAGGTCGCACATTCCGCGCCGATGAACTGGATGCAACTCACAGTCCTGTGTTTCACCAGGTTGAAGGATTAGTCGTTGATAAGGGCATCACGATGGCTCACCTCAAAGGAACGCTCGATAACTTTGCTCGCCATATGTTTGGACCCGATGTCACAACTCGACTTCGACCATCCTTCTTTCCCTTTACCGAACCTAGCGCTGAGGTAGATGTCTTCTTTAACAATCGTTGGATTGAATGGGGCGGCTGTGGAATGGTCAATCCAAAGGTTCTCGCAACCTGCGGAATTGATACTGATGTTTACACAGGCTTTGCATTCGGCATGGGACTTGAGCGCACGCTGATGGTGCGTCATGGAATCACGGATATGCACGACATTGTTGAAGGCGATCTACGTTTCACTCGTCAGTTTGGAGTGGGCCTTTAAATGCGCGCACCTCTATCGTGGATCAAAGAATTTGTAGAAATTCCATCTTCAATTACTGCTGAGCAAATCTCTGATGGGCTTATCCGTGTTGGATTTGAAGTGGAAGAGATCATCAAGCAGGGTGCAGATCTCACTGGCCCTCTTGTCTTTGCGAAGGTCTTAAGCATTGAAGAGCTCACTGAATTTAAGAAGCCTGTGCGGTATGTGGGCCTTGATTGCGGGGAGAAGGAGACTCGTTATGTGATCTGCGGAGCTACGAACTTTGTCGTGGGCGACCTCATCGTTGCAGCTCTTCCTGGTGCTGTTCTCCCTGGTGATTTCGCAATCGGTGCTCGTGAGACATATGGCAAGACATCCAACGGAATGATTTGTTCTGCTCGTGAACTTGGCCTTGGGGAAGATCACTCCGGCATCATGACTTTTGCGCAAGGCACCGTGAAGATTGGTGAAGATGCAATCGCAGGTCTGATGATTAACGATGTGATTTTTGATGTTGCAGTCAACCCTGATCGTGGTTATGCCTTGAGTATTCGTGGAATCGCAAGGGAAGTAGCGGGATCACTGGGGTTGAAATTCACAGATCCTGTCGATGCTTTGCGCACACTGACATTTGCAGAGACCGGTAAGGGAGTCAGTGCGAAGATTGCAGATAAGTCCACTGCATCTGTCTTCTATTTGCGCACACTTTCAAACTTCGATCCGTCTGCAACCACGCCGCTATGGATGCGCCGCCGAATTGAGAAGATGGGGATGCGCTCGATTTCACTTGTCGTCGATGTCACCAACTACGTGATGCTCGAGCTGGGTCAACCACTTCACGCATTTGATAAGTCAAAGATCAAAGGTGGCCTGATCATTCAGCGCGCAGGCAAGGCGCAGCCATTTACTACTCTCGATGGTCAAGTGCGCCAACTCGATCCCGATGACCTGATGGTCTGTGATGATGCGCAACCTCTAGCTCTCGCTGGAACCATGGGCGGTGCATCATCTGAAATTAGTGAGACAACAACTGAGATTGCACTTGAAGCAGTTCGCTTTGATCCGATCTGCGTGGCAAAGAATTCACGTCGCCATAAACTTTCCTCTGAGGCATCACGCCGTTTGGAGCGAAGTGTCGACCCATCTCTTGCTCAATATGCATCTGCACGCTTTGTTCAGCTTCTTACTGAAAATAGCTCTGCGCAGCATGTGGCAACAGTTGTTGATGGAGAGCCTCGTTTCTCTCCCGTCGTAAAGCTTGACCCTGCTTATGTTTCTCGCATCCTTGGCGTTGAAGTACCTCCTGCCAAGATCGCAGAGGTACTGCGCACTATTGGATGTGATGTGAATGAGAAGACCTTTGAAGTCGATCCTCCTGCCTGGCGTTCAGACCTCTTAACCCCGGCCGACTTCACAGAAGAAGTAGCTCGCATGATTGGCTATGACAAGATTCCTTCAGTTCTTCCACCTCGCCCGCTGCATGCATCGCTAACTCCGACTCAGAAGCGACGTCGAGCTGTAGCTGCAATGCTTGCAGGCCGTGGCTTAGCTGAAGTGCAGACATTCCCATTCACCAATCAAGAGACAATCGATTCGATGGGATTTGTTGGAGAACGTGCTTCCACCTATCGCATTGCAAACCCAATGTCGGAGGAATTCCCATTGATGCGCGTACATTTAGTTCCGGGATTGATTGAAGTGGCTCAACGCAACATCAGCCGTGGCGCTAAAGATTTTGCCATCTTTGAAATGGGCTCGATTTTCCGTAGCTCACAAAAACTTGTTCCATTTATTTCCCCTGATTTATCCAAGAGGCCTTCACAGAAGAACATCGATGAGATCTTTGCCAGCGTTCCACCGCAGGCGTATCACGTTGCTGGTTTGCTTGTTGGCAAGGTTGAAAATGAAGATTGGCAAGGCAAAGCTCGCGCCTATACATGGCAAGATGCAATTGCCTATGCACAGGACATTTTGCAGCTCTGTAATCTTGACTGGACAGTCAAGCGCTCTGACTTTGCTCCATGGCATCCAGGACGATGCGCAGAACTTATTGTCGATGGAAAAGCTGTTGCCCATGCTGGTGAACTTCATCCACGTATCGTTGCTAAGTACGGTCTACCTGAGCGCTCTGTGGCATTTGCGGTGGGTCTAAGCGCTCTTCCTGATTCAGAGCTCGTGCGTCCAACAACGGTCGGCACTATGCCCGCAGCTCTTCAGGATGTTGCGTTGATTGTTGGAGCAGATGTCACAGCAGCTCAAGTACAGGCAGCCCTTAGTGCTGGCGCTGGAGATCTCCTTGAATCCATCACTCTCTTTGATCGCTATGACAAGTTAGGCGATGGCAAGATTTCACTGGCATTCTCACTCGTATTCCGAGCACCCGATCGAACCTTGACCGGGGCTGAGGTCACTGAGATGCGTGAGGCAGCGGTAGCGGCTGCCGTGAAGGCAACAGGAGCCGTACTGCGCACTGCATAAATATGCATTCTGTTGCATAAATATGCTATCCTGCGTCCATGAAAATCGGTGTTGTAGGAGCTAGTGGATATGCAGGAGGCGAACTACTTCGCCTGCTTGCAAGCCACCCCCATTTCGAAGTTACCGCCATTACAGCCCACTCCAATGCAGGGGAGCAGATCACATCAGTTCATCCACAGTTGCAGAGCTATGCTGGAAAGAAGTTCAACGCATTTGCTCCCAATGAGTTTGCTTCATGTGAGCTGATCTTTCTTGCTCTTCCACATGGTGAATCTGCAAAAGTCATTTCTCAACTTCCAGCAACAGCAACAGCAAAGATTGTCGATCTAGGCGCTGATTACAGATTAGAAAGTGCCGAAGCATGGACTGCTTACTACGGTGGAGACTATGCAGGTGCCTGGACATACGGTTTAGCTGATATAGAACCTTTCAAGTCACTGATTTCTAAGTCCACAAAGGTTGCAAACCCTGGTTGCTATGCAACCTCTATTGCGCTGGGCGCAGCACCAGCGTCGGAGATAGCAGATCTGACAGATGTCGTTGTTGTTGCAGCTTCCGGTACAACGGGTGCTGGAAGAAGTGCCAAAATCAATTTGATTGCAAGTGAAGTAGCAGGATCTCTGACCTCATATAAGTTTGGGGGAGTACATCAGCACACTCCAGAGATAGAGCAAGCTCTCACTAAAGTATCAGGAGTTGACGCAAAGATTTCTTTCACACCCATTCTTGCCCCGATGCCTCGTGGAATTCTTTCAACCATTACAGCAAAATTGACGAAGAAGATCTCAACAGAGCAAGCCCACGCTCTCTATTCTTCGTACTTTGCAAAATCTCAATTTGTCACTGTTTTGCCGTTGGGAGTTATGCCAAAGACTGCAGCGCTAACCGGGTCTAATCACGTTCAGATTCAGGTTGCAGTCGATGACCACACATCGCGTTTAGTTGTCTCTGTCGCTATCGATAACCTCGGTAAGGGAGCGGCTGCGCAAGCAATTCAAAACGCTAATTTGATGTGTGGCTTGGATGAGGCTGCAGGGCTTAACTTCGATGGGCTTGGCGTATGAAGTCCTTACCCAAGGGCTTTCGTGGCGCAGCTATAGCGGCAGGGCTGAAGTCAACCGGTGCGCTAGATCTGACTCTGATTGAGAATACGGGTCCACTTTTTGATGCAGCAGCTGTTTACACATCAAACAAGGTCGTCGCAGCACCTGTTATCTGGTCACGTGAAGTCACTAAAGGAAAGCTTGTGCGTGCTGCCGTGCTCAACTCAGGTGGGGCGAATGCTTGTACAGGTCCACAAGGTTTTGCCGATACTCATCACACAGCCGAAAAAGTTGGCGAGCTTCTAGGAATTTCATCTGGTGAAGTCGTGGTCTGCTCCACTGGGCTTATCGGTGAGCTTCTGCCGATGCCGAAGATTTTTGCAGGTCTAGAAACTATTTCAGCAGCTATGAAAACGGATTCATTAGATGATGTTTCGCGAGCAATCATGACTACCGATAGCGTTCCCAAGGTTGCAACAGCAAATATCAAAGGCGCTGAATTTGCGGCCATTGCAAAGGGTGCAGGAATGCTTGCGCCAGCCTTAGCCACAATGCTCTCTGTCGTGATGACGGATGCAGTTTTGCCGAAGAACGCTCAAGAAATTTTCACTCGCGTGACAGATAGAACCTATAACCGCATTGATTCTGATGGATGCACATCAACTAATGACACAGTGTTGCTGATGGGAAGTGGTGCATCAGGTGTTGCACTCTCAGAGTCGGAACTTGAAGCTGCGCTGATGGATGTGTGTGGATCTTTAGCTGCGCAGTTGATTGCCGATGCGGAAGGATCAACAAAGACGGTCGCAATTACTGTCACAGGCGCCGCATCTGAAAGTGACGCCGTTGAAGTTGCTCGTGCATGTGCTCGCAACAATTTGTTGAAGTGCGCAATCTTTGGGGCGGATCCGAACTGGGGTCGCGTCTTAGCTGCAGTTGGCACAGCCGATGCTCAGATGGATCCCCTCAATATCGATGTCATCCTTAACGGTGTTCATGTGGCGAAGGAATCTGCACCCTTTCAAGATAAGAATCTTGTCTCATTTGCAGAACGTTTGGTCAGCCTCGAAGTCAACCTCAACGTGGGTAGTGCTTTTGCGACCGTGATGACCAATGATTTATCGCATGATTACGTTGAAGAGAATTCGGCCTACTCGACATGATCGTGATCAAATTCGGGGGACATGCGATGACTGATGAGCATGGGTCATTTGCCAGAGCAATCGCTGACGCCATTTCCACAGGAGTTACCCCTGTCATTGTTCATGGTGGCGGACCCCAGATTGGCAAAGCGCTGGAAGCAGCTGGAATTGAATCTGAATTCGTCGGTGGCTTTAGAGTGACAACACCGCAAATCTTTGATGTTGTCGAACAAGTGTTGGCCAATGAAGTAGGACCAGCAGTTGCGCAATCATTGGTTTCTCACAGCGTTGCGGCAGTAGCGATTTCAGGCAGAACTTCTGGAACTCTGATTGCGAAGGCTTTGACATCACTGGTTGATGGAACTGCTGCAGATCTCGGATTGGTAGGAGTTGTCACAGATGTGAACACCTCTTCCATTGAAGAACTCGTGAGTGCAGGAAAAGTTCCCGTGATTTCTCCAATAGCCGCAGATAGCCAAGGTTCTATTGGCTATAACGTCAATGCAGATCTTGCCGCCGCAGCCGTTGCAGGAGCACTCGATGCCGAGTGGCTGATTGTTATGACTGATGTTGAAGGCATTTACAAGAATTGGCCGGATAAGGATTCTCTTATTACATCTATCTCAGCGAAAGAGCTTGAGACACTTAAGGCAACATTTGCGCAAGGTATGGCTCCTAAGGTGCAGGCATGTCTTGATGCAATAGCAGCTGGAGCAAAAGCAGTACGTATTATTGATGGAACAAATCCATCAGCACTTAAGAGAGCACTCATGGGCGAGGGCGGAACGTTGGTGGTTGCATGAAACGGTGGCAGAGAGCGCTCCAAGATAACTATGGAACACCGACTATTGAGCTGGTTTCCGGTAAAGGTTCCGTGGTTAAGGATTCCAACGGCAATACCTACCTTGATTTCTTGGCAGGCATCGCAACCAATGTATTAGGCCACGGGCATCCTGCTGTAGTTAAAGCGGTGACAAAGCAGATCGCCACCTTGGGTCATGTGAGCAATTTCTACGCCCATCCCAACGTTCTTGAACTTGCTGAAAAGCTACAAAAGATGACAGGAGATAAGAGCGCACGAGTCTTCTTCTGTAATTCTGGAGCAGAGGCTAATGAAGCAGCGCTGAAGCTCTCTCGCAAGACAGGCAAATACAAGATTGTTGCAACGAATGAGTCATTTCATGGGCGCACGATGGGAGCACTTTCTCTGACTGGCCAGCCTTCAAAGCGAAATCCATTTAAGCCATTACTTAAAGGAATCAAGCATGTGCCATTTGGTGATTCATCAGCGATGAAGAGAGCAATTACAAAGAAGACTGCAATGGTCATTGTTGAGCCGATCATGGGAGAAGCTGGCGTCATTGTTCCACCTAGTGATTACCTTAAGAATTTACGTAAGTACTGTGACGATAACGGTGCATTGTTGGTTTTTGACTGCGTGCAGACAGGCATGGGTCGCACAGGAGATTGGTTTGGGTATGAATACTCTGGAATCAAACCTGATGTGATTACTTTGGCAAAGGGACTCGGCGGGGGATTACCACTAGGGGCAATGATTGCCTTGGGTTCTGCGTCCACACTCTTTTCAGCCGGGGATCACGGTTCCACCTTTGGTGGAAATCCTGTGGCGACAGCAGCTGGCCTTGCTGTGATTGCATCGATTGAGAAAGAAGAGATTCTTAGGCATGTTGATGAAGTCGGTGCTTTCCTTCTTGCTGAATTAGCACTGATTCCAGGAGTTACTGAGGTTCGCGGTGCTGGTCTGCTTATCGGATTGACCCTGGAAAAGCCTGTGGCAAAAGCGGTCACCAAGAAGTGCCAAGAGTTAGGTGCGCTCATTAACGCACCAGGTGAATCAACTATTCGTCTAGCGCCTGCACTGAATGTTTCCATGAAGCAGGCACAGAAATTTGTCGCAATATTTTCACAAGCGCTCAAGGAGGTCACTCATGTCTAGTGTCACAGCTCGTAGAGCAAAGGCAATTGCGCTGATCAAGGCTGGCCTCATTCACTCACAATCAGATTTGGTCAAGCAATTGAAGAAGGCTGGTTTTGTAGTCACTCAAGCGACTGCAAGTCGCGACTTGGAGGAGATCGGCGCCGTCAGAGGTCGCTCTACTTCAGGTGAATCGGTCTATAAAATCTCCGATAGCGATGATGAATCGATTTCGCGCACAATGCCTGTCCCATCAGATCTGATCATCTCTGTCGAGGCCAGTGGAAATCTCGCTGTGGTGCGCACTCCTCCCGGAGGAGCCCAGTTATTGGCTAGTTCTTTAGACCATTCAGGGATTTCTGACATTATCGGAACCATCGCAGGTGACGACACGGTCTTGGTTGTATCGAGAAAAGCCAGCGGTGGAGCCCAACTCGCGAAAGAATTGCTCGCTTACGGTGGAATCAAGAAAAGAGGAAGTAGATAATGGTGCTCTGGGGCGGACGTTTCTCACAGTCACCAGCTGATGCTGTCTTCGCACTCTCTCGTAGCGTGCACTTTGATTGGAAACTTGCTCCATACGATCTTCGCTCATCCCTGGCTCACTTAGATGTTTTGCAATCCAGTGGCTTACTTGAAGATTCTGTAGCGGATCCCATTCGTGGCGCTTTAAAAGAATTGATTTCAGAAGTTGCCTCCAGAAAGTTCGTAGCCAATGCCACTGATGAAGATGTTCATAGCGCCTTAGAGCGCGGATTAACCGAAAAGCTTGGCGATATAGGTGGATCACTTCGCGCTGGTCGCTCACGTAATGATCAGGTTGCAACCGACCTTCGCCTCTACGCAATCGATCACATGTTGGAAGTTGCCCAACAGGTACTGGCGCTCCAGAACGCTTTGATAGCAAAGGCATCTGAATATGGCGATGCGCCAGCTCCAGGATTTACCCATCTACAGCATGCACAACCTGTTCTCTTTGGCCATGAAATTGCAAAGCACGTTCACGGATTCTCACGAGATCTTGATCGCATTCATGACTGGCTCGATCGCGCACTAGTGAGCCCACTGGGTTCTGGAGCACTGGCTGGTTCGTCACTTCCTCTATCACCTGAGGTCACAGCTAAAAACCTAGGATTTACATCCAGTGCTGCAAACTCTATTGATGCAGTATCTGATCGCGACTTTGTAGCAGAGGCTCTCTTTATTCTCTCGATGGTGGGCATTCATCTCTCACGTATCGGCGAAGAGTGGTGCATATGGGCAACAACTGAATTTGGTTGGGCAAAGGTTGCAGATGCATACTCAACAGGATCATCGATCATGCCTCAGAAGAAGAATCCAGATATGGCAGAACTTGCCCGTGGAAAAGCTGGGCGTTTGGTTGGAAATCTCACGGGGGTTCTCACAATGCTGAAAGGTTTGCCTTTTGCATATAACCGCGATCTTCAAGAAGATAAGGAACCACTCTTTGATTCCATCGACACTGTTCTTCTTGTTCTGCCAGCTGTGACCGGAATGGTTGCCACAACAGATTTCGATCGTGAGAAGATGGCACTTGCTGCACCTCTTGGATTCTCACTTGCAACTGAGATAGCTGATTACTTGGTGCGCGCTAAGGTTCCCTTTGCTCATGCACATGAGGCAGCTGGTAAATGTGTTGCACTCTGTGAGTCATCGGGTCGCCAACTACATCAACTTACCGATGCAGAATTTTCATCGATTCATCCATCGCTTAAGGGCGATGTGCGTAATGTGCTCACCGTTCAAGGAGCGCTCGAATCACGCACAACAGTGGGTGGCACTTCACCTTCTTCCTTTAAGGCGCAGATTAAGGAAGCTACCGCCACTACTTCTGCGTATGCAAAAGAATTCACCGACAAGGCAAAGGCTTTTTCAGAGATGATGGGTGCGTGAAGAGCGATATGACTGACCTAATTGATGACCTGAAATGGCGCGGACTGATCTCACAGACCACTGATGAGAAAGAGCTACGCGAAGCCCTTAAAAAGCCCATCACTCTCTATCTAGGTACTGACCCAACAGCCCCCAGCATTCACGTGGGAAATCTCGTTGTTCTCCTTGTCCTGCGCCGCTTTCAACTAGCAGGCCACCACACCCTTCCTTTGATTGGGGGAGCGACCGGCCTTGTGGGAGATCCCAGCGGTAAGAATGATGAACGAACCCTGAATACAACTGAGGTTGTTGAGCAATGGGTCAATCGCATGACGAAACAACTCTCGAAGTTTATGGACTTTGAAACAAAACAGAATCCAGCCAAGATGGTCAATAACCTTGACTGGACTGCTCCTATGACTGCTATTGAATTCTTACGCGATATTGGAAAGCACTTCAGCGTTAATCAAATGCTTAATAAGGATTCAGTTTCAACTCGTCTTGAAAAAGATGGAATCTCGTACACCGAGTTTTCTTATCAAGTTCTGCAATCAATGGATTACCTCGAGCTCTACCGTAGCTACAACTGCACACTTCAAATTGGTGGTTCAGATCAGTGGGGAAATATCACTGCAGGTCTTGACCTCATTCGTCGCGCAGAAGGCGGAAGCGCACACGCTCTTACCGTTCCGCTTCTAACAAAAGCAGATGGATCTAAGTTTGGTAAGACTGCAGGGGGAGCGGTCTGGATTGATCCTGAGATGACATCACCGTATGCCTTCTTCCAGTACTGGCTTAACTCAGATGATAAAGATGTCATCAAGTTCATCAAAGTATTTTCATTTAAATCACGTGCAGAGATTGAAGCGCTGGAAAAAACTCATAACGAAAACCCTGGAGCTCGTGAGGCACATCGTGAACTTGCTCGTGAATTGACTGCACTCGTGCATTCACCAGAGATTGCTGTCCGTGTTGAAGCTGCAGCACGTGCACTCTTTGGTCAAGGAGATATCAACGAACTTGATGAAGCAACACTTGCATCAGCCCTTGCAGAGCTTCCACGTACTCAGGTAAAAAGCTGTGAAGAGATTCCTACCTGGGTAGATCTCTTGGCTGCCACTGGTGTCGTGGACTCGAAATCGGCTGCCCGACGCATCGTTAAAGAAGGTGGCGCATATCTCAATAATGAGAAGATCGAGGGCGAAGATTTCCGCCTCGAAAAATCGCACTTTTTATGCGGTAAATATGCAGTTTTGAGAAAAGGCAAGAGAGACCTGGCTGCGGTAGAGCTGATTTAGCTATCTATCTTTTCCTGAAAAACCCCACTTTTTACGCATAAAAGTGGGGTTTTTTCTCATTTAGCCCTATTTGATGGCCTAGGTGGGGGCTCTAAATAGTCCGATTTGACCTGTATGGGGTGGGCACCTATAGT
>Ga0209769_1000914_pt1 | contig 11906 bp, 11 predicted proteins | sample LauGreSuBDMM15DN_2_FD_187569 | JGI IMG/M metagenome (GOLD analysis project Ga0209769, IMG submission 187569) | Freshwater lake microbial communities from Lake Michigan, USA - Su13.BD.MM15.DN (SPAdes) (version 3) | ecosystem: Environmental > Aquatic > Freshwater > Lake | place: Lake Michigan, USA...
ATGAGCCAACAAATAACTTAGATCCCGCATCTCGTGAGGAAATCTTGGGCGCACTCGGTGAATATCAAGGCGCTGTCATCATGGTTTCTCACGATGAAGGCGCTGTTCAGGCTCTCAAGCCAGAACGGGTGATCTTGTTGCCTGATGGCGATGAAGATATTTGGAAAGACGAGTACTTCGATCTCGTCGCAATCGACTAATTAAGCGTCGATCCGGTCGCGATCGATTTCGGCTGTTGAGATAAATTCTTTACGCGGGGCAACATCGTTACCCATCAGAAGCTCAAACATCTTCTCTGCAGCTGTGGCATCAGAGACGGTAATGCGGCGAAGTGTGCGCGCATCTGGATCCATTGTTGTCTCACGAAGCTGATCAGCATCCATCTCGCCCAGGCCTTTGTAGCGCTGAATAGGCTCTTTCCACTTCTTGCCAGCCTTTGTCAACTCTGCGGTGACCTTCTTCATCTCATCATCAGAATAGGTATAGATGTACTCACCCTTTTTGCCGCCTCCACCCATGGTTTCAATGCGGTGCAGCGGTGGGATTGCAGCAAATACACGCCCTGAATCGATCATAGGACGCATATAGCGATATAAAAGTGTGAGCAAGAGGCAGCGAATGTGTGCACCATCAACGTCAGCATCTGACATCAGAATTAGGCGACCGTAGCGCGCATCATCGAGTTCAAATGACTTTCCAGAGCCTGCACCAAGTACCTGAATAATCGATGCACACTCAGAGTTATCAAGCATCTGTGAGAGCGACGCTTTTTGAACGTTAAGGATCTTTCCACGGATAGGCAAGATCGCTTGGAATTCAGAGTTACGGGCAGCCTTTGTAGTGCCCAGCGCTGAGTCGCCCTCAACAATAAAGAGTTCAGTGCGATTAACATCTTCCGAGCGACAATCGGCAAGTTTGGTTGGAAGTGAAGATGATTCAAGAGCATTCTTTCGACGTTGCAGATCTTTATGGGCACGAGCTGAGATGCGAGTACGTGAGGCACCGGCAACCTTTTCCATAATCAATTTGCCGTTAGCTTTTTCAATACGCTTTGTAGTGTTAAAGAATTCTTTGAGTTTGTCGGCAACTACGGCAGAGACAATTCGTGTGGCTGCAGCGGTGCCGAGTACTTCCTTGGTCTGACCTTCGAACTGTGGCTCAGACATGCGCACTGTGACGACAGCTGTGAGACCTTCCATCACATCATCCTTGATCACATCAATTTCGTTCTTCTTCAAGAATCCAGCAGAGCGCATCGCTTCATTAAATGCTTTGGTGATGGCGCGCTCGAACCCCTGGACGTGTGTTCCGCCCTTAGGGGTTGCAATGATGTTGACGAATGAGCGGAGGGTTGTATCAAAGCCCATTCCCCACTTCAGTGCGATATCAACTTCCATGTCGCGCTCGACCTCTGTCGAGACCATGTGGCCCTTGTCATCTAGAACAGGAACAGTCTCTTGATAATGGCCGCTGCCGTAAATGCGAATCACACTTCCCACTGGTTCGTCCGGCTGCAAGAAATCGCAGTACTCAGAGATTCCGCCTTTATGGAAGAAGGACTCCGTAGTTGGGGTTTTGGTGCGATTGTCATTAACAATCAAGGTAAGGCCGGGAACTAAAAAGGATGTTTGGCGCGCTCGAGCGTAGATATCTTCAATATCCAGGGTTGCTTCCTTTAAGAAGATCTGTCTATCACTCCACCACTTGATACGTGTGCCTGTAACTTTTGCTGAAACTTTACCGATCGTGCGTAAACCTGATTGCGGTGTGAAATCAGCCTTTGGACCTTCACCATCAAAAATTCCTGCTTCTCCGCGACGAAATGACATCCAATAAATTTTGCCGTTGCGATCAACTTCCGCATCAAGACGTTCAGCAAGTGCGTTAACTACAGAGGCGCCAACACCGTGGAGACCACCGGATGCGGCATAGGATCCCCCACCGAATTTTCCACCAGCGTGTAACTTAGTAAGAACAACTTCAACACCTGTAAGGCCAGTCTTAGGTTCTTTATCTACCGGGATTCCGCGACCATCATCATGAACTTCGACTGATCCATCTGCTTCAAGGTTAATGTCGATCTTCTTGCAATGACCAGCAAGTGCCTCATCGACTGCGTTATCAATAATTTCCCAGAGACAGTGCATAAGACCACGTGAATCTGTAGAACCGACATACATACCTGGTCGCTTGCGAACGGCATCAAGACCTTCAAGAACCGCTAAGTCTTTTGCGGTATAGCTATCTACTTCGGCGCTTGGGGCGGTGAGATCGAGCTGTTCACCGGAATCTTTTTTGGCAGCCATGGGTGCAAAGGTTAGCCAGCGAACTCTTCGCGGGTGAGTAAACGCGCCGAGGGGCATCTCAATAAGTGGGAAAAGCTTCCAATTCCTGTGAGATAGCTATCTAAATGGGAAAAATTTATTGGAAATCAGCAGGCGGGGAATATTTATAGATGGCATGATGTTCCATACGAAGTACCCCATTCGAGTACAGATCATCACCTCGGTGATCTTTAGGCAATGATCGGAGAGCGCGATGAACGAGCAAGTAATCCTCGAATCCACACCTCTAAATGCCCTTGATAGGTGCGATCGATGTGGAGCCCAAGCATATGTCCGCGCCGTCTTGCTTAACGGCGGCGAGCTCATGTTCTGTGCTCACCACGGCAAGGAATATGCCGAAAAACTTAAAGTTGTAGCAGCAAAGATTCAAGATGAATCAGAGAAGCTGGTTGAAAGTAAATAATTGATAGTAAAGAAAAACCCCTGTGCGAGTGATCGCACAGGGGTTTTTCTCTTTTTTAATCTAGATAATCTCGCAGTGATTGCGAACGTGATGGGTGGCGTAGCTTCGACATCGTCTTAGATTCAATCTGGCGAATACGCTCACGAGTAACACCGTGAACCTTTCCGATCTCATCAAGGGTCTTTGGCTGACCATCTGTGAGGCCATAACGAGCCTTAATTACATCTGCTTCGCGCTGAGTAAGTCCACCAAGAACTTGCATCAACTGCTCCTGCAAAATCGTGAAGGTAACAGATTCTTCAGGCTTAACTGCCTCAGAATCTTCAATGAGATCTCCGAACTCTGAATCTCCTTCTTCGCCCAAAGGTGTGTGAAGTGAGATTGGTTCGCGACCATACTTTTGAACCTCGACAACCTTTTCAGGTGTCATATCAAGTTCTTTAGCTAACTCTTCTGGCGTTGGTTCGCGTCCTAGATCTTGAAGCATCTGACGTTGTACACGCGCCAACTTATTGATGACTTCAACCATGTGGACTGGAATACGGATCGTGCGCGCCTGATCTGCCATTGCGCGAGTAATCGCCTGGCGAATCCACCACGTCGCATAGGTCGAGAACTTAAAGCCCTTGGTGTAGTCGAACTTCTCAACGGCGCGGATAAGTCCGAGATTTCCTTCTTGGATGAGATCCAGGAAGAGCATTCCACGACCGGTGTAGCGCTTAGCAAGAGAGACCACCAAACGAAGGTTTGCTTCCAGAAGGTGATTCTTTGCGCGCTTTCCATCTTCGACAATCCACTCGAGCTCGCGCTTGAGTTTCTTATCAATCTTCTTTTCGTGCGCAAGCTTCTCTTCTGCAAAGAGCCCTGCTTCCATACGTGTTGCAAGTTCTACTTCGAGTTCGGCATTAAGCAGAGCTACGCGGCCGATCTGCTTGAGGTAATCCTTTACTGGGTCAGCGGTAGCACCAGCTGTCATCACCATCTGCTCAGGTGGAAGATGTTTAATTTCTCTCTGGATGCGACGTGCTTCAGCGTTAAAGATGTCGTAAAGCTCTTCCACATTCTTGAGGTATCCCTGTGTAATTGCTTCTGCAATGACGCGAGCACCCTTTTCAGTGAAGTTATTCATTGATAGTTGCTGTTGGACCTGACGGAATGTCAGCGCCTTGGCATCTTCAGGATCTACATGGCCCTTGCCAATGTACGGGTGGTTAGCTCTCTTGGCGCTAATTGCATCAAGGACAATATTGACGTTAGCAAGATCCTTCTTATGCTTTGCGCGCTCTGTTTTTTCGCTCTCATCTTCTTCTGCATCAGAATCTTGCAGGATAAATGAGCCATCTTCGGATTTAGAATCCTCTGCCAAATTAACTGTGCGGGTCTCAGAAGACTTCACACCTTCTTCTGCTTCTACGATCTCAAGAACTTCTGCAACGAGAGTCTCAACATCTTCGAGTTCAACTTCTTCGAGTTCAACTTCTTCGCCATCAATATTGGTGACAACCTTCTTGCCATCTGCGGTCGTCTTTGCACCAGCAGCTGCAGGAACTTCCTTTGGCTTAATAAGATCCCATTCAGCCTTCTTCAAGATACGACTTGGGCTTCCTAGCCCCTTCTTGCGAAGTACTTCGGTGAGCTCTGGTACCGAAATCGCAAGAGCGCGTGCTTCATCTACTAAATCTTTATCAGCCTTCTTCGGAATACGACCAAGGGAGGTGACGCCACGGGATTCAAGTTCAGCAAGGACTTCCTTCTGACGAGAAACAGCAGCCTTCGCATCAGATAAGAGCTGGACATCTTTGGCATCAAGGACTTTCTTCAACTCAATCTTGGCGGGTGCCTTTTTCGCTATAGCTTTCTTAGCAACGGCCTTCTTGACAGGTGCCTTCTTCGCTACAGCTTTCTTAGCAGGAGCTTTCTTAGCAACGGCCTTCTTTGCAGGAGCTTTCTTAGCAACGGCCTTCTTCGCCTTGTTTTTGAGCGCACTAAATACAGCCACAATTGTCCTTTGGTTTTTGTTGCGATTGTTAAGAAATTCTTTTCTTAGAACCGCTCGAAGTGATATCTATATTATACCGTGAATTGCCGCCGACATTGCCTCAGATTCGACTAAAAAGCCGTCGTGGCCGAAATCTGAAGAGATAGTTACCAACTTTTTCGCCTTCGGAACCAGATCGGCGATCTCGACCTGAAGTCGAGGTGGGAAGAGTCGGTCGGTATCGATGGAAACCACCAGAACTGGAATAGTAATTGCGCGTAAAGCCTCAACCACCCCTCCACGGTTGAAGCCAATGTCGTGGGAATTCATTGCCTCGGTCAGAGCAATGTAGGTATTGGCATCAAAGCGCTTAGCGAGCTTATCGGCCTGATGATCAAGGTAGGACTCAACGGCAAAGCGTCCGGTCTCATCGCCCTGTAGCTCGCGGCCAAAGCGCAGATCCATCTCGGACTCAGTTCGGTAGGTCAGATGAGCGATTCTGCGAGCGATTCCCATACCTGCAATCGGTCCACGATCGTGCTCGTAGTAATCACCGCTATGAAAGTGCGGATCGCCCTTGATGGCACGAATTTGAATGGATGCGGTTCCAATTTGATCACCAGTAGCAACAGCGGAGGATCCAATAGTGCAGATAGATTCCACACGATCTGGATGGGTGACCGCCCATTCAAGTGAACGCATTCCACCCAGTGATGGGCCAACAGCTAACTTATATTTCTTGATCCCGATCGCATCAGAGAATGCAATCTCAGCTGCCACCATGTCGCGGATTGTCACGGCTGGAAAGCGCGATCCGTAACGTTTTCCATCGGGAGCGATACTTGATGGTCCCGTGCTTCCTTGGCATCCGCCGATCACATTAGGACAGACGATGAAATATTTATCTGTATCAAAGGCAAGTCCTGGACCCACCATGTTGGGCCACCAACCTGGAACATCTGACCACCCAGTCATTGCATGCTGAATCAGAATTGCATTATCTCCAGCGGCGTTAAGAGTTCCCCAGCTTTGATAAGCGATTGTCACATCGGAGAGCGTCTGACCATTTTCTAAAAGGAGAAAACCGATTTTTATAAATTTGCGATCACCAGGGTCATAACTCTCCAGCCACGCACCAGTGATATCACTGGTGAGAACTTGCTTAATAGGTAGAGCACTCATGAGAATTCCTTCACGCACTTGCACAGATCAGACTGTGCCTGGTCGTCACCCGGGAGCACCCCACCGCGGTGGAGGGTTGCCGTCTAGTAAGCCGGGGCTTTGGTTTCCGCTTGCGCAAAACCGATCTAGAACTCGTGACCTGGGCATATCTTAACCCACCGCGGTGGTGGTGCAACTAGCCCAAAAAGCTCAAACTCTAGATGGGTGTGGCAATCTAGGAACATGGCAGCCCACGATGGAGATGGATGGATCCAATGCCAATGCGGAGGCAAGCACTGGGGCAAATTTGGCGCTGCTGGGATATTAATTTTCCGCGAAAGCGTTGGAGGCGGCCGCGAGATTTTTCTACAACATCGCGCACCCTGGGTTCATAACGGTGATACGTGGGGTATCCCAGGGGGTGCTAAAGATTCGCATGAGAGTATTAATGAGGCTGCCCTGCGAGAGGCTCACGAAGAGACTGGAATCAATCCAGAACATTTAAATCCGTTAGCCCTCTTTAGCGATGACCATGGTGACTGGCGATATGACACGGTGCTTGCTGCCGCACACGATCTGATCACAGCCGACTCCCCCAATGACGAAAGTCAGGAGATGCGCTGGGTTCCAGTAGATGAAGTCACGCTACTGACCCTGCATCCAAGCTTTGCGAAGACGTGGTCTGATCTACGCCAGGTCTTGGATAATTTGGTCGCACCAATCTAAATCACTGACTTCAGAGTGCATCACAACCACAATAGTTTTCCCTTGATCTCTCATCGTGCTAAAGAGTGAAATCAGATCAGCCCGACTCTTCTTATCCTGTGATGCAAGTGGTTCATCGAAGAGATAGATAGGTGTATCGCAGACCAAAGCTCTCGCTATCGCTACACGCTGTAGCTGACCACCAGAGAGCGTGAGTACGGATTGATCAACAATCTCGTTCATTCCTAATTGAGAAACTACCGACTCAACGCGAGATAGGTTTTCACGGAGCTGACCCATCTCAATGACTTGCCGAACAGTAAATGCCAGCCAGAAGAACTGCTCTTGACGGACAACACTTCGCAATCGAGATTGCTCACCTAAAGAGAGATCTTTCAGATTGAGGCCATTGATCGCTATCGAACCGGCATTGAGAGGATGATCGCCAGCAATAGCTCCAATGAGTGTGCTCTTACCGGAACCATTTGCACCAACTATGGCGGTGATTGTTCCTTCCATAATTTCAAGAGAGAGATTCTCAATCACGCGATGGTTGCCACGCGAGATAGTGACATTGTTAAGAAGAATTAGCGCCACTGCACACCACCGCGCTTCAGCGCGAGAATCAATACTGGCGCACCAATAAGTGAGATCAGTAATCCGATGGGAAGATCTTGTGGCGGGGCAATACTTCTTGCGGCGGTATCAGCAACAAGGAGTATCAGCGCACCGATAATTGCAGCGGCAGCAACGAGATGGCGATGGCTGGGACCAACTAAGAAACGGGCAATATGAGGTGCTGCCAGTGCCAAGAAGGAGATAGTTCCTACTTGGCTGACCGCTGTTGCAATTGCTATTGAAAAAATAAGAAATGCGATGAGGCGAATCCTTTGTGGATCTCGACCGCTGTGCCGCACTGCTGCATCCCCAAGTGAGAGCAGATCTAACTGCGGTGCGAGTATTCGTGTGCTCACCAACACAGGCAGGGCAACAACTGTTATTACAGCAACGCTGGACCAGGTAAGAAGTGAGAGCGAACCAAACGACCAGAAGGTAACTGAGCGCACATCACTACGGTCTGCAACTGTTATTGCAATACCAACTATTGCGGTGAGTGTGGCCGAGACGGCGATACCGATAATAATAAGTTGTAACGCATTACGGGCGAGCCAGAATGTCAGCAGAGTAGAAAGTAACGCACCACAAGCCGCCCATCCGATCGAACCAATTGAGGCGATGTTGACCGCATTGGTAAGTACTCCGATAACCACACCGAGAGCCGCTCCTGCTGTTGTGCCCAGAAATGCTGGATCGGCCAAAGGGTTATTTGTTGATCCCTGAGCCAAGACGCCTGCAATGGCAAGGGTTGCTCCAAGAAGAACAGCGCCAAGGATGCGTGGCGCTCTAATCTGCCAAATGATCTGACCTGAAAGATCTGATGAGCCAAAATCAGGGCTAAGAATTGCTGCCCATACATTGTCTACGGAAGTTGCTCCCACAGAAAGTGAAACGACGGCTAGTGCGACCACAACAACTGTGAATACATATATTTTTCTCATGGTGTGAGCACTCGCTCTACTGATTGAGAAAGTGCTGCAAGAAGTGAGTACGAGCGTGGTCCAAATGAGAGGAGGAGTGAATCATCGACTACAACAATCGCTCGATTCTTTCCCGCCTGCGTCTGTGCGATTCCAGGCAATTGGATTAAACCATCAACTCCACCGACTGATTCCAAGCCTTTACTCATCACCAGAAAAACATCTGGATTAAGTGCGACAATAGCTTCTGCACTCATTGACGTAAATGGATTCTCAAACTTTTGGGCGCCAGCATCGATACCGCCGATAGCCGTGATCAGTGAATCTGTTCCAGAACCTTTTCCGCCGATGAGATAGACGGCGCTGCCACCGCGCAAATATAGGAATGCAATTTTCTTACCTGCTGGAATTTGCGTCACCGCACTCGAGCTGCTCTGCAGCGCTGCAATAAGCGCCTCTCCATCGTCGACTGCTCCAATCGCGGCCGCAACCTCGCCCACCTTGCGATCAATCTCAGTGAGAGTCCACGCCTCAGAAATCTTTACGATTCGAATTCCAGCGTTTTCTATCGCTGCTAGGGCAGCTGATGGTCCAGATAAAGCATCAATTATTACCAAATCAGGATTGAGTGAAAGAATTTTTTCGGCAACGATCTGATGTCCAGATGTCACAACTTCGACCGAATCTAACGAAGCAACATCGCTAGCAACATCTCGCCCAATCAAAATATCCAGGTGCCCGAGTGAGGCAATAATCTCAGCGCTACCATTTGCAAGCGCCACGACTCGCGAATACTGCGTGCTTTGAGTTGTACTAATACTTATTGCATCCACGCTATCGATCTGCTCTACTGCAGATGGTTGGCTAGAACACCCAGATACAAATACCAATGAGATGGCCCAGGTCACAATTGCCACCGCTTTGAATCTCATGGGTGAAGCCTGCCAGAACTTTGTCGACGGATCTGCCCTTGTTGTCGGATATGAAAGTTGCGTATCGGCCAGATAATTCTCGTATGAGAATCCGTCTCTTTCTGCTATCAGCGTTCATGGTGTTATCCATGCAATCGCCAGCGATTGCTGCGGTAAATAGCAAGGGATCCCAAGGACAAGTTCTTTCGGTAGATAAAGCCTCTGCTCGTGCGGGATCCATGGTCACCGTGACGGGAAAAGGTTTTGATGAAACAGTCGGGATCTATCTCGCGTTCTGCGTTATGCCGGCTAAAGGTAAAGCTCCCACTCCTTGCGGTGGTGGGGTCAATAAGGCAGGGATGGGCGAAGCCTCGTACTGGATCTCATCTAATCCACCACCCTATGCAGTGGGCCTTACCGATGAATATTTGCCGGGCGGAAGATTTAAACACAGTGTAAAAGTTTCCCGACTCATTGGAAAAGTTGATTGTCGCAAAGTCTCATGTGCGATAACAGTGCGAGCCGACCATCTGCGATCAACTGATCGCACCCATGATCTTTTTATACCAATAACGATTTCCAAATAACCTCAACCTAAGAATGAAGAGAGCCATGAAAAAAAATCTCAGTCCAACAGCGGTTATCATCACAATTACAGCTCTACTCTTTGGATTTGCTACCGCACCGAGTGCGCAGGCAGAAACTTTCGCTTTTGCAAGTGCTCCACTTACCAATCTCAATCCAGCAGGGGCAACCATCAATGGTGGCTTCTCTAAGTTTCCTGCAGGCAAGGGTCTCTATATTCAGCAATGCAATGAACCTGTTGCAGGAGCGCGTCCCACAATCTGTAGCGACACAGTGCAGGTCTGGGTCTCAGATTCAGGTGCTCCCGGAACCGTAAAATCAACTTCCGGAATAACAATCAAGCCAACAGTTATCATCACCGGACGTTCTGGTAGCGCTGATTGTTCAAAGGTCACTTGTGGGCTCTTCTTTAGGGTTGATCATCTGGCTCCTGCAGATGTGAGTGAAGATAAGTTTCTTCCAATGGCCTTTGCAGCAGGTACGGCGGCTCCGACACTAGCCTCAGATGTCTTCACTGTGACCGCTGATGGGAAAATTCTCACAAAGAATGTGCCCTCAAATATTTCATATAGAAAGTCAGTACAGATTGCTGTGACTACTCAGTCGGGCTTAACTGCTGAAGTGACTTCATCAACTGCCGATTGCACATATTCTGCAGGAGTCCTGACAGCGCTCAAGGGAAGTGGCATCTGTGCCATCGATGTTAAAACTTCTGGAAGTGCAACCTTTGCACCAACCCCTGCTAATTATCCGTTCTATGTGGGCTTAGGTGAGCAGTCGATCGCAACGATTGCAACATCGGTAAAGGTAGGCAAGAAACTTTCACTTCCAGCCGAGAGCACATTTGGCGAAAAGATTGTCTATAAAACTTCAAGCAAGAATTGCCAAGTGAGTAAGGGCATTCTTAAGGGAATCAAAAAAGGTTCATGTGTAGTAACTGCAACGGCTGCGGGTAAGCTCGATATGTGGAAACCACTCGTTCGCAATATTTCGATTCCGGTGAAGTAGAAACGTTAGCGCTGCAGCGCCCGTAAGCCGGCGATGATGAAGATGCGAGTAGATTCAATCTCACCCGCAGATTCCATTCCTGCTTCGATTCTGCGAGTTGCACTTTCGGTCGTTGCATGAATCAGCGCTAGCGCTTGTCGTACATCTCGAATACCTAATTGGCTCAGAGGTGTAGAAAGTGGTGCCAGCATTTTTCTATGTGCGATGCCGATCTGGCTTGATCGCTCAACTGAAAGTTCGATCGTGCTCAGCGCCCTAGCAAGTAGGTGGCGACCATCTGCAACGTATTCCAGTGAGCCCTCGATCCACGCTGTGATTGCCTCCTCAGGGGCGGTGACTGCCGCCACTTTTTCATTTAAATAATGAGTGAAGGAGTTGAGTTCATCTGTAATAAGTTCGGCGACGATCTCACTGCTGCTGGAAAAATAGTCATAGAAAGATGTTCGCGATAACCCAGCTCGCGCCGCAACCGATGAGACGGTAATTGATGTCGGACCGTTTTCCAGGGCGATAGCTGAGGCTGCATCTAACAACTGTGAACGTCGCCAGGCGCGTTGTTCAACCAGGGTAGGTGCGCTTATCTTTGGCATTGACTGGCCACTCCCCTCTCGACTGAACTATTTATGAGTTCGAGGCTACAACAAAGTCTGGGCAGATGCAGAAGTTAATCCAATATCCCCTGGCTCAAGCGGCGAAGTGAGTCGCGCACCACACTTTTATCTGATGTTCGCCATAGCGGCGGCATAGAATTAAGAAGCACACTTCCGTACCGCTTAGTGACAATTCGTGAGTCAAGGATTGCTACGACTCCGCGATCATCAACGCTACGAATCAAGCGCCCGGTGCCTTGAGCAAGTAAAAGCGCCGCTCGTGGCATCGATACCTGCATGAATCCACTACCACCTGCTGCATCTGCCTGTGATGAACGCGCAGCCATCACTGGTTCATCGGGGCGTGGAAATGGAATGCGATCGATAGCTACCAAGATGCATGAGTTTCCGGGAACATCTACACCTTGCCATAGCGACATTGTTCCGAGCAGGATAGATGTTTCATCTTTAGCAAATCGTTCAACCAACGGACCCACAACATCGCCACGCTTTTGCGTAATGATTGTGATAGGAAGTTCTTTTAAGACATCGCGAAGATGTGCATCGGCAGCTTCAACTCCGCGCCATGAACTAAAGAGAGCCAAGGTGCGACCACCTGCTGCATCAATAAGTTCACCGAGCTCTGTCAGAACTTCTTTGCTCGGACCATCTCGTCCTGGTT
>Ga0209769_1000918_pt1 | contig 11889 bp, 2 predicted proteins | sample LauGreSuBDMM15DN_2_FD_187569 | JGI IMG/M metagenome (GOLD analysis project Ga0209769, IMG submission 187569) | Freshwater lake microbial communities from Lake Michigan, USA - Su13.BD.MM15.DN (SPAdes) (version 3) | ecosystem: Environmental > Aquatic > Freshwater > Lake | place: Lake Michigan, USA...
TCCGTACGCTGGCGCGAGCGGTGGAAGTAGTAGTAGTAGTGTGTGTTTATTACAAGTACAAGTACTGTAAATGGTGGACACTGGGTGCCCCCGGGCGGGCTACAGGCATATAGCCTTCCACAGCCGTGGCTGTGTCGAGCCCCAAAGGTCAGGAAGGGAGGAGAGGGCGGCGCGTGTGTTAGTATGGAGATATATAATATAAAGATACATAACATAAAACATATATGTCCCAACTCAGGTCCCCTTCTGTCCTAATCATACATTTCATCTTCCCACATCAGGTCCTTGATATGTCACATCTCAGATCCCCTTCTATCCTAATCCTACAATCTTCAGCTTCCCACATCAGGTCCTTGATAACCTCTCCCTACGTTTCTGCCCTTGTTACGTCTGCCGGATCCCATTTCGCATGCTTCGCGCCTCTCATCCTGCCCCGTATTCTCACTCATCTTCGGGCCCTTCTCTCCCCCTTCACGTCTACCTACCGCAAACCATGCTCACACCGCTGCTCCGCGACGTCTCCCTGGTGGTCTCGCCGCACGCTTCTTCGGATGCTGCGCGCCTCCCGTCCTGCCACGTATTCTCGCTCATCGTCGGTCCCTTCTCGCCCCCTTCATGCCTGCCCAGCGCGGCCTTCCGCTCGCCGGCTGCGACGCCCTCGACTGTATTATTCCCTACAAGCACCGATTCCCCCTTCACTTCCGTTACTTCAGCCTTCCATCCTGTCCGACCCAGAGTGAGAGAGATGGTGACCTGCCTACACGCCACACCGTCGTCGCTCGAGGCAGATTTCGCGCACTTGTCATCCCTGTCCTCACAGTTGTCCCCATAGTTCCCTAATTTGTCCCAGGGCTCCCTCAAGCTGCTCTGCATACTTGGTGTCGCAAGGAAAAAAGAGAGAGAAAAAAGAAAAAGAAAAAAAGTTTCGGAGTCTCGGAGAGGAACTTAGGCGGTGAGGACGAAGCAAAAGGAGACCAAGCAAAATAGACATCTGCCGGAAACAGCCTTATGTATCCCCCGAGCCCAGAACTAGGTGAGTGCCCTCGATGGTTGCTACCATGCATCTCCGAATTAACTTGTCTTGCTGAGATTTCGTCATTCCAAAGGACTCTAAAGACTGCCTCCACCTGGACTCCTCGATACTACCTAAGAGTCCAACGACCAAGGTGATTTGTTCGACTTTGCAAGGAGTGAATGCCTTTCTAAGTCCTTCGACTATTGGCGCGTACTTCAAAGTTTTCTTGAGGTAGCGATTTCTAAGTGATCCCGGAGAGTCCCCAGTTCTAGCGACTTCTATCACATAGATAGTACGATGGTGAAAGTCGAAAATCATTCCGTCTGGTCGCTTGGTGAGGTCTTCCCCTTCAAAGTAGGTTTTGATATCGTCCAATGTGCGTTTCCGACCGACCTGCTGCTGTGGGGTGCGTTTCTGTCCAATCGCACATTTCCAGGCCCCCAGCTCTGAGATAGTCAGTGCATTCAGTAAGAGGGCCTGCGGCCGTGACATCTCTAACGAGTGGAGGAAAGTGCTCACTTGTTTATCCCAGACCGAAATCCGTTGGTTTCCATGAATATCATCCATGCAGTTCTCCACTATTTTCGCTACTCGATTGTGGGCCTCCTGTCTAGCACTGCGGCGATGTTCCAGGGGGCAGCTGAGTTGGAGGTGTATGAAGGACTCCGCCGACTGTCCACATGCGCACTGTGAGCTCCCAGATTTCCCCCATCGGACATAGTTGACCTTGATAGGATAGCTATATGGCGACAAAGCTAAGATCCAACCCCTCACCGCCCAATCCCAGGAGTTGCGAAGAGCCTGCCCTAATATTTCCCTGCCCGAGTTTCCTCTGTTCATGAACTCGTCAACACTGCCTTCAGTGGTTTTGACGCTCGCACGAGCCTCCCAGGCCTGTTGGCCCATGACCTGTTTGATGCGTTTCTTAATTTGCGGTCCCCACTGGTGTTGTGACAAAGTGCCTTCCTTAGCCCACTCATACAATATACACTCGGGACGTGGAGCTGCATATTCTGCTTCTTCATAGTCTATTTCTGCCCCCTGTCTCGCCATATGGTCGGCTACTGAGTGGAGAGGATCCCCCGAGTGACCATGGACTTTGACAAATGTGGTGGATCGTCCGGCATCTTGTCGCGTCCGAATGATTGTCATAATGTCATGCATGACATCACCGTCTTTCATCTTGCGCGGAGATGGACAGAATTCCCGGCTTCTACACCATGCAAGTCTTTGAAGGGCCGCTGCACTGTCCACTAGAATGAACAACGATTGTACCTGCTCCAGTATTCTGAGTGCTAGGACTATAGCCACTAGTTCGGATCTGGTGCTAGAAAACTGACCGCCAACTCTGAACGATAAGTGCAGGTCTCCATCCTCTGCCGCAATACCGGCGCCCATCGACATTTCCCCAGACGTGTGTTTACGAGTGCGAAGAGATCCATCCGTGGCAACTACTGTCCCGTGGTTACGATATCCATACCCCGGCAGTGCTGTCAGGTAAGTCTGTAGGCTTACAGATCGCTGATGTTGCTTGTGTGGCATCCAGTGGGAGAAAGGCATCTGTAACTCCATGTATTCCTTCTGGGGGTGCTTTGAGTGCCAGATCTCATAGACACCGTCCGATTTTATGATCGTTCGTTCCCCGGTTTCCCACCATCCCTTTTTCATTTTGATCTTTGCGCCTTTGTCAAATCTTTGCCCTAATGTGCCAATGGAGCGGATATGCTTGAGAATCACAGAAGGCTTGTCAGAGCGCACCACAGCCACCCATGGAGAATCTGCGTGTCGCTTCAATACGTTTAGGGCTCTTTCCGGAGGCATCTCGTACAGAGGAAGGTATACAGGTCCTTCAGTCGAAGTGTCGTCTTCCGAGATATAGGCCGTGAAAGATGGGTCCACCGCTAACCTGTGCACGCAAACCGTCGTGCGTGCTCCATAATGTTCGCATATGTGCGAAGTTACAGCCCAATGCAGAATACGCCCTCCTTCAGCTTCCCATGTGTTCAGCTTCGACCATTCCTTCTGCCATATAGATATCATGTCTGTCTTGCCGTACCATAGGCGGAGCAGTGCCAGCCGGCATTCATCAATAGGAAACAGGCCTTTTTGTTTCGGCCGATTTAGTGCCCCGTCTCGGAGAGTTCTGCGCTTCACCAGAGACGTCGTCTGTCCCAGGCACGCCTGCCCATGGCGTAGTGTAATTGCGGAGGTTCTGCCTTTCCAGCAGAAGGACTGGTCCACCGACTTGAGCGCTGTCATGTCTATACCAAATGTGGCTTGCAACAGCTCCTTCTCCTTCGGATAGGGACGCCGTGTTATAGGGCTGGGATTCTCAGAAGTAACATTCGTAGGAGGGGGTGCGGGCATTCGTGCGCGGTATTTCTCCAATGCAACGCTCGGGAAGTACCCGCCCTCATCCACGTCCCCTACTTCAGCCGCCGATAGTGAGACCATAGGCGGTTGAATTCGCCTATTGTGCGTGGCATGAATGCTCCTGATACTGGGCCCAAACTCAGATGACATCCAGATCTCTCCTTCCCGGTGCTGCTCTTCCTGGTGCAGGCTGCGAACCACTATTATCACCCCCCTCTCTTTTTCGTGCATTGACATTGCCCGTACAAACCAGCCTGCCCGATTGGAGTGGGATGTTGATTGCCAGTTCCAGACCACTTTGGGGGCCCAGAAAACGACCTGATCTTCACAAAGTTTGGTAGCGATGCGTAAATCCATCTCATGACTTCGGCGCTTGGTAAAGAGGTCCTCATACTGCGTCGGGAAAGCGACGGACATCTCACATGTATACCACTTCTCACTAGCTGTCCAGGTTTCACTTGTGAGCATCGTGTGGTGTGGTGTTCGTAGTTGTCGACTCACAGTGACATTTCGACATCCCGCAATTCTGCGAATTTGGGATCCTAGATATTTTTGGTCCTCTCTAGTCCAGCTCGAGTGCGAAAGAGGTGGCATCCAATATTCCAGGACTTTGGCGTGGGTAAGCGAAACGTTAGTGAGGTCTTGCATATCTACCGTGTATAGACGCGTATCGGCGCAATAGGAGCTGATAGTGCCCCAGCGACCCCCCTTGCCGGTTTGGAGCTGCACTCGGCTGCCCACAAGAGCCTGTCCCTCGTCTCCTTTCCGAATCTTTGCCAGAACATCCCGGAAGGCCGTTCCTTTGCGGCCGGAATCAAGCCATTCCATTTGCAGATTGCGGATTCCGAAAAAACGCTGAAGCCGAGAACACATGTCGCTATCCGGTTTAGCCATCCCTGGAAGTTGGAGGACACCCTGATGGAGCACCGTGGACAATCGGTGAAAACCCAACAAAGAGATATCCAATAGGAGTTTAGTAACCGCGGCCCTATCTTGGGGTGTTAGTTGCGTAGCATCATCGAGCAGGCTCATCAGACCTGTGGACTTGAGAGAGTCGCAGGCGATCCGTATCGGGAGATAGCAAGCCTCATCTCGAGATTCTCTGGTGATTGATGCCCATCGCACCACAGCATTGTGATTCATAGCGGATAGAAAGGCGTAGCAGAATGTGTCAGGTGGATATGAGGGCTGGGCGACAATTAAGTGACGCTGTAATTCCTCCAACGTGGTACATCCCAAGTCCAGTATTAGGTGACACATCTCAAACTTGAGCATATCACTCAATTCGCTGGGAATCGCAAGGCACTGCTCCATCTGCCCTGCCGTTTCCTTGACCCATATTTCGCCCGGACTGGCAGCGTCCAGTCCTCCATGCTGGGCGGTGTAGAAAAAACCATTGGCAGTGGTGGGTTTAAGTTTCCAGGCGTGCTTAAAAGCTCGGCACCATACTTTCCAAAGTTTGGATAGGTCTTCGGAGGTCCACTGGGCCATAGCAGCTGAGTAGCGGAAGATCGGAATTATGGCTGTTTGCACCACGATGTGCATCTGCCGCGGATGGTATGGGTGGCCTTTGAGCATGGACCCAAGCTTTTCCGATTTCTGAATTACATACTCCCGCTCCGCTGTCATGTCCCCCATGATAGTGAGTCGCAGCCCCAAGTACTTGAAAGGAGTGTCAGGTCGGATATGCTTGGGATGCCCTCCTCCTATCTGCAGCCCTCGGGTGTTTATCGCTCGCAATTGTCCAAAATCGTACCCCGCGACTTCCGACTTGCCCATGTTAATGTGCACTCCCGCCCAAGCACAGAATTCATGGACACATTGCATTAGCTTGGCCATGTGCTGTATGTTCTCCGTCAAGAGAGTCGCATCATCCGCGAAGGCCAGGACGTTAGTTTCCACCCCACTCGGATGTAAGACTCCTCCGCCCTGTTGTTCAAGCCATCGGAGCATAGCATTGACTACTAAACCTCCCAGAATTGGCGACAGGGGGCATCCCTGCCTGAGACCTCTGCCCAGGGGAATGGCCGCTGACTTTTGGCCGTCCGCATGGCTGACTCTCATGTGAGCCAGGGCATAATACCGCTCTAGTGCCTGCACATCCGCTTCCGGCATGTTTAGCTTGCGCAGAATCATGAAGACCGCAGCCAGAGAAATTGTGTTGAAATAATTCTCAAAGTCCAGGAAGGCCACGATTAGCTTCTTGTTAGCCTTTTTGCAATGTTGTATGCAGCTGATCAGTCGCGTTATTTGCCTACGTGCAGAGCGATCCGGACGAAAGCCTTCTTGAGCTCCCTCGTATACTCGGTCCCGTTCAGCTGCTTGAGAGAGTCGGTAGGCCCATATCCCCGTGGTAATCTTAGCCGCGGTTGCCATCAAGCAAATTGGACGTAGGCTCTCCAGGAGGTGTTCTTCTCCCGGTCGCTTGACTAGCAATTTTACTAATGCTCCTTCCCACTCCTGCGGGATCCGGCCACTCGTTAGAGCCTTACTCACTGCCCGGTATAGGGCCTCCTTCATGGGCTCTGGTGATGCTTGCCACATCTCATATGTGATGCTGTCATCGCCTGGTGACGTCCCTGTGGGACGCTTGCGGAGCCATACGTCAAAGTCATCACGGGTTATGGGGCCCGTGAGGATTGGGTCAGTACTCTGAAAACCGTTTGCTCTCAGGATCTCCTCTGGGATTGGGCATGGTTTGAGGGGACGTATGGGGAAGGTTTTTCGAAGTTCACCGCAGGGGCAGAAATATCGGAGTGACCGTGTCCCGTTGTCTACCTTAGATAGCGGGACAGGCTTACGATCCAGATTGCAGCAGGATGGACAATATGTTTGCGCGTCCAGGGCATTCGTGGCGAAGAAACATTCCTCGTGACACATTGTATCAGTGGCGTGTTTCAGCTTCTGTGCTTCCGAACTGGCTATCATTATGTATTCACCAGGGCTCAACAGGGGCTTCCTCTCCAAGGAGCTAGTGAGTTTCTCCATGGGGCTAATCCGCAATTGCATTTCCGTGGCCGAAGAAATAGAGATTTCGACCGTCATGTCTCGCCCGTGCCAGCAGTCCATTCTGTCTCCCGAGTCGCCTCCGTCGGTTTGTTGCCGTAGTTGTTCCGCACAACGCCAGAGCTCCTTCCCACCGATTGCCGTGAGCCAAGCTTCCCATTTCTGGTCCGAAAGTTTCGCACATATTTTATCGGGGTGTCTTTTCTGCTTGAGTTTGGACGCGCGCGTCTCTGAGGGTCTACTGTCTGTTCTCTTACCAAGGAGCCGTTGTATCTCTTTCTCTCCTGGCCGTTCCATGCGATCACGACAGCGAGTCTTAACCTCCTTCAGAGTAGCATTATGTTCCTGTCTGAGAATCTTTTTCAAACATTTCCGACGTTCAGCTATACCCTCTTGCAACGAATCGCTCCACCGTGTCCAGGAGACATCCGGTGACGTTCTCTCCGGAAGGGGTATCGCGCTCACGCCCTCGCTTGCCTTCCAGTTACTGATCTTGCGCATAGAGTGCGTGATTTGCACCTTTGGACCAGCTTGCGGTGCGATTGCAATTTCCCTTTCCAAAATTCTAATCTGCTTGTTTAGCCGTCTGCCAGCTGCTGAGTCATGGGGAGGCCGGCGGTGTGTCGTTCCACCGCGGTAAATTGTGCGCGTAGGTAGCTGTGACACTGCCGCTTGAATCCATGACTTCAGCACATCGTACGGATCGGCTGAGTTAGGGGGGATGAACGCTCGCCGCGTGGACTCCCTCCACCTATCTTGTGTTTCCTCCCATGCTCGCAAGTCCGGCGTTCGGAGCGTCGTGACGGGGTTCCAATGTTGACATTTGGGGAGAAGAGAGACATTGATGTCTGCTATCAACGTATAGTGGTCTAATCGGCTGTCTCCGTGGTCGACGGTGTGCATGTAGTAACTCTTGACCTCTCTGTGCAGTTGCGTTGGTGGGCTCACTTTAGTCCCGAGCACTAGTATCTCATCTATGCGGCTCCTTTGGAACTTGGCTGGGTTTCGGCGGGTCCACAAACCTTCAGTGATTTGTCCTAACCACCACCGTCCGTAGAAGCGGGGAATATTCACAAAGTCCTCGAATATCCTGTCGGCTCTCCTGCATTGTGAAGCGAGTGCATATCCCTGCCGGTATCCGCCTAGGAGGCTAGCGTTGAAGTCGCCTGCCAGAATATGCTGCGTATCTCCCCCCGCGTCAATTCTCGCTGCCAGCATGCCTAAGAGCTCTCGCTGTGATTCTGCCTCCCGAGAAGTGTAGTTGTACACATTGGTCGCTAGAAAGGGCAGCTGGTCTTCCGGTTCGATGCGTACCGTGAGAACGCGTCCCCGGTGTGGTGTGTTAGTGAACACCTCTGGCTGATACTCGGACACCCTGCCACAGCCTTTGTGCACCAGCGTGACCACGCTATAGCAATAGTATCTAGGCGCCCCCTTCTTGAGATGCATCCGTCGCGTCTCCTGCCTATTGCCGCTGCGGATAAAAATATTGTACTGGGGAAAAGCTTGTCGCAGATTGGCAATAGAGTTTGCATCTGTTTCCTTGAGTTTGCAGTCCTGTAGAAAAAGAGCACTTGGTCGTTGAGTCATAGTCATTTTTTGGATGATAGGGATCACATGACGGAGTCCCAATGGGCCCACATTTTGGCTCACTACCCTCGCCGTCCGTGCCGCCGGTATCTTCCAGCGAGACCATTCCCCATGTTCTATCACCTGCATGCGGTTCTCCGGGCAAGAGATAACAGGGACCTCTCCAGGCGATCCTTCAGGAATGGCCGGGCACACATGCGGGGTAGTAGGCCATGAAATTTTCTGCTGCGTCTTCTGTCTCTTTGGCGCTTCAGATGAATCACCCATTTGGCGTTCTAGCCAGTGCATCTCTCCAACTGCTATCCGGTTCAAATGGTACGGCCCCGACACCGTCGTCCTGGCATATTGGTAGGCGCGAACTCGCCATGCCAGAGCTGTCTCACCAGTGGGGCGTTCGTCCCACGATTGTGACCATAACGCCGCCCATGTATATATAGCCGCGTTCTGTGGAGATGAACACGTTTCAAGTGCTGCTATTCGGCAGGCCCAATCCCGAGCATCCGTGCGAGTGTGTTCCACCCATCGCCACATGCATTTGCTCGTGTCACGTGATATCTGTCCCATAGCCGTTTCGAGGTATAGCGTGCGACTTTGCGTGTCAAAGCAGCCTGCAACCCACTGGCTGTCGTATTCAACGTGCAAAAGAAAGCGAATGTATGAGAAGCCATCCAAAAACCTCCATGTGGAGAGGTCCGAACGCCGAAGGCTATCACTGAATTGTCCGGCATTGGACGGAGTAAGGAAAAAAGTGTCCCCAATTGTCCGACCGTGGGCTAGTCCTTGAGCTATCGTAGAGGTCCAATTCCGCTGAGTCGCCAGTTGCGCAGACATCCGTTCCATATCCTCCACGGACAGATAACCTGTTTGCAGAATTCGATGATCTGGTATCGCCGTGCCCTGCAGCGTTGTGTCTACACTGTATGCCCATGTTCTGTTGGCCCCCGTACTATGTCTAACCCGATATTCCGTCTTCTTGGCTATCCTACAGACTTCATGTGTGCATTGCAGCCGCCAACCTCCTTGCATCTTTTCTACGCCTATCTTTGTTGCAAACGTCACTGCCAAGCCGGAACAAGGGCAGACCGTGTCCAGGCATGTACACTGGTCAGTGTTAAAGTGCAGCCCATCAAGTCCGGCGTTATGCACGTCAAGCCGCAGTGCTATGAGGTCATTACTCATGGGCACATAGTCCATTGGCTCCGGAACCCAAAAGGTGACCAGTTGTGTGCGTCGAACCACAGTCTGTAACAGGTGCTCCATCGTATGCGGGCGTTTATCTAGGAACCGCAGAGCCATATCCGGGTGTTCCTCCAGGGCATATTTCCAAGATTCAATAACCCGAAATGCCTGATTCTTATTGTACACATTAACATCCAAAAGGGAACATGGGGAGCCTTGCTTATTGAGAGCTTGTAACTCAGGCATCAGAGAGAGGTCACGCGCAAATTCTCGCATAAGGCGATGGTTACAGCTAAACCCAATACATGGGTATATCACATGGAACGAATGCTTGTATCCCGTGGGGACTTGTCTCGACGCAGTTAATATGACTACCGTCTCCCAGCATGACGTCGAAATGCTCCATCGACATTCTGCCTGTTGCTGGATTACTTCCAATGCACACTGGAGCTTGTTATCATCGTGTGCCTTAGCTGTATAGTGTTCTAGATCAAAGTACAGACAACAGGGTTGATTTGGGGGAATGAGTTCATAATAATTCCTGTGGACAACCGCAAATGTGTCCATGAAAAACTCCGTGGGATCCGCGAAGTAAGTGTACCTTTTGGAGCCGTGCGGGTTTGTGTCTATCGCCACCTCCATCGATCCCTCTGGGCGATTTTGTTGCATGTCACGTAATCGACAGAAACGCCGCTTCGTATGAATCAGAGTGGAGACTCCGTTTGGTGGCATTCTACATGGATACAATCGTTCTCCGGTCATCGGTTGACTCCCGCGGTCCGTCCCACTCGGTATTACCATGGTCTGTCGTGGAGGGATAGGGCCTTAGCCCCGCATTTCCCAGTACAGCGACAGCAACGACATTGCGCATCCGTGAAATAACTGTCACCATAATACACTAAAATCTCTTCACCTGCGTTCACACTTTTGAGCATTCGTATCCATGCTTGATCTAACGTTCCCTCGTCTGACAACGCTCCTGTGTGGACGATTTCCGCATTGCAATGGTGATTACAGCAGGTAGAGTTAGCTAAGGCACCGAGGTGTTTGGCTGTGTCTACATATTTCCAGCGGAAATATTCCTTCTGTCCTGAGGAGTTTTGAATGAGGAGGCATTCCCGACCCGGCCCTGGCGCTTTCCTCAGCTGACCAAATGTCGCTACATATTCCCCTGAGTGGATGGTTCTCCGGGCAAAGATCCCTCGATGTCTGCCTGATAGCCATGCAATACTCTTGGCGCAGACGGCATCAGGGTCGAAACCATTTCGGCATCCAGGAACATCACACAAAAAGCACGGTTCACTCACGCCTACTCGAAGGGAGTGCTCTTGCTGCTGGGGGACACGACCATATAGGTAAATGTAGCTTTTTCGATGCAGTTCTGACACTAGTCGTTCCGTCACTACCCTGATCCTGTGATCATCTATGGTGTATGACTCATTCTCGCTGCCGGACACATGAGCAATATAATGATGCTTACGATCCAGCCACTCGACTGAACCAATCAGGGTCAGCACTTCCCCAGTGCGTCGATTGTACAATCGCCGTTGAGATGTGACCGGACATACACCTTTATCTGTTCGCTGCAGCATCAGCCATTGATACTGGCCACCTTCGGTGCGAGTTCTGACCATAGTCGAAATTAACTGTCTTTGCTTACATTGGGCCGGCCCTACAGAGCACGAGCAACTAGCGACGACCTTCTCCTGTTGTGGGTCCAGTATCATCCTTGTGAGGTCGGGACGCCTGACTGCGGGAATAGGTAGGCACAACATCCTGGTCTTATGTTCATGGTATCTCGTATCATTACACTCTGGGCAGGAGAGTCGTCTTATGGATCGCTGTTCGAACAATAACTGGACCTTCTCCTGAAACTCCGAGCCTTCCAGTGTGCCAAGCCGGTCCAGCAGTTTGAGCAAGAATTCAGAGGGGTCGCCAGACACTCCCTTGGCGGTACCTAAGGTGATGGAACGGAGCCCGTGCTGCCCAGCACACTCTATCCAGGAGATCAGCACCGGGTCATACTCATTAAGATTGCGAGAGCTCAAGGCATGTAATATCTGATATAGACCCTGGCCTAATGTCGTTGCCGCACCGGAAAGAAGCACAATAAACTCTGGGATGCGCACTAAAAGCTGGAGGATTGCGGAGATAAAACAGATGTTGCCCCCAACCGCTTTAGGGTTGTGAATGCCATGCGGGATTGCAGCAGTTGGCGTCGAATATAGCGTGCGCGTCGGCGACCGTAGAGGATGTTGTCGAGGACGAACTATAGCCATTATCAGCGTGAAGGTCTTGAAAATTAAGTCATGTTCCAGCTCCTTCCTTGGTTGGCCGTGGGTCGCGGCGGAAGACAACAACTTTTTCCTAGTCTCAATATAGTCGGACGCCGCTGTGCTGGCTGCTTTGCTCCAGCGTTTCCACCATAGCCACGCACCACACTTGGCACAAAACTTGTGTGGAGTGGAACAATTCCGTTGCGGCATGCGGAGAGTTTCCGGTGTAATGTGACAATTGAGGACAAAGGAAGATCTCCAACAGCATCTGCATACCTCCTCTTGCGTAAAGTTGTCGCATGCAGCACAGCGCACTTTTCCTATCAATCTTTTGGGGGATGGGGTGATTTGTTGTTCGTCAGGAAATCCAGTTCCGATTCCCAGGGCATAGTGCCATCGCTCATAGCGAGTAGATATTGCAGTCGGCGGGACTCTGCACGCGAGTGGGTG
>Ga0209769_1000925_pt1 | contig 11827 bp, 1 predicted proteins | sample LauGreSuBDMM15DN_2_FD_187569 | JGI IMG/M metagenome (GOLD analysis project Ga0209769, IMG submission 187569) | Freshwater lake microbial communities from Lake Michigan, USA - Su13.BD.MM15.DN (SPAdes) (version 3) | ecosystem: Environmental > Aquatic > Freshwater > Lake | place: Lake Michigan, USA...
GTAGTACAATGTGGGCATGATGATCGTCCTTTTATTGTTCTTACAGAAACAAAATTTAGCTTACGCTGTATACCAGTTTGGATCGGTACTCTCCTTACCGGACTAGGGTCTAAAAAAAACACATGTGATAATGTTCTCACCATGACCTCAACGGTTCCCTGGTGACTCCCCTACTCCTTGGGTAGACTCGGTGGAGTACTCAGTCTCCTACCTGTCAACCTCCCTCCCCTTAGTGTTCACTAGTCCAAGTGATCAACACTAATGTCACATACCCCCTCTATTGTAGATCATGCCCGGGTAACCGTCATGACTTTTACCTCCCCTCCATCTCTGCCTCTCTCCAGACCCTGGGCAGGGTGAGTGCGCGGTTACCATTGCTCCCGCTCCTCATGGTTTAGGGATCATCAGTCCCTTCACCTCTTACCTAAATTTCCTCTGAGTCATCTGGATATTTGACAAAAAAATTGACCCTGAGCTTTCCTCCCTTCTGTCCTCCATCGTTTCCTAGAGTTTGTCAAACTCCAGGCCTTCTCCCCATCGTGCCTACTTGTATGTACCGCTCTATGCGAATGTGAGTGTATGTGTGTAAGTTTTTTTTTTTTCCCGAGCTTGCCAGGCTCCGGTCTTTTTTTTTTTTTCCCGAGTTTGCCAGACTCCAGACTCTTCCAATTCACTTTTCCGCGTCATCATTCTCACCACACCTTGGCTTCGGGCTGCCATACCCTATGCCGCTTCTTCTGCACTTTTAACGTACTAGCATGCTTGTGCTTGCCCCATGCGTTCTTCCCTTTCAAGCCACACCTCAGTGCTTCCCTCAGGTACTCATCCGAATCTGTCCAGTCCTTGGAACACTTCTGCTGCCGTGTTCCGTCGGCCTTCGTCCCCCTTTATCGCGCCCTCCCTTTGTGCGAAATAGGAGCATAGTACCGTATCCTGTGCGTAGAGTAATTCGTGCACCAGACCTTTCCTTATTGCCCCTCTCTTCGATTCCACTACCCCCAGTTCTTTTAGGTTGTCGTTGAACGATTGCACATGCACCGATCCACACGTTCCCCCCACGAATACAATCAACTTTACTTTCCATCTCTCACCCTCACTCTCTGTTTCTCCTGCCACTTTCTCAAGGCTTCGGATTAGCACGTCATGCTGAGCCCTTGCACGTGCTTCCCCTTTTTCACGGTAGTCTTTCCTTTGATCAGACGTCCGCTTGAACTCCAAGACATACACCATCTTGTTGTTCCAATCAATTGCCATAGAGTCAGGCCGCCGTTGCCCGAAAATAGCTTCCTCGTATGGTTCCTTCTCATCGCCGACTAGGTCATCATCTCGTTGTTGGCTAGTCTTGTCACTGCTCAATGCTTGCTTTTCTCCACGTTCCTTTGCAATGAGTTCTTCCGCTTCCATCTCTATGTCATCCCATGGGAGTATCTTACCAATGTTTGTCTCCTTCCAAAGTGTGTGCAATTGCCTGTCCTTGTCGCCTCCCAGGATTTCTAGACTTCTCTTCGCTTCCCCATGGATGGAGATAGCCCCAATAAGATATTTCCAGCAGCGATTGTGAGCACCTATCACGCTTTTTTTCTGCAGGTTGCAGCCCGCACTCTGGATGTGCGCCACCGTTTCTTGCGGGAGGGAGTCTGTTGATGCTCCTCTCACCTCCCTCTCCCTCCTGCAGAGTTCACACTTCGGACTCGTACGCGCTCCAATCCTGTACAGCCACTGTCCGCACGGAAAAGAACACGTAATCACTTGCTTGACTCTTCTCTTTTTGGCTTCAGGTCCTTTGCCGGACCTGATCCACGCGCCCAGGATTTCTCTGCTTTCTCCCCCCCTCAACAAGAACTCAGCCGCCCACGTAGTTGCTGTCGGTTTGTTCCAATTTTCATCTTCCTGGAGTTGGAGCATGCACTCTTTCCCCCAGCGCTCGTTACTCATCAGGTCACCTTGAACACCTATGCTTGCGGCTTGACTGATGTTGCGCAATCCTGCGTTGGTGTCACGCAGAAACGTTTTACTCCAGTTGGCCACCGCGCGCTTCATCGCTTCCTGTACTTGGTATTCAGCTCCTCCTCGTACCATCGCCTTCCGGACCGCTTTCGACCATGCCGTTGTCTGTTTCACTCCATTGCTGTCGCTCCACTCGTACGTCATGCTCGGGGTACGTACCGTCCACTGTCGGCAGTCGTCCTGCAGTTGCCTTGCGTTTTCCGCCTGAGTGTCAGCCTTCTCATTCAAGGGCTCCCCGCGATGCGCTTTGACCTTGACCATGAATGTACGCGCTCCCTTCTGCACTCGTTCGCGTATTCGTTCGACAATCGATATCATGATGTCAGCGTTGGCGTCTCCTGCGAGCGTTGTGCGCGGGCCGCTCCCTATCCATCTCGATATCTTGTTGAGAGCGGCTTCACTGTCGCATAGGTAGAGAACGTCCTTTTCAGCTGGGGCTGCCTGCAAGGCGCGAGCTATCGCCGCTAGTTCCGCTCTCAGCGAGCTGACACCTTCTTCCTCCCTTCCTACACGCACTACAATAATGCATGTCGGTCTTTGAAGGCAGACAATTCCTGCTCCCATCACTCCCTTGTGCACGGATCCATCTCCTGCCCAGGACTCTCCTGGAAAGTCGTAGCACCCCAACAAACCCGCTTCCGTTCCGTTCCAAAAATGTCGCTCGAGGCCTCGCAGGTCGATGTTCATTTCGTCTTTGCTGTGCTCATGATCCCATGCTTCCCGCATCTTCATTTCCACATGGCTTTCATCAACGACTGTGTCTTGGTGCACCCAGCATTGCATGCGTGTCTGAGCCGCGCATGCACTCACATCACCTCGCTTCCACCAACTTCTTGCTCTTACGACATGCTTTCCTCCCGAGACGTCCTCGTGAGAGCCTTTGGCCTGCTTCGGCTTCCCTTTTTTGCCCTCAAAGATGCATTGTCCATAGGATCTAAATGCTTGTGTAGCCATATCTTTCGGTTTGGCTTTACACCAAATGACCCAGTCTTTGTTATCCTGAAGGTCATTGAGGCACATCTGTTGATCTTCTGGGCTCAGACTCTCCCACAAGATTACTCTCCGCCCTTGCTGAGGTCCCCAAAAAGGTACAGACGGTCTTCCCGCACCTTCGAAGAAGGGCGCTGCTGTGAGTCTTGTTTCTCCAATCACCACATTGGCGTTGATGGTGGCTTGCAGCGCTCGCAGAATGCGCCATGTTGGTGATCTGTAGCCCTTCGCTTCAAGAGCATCTTGAAGAAGTGACTCCAAGTAGACATGTCTCAAGAGGTCTAGGGCTCCTCTCTCCGTAGCCCCTTCTCGTCCGGTGGCTCCTTTTCGTTCAGCCGCTTTTGCTCCTTCCTCAGCTGCTGCTCGTCCGGTAGCTCCTTCTCGTCCAGTAGCTGTGCTACTTCCCTCTTTGTCTTCTTGTTCTGTCGTCTTTCCTCGTTTTTCAACGGGTTCTCGCTCAGCCTCACCTTCCTGTTCCGCGGCCTCCTCTCGTCCTTTGAACTCTTCATTGTCAGTGGTTTCTGCTGCTAACCACATCATTCGGAGGTGGTTCCACGTCGTGCTGTTGATGGTCCACTGATACCCGTTCTCCATGCATGTCGTGAGTCCTTCGGACGTCCATACGGTTGGGAAGTGCTCGTGCTTCCACCACAGAGACTTTTTGGTCACTCGAAGGTATCCCTGCCCATTTGCCGCTTTTGGAATCTCTTCGTGGAAGAGGAAGTGCTTCCCAACCGTCGCTTGCACATTACAGTCTGGAATATGCTCTGGATCATACGCTGCTCTTGCGATGGAGTCTTTTTCCCACGGAAGGTCTCTGTGTTGAACTATCCTTATGAACTTGCTTGACATTTCAGCCTCCTTGCACGCTTTCATCCGGACGTTCTCACTTCCTGGTGTCTTGATGTTTTTGCTCCATCGCTGGTGCAGGCTTTTTAGTTGCTTTCGTGCTTCGTTGACTGGTTGAGTCTTGTCCTCCACCTGTTCGTCATCTGTGAGCACGCCCGTTGCGAAGCGCGATATCGCAGGAGCCAGGAATCGATCACTTACTTTTCCCTCCCTGGCATCCTGCGGGCACGTAATTTCGTGTGGTTCAGCAGTCAGGGAGAAGCCCATGCCAGAGGTGGTGAGCCAGACCGTGGCTATTTCCTCCTCTGAATTTGCCTTAAGATCTATCAGCTGTCTCACCTGCGCCATCGTGAGAAGCACATCTCCCCTGTTGATATCGTTGCTTTCCGTGATGTACCGAGGGTCCGCTGCTCGCATCCTGATCCCGTAGTATGGCCCAGCATCGTATTCATGATCATTATCAGAATCTGACTTATCACTTTCCGGAGAGCTCCCACGGTAATACACCCGCTCTTGTCCGCGCGTCCTCTCTGAGCGTCGAGGGTGGTTTGCGTCAAGTGTTCGTGCTGCTTTTTTGCGCTGTACGTTCTTCTGTTTACCTCGCTCGTCCATTGCTTTCGCTTGATCTTTCTCAGACTGACACTTGGTGCACCTCACGTTGCTTCTTCTCGATCGCTTTGCTCCCGCGGAGTTTTCAATTTCATAGAATGTTCGGCAGGACTTGCATGTTCGCCCTAGGACCTCTTCTGCAGGCGCATACCACCATCCTGCCGTCTCAAACTTTGGCGATTCCGCCGGGTACCAGCTTTCCGGGATCAGTAAAATATCTTTCCAATCTGATTTCAGCAGCGCTTGGCGTAGGGCGAGATCCGATTTTCCCTTCAAATATTGACAGCGCGTCCGCCGATCATCAGTCTCCCACCCCCTGATGTGAGCCTTGAATACGAGTTGGTCACCTTCATGGCTGTCTTCCTGGGGGGGCTGCGCAATGTCCACATCCGACACTTTCTCGATCCATTGCTCTCCCAGGGCATGCATGTTGAGGCACGGGGGTGCACAGGCATGGGCGCGTACCTGTTGCTGGTGCACCGGGTTCGTGTGTGGGAAGGGTGTCTGACATCTCGGGCACTGTGTACGACCCTCATTATCATTGCACGCTATGCACGATTCGTGTTGACAATGAGGACAGTGGTGTCCCAGCTTGGTAAGATGCTGCTGACACCTTGCACCGCACTGCCTCAGCCCTGCTTCGATTTTGCCGATGAGATCTAGCTTGTTGGTCCCTGCGCTCTCCCTGCAGTATTGAGTGTGGGGCCGCCCTGCAAATGCCCTTGGCCACACCATTTCCACGACTCTTTGGCTTACTTCCAGGCTGTCGTCCCCGTCCCGAAGCCAGGCAATGAGGGCGGTGCCTAGGACCTCACCTCCGCTCATCGACCGCACTCTGTCCTCCGCGTTAGGAGTTTGCTCTCTAATGGCTTTCGCCAGAGCGCTCAGCTCCCTCCCGTTGTCGGTGAACATTTGGGCATCATCTTGGCCTGTAATTCCGCACTTCTTTTCCGCAAGGGCTAACCATTGGTGCGTCGCTCCTTGTGAGTCCATGTTCAACTTCAGTTTTCTTGGAACCTGAGATCCCGGTAGCACTTCCAGTCCTGTCCAGTCCACTAGCTCGAGCCATGCTTGGAGAGTTGCCCTCTCGCATTCCTTGATGCCCTTAATCCCCATCGGAATCAGAATCCTTAGATGTCTTGTACCCCTACTTCCTCCTCCTTCTCGAGTAAGTAGCGGGACTGAGCTCTGAGCTGTGACGGATTCTTGAATCAAACTGAGAACCGATCCATATCCTGCTTCTTGGATGGCTCCGGCAGTCTTCCAAAACACCTCTTCCCCTCGAAACAAGAGCTCCCACTGTGCTACATCGGCGAGTTTCCATGCTTGTGCCTGGGGCTGATCTCTTCTGCCCCCCACGTTCACGATTCTGGCTTTGAGCCTCCGCAGTGATCTAGTCGCTGTTGCCCAACTGAGCTGTTTCCTTTCTTGCTCTGCATCCTCAATGTACCACATTGGTCGAACTTTTACTTGGTTGCTCGCCTTCAGGGCCCTCGCCCATCGGTTATGCTGTACGCTGTCCCACTCCCATAGCTCCATCTCGTCGTACAGCTCGTGTAGTGTGTGACACATCCACTCTTTCTTGGCTCTTTGAAGTTCCATTACCGTTATGGATTTCGCCACATCATCGTGCACTAGGCTCCTTCTAATGTTATTGCAGAGTTCTTGCGCAATGATGTTGATGGGCGTTGAAAGTTCTTCGCCACCTCTTTTTTCCGGGAAGATGAATATGTCAGATGCCGTCCCTTTGGGCAGATGGTCCGCCCGCTTGTAGGCTTGTACCCATAAGGATTGCAACTGGTCGAGCTCTGCTTTGCTCCAGCGCACTTGGGCTGCGGAGAATCTGAACACACTCACCGCCATGCTGTGGAATAGTTCCTTGGCGATTTTGGATTCTAGTGGATGGTGCGTCAGGAGCCCTAGCACCTCTCTCGTCTTCTCCACCACTCTCTTCTTGGTGTTGGTCATATCCCCGTTGGGTGTTGCCCAGAAGCCCAGGTGTCTGCAGCTGTCCTCAGCTTGAAATGTCTTGACCGGTCGTCCCTCGTACGTCAATGTGGTAGGGTCCTGTTGACCACTGCCTCCATCTATGTCCATCACCACGGTCTTGCTTAGGTTTAGCTGCATATTGCTCCATTTTCCGAACTCCTGAATGGCGTTTAACAGGATTTGCGAGCCCGGGTTGTCTTGTGCTAGGGTGGTAATATCATCCATGAAGGCGATGTTGTTGAACTGCTCAGTTTCCACCAGGCCATGACTGATGCCCAAGGCTTTACCCGTGCTCGTTAGGTGTTCCAGCAGCGCGTTGATGAAAATGATGAAGATTCGAGGGGAGGATGCTCCTCCTTGGATGACCCCAGTGAGAAAAGTGATGATCGCACTTTCGGCGTCGTCAGAGTCCATGCACGCCGTTGTCCGTCCGTAGATGACCTCCAGCAGGTCGACATCGGGAATGTTATATGCACGCATCACTGCCCACAGCGCGGCTTGCGACATCGCGTTAAACGCGTTCTTGAAGTCAATGTCAATTCTGATTATCCTCTGTCTTAATCGTCTCGCCTCACTTGTGACCCAGTCCAGTTTGAGTTGATTGAGGTCCACCCCCCGTCCCGCTCTACCTCCATCCTGGCCTGGTACAATGAGGTTTTCAGTCTCTGATATTAATGTGAGTCTGTAGTTGATGATGTGGTGAACTAACTGCATCCCCACATTAAGAAGACCTATGGGCCTCCAGTCACTAGGCTTGTCACTCGTGTCTCCTCCCTTGTGGAGCAGTCGTATGTTGCAGTTGAGCATCTCGTCTGTCAGCACGGAGGAGGCACTTTGCGCATCTTGCAAGACTCGATCTGCCCACACTCTAACGATTGTCAGTTCCTCCATCGTAAGCGATCGATACAATTCGTTGGTTTCCTTGTCCGGCCCCCCGGCCTTTCGCAGCTTAAGGCGATCTCTTCGAAAGTGGTCCATCTCATGGTCTGTGATCGGCCCCCTGATCCTTCTCGGATGCTGCTCGTCTGCATATGGCAGCGCTTTTCGGAACTTGCCTGTGTCAGGGTCGAATTGTTTGAAGAAGGAGATGTCCATCCGGGCATCCCCGCGATGGAGGATGTCCGTGAAATTCCAGCAGTTTGTGCAAAAACCAACCAGTTGCCGCCGAGGCTGCGTCTTACCCTGGGTGACTGCGACGATAGGTTTCTTTCTGCACTCGCAATGCTGACAGCTTACCTGTTGGCTGAGGCCCTCCTTCTGCATATAGCTCTCCCAGGCGATCGTCTTCTCCTTCTCGCTCCAGCTTCCTGGTTTCATCACCACTCTCAGCGAGTTCGGCTCGAATTCCGGCTCCTTGGTGATAATTGCCAGGGCTTCCCACTCGAGAGGCTTCTGTACCTGGGCGTACATGACCCTGATCGCTCCTGGAGGACCATGCCAAATTTCGCTGCTCGTTGACGGATAGGCTTTTCGAACCGTAGTCCCCAAATTCTCCGTTGCAGGTTGCCCCGGATTGACATGAGCTAAAGGCTGCGCCTGAGAGGGTTTACCTGTGTCGCCGCCTGTCACCTGCCCGTGCTGCATGCAGATCTGGAATGGTGATTGGGCCTCGTCAACCCTCACACAAATCTTACCTTCCTCGAATGTGACGCCCTCGAGCATCTTTTCTATGGTCAGCGAGTGGTCTTGCTGTATCCAGCGCTCCCATTCACCGATTTGTTCCAAGCTCCTTGGTCCTTGCGCCCACCAGCTTCGTTCTGCACGGTGGTGGCTACCACCATTGCCAATGGTCATGTCATGCTGGTGGCCTGCTTGCGCTTCCCACAGAATGCTGACCGCCTCCTGTGCCAATTCGCGCATCAGGGGTTCTGTTGGGTTGCTTTGCAGTCGCTGCATACAAAGACTGCGGAGCATGCTTAGGAGGCGCTGCGGTTCTCGCACGGCATCCTTCCATTTCCATGCCTTTTGAGCTGTTGCCAGCTTGGTCTCAAACTCCTGGTTTCGCTCCTCCGAGGTAGCTAGGAAGAGAAGGGCCACGTCAGCACGCGACCACTGGATTCTCGCCGACGGGGCAGCTTCGCGTACCTTATTCTCCATTTCTTCCTCAGTCGTTGTCGGGTCTTGATTGATCCACAAAACTCCCATCGGTATGTCTAGCACCAATTCCTTGGGCGTTTGCGAAGAGTGCGTGTTACCGCAAAATTTGCTCGGTCCTTTTTTGTCACGCAGATATTCTTGCGCTTCTTGCCTTTTGGCTTGGTGTTCGCATCTTCTCGTTTGTTTCTTGGCCATGCTGTCCAGTTGGTTCTTGCTGCTTTGGATTTCAGCTTGTAGCAGCGCCTTCCATTCGGACGTGTCTAGCAACAGTTCTTGATCTTGCGAGGAGAGGTTGCGGGAAGTAGTTATCCCGAGGTCATGCATGCATGTTAGTTGTAGCATGGACATGCCCTTCTTCCCTACTACGTCTCTCAAAGCAGCCTCCATCGTCCTCCGTTTGCGCAGAAGTGTTTGTTGCAGTTTGCTTCTGAAGGGCCTCCTGGTTTGATGGTCCTTCAGAATATCTTGCTTCACCGTTTCCGCAGCCTTGATTCGCGCCTCAATCATCTGTCGTCTCTCGAGATCCGCATCTCCCCCCCCTCCTTTGAGGCGCTCCAGGCTTTGGATGGCTCGACTCTTTAAGGAGTCGTCAATTTGGTGGCTGATTCCCTGCCATTGCTTGAGTGTCAGTTTCTGGTACCAAGCGCGTTTATCCGCTTGTTTGATACTAGCTTTTGGCGTGCCCAGTTTGACCGCAAACGACACCCTGGCGTGATCATGAAACGGTGTTCCCACCCAGGCTGCTGCTCCCGATGTGCACGCGAATTCCACCCCCAGCCCCACTAGGTGATCCAATCTTGCTCCTTTGCCTGAGCTGGCATCTATCCAGGATGGTGTTAGTGGGGACACCGTCACTCCTTTGATTGCTGCCACGCAAGCCTGAAATTGGCTATCCACTCGTCTAAGATGCTCCGCATTGCTGAGAGAGTATCCTTCTCGCGTGCCATGTGCGTTCGCATTCATGTGTCCCCCCCAATGATGCCCTGGATCTCCGGGTACTTTGATCTTATCCCCTGTATAGCTATCCACACTCGTTGTTGTAGTTCCAGCGTTGCGGATCCTGCTTGGTGGATGTTGATAACAAGCATGGGAGCTTCCGAGTGCCTGGGCGCCCATAGGCAAGACATCCTCCCCTGGAGCATATGTTTCATCTCCTTCTTGGAGTACTGTGCCGCCCAGTCCAGACGGGTTGGTTGTTTGAACACGTCTTTGTGAAGGAAAGTGACCACTGCATACGCCCATGGTGCTTCAAAGTTTTTCGTGGAAGCCCCTGCTTTGCAATTTTCCCGTCTCGCACTTACGCGTTGACTCGATTCCATGACGCACCAGTAGTCTGAGCCGATCTTCTTCAGGATGCTTTTCACTCTTCTCCTTTCTTCTGGGTGAAAGGATACTTCTTGGAACATGGCCACTGCTGCTCCTTTTGATAATGTTTGGGCGATGAGGGGGAAGGAAAGGTCGACTCCTTGTGGCCCAATATTCCATGTGATGACGTCGCTCTGGGGAGGGCAGCACTCCCATAGACTTTCCCATTCCAGCCACAGGAGCCACCATGCCTCTTCAGATTTGGAGCAGAGGTTCTCTCGATGATTTGCGAGTCCAATTTTCCCTTGATCTCTAAGCTTGTGGAGGAAGTCGGCTCCTTTCGAATGTTGCTCTGCTAGCCAATACTCACTCACTTTCTCAGCTGCCGCAGCCCATACCCCCCAGAACCTTTTTGTCCCAGTTCCTGGAAGAGCATTCTCCTGCTCCGCCTTGACTGCATTGCAGCCTGCTTGATCACCTTTTAAGAGTAGGTACTCTTGCTTCCTTTTTATCAGAAGTTGCCGAAAGCCTTCTCCTCTGCTGGCCTTGATGGTCGGCGCCCATCTTAGAAGTCTGTAGATCTCAGCGTCTTGATGCGCGTTGCTTGTCGTTTGATCAGATTTCTGCCACCACATAGGCATGACCGCAACATGATTCGTAGGTGCCTCTCTCTTCCCTTCTTCAGTAGAGGACGCTGGTGCCTCTGGGCCGGCTGCTGCTGGGGCTTTTTGTTGCCTTGCCATGAACATTCTCGATTCTGGTTCCCAGACTGGCATCTTAAGCGCTGCAAGCATTGGCCCTGAACCTGCTCGCTGCTGCAGGAGTTGGAGCATTCTCTTGATCGTTCTTTCCTTGGGGTTCGTTACTGTCCACCCTTCCTGATCATTTCCGCGCGTCCCGAAGGTGACAGCTGTACGCGATTTTGCGTAGTGATCATAGGCTCTGGTGATGGAAGTAAGTCTTACCGATGTTACTCCCATGATGCCCCAGAATGGGCACCACTTGTAGGTTCGGCCGCTGTGGGCTTGGATACCATTGCCCATGTAGAACCCAAGAAGACAGCCTATCGCTACATCCACTTCAAACAAGCTTGCCGTCCTTCTATTAAAGGTGATCATGCCCTTGCCTATGCCCTCCAGGTCTTCGAAGCCTTGATATCGAACGTCACCAGATACGAAGTTCTCCGCATGTTGGAAACATTGCTCGCGAATATTATTGACGAGACTCAGGACTTCCGTTTCCACTTCCTTCGCTGTGATTCGTCGGTTAGCGTGTGGGCCTTTGCTCTTCACCTGAGTAAATCGAATGCACACAGTACTTTGCCTCTCCCGTTCACTGTCCTGCTCCATTGCTCGCCATCTCATTCTGACTTGGCAGCTTGACCACCACTCCGGCATCGTCTTCGTCAATCTCTGCACTCTGTCGGCACACTCTTGGGAGACACCCACTTGCTCACTCACCCATTTTCTAGTCGCAGAGTTCCACTCGGGGACTCCCACCTGGACCAGGATCTTAGGTGCATGCGCTCCGGCGCCCCTGTGTAGGCAATCGTGATTGCTCGCCAGTTGTCTGTTGTCATAGTAGTCTCTTCCCGCGATGGACCAGCCTTCGTTCGTGGCATATGGATTGCCCGGGGCTACCTTCGACTGGCTCCCCGCGATTTGAATATGGCCACCACCCTTGCCTTGTGTCCCCCACACCTCCGCTAGTGCACATGGATTTTTTAAGTCTCCTATCAACATGTCCAAAGGAACGAAGGAAGGCTGCTCTAGCATGAGGGACAGCAGCACCAGCTCTCGCTGCATAGCTTCTGAGATCCCCAGCAAACTATAGATCCTAGTCCAAGACCTAAGACTGTGGCTTCCAGTTTCTGGGTCCTGGATGAGGGTAGTGACGCTCTGAAGCTGGTCGCCTTCCCTGCACCTCCAGACTTCAATTTTGTCGTGGCCTAGGCTTCGCTGGCCCACCAGAAGATGATGCA
>Ga0209769_1000929_pt1 | contig 11805 bp, 12 predicted proteins | sample LauGreSuBDMM15DN_2_FD_187569 | JGI IMG/M metagenome (GOLD analysis project Ga0209769, IMG submission 187569) | Freshwater lake microbial communities from Lake Michigan, USA - Su13.BD.MM15.DN (SPAdes) (version 3) | ecosystem: Environmental > Aquatic > Freshwater > Lake | place: Lake Michigan, USA...
CCTCATTACCTACTTCCAAGGTGATAAAGATGCTCTCAAAGCAAATCGCATCGTCGGAATCAGTATTGGATTTCTTGGTGTTGTTCTTATCGTGGGTATTGAAACTCTCACCGGTTCATCGGATCCACTTTCTATTCTGATGGTGATCGTTTCAGCCATTGCCTATGCCTACGCGGTCATTATGATTCGCAACAAACTCCCTGATGTCTCTGGAATCGCGATTAACGCTGTTGCGATGGTACTGACTGCAATTTTCTATCTGCCATTTACTATCGCTCTCTGGCCAGATCACACCGTCTCACGCGAAGCCACGTACTCTGTTATCGCACTTGGAATCTTCTCCACCGGTATCGCATTCGCCTTCTTCTTCACACTCATGGCAGATATCGGTCCTACCCGTGCATCGGTTGTGACATATTGGAATACAGCCATTGCAGTTGTCTTAGGAGTAATCATCCTGAGTGAGCCAATTACAGTGGGTATTGGAATTGGTCTTCCCCTTGTGATGCTTGGATCGTGGCTAGTTAACCGCCGTCAAAAGGTGTAACTCTCTACTTCTCTGAAAAACCTAAGCGCTCAAGAAGTTTCGGATCTCTCTGCCATTCCTTAGATACTTTCACGTGTAACCCTAGGAATATTCGGGCACCTAGTTCGCGCTCAATATCTGCTCGAGCTCGCATACCAATATCTTTTAGCCGTTCACCTTTATGGCCAAGCAAAATGCCAGTCTGTGAATCACGTTCGACATGGATAGTGGCGTGAATATCAAAGAAGGGGCGTGATCCCTTTTCTTCGCGCTCTGACATCTCATCAATGGTGACCATGATCGAATGTGGAAGTTCTTCGCGAGCATCGCGTAAGGCCGCCTCGCGAACAAGCTCGCAGATCAGTTGTTCAATGCCCTGATCGCTTTTCATATCTGTGGGGTAGAAAGCTGGACCCGCAGAGAGATTCTTTGAAATCAGAGAAGCTAGAAGATCTATCTGATCGTGTATTGCAGCAGAGATCGGAATGATTTCATCCCAGGTGAAACCTACGGCAAGTTCGCTGATGCCAAGTAAACGTTCGGCAATATTTTTCTTTGAGACTAGGTCGGTCTTTGTCACCAGAGCAAATTTCTTGGCGCGGGGATGCTTTGCAATCTCTTGAGCCACAAAGACATCTCCAGCTCCTGAAGTCTCATCCGCTGGCAGACACATCAGGATTACATCGACAGAATCAAGACTCTCCCCCACCACAGCATTGAGGCGATGGCCAAGAAGAGTCTTTGGCTTATGAACACCTGGAGTATCTACTAGAACTGCTTGAAAATCTGTGCCATTGATAATTCCGCGAATTGCATGACGTGTGGTGTTGGGATGCGGCGATGTGATCGCAATCTTTGATCCGACGAGAGCGTTAATGAGAGTTGATTTTCCCGTGTTTGGGCGGCCAACAATGGCGACAAAGCCCGAACGGAATTCACTCATATGCCTATTCTCGCACCAGGCGAACCCTTTTACCTAAACGAGTTGCTCGAGAGAAGAAATCAATTCAACTGCATCACTGACGGATGTGACGATCTCTGCGGCGCGTTCGCCAATAAGGCGATGAGTTCCTTCAGATGTAGGTGAATTAATTGGCCCAGGAATAGCCATCACAGGTCGCATCAGCTCTGCTGCATCACGAGCGGTGCGAAGTGATCCACTTCGAAATGCAGCTTCAACCACCAATGTACTCATCGAAAGGGCGGCAATAATTCGATTGCGAGTGAGAAATCGTGATGGAAAGGCTGGAGTTCCTGGCATTACTTCACTAACGATCGCACCTAGCTCTGCGATTTCAGTAAAGAGTCTCTCGTTACCAGCCGGATAGTTAATATCAATTCCACTTGCGATGACAGCGATAGTGATGCCTTCTGCAATGAGTGCACCTTTATGTGCATGGGTATCGATTCCGTAGGCGCCACCGCTCACGATGCTCCACTCGCGATCTACAAAACCTGCGGCAAAGTCACTAGCAATTCGAGCACCGTAAGGCGTTGGATTACGAGTTCCAACAATTGCAATAGAACGCGCCTTGAGTGAATCAACTTTTCCTTTGACAATAAGCCCAAGAGGCGGGGTTGCAAGGTCATCGAGTTGTTGCGGCCAACTAGCATCGCAAGGAGTGATAAATACTCCGCCAACACTTTCAATAGATTCAAGGAGAGCGGCTGCACCACCAGGGTGCAATTGGGAAAGTGTTTTCTCTCCTTTACTCGATCGATAAAAGCCATCTTTAATGCGAAGCAAAGTCTGGTGAGCACCTTGCTGAGTAATCTGTGAACCCCAGAAAGAGCTTCCTCCTTCGGTTGCTGCAAATAGTTCTAGTCGTGCTGATTTCTCCTCGTTCAAGAGATTCCTCCTTCGCGTAGTTCGTATGCATGAGTTACATCTGTGAGAGTCGGTTGGTTTCGCCCCGCTAAATCTGCCAGCGTCCATCCCAGTCGAATAACTTTATGGAGGCCTCGCGCAGTCAATCTCTCGTGATCTAGTTCATCGTGGAGGAAATTCATCGCTAAGCGATCGGGCTTGAAGTCGGTACGCAAAGCTCGCGCAGGTATTGCGCTATTGAGTTCAAAACCTCGACCGGCAAATCGTTCCCGTGCAATCACTCGCGCTGCCTGAACGCGCTCAGCAATTGCAGCGCTGGACTCTCCTAAAGTCAGTGAAGAGATATCGGCGCGACCAACGGGTTCGACAGTAATGCGCATATCAATGCGATCCATTAAGGGGCCAGATAACTTTCCTAAGTAGCGTCTGACTTGAACCGAAGAACAACTACAACCCAAACCTCTACCGGCAAACTTTCCGCAAGGACATGGATTAGCTGCTAAAACTAAGAGAAAGCGGGAAGGGTAGGTAATGTTTCCAATACTTCGTGCAATCGTAATTGTTCCGGATTCAAGTGGTTGGCGCAGTGAGTCGAGAATTCCACTGGCACACTCAGGTGCTTCATCGATAAAGAGCACTCCATGATGTGCCAGTGAGCATGCACCAGGTCTGATGACATGTGCGCCGCCTCCCACCATTGCAACCCGTGTTGCGCTGTGATGCGGAGCAACGATCGGTGCCATCCGTGACATGGGTGATCGCTCTGAGAGTGTTCCCGCAACTGAGTGCAGCGCTGTTACTTCAAGACTTTGTTCGATAGTCAGAGGCGGCAAGATTGTTGGAATTCGGCTCGCGATCATTGTTTTACCAGCACCTGGTGGGCCAATCAGTAAGAGATGGTGTCCCCCAGCAGCTGCGACTTCTGCGCCGAAACGCGCACGCATCTGACCTGCAACATCTTCAAAATCTAGAAGCGGATCAGTACTTTCATCTAACGCCTCTGATGTGTGACTTGTCCCTTCTCCCGTGCGTAAGTAGATAAGAAGTTTTCGCAAGGTAGCAAATGCAACAATCTCCATCGATTGCAACAAACTACCCTCACCAATATTTGCAATCGGAATAATTGCTCGCGCAATTCCCTCGCGGTGACCTGCAATGAGTGCAGGCAGAACTCCATTAACTCCGCGTATTGAGCCATCTAGTCCTAGCTCGCCAAGTATCAGCGTTGAATCTATTGAATCTTGCGCCAGTGATCCATGGGCAACCAAAATTGCGAGGGCGATGGCAAGATCAAAACTTGATCCACTTTTGGGAAGCCAGGCAGGCGAGAGTGAGACGGTTACTTTTCTATTGGGCCAGTTCTCTCCTGAATTTGTAAAAGCTGCTCGTACGCGATCACGAGATTCATTGAGAGCGGCATCGGGAAGACCCAGTAAGTTGTAATGAGGAAGTCCATCACTTATATCAACTTCGACGGTGACTGTATTGCCCGAAAGGCCAACTAAGCCCATCGATGTCGAACGACCCAGGGTCACAGAATGTTCTCTCTGAAATCAATGGTGTGTGAACCATCTGCGGCCAACAGCACAGCAGCGACATCGATAGAAAAATCACTTCCAAGTTGATGGTGAGTAGCAAGCCAAGCCAGTGCAAGGCGTTGCAATCTGCGCGCCTTGTCCCGATTGATCGCCTCTAGCGGATCTCCGAAAGCCAGAGATGATCGTGTCTTGACCTCTACGAAATGCAGAAGTGAGCGAGAGTCGCAGGCGATGAGATCTATTTCGCCTTCCTTAATCCGCCAATTTCGTTCGATGATGTCATAGCCCAGAGCCTCTAGATATTTTGCAATCGTCGCTTCGCCAAAGGCGCCTATCTGGCGATTTCTACTTGGTCTCTTGTGAGTTGCCGTCATGGAGGGCAGGGTAATTATTTATCCGCTCGCACTCACCTCGGTATTGCCTCGATGTGGGTAAGTTAGAGAAGCGCTGCGATATTTGAAAAAGATCTGCGGTGGATCGGTGTGACTCCGTATTTCTGCAAAGCCTCGGTATGAATTTTAGTGATGTAACCCTTATGGGATATAAATCCATACTCCGGATAGGTTAGATCCATCTCGCGCATGATTCGATCACGGGTGACTTTTGCAATAATGGACGCGGCGCTAATACATGTCACGACTTGATCGCCTTTCCAGACTGCAAGGTTTGGAAGTGCAAGTCCTTCGATGGCATATCCATCTGTGAGCACATATGCCGGGGTGATCTCAAGTCCCTGTACTGCACGGCGCATTCCATCAAGATTTGCAGCATGAACACCTCGTGCATCAATTTCTTCATTCGAAATGATGACAACACTGAGTGAAAGAGCTGCTGCTGTAACAACGCCAAAGAGTTCTTCACGATTCTTCTCAGAGAGCTCTTTTGAATCTCGCACTCGAGCAAGTTCACTTGCATGTGCATCTCGCAGAATGACAGAGGCGACAACGAGAGGACCAGCGCATGCTCCGCGACCTGCTTCATCAACTCCAGCTAAAGGAGAAATACCAGCAGCATAAAGTCGATCTTCAATTACCTTGTGATCACTCACTTCTTTGAAAGTGGGTCCTGAGATGAGATCAATCCGATTTGGTTCAGCGGCCAAATTGTTGCAATGACACGTCCTGTAATCTTTTCAACAGGAACCATTCCATTATTGACATCATCTTGATGTACACGTGAATCACCACTTGCTCCACGATGATCGCCCATCACCCAGACCTTGCCTTCAGGAACTGTGATGTTGAAATCTGTATCGCTGGGAGTATTTCCAGCAAAGATATATGGCTCGTACGTTGGCTCTCCGTTAATCGTAAGCACTTGATCTTTTGCAACTACCTTGTCTCCAGCAACGCCGATGACTCGCTTAACCAGATACTGCTTTGCAGGATTTGGGATCACGCCAACAATGACGAGCCCTTCACGAATTGCGTTGGTCACTCTATTTCCAGAGACTGAACTTGCTTCAGGTAGCCATCCGGCAGGGTCGCGGAAAACCACAACATCGCCGCGACTAATGTTATTTCCGATAAATGGGACTCGATTGACTGCAACGCGATCTCTGACCTGAAGCGTATTTTCCATTGATCCAGAAGGAATATAGAAAAATTGTACGAGGAAAGATTTAATGAGTAACGAAACAAGGAGCGCAAGAATTACCAGTATCGGTAACTCGCGAAGGAGTGAACCCTTGCGCATCATGGGTTAATGAGTGCTAAAACTATTCAGCTTTTTTATCAGCTGAAGTCTCGTCTGCCGAGACCTCTTCTGCTGGAGTTTCAACTACTGCTTCGACTACTTCGACTGCTTCGACTGCTTCAACAACCTCTACCGGAGCCTCTACAACTGTCTCAACGACAGGCGCGACAACTGCTTCAACGATTGGTTCTGGAGTTGAAAGAATTCCGTCGCCGTAACCTTCGATGCCATCACGCTTTTCGCGAATCTTTGCAGCCTTACCGCGAAGATCGCGTAGGTAGTAAAGCTTTGCACGGCGAACATCGCCCTTCTTAACAAGCTCAATCTTCTCAATCACTGGTGTGTGAACTGGGAATGTACGCTCTACGCCAACTCCGTATGAAACTTTACGGATAGTAAATGTCTCGCGAACGCCATCGCCTTGGCGACGAATTACGATTCCTTGGAAAACCTGGATACGGCTCTTTGAACCTTCAATAACGCGAACGTGGATCTTGAGTTCATCGCCAGCGCGGAACTGTGGGACGTCCTTGCGCAATGACTTGGCATCAACGGCATCGAGAATGTTCATTTTCTTCCTCAGGTTTCTTTTCTATCAATGTCAGCGCCGGCTTCTTAGCTGCGCAGAGGGTCATCCTGCCATAGAAGGGGCCTTGAGCGTAAATCGGCCTCCAGCGTAAATCGGCTAGAACTCTACGCGTGCGAGCGCTTCCTGCAAGGAGTCAAAGAGCCCTGAGCCTGCTGCGACCGTCAGCTTTCTGGCCCCATCCCCATCCCCAATACGAGCAATGTGGGCAACCTGTGCACCGGCTTCTGTAGCAACGAGTGCACCGGCGGCCCAATCCCACTCGTGGAGGCCACGTTCAAAGTAAGCATCGAGTGAGCCCATACCAACATGACATAGATCCACTGCAGCCGATCCCATCCGCCTGATATCGCGAACACAAGGAAGAAGGGATGCCACCATTGCAATTTGTTCGGTGCGATCTGCGACATCGTATGCAAATCCAGTGCCAATCAGTGCGCGATCTAATGAGATATCAGATGTTGCGCAAATTTTCTCGCCATTATGGAAAGCACCACCGCCGCGAACTGCATGCCATAACGAATTGATTGTGGGTGCATAGACAACACCTACGAGTGAGCCCTCATCGTCACGTGCAGCGACACTGACATTCCATCCCGGCAATCCATAAAAATAATTTACTGTTCCATCCAGTGGATCGATCACCCACGTGATTCCTGATCTGCTTTCACGGGCCGCCCCTTCTTCGCCGATGATTCCATCATCAGGGCGTGCGGCAAGGATGCCTTCAACAATCAGCGCCTCTGCCTTTTTATCCATCTGTGTGGCGAAGTCAATTACCACCGACTTTTCGGTGAGATCAAAGTGGGTTGGACGTTGCATCAGGAGTTGACCAGCTGCCTCAGCCACGATGCGGGCCAGCGGAAGTAATTCTGAGGCGAGGCGAGAAGTCTCTGGGGTCATATCCGCACTTTATCGGTTATTCTGCGCAACATGAGTGAACTGCGGCTAACGGGCAAGAACCCTGAGGGCACCCATCTCACTCTCACCAATCCAATTGGCGAAGAATTCACCATACGTATCAGCGACACATTGCGCGCTACCGTTAATCAACCACGTCTTGCTGCAGTTGCTGCCAGCGATGATGTTGAGACGATGAGCGTGAAAGAGATTCAGCGACGTCTTCGTTCGGGTGAAACCATGGATGCCATTGCCCGCGATGGTCATATCAGCGTTGAAAAAGTTGAACGCTTTGCTGGACCAATCTTGCAAGAGCGCGTCTACATCTTGGATCAAGCTTTCGCTGTGGTCTTGCGCAAAGAGAGCGCTCGCGATCAAGAAACTTTTTACGATGTTGTGATTTCTCGTCTTGCTCCTATGGGCGTGGATAGCGATTCCCTTTCATGGAATACATGGCGCATCGATGATGGAACTTGGACGATTGATCTTTCCTATCCCAACCGCGATGGCCACGGAAGTGCAACGTGGAACTTTGATCTCAACCGCCGTTCAATTACTGCAACAAATGAGAATGCGCGATGGATGCTTGGTCAAGAGCCCGCACCTCGCACGCAAACTCCTGGGCTTGTTCATTCCGAACCATCTCACCCTTCACGAATTGTGGATTCGATCCCAACTTCAGAACCAGTTCGTGAGACTCCTCGACTTGTCGCAATCCGAGAAACTCCCCGTGAAGAAGATCGCGCTGAAGGCATAACAAGTCGGGCAAAAGTTCCTTCATGGGATGAAATTATGTTTGGGCGCCCTGCTGCGCCTGCAATACCTGCATCTGAATTGCCCGATAACGATCCGATTGATGACCTTGACGAGGATGACTTCAGTATCTAATTAAAGATAGGCGCGCGATAGAAGCGCAACCGTTGATTCAATCTCGCTGACTCCACCATGGTGGCCCACCATCGAACCTTCTTTATCTGCGCGCATCGGATCAAGTAAGACCAATCCCCCATGTGGAATAGCGATCAGATCTCCCATGCGATCGGATGCATCTGCAGTGACAACGGCGCCGAAGAGATGGCCTGCGATAGCTTCTTCTCGCGTATAGATCGTTGCACGGTCACCAAAGTAATCACGCCACTTACCTGCATAATCAAGGCGGGCAGATGGAGAATCGGCAGCATCGTCAAAATAGATATGACGTGCACGTGGCTCGCCCGCAATTGTTGTCACGCCATCCAGTAATGAGTTATCGGTGCCAAGGATTAACTTCTCTTCGACATTAATCATTCCGTGATCTGAGGTCAGCCAGATGCGAGTTCCACGAGGTAGCTTCATTACCAGTGCTGAAAGCAAGGCATCAATTCCAGTCAGCGCAGCAAGCCATTTATCTGATCCCACACCATCGCTATGACCGGCTGAATCAAGATCGTTAACGTAGAGATAGACAAAAGATGGCGTCGCCTTAAGCCCTGCCGCTGTCTTTTCAATCAGATCTGTTGGAATATTGGCACCGCTATAGGTTGCACCCCGAAATACTGCTTGTGTGAATCCGGTTGTCTCATACCTTTTGGCTGCAACGTGAGTGACTGAAATACCTGCTGCTTGTGCACGCTCAAATAAAGTTGGTAGCGGTTGCCAGATGGTGGGATCTACGCGCTCATCCCACTTGAGAGAATTAAGAATTCTTCCGCCGCTTCGAGGAACTCGCACTGTGTATCCCAACATTCCATGAGCACCAGGCAGTACGCCTGTCATTAAAGTTGCAAGACTTGTTGCAGTTGTGGATGGAAAAGATGTTCTCAATGAAGCCGTGGCAGTAAGAGATGCAATCGTCGGAATTACGCTGGCATATTTTTCAATGACATCTGCGCCTAAACCATCAACGAGAAAGAGAAGTTCCCGTCGTGCAGGACTTTCCAGGATCTCCAGCCGATTCTCGGCATCGGCTAAGCCAAGGGAGGCAAAGATCGATGGCGTGATATCAGCTAAATGCACAGGTATATGTTCTCACGGGTATTGTTGCGGGCGTGAGTATTCATTATTCGGCAGAAGTAGCAGCAGCCCTGAAATCTGGCGCACCGATCGTTGCACTCGAATCAACAATCATCAGCCATGGGCTTCCACGTCCATCGAATTTGAGCGTTGCCATTGACGTTGAAGAGATTGTGCGCGCACATGGGGCAATTCCTGCAACGATAGCCATTCTCGATGGCAGCATCTGTGTAGGTCTTGAAGCCGCTCAGCTCAAGGAAATTGCAAACCGCGATGATATTGCTAAGGCATCGATCCGAGATCTAGCGATGGCTAGCGCACTCAAATCAAGTGCTGCGACAACTGTGGCGGCTACATCACATATTGCAGGTCTTGCCGGTATCAAAGTCTTTGCAACTGGAGGCCTCGGTGGTGTTCACCGCGGTGCCAACGAATCATTTGATGAGTCAGCAGATCTCGGAGCGTTAGGAAAGCTTGATATCGCAATTGTTTGTGCGGGAGTCAAATCAATTCTCGATGTTGGGGCCACACTCGAACGACTTGAAACACTTTCTATTGGTTTAGTTGGCTACAAGACCAATGCCTTCCCTGGTTTCTACCTCACCGACTCTGGATTCACTCTCGAGCATCGAGTAGATAGTGCGCAAGAGATCGCTGCAATTATTAAGGCCCGCCGCGAACTCAAAACAGATTCCACAGCCTTAGTTGTTGCAAATCCTGTTAAAGAAGAGATGGATCGCGCACGCCATGATGCAATTCTGACCAGTGGACTTGCTGCAGCCAGCGCTCAAGGAATTACCGGAAAAGCTGTTACACCTTTCTTGCTCGAGTATTTCCATACCGCAAGCCAAGGTGAGTCTCTGAAGGTGAATATCGACATCATTAAATCAAATAGCGCACTTGCTGCCGATATTGCAGTCGCTCTTACAAAGTAAAGTCCATGAGTATCAAGGTCTATTGCATCGGCGATCTCATGCTCGACATCGTCGCCCAGATTCCAACTACGCCACATGATCTCCGCTTAGGCAATGACACCCGCACTGTCATCTCTACTCACGGTGGTGGAGCTGGAGGCAATGTTGCATCGTGGCTAGCGGTGCTTGGTAACGATGTAACGATGGTGGGGCGAATTGGCAACGATGCCGCAGGCTCGGCAATTACCGCAGAATTTGACGCTCTCGGTATCTCGTACGGTGAAATCGTAAAAGAAGGTTTTCACACTGGCGTTGTGATCTGTTTAGTTGATCCATCAGGTGAACGCACAATGCTTGCAGATAACGGAGCTAACGCTGGCCTAGCAGTGAGCGATCTTCCTGCACTAGATGGAGTTGGCGCTGTCTATCTCACTGGATACGCACCGCTTGCTCCGCCTTCACGCGAAGGTGTTTTGGAGATGGTTCGCATCATTAATGCGCAGCAAATCCCTATCGTCTTCGATCCTGCAACTGTCGGTGGCATGCAAGGTGTTCCAGTGGAAGAGATTCTTTCGTGGTGTGCGCTCATGGATACAGTCATCATGAATGAAGAAGAAGCGATCTACTTAAGCGAATTAAGTGATTGTGAATCTGCACTCAATTTCTTCGTTGAACTTACTCCTCGCGCCATTATTAAACGTGGATCTGTAGGAGCTATTGGCCTAGAGCGAGGCGGTCAGATCATCTCTGTCGCTGCTCATACATCGGCAGTAGTCGATACAACTGGAGCCGGAGATGCATTTGCCGCCGGATTTATCGATGCATTCACAGGTCGTCGCGACTTTTCCTATGCAATGGAGCGAGCAAGTGCCGTTGCTGGCCACTGTGTTGCAATCGTCGGTGCTAGAGGGCGTGTAGGTACACAGATTTAGCCCCACCTCTTGGCACAATTCACGCCATGGCAACAACAAAGAAGACCACAGCAACTAAAGGCAAGAAGGCAGCGGCAGGACCAAAGCCTGGAGAATTTGCCGGCAAGATTGTTGATATCGATGTCTCATCAGAGATGTCAGAGTCTTTCCTTGAATATGCGTACTCAGTTATTTATTCACGAGCACTTCCTGATGCACGCGATGGTCTTAAGCCTGTGCACCGTCGCATCTTGCACCAGATGGCAGATATGGGACTTCGTCCAGATCGCGGCCATGTGAAAAGTGCACGTGTTGTCGGTGAAGTCATGGGTAAGTTGCACCCGCACGGTGATGGTGCAATCTATGACGCACTCGTGCGTATGGCTCAATCATTCTCAATGCAGCTTCCACTGATTGATGGTCACGGAAACTTTGGTTCACTCGACTCAGGACCTGCTGCGATGCGCTACACCGAAGCTCGTTTAGCATCTGCAGCTCTTGCAATGGTCTCTGAATCAGATGAGAACACAGTCGACTTCGGACCAAATTATGACGGTCAGCTTTCTGAGCCACTTGTACTTCCTGCTGCATATCCAAACTTGCTCGTTAACGGTGGCTCTGGAATCGCTGTAGGTATGGCGACAAATATGGCACCACATAACTTGGGTGAAGTAATTGCTGCGACAAAGTTCTTGATTGATAATCCAAAGGCAACGCTTAATCAATTGATGAAGCACATCCAAGCTCCTGATTTTCCTACCGGCGGAGAGATCGTCGGCATTGAAGGTGTACGCGAGGCATATGCCACAGGTAAGGGATCCTTTAAGGTCCGCGCAACAGTTGAGATTTCAAAAGTTACATCACGTAAAATGGGAATCATCATCAAGGAGCTTCCATTTAATATCGGCCCAGAAA
>Ga0209769_1000931_pt1 | contig 11796 bp, 9 predicted proteins | sample LauGreSuBDMM15DN_2_FD_187569 | JGI IMG/M metagenome (GOLD analysis project Ga0209769, IMG submission 187569) | Freshwater lake microbial communities from Lake Michigan, USA - Su13.BD.MM15.DN (SPAdes) (version 3) | ecosystem: Environmental > Aquatic > Freshwater > Lake | place: Lake Michigan, USA...
CCCGCCCCAGATACTGTGGCGGGTTTCGCATTTCCCTCTCGCGTTGTGGCTGACTTCATAAGCTTTACGAGGGTTGCCGCCTAGCGCACTTACGCTTGTAAGCGCACACTTCTCTCATTAGTCGTAAGAATCCAGGGGAGCAGATATGTCCGGAGTTTTTTCTCCAACGCGCGCGAAGATCAAAGAGCGCACGCTACGCACCGATAAATGGTGGTTAGAGCCTGCGATTACCTTTGGAGTTCTCTTCTCATTCGTCATCTATGCAACATTTCGTGCATTTGAAGGTGCGAATTACTACAAAGACCATTTGATTTCACCTTTCTATTCCCCGTGTCTTTCTGAAGCATGCGTGCCTGAAGCGACAATCTTTGGATGGACTCCAGTTAGTGCGCAAATCTTTAACTTCGCACTCTCTCCTGCGCTCATTATTTTGATCTTCCCTCTTGGTTTCCGTATGACTTGCTACTACTACCGCAAGGCTTACTACCGCTCATTCTGGTTATCACCGCCTGCATGCGCAGTTGCTGAACCACATACAAAGTACACGGGTGAAACTCGTGCACCTCTTATCTTGCAGAACGCGCACCGTTGGTTCTTCTATGCAGGTCTTGTCTTTAACGTATTCCTTACCTATGACGCAATCATTTCCTTTAAGAGCGTTGAGGGTGAGTGGGGACATATGAGCGTTGGAACTGTTGTTCTTCTTGTGAGCTCAACACTTCTCTGGTTCTACTCATTGTCTTGTCACACATGTCGCCACACAGTGGGTGGTCGCCTAAAGCACTTCTCGAAGCACCCTGTGCGTTACAAGCTTTGGACTTTGGTTTCAGCACTTAACCATAAGCATCAGCAATTTGCTTGGTACTCACTTGCTGGAGTTGCTTTTGCAGATATCTACGTTCGCCAAGTTGCAACTGGCGCCTGGACCAATTTCTACTTCTTCTAAAGGACGATGACAGATATGACACTCGAACGACATAAGTACGACGTCCTAGTAATTGGTGCAGGTGGAGCAGGTCTTCGCGCAGCTGTTGAAGCACGTGAGGCAGGCCTGAGCGTTGCAATTATCTGCAAGTCACTTTTTGGTAAGGCCCACACTGTTATGGCAGAAGGCGGCGCTGCTGCCTCTATGGGTAACGTCAATGACAACGACAGTTGGATGGTTCACTTTCGCGACACGATGCGCGGTGGAAAGTTCCTTAATCACTATCGCATGGCAGAACTTCATGCCAAGGAAGCACCAGATCGCATCTGGGAGCTTGAGACATGGGGCGCACTCTTTGATCGCACCAAAGAAGGAAAGATTTCACAACGTAACTTCGGTGGACATGAATATCCACGCCTTGCACACGTAGGAGATCGCACAGGACTTGAAATCATCCGCACGATGCAGCAGAAGATTGTTCAGTTGCAGCAGAAGGACGGTCGTGAATTTGGCGATATGGAAGCAAAGATTAAGGTCTTTGCAGAGTGCACCATCACTGAAATTCTTAAAGAGAATGGCAAGATCGCAGGCGCATACGGTTACTGGCGCGAAAGTGGCGAAGAAGTTCTCTTTGAAGCACCAGCAGTTGTTATTGCAACTGGTGGCGTAGGAAAGACTTTCAAGATTACTTCTAACTCTTGGGAAGGCACAGGCGATGGGCATGCACTTGCTCTCAAAGCTGGTGCAAACCTTGTTGATATGGAGTTCTTGCAGTTCCACCCAACAGGAATGGTCTGGCCACCATCAGTACGCGGAATTCTCGTAACAGAATCTGTTCGTGGTGAAGGTGGAATCCTTACCAACTCAGAGGGTGAACGATTTATGTTTAAGTACATCCCAGATGTATTTAAGGATAAGTACGCAGATAATGAAGCAGAAGCAGATCGTTGGTATGAAGATCAGGACAATAATCGTCGTCCGCCAGAGCTTCTTCCTCGCGATGAAGTTGCTCGTGCAATCAACTCAGAGGTTAAAGCTGGTCGCGGCACAGAGCACGGTGGAGTATTCCTCGATGTTTCCAAGCGAATTCCCGCAGAGATTATTAAGAAGCGTCTTCCATCTATGTGGCACCAGTTCTATGAGCTAGCTGGCGTAGATATTACGAAGGAAGCTATGGAAGTTGGCCCCACATGTCACTACGTGATGGGTGGCGTTGAAGTTGAGCCAGATACAGCAGCAGCAATTGGAGTCCCAGGACTCTATGCAGCAGGTGAAGTCGCTGGCGGTATGCATGGATCAAATCGTCTTGGTGGAAACTCACTGACAGACCTTTTGGTATTTGGTCGTCGCGCAGGTGCAGGTGCTGCCCAGTATGTGAAGAGCGCCGGTGCAAACCCTGTCTCTGATGCAACTATCAAGGCAGCAGCAGATCGCATTGAGGCTCCCTTTAGTCGTGAAGGTGGAGAGAATTCCTATTCACTTCACGCAGAACTTCAAGAAGTCACACATAACTTAGTTGGAATTATTCGCACGCGTTCTGAGATTGAGGATGCAATCGCAAAGATTGCCGATATCCGCGCTCGCAGTAAGGAGGTTGCAGTAGCTGGTGGACGTAAGTTCAACCCAGGATTCCACTTGGCATTCGATCTCGACAATATGTTGCTCGTTGCTGAATCAACTGCAAAGTCAGCACTGCTTCGTGAAGAATCACGTGGTGGTCACACTCGCGATGATTTCCCAGGAATGAATAGCACCTGGCGTCAGGTCAATCACATCTCATCTTTCGATGGCAATCAGGTCAATATCAAGGCACAGGCCCTCCCAGTAATTCCAAAAGAGCTCTTTGACCTCTTTGATGTTCACGAACTCGAGAAGTACATGACACCGGCAGAAATTGCGAAAGGCGGAACCAACTAATGGCGCGCAAACTTAATCTTCGCATCTGGCGAGGAGATGCAACAGACGGTGGTCTTAAAGATGTGCAGGTAGATGTAAACGAGGGCGAAGTTGTTCTCGATGTCATTCACCGCGTTCAAGCAACACAGATGGGCGACTTGGCTGTTCGTTGGAACTGTAAGGCTGGCAAGTGTGGGTCTTGTTCTATGGAGATCAACGGCAAACCAAGACTTGCTTGCATGACTCAGGTTGCATCCTTTGATGAGAATGAAACCATTACTGTGACGCCACTTCGAGCATTCCCAATCATTAAAGATCTCGTTACAGACGTCTCATTTAATTATAAGAAGTCGATGGAAATTCCTGCATACGAACATCCAAAAGATCTAGCTCCAGGGGATGCTCGTATGGAACAGGTCGATGTTGAGCGCAGCCAGGAATTCCGTAAGTGCATTGAGTGCTTCCTATGTCAGGACACATGTCACGTTATCCGCGATCACGAAGAGAATAAGAAGTCATTTGCTGGCCCACGATTCTTTATCCGCATTGCAGAACTTGATATGCACCCACTTGATATGTTGAAGAACCGTAAGCGCACAGCACAAGAAGAGCATGGTCTTGGAATGTGTAACATCACAAAGTGCTGTACTGAAGTGTGCCCAGAGCACATCAAGATCACTGACAATGCAATCATTCCTATGAAGGAGCGCGTTGTTGATATTAAATACGATCCAGCACGTATGTTCTCAGGATTGTTAAAGCGAGAAAAGCGCAACTAATGTTGCTCATCCGCTGGGCAGTGCTTGCATTCTCAATGTGGATTGCAACGCTGATAGTTCCTGGCATCACCGTCGATGGCGGCGTTATTACCTATCTCTGGGTCGCTCTGCTCTTTGGTCTCATTAATAGCGTCTTCGGCTCCATCATTAAAGTCTTAACTTTTCCAGTCTCCATCGTCACTTTTGGTCTCTTCCTCTTTGTGGTTAATGCGGCGATGTTGTCGCTGACCGCGCGATGGAGTGAGAAGTTAGAAGTCACAGGATTCTGGTCCGCACTTCTTGCCTCCCTGATCATCAGCGTGATCACCACACTCTTTAAATCAACTAAGAAGTTGGTGTAACTCTTGAGGGCCGTCTGGCTTGTCTCCATCGGAGGCATCCTCGGTTCGCTCACTCGCTGGTTTCTCTCACTCATAATTCCTTCAAGCGGGCTCGGAACTCTAGCTGCCAACTTACTTGGAGTTACTCTGGCTATGGTTTTTATGGTTTTCATGGAGCGACGGGGTATCACTGAATTGCGTTATTTCCTCTTGCCAGGTTTCTGCGGAGGACTCTCGACATTCTCTGCCGTGACATATGAGGCTGTGGCACCTGAAGAAGCTGGCCTCACTTACTTACTCTTAAATATCGTTGCATCACTAGTGGTTGCTCACTTATCACTCAAGGCCGCACGTAGATTTGTGAAGGTGCGAGCATGAATACGCTGATGGTGATTCTTGGTGCGGCAATCGGCGCCCCTGCTCGCTTCTTAGTAGATCAATACTTTAGGAAGTTCACCGATAAACCAGTGGGAACTTTCACGGTCAATATTCTGGGATCATTCTTAATCGGTGCAACTTTTGCTACAACTGAGCGCTGGCATGATTTTCTAGCAATCGGCTTCGCTGGCTCATTCACAACATGGTCAACATTCATTATCGATCTTTACCTTGGATATGAGTTAAAGAAGTACAAAGTGGTTGCAGCAAACCTCGTGGCTTCTATCGCCTTTGGTTTACTTGCCGCTTACGCGGGCTATCAGCTAGCGTCCTAAGACGCTCCTCATCCACTTTTCAATTTCATCTGGGTGGCGTGGAATATCCTCAGAGAGATTGCGGCAACCATCTGCAGTGACAACAACATCATCTTCAATGCGAATTCCGATACCGCGATATTCAGGTGCGAAGAGTTCATCATCAGGTTGGATATAGAGACCTGGCTCAACTGTGAGAACCATTCCTTCACGTAGAGGTGCATCGAGATACTGATCCTTACGAGCTTGTGCACAGTCGTGAACATCGAGTCCTAAGTGATGGCTAACACCGTGAAGAGTCCAACGACGATGCAGACCAACTTCTGGCTTCAATGATTCCTCTGCAGAAACGGTTAGCACTCCCATATCTGCCAAGCCCTTTGCCAATACTGCTTGGCAGGCTTTGTTAATTTCAGAGAAAAGTACTCCAGGCTTAATTGCTGCAAAGCCTGCAAGTTGTGACTCATAGACCAACATATAAAGCGCGCGCTGAGCGGGAGTGAACTTGCCATCGACGGGCAGCGTGCGGGTGATATCTGCTGTGTAGAAGGATTCCACTTCAACACCAGCATCAATAAGTACTAACTCACCACGGTACACATCTCCATCATTACGAATCCAGTGCAGCACACATGCATGTGAACCTGCACCCACGATGGTGTTATATCCAAGATCATTTCCGAGAATTCGAGCACGACCATAGAAGGCAGCATCGAGGACTCGTTCACCACGAGGTGTTTCAACTGCTGCAGGCATCGCATGGATGACATCGTTAAAACCGAGCGCTGTGGCATCAACTGCTGCCTGCATCTCTCGGATTTCATATTCATCTTTGCACAGACGCTGCTCTGAGACGAAAGTTGCAAATTCTTCTTCACGATCATGCTTCTTCACCTTAGGGTCCACTGCGGGATCAACGCTGCGTAGTGTGAGAGTCTCTTTTCCATCACCCAATAAAGCTTCAAGATCGGTGAGTTGAAGAGTATCTATTTGATAGCGCGCCTTTGCTTCATCAAGTGTGAAGCGACGACCAACCCAGAGTTCTCCATACTTTGCATCGCGATAGAAAGCATCAGTATCGCGCGTTGAGCGAGGGTGCATGTAGAGGTAAGTAATATGTGAATCACCTGATGGTTCTAGGACAAGAACAGCATCTGCAGTTGCATCAGCTCCTTGCACACCGCTGTAATACACAAATGCACTATGTGGACGGTAGTTGTAATCAGTGTCATTGGCACGAACCTTGTATCCGCCAGCAGGGAGAACGAGACGAATTCCCTTATAGGCAGCTGATAACACTTGGCGACGTGAATATGCGTAGGTCACAACTTCGAGTGGCGCGATATCTGTTAGCGCAGATGGCGTCCAGCCAGATTTCATAAAGTTAGCAAAAAGCTCAGAAGGCACCTGGTCGTGAACGCGCTTTGGCTTATCTGTCGTAACGTCTGCATTCTCGTTATTCATATTTGAATCCTACGCTCTTTAATCTCACATTTATAGGGTGAGCAAAGGCAAATAACCCTTGATAACCTTGCTAAATGCCCTCAATTTTTGAGACAGATGCAGAGTTAGACCGGCTAGCAGCCACTGCTATCGAGCGCACTAAAGCTCTGATGAAAGAGTCAGATAAGTTGCGCGACCGTCGCGAGAAAGCTAACCGCAAGCGAGTTGCACGATTATTTAAAGATCCTGAGGCAATTGAAGCGACCATCACTCTGACCGATGAAGTGATGCGTATTTCATCTGTGAAATCTTCCTCACGTATTTTCCGCCGCGCTGCAAAGAAGGCAAGCATCACCGGCTTTGGTCCACTCAACGGTATTGGCCTTCATGCAATCGGAGTTCTTTCACATGTAGTGCCAACACCTGTAGTTGCTGCCGTGCACCAGAGAGTGCGCGCTCTTTCAAAAGATTTGATTCTTGCATCAGAGGTTGAGAAACTTTCAAAGCACATGGGTAAGCGAAGCGATAAAGGAATCTCACTTAACATCAATGTATTAGGTGAGGCCGTCCTTGGAGATCATGAAGCAGAGCTTCGCTTCCAATCTATTCTGGAGATGATGCGCCGCCCAGAAGTAAATTACATTTCAGTCAAACTCTCATCCATTGTTGCTCAACTCATCATCATCGATGTTGAAGGTTCAATTACTCGCGTTTCAGAGAAGATGCGCATTCTCTATCGCCAAGCACAACAGCATGGAGTATTTGTAAACCTGGATATGGAGGAGTATCGCGACCTTCCGATGACGGTTGCAGCATTCATGCGCGTGCTGGATGAAGCAGAGTTTGAAACGATGAAGGCCGGAATTGTTCTGCAGGCATACCTACCTGAAGCGCATCAATTCTTTGGTGATCTCGTGCAATGGTCGCAGAAGCGTTATGCACGTAGCGGTGGATCCATCAAGGTGCGCTTAGTAAAAGGTGCAAACCTTGCAATGGAGCGCGCTGAAGCAGAACTTCATGGATGGACCCCTGCGCCCTATCGAACAAAGTCAGATGTGGATGCCTCTTTTGTGCGCCTGATCGATGCAGCTCTGCGCCCTGAACATTCAAAGGCTGTGCGCATCGGTATTGCATCCCACAATCTCTTCCATATGACATGGGCGATTGAAGTCGCAAAATCTCGCGGAGTCCTGGATCAAATTGATATTGAAATGCTTGAAGGTATGGCAAATGCTGAAGCACTTGCTGTGACTCGTGCAGGTCAACCCGTTCTTCTCTATGCACCGGTGACTCGTAAAGATGATTTTGCCGCAGCTGTCGCCTATCTTGTTCGTCGCCTCGATGAGAACACATCAGATGAGAACTATTTGAAGGCTGCATTTGAAATCTCGAAGAACCCAAAGAAGTTTAAGGAACAAGAAGAGCGTTTTCTTACGTCGATTTTAGAGCGCCACACAATTACTACTGAGTCCCTCCGCCATGTGGAGCATCTAACAGATACTTCAACAACCTTTGAGAATGAACGCAATGCTGATCCGACTGAACCTAACTTCATCAACGCCGTCTCCAAGGCAATGAAGAAGATTCGTGCGATTAAAGATCAAGAGATTCCATTAGTAATCAATGGGAAAGAAGTATTTACCAAGGAGCAAGAAGAGGGAACTGATCCATCCGATAATGGCAAAGTTTGGTATCACTACTCAGTTGGTTCGACTAAAGATGTTGATACAGCGATTGCCACAGCCAAAAAAGCACAAGAGAAATGGAGCGCACTCTCAATACAGGAGCGCACAGATATTCTCTTTAAGGCAGCTAATGTGATGGCCAAAGCAACAACAGAGACAATTGCTGTGATGTCTCGCGATGCAGGAAAGACAGTGGCCGAGGCAGATCCTGAAGTTGCGGAGGCAATCGACTTTGCGCGCTTCTATGCAACTACTGCACAAAACTTTGGTGAATCAACTCCTCTTGGAACCATTCTTGTTATTCCACCATGGAACTTCCCTTATGCAATTCCAATGGGTGGAGTGTGTGCTGCCCTTGCCGCAGGAAATACTGTCATTCTCAAACCTGCACCAGAGACTGTTGCCACAGCCTGGGAGATTGTTAGCCATCTGTGGGCTGGTGGTGTGCCACAAGATGTTCTGCAGTTCTTGCCGATGCGCGATGATGAAGATGGAAAGTATCTCGTTACCAATCCAGGAATTGATGGCGTAATCCTTACCGGATCCTTTGATACCGCATCACTCTTTACTTCTTGGCGTCCTGAAATCAATTTGATGGCTGAGACCAGCGGAAAGAATGCAGTCTTTATCTCAGCGTGTGCTGATATCGATGCAGCAGTCAAAGATTTAGTGCAATCCGCATTTGGGCACGCAGGACAGAAGTGCTCTGCAGCATCGATTGCAATCGTTGATACCCATATCTATAACGACCCAGCATTCGTTCGTCAGCTCAAAGATGCTGTGGAATCACTGCATGTGGGAGCAGGATGGGATTTCTCAACAACGGTAGGCCCCATCATTCGCCCATCAGAGGCTGCACTCACCCGCGCTCTCACAGAACTTGAGCAGGGTGAAACATGGCTTGTTGAACCTAAGCAATTAGATGATGCAGGACTCATGTGGCGCCCAGGTGTGAAGCTTGGAGTGAAAGCAAAGTCTTGGTCACATCGCAATGAGTGGTTTGGTCCAGTACTTGCTGTGATTGAAGCGCCAGATTTTGATACTGCAATTACTTGGCAGAATGAAACAGATTTTGGGTTAACAGCTGGAATTCAATCACTCGATGAGAAAGAGTGCGAAGAGTGGATCAATCGCATTGAGGCTGGAAACCTTTATGTGAACCGCGGAATTACTGGGGCGATTGTTAATCGCCAACCATTTGGTGGATGGAAGCGCTCTGCTGTTGGACCTAACGCTAAAGCTGGTGGACTTAACTACGTCAACACACTTCGCAACTGGCCGCGAGTGACGAATGTAGAAGCTGCAATCTTTGGTGTGAACACATGGTGGGCAAAAGTTGGTTCACAAGCAATCGATCGAAGTGGTCTAATTGTTGAGAAGAACTTCCAGCGTTATCGTCATTACTTAGCGCCAATTGTTGTTGTAGTCGATGAATCAACGACACAAGATGAAAAGTCACTGATTCATTACATCTCTGAAAAAACTGGGGCAAAGGTTGTTTTCACAACTGACTTACGAGATGTGAAAGAGAAATATGCTCGCATTCGCTGGCTTGCTTCAAGTAAGCCACCCATTTATGAGGAGATGCTCAAAGGCATTTCGGTAGATCATCGCCCCATCGCACAACGTGGAGATATCGAAACTCCTCGATGGCTCATTGAACAATCTGTTGCGATTACCCATCACCGTTATGGCAATCCCAACGGCGGGCCAAAACCAGCCTGTTCAGGGCTATCGGCTTAGACGCTAGACTTGCCTCACCACTTGGAGACGTCGCATAGCCCGGTCGAGTGCGCCTCACTGCTAACGAGGTAAGGTGTAAAAGCCTTCAGGAGTTCAAATCTCCTCGTCTCCGCCAGTATTTCTTTAACAAAGGATTCGTGTGCCTCAATACAAAGTAGCAATCGTCGGTGCAGGACCTGCCGGCTATTTTGCAGCCCTTGCTCTGCAGAATCTTCAAACTGAAGAACTTCAATTCTCTATCGACATGATTGAACGCCTTCCAACTCCTTGGGGCTTGGTTCGAAGCGGTGTTGCACCCGATCACCCAAAGATTAAGACTGTCGCCAAGGTATTTGAAAAGGTTGCTAATGAACCAAACTTCAGATTATTTGCCAATGTTGAGCTTGGTAGCGATCTCACTATCGAACAGCTCAAAGAGAAGTACGACGCTGTTGTAATTGCAACAGGTACAGCACTTGGCAAGAAGCTCGGAATTCCTGGCGAGGAACTACAAGGTTCTATGTCTGCAGCAACTTTCGTGCCTTGGTATAACGCACATCCTGATTTCAAAGATGAATCAATTGATTTGAGTACCGAAACAGCAGTTGTTATTGGCGCTGGAAATGTTGCGATGGACGTTGCACGCATGTTGGCACTTGAGCCAAGTGAACTTGATCCAACTGATACGGCAGACCACGCAATTGATTCTTTTAAAGAGAGCAAAGTGCGCACAGTAATCATCAGTGCCCGTCGTGGCCCTGAGCATGCAGCCTTTACCTCACCTGAACTTCGCGACCTTCCTAAGCTAGAACACACCAATGTAGTGATGGATAAGGTAGATATAGAAGCTGCTATTGCTCGCGCAGGAGATGCACCCGAGAAAGATGTGAAGAGCAATCTCGATGCGATGCTTTTGATTTCGGAAAAAGAAGCCACCAACCACGAGCGAACGATGAAGTTCCAGTTTTTGGCAACACCTAAGGAGATCAAGGGCAACGCTCGTGTTGAAGAAGTTGTCTTCCAGAAGACTGGAAGTGATGAAACCTTCAGTATTAAGTGCGGTTTAGTAATTACTGCAATTGGCTATGAAGCAGCATCTCTTGAAGGAATTCCTTATGAAAAGGGCAAGGTTGTTAATACCGATGGCCGAGTAAATGAAAATGTCTATGTCGTTGGCTGGGCAAAGCGTGGACCCTCAGGGGTTATCGGAACCAATAAGTCAGATGCGGCTGATGTCATGAAGTTACTTGTCGAAGATCTTGGAACACCTAAAACTTCAGGTGATATCACCGATGTAATTACACATAACAGGGTTGTAACTCAGCAGCACTGGCAGGCAATCAACACTGCTGAAGTTGCAGCTGGCGAGCCTCTTGGAAAGCCGCGACGAAAGTTCGTAGACCACCAAGAGCTACTCAATAACGCAGGTGTGTAGCAGTTTTTCATCAGTAATTAACCTTAACTTCACTCTCTATTTCAACTACAAAATATTTCAAGGGGTTAACTCACCCCATGAAATCCTCAAACATAGCTAAATCCGTTTTTTCATTCCTTCTCTCAACCGCGGTCATCGCGGCAACTGGGCTCGTTATAGCCCCAAGTGCACAGGCATCAACATATGCACTACCTAATGCGCCAACAAGTGTTACTTCATATCTTGGCTCTGGTGGAGTTGTTGTTCGCTGGACACCAGGTGTGGATGTGGAACCAAAGATTTCTGGTTATGTAGTTTCAGCTGGTGCTGGCTCATGTCCAATCTTTGTCCCAGCGAAGGCTAATAACGTTGTGACAATGCCGGTTGTGATCGGTCAACCTGCAGGTACTCCTGTTGTTCAGGCAGTGAATGAGTATGGTTTTTCACAACCAAAAGCATCAACTAAGTCCTACACAGCAGCACAACTTGCAACTGTTGCCTCTCCTACGAACAAAGCAGTGCAGGTCCTACAGCTCAGTGATCTCCATGGAGCAATTGAGGTCGGCACATCATTCGGAGCAGCGCTATTGGCTAGCAACTGGGAAGTGGACCGCAAAGCAAACGTAGCAACTATTGCCCTCTCATCCGGTGACAACATTGGTGCTGCGCCACCGATTTCAACTGAATTTGAAGAAGTTCCAACAATCGAGACACTGAATGCAATCAAGCTCGATGTTTCAATTCCAGGAAATCACGAGCATGACCGAAAGCTAGATCACCTCAATAAAATGATTGGTCTCTCAAATTTCCAGTGGGTTGTCTCAAACTATGACGCAGACTCACTTGCAGTTCTTAAATCAGGAACCAAGCAGATGAAGAACTTCTCGATAATCGAACGTGGTGGCGTGAAAGTCGGCGTT
>Ga0209769_1000939_pt1 | contig 11753 bp, 10 predicted proteins | sample LauGreSuBDMM15DN_2_FD_187569 | JGI IMG/M metagenome (GOLD analysis project Ga0209769, IMG submission 187569) | Freshwater lake microbial communities from Lake Michigan, USA - Su13.BD.MM15.DN (SPAdes) (version 3) | ecosystem: Environmental > Aquatic > Freshwater > Lake | place: Lake Michigan, USA...
AAGAAAACCATTGCTTTGCGGCTTAGCGCCTTAGCGAGAACCTTAATTTTAAAGAAAATCAAGGTTCTAAGAAAAACCTTCGAGGTTTTATAAACCTCAAAGGTGATCAAAGACCTTCGGGGTTTTAGAAACCCCAAAGGTCATCAAATCATCTCCACACTGCGCTTCACGAAGGCAGTCAGGTCTTTGCCGGTGAGCAAGCCTTGTGAAAGAAGTGCAAGATCAAAGGCCTGCTTGGCAAGCTTCACTTGACTCTCTTCATTTTCTGCCTTGAGGATTTTATCGACCAAAGGGTGGTTGCCATTGATGGCTACCTTGTAGCTATCCGGTAGGCTTCCATAGAAACTCATCGGTCCACCTCCTGTTTGCGCCATTTCCTTCATGCGTCGCATCCACTCTTCCATGGTGATGGTCACAGGCATTTCCTCGGGACTTAGCCCTTCGATATCCACGGAATAGGTTTTGTTGGCAATGGCTTTTTCAAAAAGCTCCTTCACCGACTTGCTCTGATCTTCAGACAATAGGTTGGCGTAGGTAGAATCCTTTTGAATCAACTTTTCTACCACATCGGAGTCCACACGCTTAAGCTGCGTTTTTTCCAACTTGGACTCAATGTGCTGAATGAAATGGTTGTCGATCGGAGAATCCAACACCAACACATCATACTCCTTCTTGAGTGCTGAATCGATAAAGCTATCCTGCTTTTTTAGGTCTGTGGAGTACAAATAAACCAGCTGCTCGTTTTTGTCGGTTTGGGTAGCCAAGACCTTTTCACGGTATTCGTCTAGCGTATAGTGCTCTTCCTTGGTATTTTTGAGCAAGGTAAATTCCTTGCCTTTCTCGTAAAACTTCTCCTCGGAAATCATGCCGTACTTTACGAACAATCCAATATCTCCCCACTTTGATTCGTATTCCTTGCGGTCTTTCTTGAATAGCTCTGAAAGCTTATCTGCGACTTTCTTTGTGATGTAGTTGTTGATCTTCTTCACGTTGCCATCGGCCTGCAAAAAGCTTCTAGATACGTTAAGCGGTATGTCTGGGGAGTCAATCACTCCATGGAGCAACATCAAAAACTCAGGAACAATGTCCTTCACCTCATCCGTAATAAACACCTGACGGCTAAAAAGCTTGATCTTGTTGCGCTGCAACTCAAAGTCATTTTTAACTTTTGGGAAATACAGCACCCCAGTCAAGTTGAACGGATAATCCACATTGAGGTGGATCCAAAATAAGGGATCCTCACCCATAGGGTATAAACTCTTATAAAAGGCGAGGTAATCCTCGTCTTGAAGATCGCTCGGTGACTTGGTCCAAATAGGAGCGGTAGTGTTGAGAATATTGTCTACCTCCACAGACTTCCATTTCTTCTCTCCCTTATCGTCTACACCGTCTTCTACTGACTCGGATTTGGTGCCAAACTTGATGGGGATGGGCAGAAACTTGCAGTACTTGTCTAAAATCCCTTGCAACTTCCACTTGTCCAGAAATTCAATCGAGTCCTCGTTGATATGGAGAATGATGTCCGTTCCTCGGCTCTTCTTCTTTCCTTTTTTAATTTCAAACTCAGTGCTTCCATCACAAGTCCAGATTGTAGGCTCAGCTCCATCCTGATAAGAAAGAGAATGGATTTCTACATTTTTGGCCACCATAAAGGCGGAATAGAAACCCAAACCAAACTTGCCAATGATTTCGTTGGCATCTTTGGAATCTTTGAATTTCTCCACAAACTCCGTGGCTCCAGAAAATGCAATTTGGTTGATGTATTTTTTGATTTCCTCAGCAGTCATGCCGAGACCCTTGTCGGAGATGGTGATGGTCTTCTTTTTTTCGTCAAAAGAAACCTCTACCGTAATGTCTCCAAGTTTTCCAGAATACTGACCTAATGTCGCAAGACGCTTGATTTTTTGAGTTGCATCCACTGCATTGGAGACCAGTTCCCGAAGGAATATCTCATGATCAGAATAGAGGAATTTCTTAATGATGGGGAAAATGTTCTCGGTATGTATCGAGATCGTGCCTTTTTCCTGCATGGGCTTAGATCGGTTTAGTTAAAGGTAAAATGGTTCTATCTATAGGGTAGCAAGGCCTATTCCAAGTCTAAAAAAGTGACAAGATGTCAGCACAATCGGAATGCAACATGAATTAAAGAGAAGCCTTTAGCTAGTAGCAAGGCGGGGGGTATAGGTAAAGTCCAATGGATTTGGAAAGTCAAAGCTGAAACCAGTGGCACTAATTTTTTCCGAACTAACCCGCCTTCCTACTTTTTCATCGGCGGCTTCCTGATAGCTTGCTGGTGGAAGGATTCCCAAGGTACTCGCATTTTTTGAATAGACCTCTCGCCGTAAAGGGTGCTGAGGCGCGACCCCATTGAAGGTTTGATTCCATAGCCCTTGATCAACCACCCAAGCGATCATTTTTGCCGCATCGAGTTGGTGAATAAAATTGACACGAGTATGGCCTACCACCTGTTCCTTTCCTGAAAAATAGGCACCAGGAATACGATCTGCTCCCATCAATCCTCCCATCCGCAGGATAGTCAGCGCATAGCTTGGAGAATCCTCCATCAATTGCTCCGCTCGATACAAGACGGAATTACTCGCATTACTTGCGATAATCGGTTCATCCTCCGTGTAGGGCGAAGCTTTGCTTTCATTGGGATAAATTCCTGTACTAGAGATAAAAATAACTTGCTCTACAGCGGAAGAAGCTAGCATCTCTCGGATGAAAGCGAGCTGTTGAAGGTACAATTCCCCATCCCCTTGCCGACTTCTAGGAGGAATAGTAACCAGCAAAATCTGTGATTCAAAAAGGCGTAGGTACCCTATCCCCTCAGGATGAGGAATAAGTTGAAACTGAATCGCATCTATCCCTTTTTGTTGAAGCTGGGCTACTTTTTCTAGGCTGGTAGCAGATCCCAACACCTGGTACCCCTGCTGCTGTAGCAGTACTCCCGCAGCGTGGCCAAGCCATCCCAAACCTAAAATAGAAACTTTCTTCATGTGAGTACTAGGAATGCAAAGGTACTGGAATGAGTTAGCAAAAGATTAAGCTCCCATCTCACTAAGAATCCAAGAGCAGACCCCCGTTTGGAAGCCTTGTTTACTCTTTTTTAGGCAGGGTTCCCAAGAGGTAGTCCCAGAGGGGAGAACTTACCCCAAAAGCGGAATCTGGATCTTTGTAGTGGTGGATGGCATGGTGAACCCACAATACCTTAAGAAAATTTTTGGGAGCAGGATAGGAGTGAACCATATAGTGGACCCCTAGATAGGCCGTATAACCAATCAAAAAGCCTGGGAGAAAATAGAGTGCATAGTCCCCCATCACTAGGGTAAATATCAAATACAAAATCGCTGCGTAAGCTGCGCTCACGAAGGGAGGCATAGCCAAGCGATCCTTGTCTTTGGGGTAATCGTGATGTACCCCATGGATGCCATATTGCAATTTATCCTTGATTGGAGTGTCTGGTTCCATATGAAAAAAAACCTTGTGCATCAGGTATTCCACGAAGGTAAAAACAAAGATTCCAATGAATAGGACGGCAAAGCCAAGCCACAAGGGGATAGTAGTGGTGAGCCCAAAATACAAGGAAACGGATGAAATAGCCAAAAACAGCGTAATCGGAACAGAAATATGCGTCCTAGAGATCCGTTCAAGAACAGGATTAGAAAAAATCTGAGCAGACCCAAAATTATCTGGCCGATCTAATCTCCCAATCTTTTTCATGGTCAACAGTGATTTAGAAAGTTGTCAAAAATTGATGTGCGCCATAGCTATAAACTATCCTACAAAAATAAGGGTTTACTCTTTTATTTTTTTTCTTGGCGATGACTTAATTCATCTTTTTTTCACTTTCTGCCAGCGCAATAGTTTTTCGGTAATAATCCTCATAGATCGGAAGGATCTGGTCAATGTCAAATTCTTTGGCGCGCGCCAAAGCCCGCTCCTTAAATCCTGGCAAATTGGCCTTATCTAAAATAAATAAAGCTTTTTTGGTCATGTCCTCCACATCACCTACCTCGCAAGCAAAGCCTGTAATTCCATCCAAATTCAATTCGGGGATTCCGCCTGCATTGGAGGACAATACGGGTACCTCACAGGCCATCGCCTCCAAAGCAGCAAGTCCAAAACTTTCTTTTTCAGAAGGCATCAAAAATAGATCTGCCACAGACAATACCTCTTCGACTGCCTCCAATTTACCTAAGAAACGAATGTCTTCACAGGCACCTAGCGTACGACAGAGTCGCTCCATTTTATCCCTTTCAGGCCCATCTCCTACCAGAAGCAACTTGGCAGGAATTTCTTTTCGTACGTTGTAAAACACATGGATGACATCCTCTACCCGTTTTACCTTCCGGAAGTTGGAGGTATGGACCAAAAGCATTTCCCCATTTGGACAAATGGCTAGTTTAAAGTGCTCCTTTCGCTGCTTCTTAAAGCGCTCCAAATCAATAAAATTAGGAATTACTTCGATGTCTCGCTTGATGTCGAAGTAGGCATAGGTTTCCTTTTTCAAATCCTCTGAAACTGCCGTAACCCCATCGGATTGGTTGATTGAAAAAGTTACTACCGGTTCGTAACTCGGATCTTTTCCTACCAAGGTGATGTCTGTACCGTGAAGGGTCGTCACCACAGGAATTGAAATACCATGGGTTTTGAGTATTTGCTTGGCCATGTAAGCTGAGGAAGCATGCGGAATGGCATAATGCACATGTAGCAAGTCCAGATTTTCGTACTTGACCACACTCACCATTTTACTGGCAAGTGCAAGCTCGTAGGGCGCAAACTCGAATAAGGGATAGCTCTTAATGTCTACTTCGTGGTAGAATAGGTTTTCGCTAAAAAAATCCAGCCTCATGGGCTGCTTGTAGGTAATAAAATGTACTTCATGACCCACTTTCGCAAGTCCTTTGCCCAATTCAGTGGCTACCACTCCACTACCTCCGAAGGTAGGGTAACAAACAATTCCTATTTTCATTTACTGGATCGAGACTTTGCTAATCTGCTGATAACACGCTTCAACTATAGTTTTGTTCAAAATAAAAGATTTTTTATGCTCCCTCTTTTATTAAAGAAAGAGCAAGGAAGAAAAAAACTAAGGCTTAACTACACAAAAATCTAATTAATTTACCAAACAAATTGGATACCTCTATGAAGCATACTTTTCTAGTACTCGCACTAGTTCTCCTTGGATGGGCATGTACCTCTCCTACCAACACCGAATCCGAAACCAAAAAAATAGATCCCCTCGCCTATTGGGGAGAAAATCCCTGGCCTGAGATTCGTAAAAAACGCATCAATACCTTGTTGCCAGAAGCATTGAAAAATGCAAATCTGACCAGCTGGCTAGTCATCTGTCGCGAAAATTACAACGACCCCATCGCAACGCATGTGGGTGGAGAAAATGCGAGTGGCACCGCGGCATTCCTTTTTTATGCAGATGAAACAGGCTTTCATTCCCTTGCTTTTTCACCGGAAGGAGAAGCCAAAGCCTTGGAAGACCTCGCCATTCACGAGAAAGTGGAGCGCGTTCCTCGCGGAGAATCAGCAGTCGCCAAAGCAGTCGCATTTATCAAAGAAAAAGGATTCCCAACGGTAGCCATCAACACTTCAGCCACCAATGAGATGGCCGATGGCCTGACGCATAGCCAACACGAGGAATTGATTGCCTTGATGGCTACTGACAAGGACAAGCTGGTGTCCTCCGAGGAGCTCGTTTACGAATGGCTTTCCATCAAGCTCCCTGAAGAAGTAGAAATTCTTAAAAAAGCAGCTCAGCTTGCTTCCGATTTTCAAGAGGAGGCCTATGCCACCATTATCCCCGGCAAAACTACAGATGCAGATGTAGCCAAGTTTTTGAAAGCCAAGATGGCAGAATATGGTGTCACCGATGCCTGGCATCCCGACCAAAACCCAAATGTAAATTCAGGTCCTGACCGAGGGCATTCCCATGCCACGGATAAAGTAATTCAACCTGGGGATGTGATCCAAACGGACTTTGGAGTGAAACTATACGGTATCTGGGTAAGTGATATCCAGCGATTCGCCTATGTGTTGAAAGAAGGGGAAACTAGCGCGCCCAAAGATATCCAAACCTATTGGGAAAATGGTAAAGCAGGTAGCCGTATTGCGCTTAATGCCATGAAACCTGGCGTAAAGGGAGAGGATGTAGATCGAGCCCAGCGTGACCTGATGGACGCCAATGGCTCCCTATATGTTCCTTGGAGCACAGGCCATCCGGTAGGCTATGTGGCCCATGACGTTGGTCCCAACCTAGGAGGAGCACGCCTGCCACAACCCAGACCTGCCGCACAAAAACTAGTGAAAAAAGGGATGGTATTTGCCTTCGATGGGTTTCATTGCTGGAAGCAGTCCGATGGTACCGAAAAAACCATTTCTGTGGAAGAAATGGCCGTGGTCAACGATACTGGAGCTACTTACCTGATTACCCCCCAAGAGGAATTGATCTTGGTAGGGAAAAAGTAAATTTCTAGGGTTCTAAAAAGCCAAAAGCCAGGGAAACTTGGCTTTTGCTTTTTCTTCTTTTCGCATTGCGATCCTAAAACTTAAGGTTCGTATTGAAGCGCTGGAACCCCTTCTCAAAGAGAGACAAATTTTAACTTTTTCAATCATTCAATTTTGCAATTGGTTACCTTTGAACAACCAAAATCTTCACCCTCCATGAACGAGCGCTACTTGCAGCGCGGAGTTTCCGCATCCAAAGAAGACGTACACCAAGCCATCTCTAAGTTGGATAGAGGCTTATATCCTAAGGCTTTCTGCAAAATTGTAGAAGACACCTTGGGTAATGACCCCGAGTACTGCAACATCATGCATGCGGACGGGGCTGGGACAAAATCTTCCTTAGCCTACCTTTATTGGAAAGAAACAGGGGACCTCAGTGTATGGAAAGGCATTGCTCAAGATGCCATCATCATGAATACGGATGACCTACTTTGTGTAGGTGCCACCACCAACATTCTTGTATCCTCCACCATCGGTAGAAATAAAAACTTGATCCCTGGAGAAGTAATTTCAGCCATCATCGAAGGGACTGAAGAAGTGCTGCAGATGCTGAGAGACAATGGCGTCAACATAGTGCTTACGGGTGGCGAAACAGCCGATGTAGGAGACTTGGTACGCACTGTGATCGTGGATAGTACAGTTACCTGCCGTATGCGAAGGGAGGACATCATCTCCAACGATCGCATTCAAGCAGGAAACGTGATCGTAGGTCTCTCTTCTTTTGGACAAGCGAAGTACGAAAAAGAATACAACGGCGGAATGGGAAGCAATGGACTGACCTCTGCGCGCCACGATGTATTTCAGAAGGTCTTGAAAACGCGCTATCCCGAAAGTTTTGATCCGGCAGTACCCGATGCTCTCGTTTACTCCGGGTCCTACCAATTGACCGATCCTGCACCTGGCACACCATTAAACATGGGTAAGCTGGTGCTTTCCCCTACCCGCACCTATGCACCTATTCTAGTAGACATATTGAATTACATGCGTCCCCATATCCATGGTTTGGTCCATTGCTCGGGTGGTGCTCAAACCAAGGTGCTCCATTTTATCGATGGCCTTCACGTCATCAAAGACAATTTATTTGATACCCCTCCCTTGTTTCGCATCATTCAAGAGGAAAGTGGAACGGATTGGAAGGAAATGTACAAGGTATTCAACATGGGCCACAGGATGGAAGTATACCTGGACGAGCGTTATGCTGAAGAAATCATCGATATCGCCGAATCCTATGGAGTGGAAGCACAAATCATTGGACGTGTAGAACCCCATAACGGCAAAAAAGTAACACTTCAAGGCACCAACGGTACCTTCGAGTACTAGGCCCAAAGAAGCACAATCGTGCTTCGGATCAATTTTTACCTACTTTTATGCCTCAGATTTTACGTGTATTTGCTTGGGTACTAGGAATCCTTCTCCTATTGGGCATAGCCACGCTCACTACAGTAGACCGAAGCCCTGTTCAGGATCGCTCTTACTACCAAAGCACTTTTGCAGACCTGGATAGCAGTACCTGGAGCAGCAGCAGCAGCTCCCACTGGCTGGGCGGGTGGGCATCTGTGAATGTTACCCCAACACAACCGGCAGAACTTGTGGGCTATTCTCCTCGAGGACCCTATGCCTTTGTCCAAGACTCTAGCCATGTCAAGGCCTTAAGCCTCAGCAATGGAAAATCCAGCATTGCCTGGCTCAACTACGAATTACTGATCGTCCATCCTCACTTGACAGAGCAAGTTCGGGCGGGGGTCCGAAAAGCAGGGATCTCCCTAGATCAACTTATTTTTACGGCTACCCATACCCATTCTGGTATGGGGGGTTACATGCCCGGCCCCTTGGGCGAACTTGCTTTTGGAGGATATGACGAAAAAATGGTAGCGCTGCTGGTAGCGGGATCGGTAAGTGCCCTGCAAATTGCCCTGGCCACCCAAGACACGGTCACCCTCGCCTACAAAAAAACAAGTGTTTCCGACCTTGTTTCGAATCGCTTTACCAAAGGAGGTTCTATTGACCCATTCGTGCGTCAGGTACTCCTACAGCGAAAGGATGGGAAAAAAGCTACTTTCCTTACCTACTCTGCCCATGCCACCGCATTGAGCTCCAAGTTTATGGGACTATCCGGAGATTATCCCGCGTATTTGACCCAGCAACTGGAGCAAGAAAAGGTTGATTTTGCCCTTTTCGCTGCAGGAACAGTAGGAAGCCATCGTCCACTAATTCAAGGAAACAGCCCGGAACAGGTTGATGCCTATGCGCTTGCTATCGATACTACGCTCAGCGCGGATACCAGTCAAATGGCCGTGCAAGGAGACGCCTTACTTCGAACTTCTCAGCTACAGATCAATTTGGGGGAACCCCAACTTCGTATTTCCAAAGACTTGCGACTACGACCCTGGCTGTTCCGATACCTACTCGGAGAGATGCCTGCCTATCTTGACATCAGCCAAGTGGGGAATATCTTGTTTATTTCCAGTAGCGGCGAACTTTCAGGAGTTTTTTATAAGGCCTGGGATACCCTTGCAGAAGAAAAAGGGTTGTATCTGGTGGTCACCGTTTTCAATGGGAGCTATGTAGGCTACATCACTCCTGATGACTTGTACGACGCCTCCTACCACGAAGTCCGAGAGATGAACTGGTTTGGGCCAGGAAATGGAAAGTATTTTGATCGTCTTATTCAAGAAGTTATTCTGAAAGCAGAAAATTAATCGATAGTATCATGTCCCAACAAAACTGGTTTTCCAGTATGCTTACTCTCCGCTGCCCTAAATGCAGGAAGGGACCCCTTTTTAAGTCCGGTAGAATTTCAAGGCCGGGAAGTTTATTTACCATGCATTCGGCTTGTCCCAATTGCAACCAATCCTACGAACCCGAACCAGGGTTTTACTTCGGAGCCATGTTTGTAAGCTATGCCATCAATACTGCTCTTTTTATTGCTTCTTGGATCACACTTACTCTTGTATATCCCAGCTATTCATTGATGTTGCTACTTGGATTACTTGTGGGGATCGTGCTGCTAAGCCTGCCCCTCAGCTTTCGCTTGAGCCGATCCATTTGGCTTGCTCTTTTTGTACAATACGATCCCCATCAGGACACTAAAAAAGACACCTAAATCCATAGGAGCAGCCAAGGAATCCAAAAGGAGATTTCCATCCGTTGCCTTTTTTGTGTCACAGGAAGTTGGGTTTGAAAAAAGGTCAGGTAATGGACCAAGAACATTAAAAGTAAGACGCAAGAAAATGGGCGGTAAAAGGAGGGCAACAAAATGAAGGCTGCCATAGTCCCAAAAATACCCAGGAAGGCAAGTTTACGAATCCACTGAATCATTTGAAGTGGAGGGAGAAGCATTGCAATAGTAACAAATCCATCCTGTCGGTCTTCTTCCTGATCCAAAAAGGAGAGCATCCATAGGTTGAGCAAGGCCAACCCAAAAAATATAATTGCAAATGCCAGGGCTTGCCAGGACAAATCCTGGGCCTCAGAACGGAGCATGGGGAGCCATAAACTTCCAACCACGTAGAATAAAGCAATCGAAACCTCTTTCAGGACGACGGGGCCTAATTTTTGAATTACCCAGCGACAGCCTCCCATCGCTAGTACGAGCACCAAAGTCAGCTGCAGCTCCGTATTCCATCCCAACCAGTAAAAGGCCCCTGTAAGGCCTGCAACTACAGTTACAAGAATGCCTAGTGAGAGGACAAGCTTGTTTTGTCTGTAAAAGACTCTCCGAGGGGAATTACTCCCTTTGCTTTGCCTTGCATCCAACAGATGATCTAGGCTGTAAATGGTCCATACGGCAAGCCCTAAGAGAACAAAAATTGGCCATTCCAATTGCACATGAACAAGTTCTTGAAAAAAATACATGCTTGCCAGCGCCCCAAAGACAACATCCAAGGAAAGCCAAGAAAAAAGTAGTTTGAGTCGCAGGAGTTTAGGCATCGCCTAAATTTAAATCCATCGCAGCACAGTGCCCAATGTATTCTGGATTTTTAGGTAAGTTTTTCTACATTTAAACAAATTGACATCATAAAATCAATTTAGTTGACAATAAACCCCATCTCATGAAAACCTACTTCAGTCTTTTCGCACTTCTGGTGCTCCCATTTCTCGCCCTAGCGCAAGAACCTATCAAGGTTGCCTTTGTTGGCAACAGCATCACCGAAGGACCCGGCAGGGAAAATCCCAAATCCTATCCCTTGCAGGTAGGCACAATCCTTGGCGATGCCTACCTAGTGAAAAATTTTGGAGTGAGCGGACGTACACTTTTAAAAAAAGGAGATTTCCCCTACTGGAACGAGCCTCAATTCCAAGAAGTAAAAGATTTTCGTCCGGATGTCGTGCTGATCAAATTGGGAACCAACGACTCCAAACCTCAAAACTGGGCACATAAAGCGGAGTTTGTACAAGATTACCTAGATCTCATTGCCGAATTTAGGGACCACATGCCCAAGGATGGTAAAGTGTACGTGATCCTTCCGGTGCCCGTTACCCGCGAAAATTTTGGAATCAATCCGGAAATAATGAACAATGAGCAGCGACTCATGCTTTTTGAGATCATCCAGAAGTCAGGAGCTGAAGTCATCGATCTTTACACTCCCTTAATGGATCGACCAGAGTTATTGGCCGATGGAGTACATCCCAACGAAGAAGGGTGGGGAATCATGGCCCGCGTCATAAGCAGACGGATACGGATGTAATTCTTCTACGCCTAAAAACAAAAAACCACAGCCTTAACGAAAGCTGTGGTTTTTTAGTTTATGGGAGAAATTACTTTCCAGCAAGTGCATTGGCACCAGCCACAATCTCGAGAATTTCGTTGGTGATAGCTGCTTGACGCGTACGGTTGTACATCAGCTTAAGCTCCTTAAGGAGTTCGCCCGCATTTTCAGTAGCCTTATCCATGGCTGTCATTCGTGCTCCATGTTCTGAGGCATTGGATTCCAAAACAGCTTTGTAAAATTGAATTCTTAAAGAAATAGGGACCAATTCCTCAATGATGTAGGTACGTGAAGGCTCAAGCAAGTAGTCTGTTTCAGCGGTAGTTACGGCATCTGTCGCTGAAGCTGCCATAGGTAAAAACTGCTCTACACGAAGCTCCTGAGTTGCCACGTTCTTGAATTCATTGAAAACCAGAAATACTTGGTCGTAGTCACCTGCCAAAAACCCATCCATCGCAAACGAAGCAGCTTCCTTGACAGCCTCAAAACTTAGTTGTTGGAATACCCCAAAATAGGTGTCTA
>Ga0209769_1000945_pt1 | contig 11704 bp, 9 predicted proteins | sample LauGreSuBDMM15DN_2_FD_187569 | JGI IMG/M metagenome (GOLD analysis project Ga0209769, IMG submission 187569) | Freshwater lake microbial communities from Lake Michigan, USA - Su13.BD.MM15.DN (SPAdes) (version 3) | ecosystem: Environmental > Aquatic > Freshwater > Lake | place: Lake Michigan, USA...
TCGCAAGATCGAACAGACGCTTCACCTGAGCGTCACGCCGATATTCTTCACGCAGCTCCGCAACTCCCGATAGCGCGCGCTTCAAATCCCAAGGGTCAACGGGTAGGTTCGGCACCTGCTTGCACAGTCGGTCGACTTGACCATAGCTCATTTGCAAGACGCGTCCGGTGTCTCGTAAAACTGCGCGTGCCTTCAACTTTCCAAAGGTGATGATCTGCGCAACCTGGCGCGAGCCGTATTTTTTCTGGACATAACGGATAACCTCGCCACGCCGCGTTTCGCAGAAATCGATATCGAAGTCCGGCATCGATACACGGTCTGGATTCAAAAAGCGTTCGAACAGAAGCCCAAGTTTGATCGGGTCAAGGTCAGTAATCGTCAGTGCCCAAGCCACAAGCGAACCCGCACCAGATCCGCGGCCCGGCCCAACCGCAATATCCTGTTCCTTCGCCCATTTGATAAAATCGGCAACGATCAAAAAATATCCAGGAAAGCCCATCGAGCAAATAACATCGGCCTCGAAATTCAACCGATCAAAATACAGCTGCCGTTCCGCGGGGTCGGTAATCCCTGCAATCTCAAGCCGCTTTTCAAGGCCAAGCCGTCCATCCTCGAGCAATTGCGTATCCTCGGCGGCTCGGTCACCCGCAATGCTTGGTAATATGGGGCTTCGGTACGGCGCGAGGGCGGCGCACCGTTGCGCGATGACCAACGTATTGGCTAATGCCTCTGGCACATCGGCGAACAACGCGCCCATTTGCTTGCCGGTTTTGATCCAAGTGTCTCGGCTGCCGCGGCGGCGGTCCGCGCTTTCGATATAGGCGCCGTCCGATATGCACAGCATGGCATCGTGCGCGTCGAAGAAATCAGGCTCCGCAAAAAAGGCAGGATTGGTCGCGACCAAGGGAATGTCGCGGGCATATGCAAGGTCAATAAGCGCGTCTTCTGCAGCGTCTTCAACCGCGTCGTTGCGCCTGCTGAGTTCGATATACAGATGCTCGGAAAACAGCGCCTGAAGACGCGTCAGGTAGCTGGATGCCGCTTCATGCTGCCCTTCACTCAACAGCCGGGTCAGCGCACCCTCTGCACCGCCTGTGAGGGCGATAAGGCCGTCATTATGCGCGGCAAGCTGCTCCAATGTCACATGCGCGTCGAGGTCTTCCGGACGATCAAGATGCGCCATCGAGACCAAGCGACACAGATTATTGTAACCGCTCTCATCCTGCGCAAACAATGGCAACCAGTCGCGTGTGAATTTACCGTCGCTGGATGGCCGCCGGATCCCAAGCAACGCGCCAATGATCGGCTGCACCCCATAGGATTTAGCCGCGTCCTGAAATGGCATCACGCCATAGAGACCATTGCGATCACAAATGGCAATAGCCGGAAAGCCAAGCTTTTTTGCAGTCTCGCCAATTGCCTTAGGCTCAATCGCACCTTCTAATATGGTGTAAGCGGAATACACGCGCAGAGGAACAAAGGGAACGTAGGCCATCTGGCTACGTTAGATGACCTGCATGATTCGACAAACCCAGTTTTGGGCTAAGCTGTGGACAATCAGGCTGCTGCGGCGAGCAGTTTCTCGATGTCCTTCGCCAGTGCCTCAGGTTTGACCTGCGGGCCATGGCGAGCAACCACATTACCCTTACGATCGACCAAGAATTTCGTGAAATTCCATTTGATACCACGGGACCCCATCAGGCCAGCTTGTTGTTGCTTCAGATAATGCCACAACGGGTCTTCATCCGCGCCGTTAACGTCGATTTTTGCAGCCAGAGGGAATGACACATCATAAGTCAGCAAGCAAAAATTCTGAATTTCTTGCGCGTCACCGGGCTCCTGCGCGCCGAACTGGTTGCAGGGGAAAGCCAGAATTTCCAGCCCCTGATCTTTATACTGGCGATACAACGCCTCGAGCCCCTTATACTGCGGGGTGAAGCCACATTTGGATGCGGTGTTCACCACCAACACGACCTTACCCTTATGGGCTTCCATGGCCTCGGCTTGGCCACCAGGCATTTTCACTGTGAAATCATAAATCGACATTGATATTCTCCCTGCTTAGCCCAATCTGCCTTCTTGCAGACGCACGACACGGTCCATTTTGGCCGCCAATCGCTCATTATGCGTTGCCACTATCGCCGAAGAGCCCTCTTCACGCACCAGCGCCATGAATTCGCCGAGCACAATATCGGCGGTGTGTTCATCCAGATTTCCAGTGGGCTCGTCCGCAAGCACCAGCTTAGGACGATTCGCCAACGCCCGCGCTACGGCAACGCGTTGCTGCTCCCCTCCAGATAACTTTGAGGGCCGATGGTGGAGGCGCTCGGCAAGCCCTAGCTGCGTCAATAGATAGGTCGCACGTTCTAGAGCAACGTCATGCGCAGCATCGGAAATCAATTGTGGCAAAATCACATTTTCCAGCGCGTCAAAGTCTGGCAGCAGATGGTGAAATTGATAGACGAAACCAAGCTTCTGCTTACGAATTTCGGTCTGACGATCAACACCGGCTGCGCTTACCTCCTCGCCATCAAGCTTAATGGAGCCAGAAAATCCACCTTCCAAAAGACCAACCGCTTGAAGCATGGTCGATTTGCCAGAGCCAGATGGACCCAGCAAGGCAACAAGCTCTCCCTTACCAATCACAAGGTCTATACCCCGCAGGACTTCTATAGTGACATCGCCCTGCACAAATTTGCGGCGGACATCGACAAGCTCTAATATGTTATTCATAGCGCAGCACCTGAACAGGGTCGGTACTCGCAGCCTTGAGCGCCGGGTACAAGGTTGCAAGGAAGCTGAATAGCAAAGCGAGCCCGCAGATCACGAGGACTTCCACTGGGTCAGTCCGCGACGGCAGTTCGGTGAGGAAGCGGATGGATGGGTCCCACAAATTCTGCCCAGTGACGAATTGGATAAAGTTCACAACCGACTGTCTTAAATACAGAAATATTGCGCCTAGCATCAATCCAAGCACAATGCCGGATGATCCGATCAGCAACCCTACCGTCATGAAAATGCGAAGCAGTGATTTGCGTGATGCCCCCATTGTCCGCAAGATCGCAATGTCGCGGGTTTTTGCGCGCACCAACATGATCAGGGATGATAATATGTTAAAGACAGCAACAAGGACGATGATAGACAAAACTACAAACATGGCGACCCGCTCTACCGCTAATGCCTCGAACAGCGAGGCATTCATGCTCTTCCAATCGACGATAAGCCCTTTATTCTCGAGCTTCGGTAGCAACGGGGCGAGAATTTCATTCACTCTGTCGGGATTTTCGGTCTTGATTTCAATCATGCCTATTTCGTCGCCCAGCAGCATAAGCAATTGCGCCCGCTCAATGGGCATAATCACAAACGCTTTGTCATAATCATAAACGCCAACCTCAAAAATGGCGGCCACTTCGTAGGAAATCTCGCGCGGAACGGTGCCAAAAGGCGTTGTCCGGCCCGCGGGGTTGATTATGGTTATACTTTGACCAACTCTAACTCCCAAATTTTGCGCGAGGCGCGACCCAATCGCCACTTTATCTTCGTCGGGACTAAGCGCATTTAGATCGCCTGCTACGGTCTTTCCCTTGAGCGTTTCGTTTTTGAGTATGTCGTTGACCGACATGCCACGCGCCAAAATGGCTTCAACGCGGCCATCAAAAGTGGTCAGCAAAGGTTGTTCAATGAGCGCCGTGGCATCGGTAACGCCGGGCGTGTTCTTAACGTCCTTCAGTATCTGACGCCAATCCTGCAAGCGACCGCCATAGCCTTGCACCACTGCATGCCCGTTCAGCCCAACGATCTTGTCAAACAACTCCGCGCGGAAGCCATTCATCACGCTCATCACAATTATTAAAGCGGCTACGCCAAGGGCAACAGCGACTAGACTTATGCTGGCAACAAGGAAAATGAACCTTTCGCCCTTACCCGGAAGCAAATATCGGCGCGCTACCATGCGTTCATAACGCGACAATATCATGTGCGGACACTCATCCATAATTTCGGCATGGGGTGTTCTTAGGTTCCGCCAAGAAATCTGGCAAGTATTGTTGCAGCCGAGCAACAGCTTTTGAAAAAACGTTCGTGCGTGTTCGGTAAGATTTGCAAACATAGCGGGGAGCTAACAAGAAGGAATGGAATTCATCGCGTGTCACAAGTGGCCGATGGTTCAGGGAAAAAATCAGACCCGCCGGTGGGGACCGGCAGAGGACTGAAATTATGCGCTAGCAAAGCTGCAGAGCGAGGCCGTTCGGAACATCCGAGCGGCCTTGTTTCTATATTGCCTCTGCCTCTCACCGGAATTTTTGGCTCTTGCAATTTTGCGGATGCAACCCATCTTGCTTATCGGGGGCCGAAAGGCTCCAAAACGAACATGCTTGCCGCTGCATTTGCGGGGCTGGCAACGAACCAAATTGCTTGAAGGAGAATTTGCATGAACCGTTTTGATTTTACCCCATATCGCCGGAACACCGTTGGCTTTGACCGCCTTTTTGAGCTGCTCGAAACCACAGGCCGTTCTGCGCAGAATGAAAATTATCCCCCGTTTAACATCGAGCGGACCGGCGAAAATGATTATCAGATCACCGTCGCTGTCGCCGGTTTCAAAACCGAAGATATCGATATTGTTGCCCAGCAGAACCTGCTTATCGTGACCGGCAGCAAGCAGTCCGAAAGCAATGACAATCGCGACTTTTTGCATATGGGTATTGCAACCCGGAATTTTGAACGGCGGTTCCAGCTTGCCGACCACATCCATATCACGAGTGCGGATATGGCTGACGGGCTTCTCATTATTACCTTGGTGCGTGAAGTGCCGGAAGCATTAAAGCCGCGAAAGATCGCGATTGGTGCGAAAGCCGCACCAACAGTCATTGAACATGAAGACGCGCCCAAGAAAAAAGGAGCGCCTGCTGCTTAAGTATTGAATATCGGGGCGGCCGGCACAAATCGACCGCCCCGATATGATTTTTAACTTAGGCCCAATTGACCAAAAATGGCCGAATTATACAAGGCGGCTCTGATTTAATGCGGCTTTCACAAAGCTTGCGAATAACGGATGCGGCGCAAATGGTCGTGATTTTAACTCCGGATGGAACTGCACACCAATAAACCATGGATGGTCTGGGCGCTCAACGATTTCCGGCAATTCACCATCGGGTGACATTCCGCTAAAAACCAGTCCACCTTGTTCAAGTGCATCCTTGTAATGGACGTTGACTTCATACCGATGGCGATGGCGCTCGGAGATTTCCTGACTGCCGTAAATCGATGCCACATGGCTGTTGCCATCAAGCACTGCATCATAAGCGCCAAGCCGCATTGTGCCGCCCATGTCTCCACCCGTTTCGCGCTTCTGTATACCCTCTTGGCTCATCCATTCGGTGATGATGCCGACTACCGGTTCAGTCGTTGGTCCAAATTCCGTGCTTGATGCGCCAACGACACCCGCAGTATTCCGCGCACCTTCAATACAGGCCATTTGCATACCAAGGCAGATGCCAAAGAATGGTACATGACGTTCCCGCGCAAATTTTACCGCGGCAATTTTGCCCTCGGATCCACGCTCTCCAAATCCGCCGGGGACCAAAATCGCATTCATGGGTTCAAGCGCGGTAGCAATGTCATCTTCGGATTGCTCGAACAGCTCGGCATCAATCCATTTGATATTGACCTTTACACGGTTGGCTAATCCACCATGCGTCAATGCCTCGTTAAGCGACTTGTACGCGTCTGCAAGGCCGACATATTTCCCAACCACGCCAATAGTCACTTCGCCTTCAGGGTTGGATTGACGATCAATGATGTCGTCCCAACGGCTAAGATCGGGCTCGCCATCGGATTCAAGGCCGAACGCCCGGAGCACTTCATTATCAAGCCCTTCGGCATGATATTGCAGCGGCACGGCGTATATGCTTTTGGCGTCCAGCGCGGGAATAACCGCCTCTTTTCGGACATTACAGAATGCAGCAATCTTTGCGCGCTCTGTCTCCGGCAATGGATGTTCGCAGCGACACAGCAAAAGGTCGGGCTGTATGCCCAAGGACGTCAGCTCGCGCACACTGTGCTGTGTTGGCTTGGTCTTCAGTTCACCCGCCGCAGCAATGTACGGAACCAAAGTGACATGAACAGACAAGGTCCGTTCACGACCAAGCTCGTTGCGCAACTGACGAATGGCCTCAATGAACGGCAGGGATTCAATATCACCAACCGTGCCTCCAATTTCGCACAAGACAAAATCGAGATCTTGCGTCTCCGCCTTGGCGAATTCCATGATCGCATCGGTGACGTGCGGAATGACCTGAACGGTCGCGCCGAGATAATCTCCGCGACGTTCTTTCTGAATAATGGTCTGATAAATGCGTCCAGACGTAACATTGTCGGACTGCCGCGCCGAAACGCCTGTAAAGCGTTCATAATGCCCAAGATCTAGGTCCGTTTCCGCCCCGTCGTCTGTGACATATACCTCGCCGTGCTGATACGGCGACATCGTGCCTGGATCAACATTGAGATAAGGATCAAACTTGCGGATACGGACGCGGTACCCACGCGCTTGCAAAAGGGCAGCAAGCGATGCTGCCATAAGACCTTTGCCAAGCGAGGAGACCACGCCACCGGTGATAAAAATAAACCGTGCCATGGGAGAAAAGGGTTAAGCTACCTTTTCATAAAAACACAAGTGAACGAATCCCTCAGATGGAAAATAAACTGTGTAAAACAGTTTTTTCGCCAACAGCGCTTATTTGTCGAGGGGAACTTCGGTTGCAGGTGCAGCGGCTGGCGCGGCGTTCGCTGGCGCCGTTGTTACGGGCGCTGCTGGTGCAGTTGGAACCTCCGTGCGCTGCAAACTGCTATCAATATCGCCAGTACCGCCTTTTTTCGCGGCCACAAAAGCAAGCGAAATGGACAACAAGATGAACATGGTTGCCAATATTGCCGTTGTGCGCGTCAAAAAGTCAGTAGCGCCGCGTGCGGACATCAGGCCCGATGGACTGCCTCCCATTCCCAAGCCACCGCCTTCGGAACGCTGCATCAAAACCACGCCCACAAGCGAAGCCGCGATGATTGCCTGAACGACGATAAGAAAATGAAACAGACCCATGAGAAAATTCCGAATATAAATGGCAGCGCAGTACCGGTTGTGCCGCCCACATAGCGAGCGCACGGCAAATCTTCAATGCTATTTGCTCAAAGCTGCTGCTGCAGATAATATTGGCCCAAATTTCGCTGCCGTGAGGCTGGCTCCGCCAATTAGACCTCCGTCAACATTGGGAACCGTCAAAAGCTGAGCTGCGTTATCGCAATTCATCGACCCGCCATATAAAATCCGGATTTTGACGCCGTCCTCGCCGAAGCGCTCCACCAATGCAGCGCGAATAGCTCCATGCATTTCCGCAACGTCGTTTGCGTCTGCGACGCGGCCGGTTCCAATTGCCCATACCGGTTCATAGGCAACGCTCAGCCATTGGCTTGCAGCCGTTTCGGGTAAAGACAGATGCAGCTGACCGAGTACTACATTTAAGGCTTTCTTACTCTCGCGTTCTTCAAGTGTCTCACCGACACATACGATAACCTGTAGGCCAGCAACCTGTGCAGCTTCGGCCTTTGCGCGAATATCTGCATCTTGTTCATGCTGCGCGGCGCGGCGTTCGCTGTGACCAATGATCGTGAGCACTGCTCCGGCATCTGATAACATTTCCGCCGATAGGCACCCGGTGTGTGCGCCAGCCTCCATCATGTGGCAGTCCTGCCCACCGATGGCAAAACCACCCACTGCTTGGCGTGCTCTATCAATGAGTGTTGCAGGTAAGCATAACGCGGCGTCCACGGCAGCGTGCATGCCCGATAATTCTGCGATGGCCATGATCTCGGACACATCGCGCGATGTGCCGTTCATTTTCCAATTTCCGACGATTAGCTTGCGCATCTGATCCCTCATTGAATTTTTTCGCGATTCTTGGTATCGCTATTCCATGCTTTCCAAGCATAGGGCAAGTCTATCCCTTGATTGCCAACGCCTTGCCGCTTAAAGCAGCTCGCTAAGCCCACCTTGTGCCGCATATTCAGGAAATCGCCATTCATGATTAGCTCTATTCGTTCGCTCATTAACTCGAAGTTCGGCGCGTTTTTTGCGCTTTTGTTCGTCGGGGCGATTGCCATTGCGTTTGCGCTCGGTGATGTAAGCAATTCAGGCAGCTTTGGTGGCCTGAGTGGCGGGAATGTGGCGCGCGTGGGCAACCGCGATATTACCTTGGGCGAACTTAATGATGCCTTAGATAATCGCCTTAAGTCAGAGCGCCAGAACAACCCCACCCTGAATATGGCAAGCTTTGTCGACGGTGGCGGTCTGGATTCAACGTTAGAACAATTGATCAATCGCTATGCGCTTACTGTGTTTGGGCAGGAATATGGCGTTGCAGTGAGCAAACGCCTGATTGATTCCGAAATACGCAAAATTCCTGGTGCCATGGGGCTGGATGGCAAGTTCAGTGCTGAGGCATTCGGCCGATTTGCCCAACAGATAGGCGTCAGCGAGAAAGCCATTCGCGACGACATCGCCCAGAATTTGTTTGCGCAGCAGATATTACCGGCGTCAGCGAGCGGACCAGCTGCACCTGACGGGTTTGTTCTGCCTTATGCTTCCCTCTTGCTCGAGCAGCGTTCAGGAAAGATTGCGGCTGTGCCAGCGTCAGCCTTTCTTCCGCAAAAGCCTCCAAGCGAAACCATCCTTGCCAAGTTTTACAGCGATAATTCTGTGAAGTTCACTATTCCCGAGAAACGATCGATTAGTTACGCCATCTTCGGCAAGGATATCATTGCGCAGCGCGCAAAACCGACTGAGGCCGATATCGCGGCATATTATAAAGCAAACGCCGCGAAATTTGCTGCCGCGCAAGCGCGTAACATAAGCCAAATGATCGTTCCCACTGAGGCGGCGGCCAAGTCTGTCGTCGCACAGGTTGCAGCGGGTAAATCCATAGCAGCGGTGGCCAATGAACTTGGCCTAGCGGTAACGACAGCAATTAATGTCAGCAAAAGCACCCTGACAAGCACCACATCGCAAGCAGTTGCAGATGCCGCATTTGCCGCGGCACAGGGCACAGTGGCAAAGCCTGCTCGCAGTAATTTAGGTTGGGCCGTCGTTCGCGTCGATAGCATCAATAATGTCGCAGCCAAGTCGCTAGCAGCAGCGCGCGCCGAAATTGAAAGAGATTTGCTCAAGACGCGCAGTGAAGAAATGCTAACCGAAATGACCGGCGAAATTGAAGACGGGTTTGCAAATGGCGCTACAATCTCAGATGTCGCAAAGCAGAATAGTCTGGCAGTCAGTACATCGCCAAAACTTCTGGCCACTGGGCAAGATATCAGCAACCCTTCGTACAAGCCAATTCCCGAAATGCAGGCTATTTTGCCAGCAGCCTTCCAAATGGAAACAAATGGCGAGGCGCAGCTCATTGAACTGGTGCCTGGCGAAAAATTTGCCATGGTTGCAGTGGCGGATTTTGACGAGGCTGCCCCGCCTGCCCTAAACCAAGTGCGTTCGATTGTGTTGCAACAATGGACACAGTCAGAAGGCTCAAAGGGCGCGCGGAAAGCTGCGGATGCATTGCGTAAAGCTGTTGATGCTGGACAACCTCTTGAAGCGGCGTTGGCTGCAGCAAAAATCAATGGGGCTCAGGTCGAACGACTGAGCGGGACACGCGCCGATATATCGCGTGAGGGCCAACAAGTGCCACCACCCTTGTCTCTGATGTTTGCAATGAAAAAGGGCACTGCAAAAACCATTCAAGCGGGCGATAACCGCGGTTGGTTCGTTGTGTATTTGACCGATATTGTAAAAGGCGATGCAAGCGGCCAGAGCGACATGCTTAAAGCACGTAAGCAGGAACTGTCTGGCATTTTGCAACAGGAATATGTCGCGCAGATGGTCCTTTCTGCTGCGAAAGATGTGGGCGTTGAAAAGAATAAAGACGGTATCGCCGAAGTGCGCACGCGCCTGACAAACCGTGACGGAAACTAAGCCGCAACTCATTTGGCGTAAACGTATTGCAGACACCGAAACGCCGGTGTCTGCCGCACTGAAGCTTTTTGTCGCCGAGCGCGGTGATTTCATTCTTGAATCCGTGGAGGGCGGCGAAACGCGAGGACGTCACAGCCTCATTGGCATAGCACCCGATCTCGTTTTTCGCGCAGCAAGCAATACTGCCGAAATCAACAATCAGTGGATGTCCGACAGGGAAGCATTTGTCCCCTCGCCGCTGCCGTCCTTAGACGCGCTGCGCGCGCTGGCTGCAGAGTGCCGAATGGATGTTCCCGAAGAACTGCCGCCAGCGCTTGCCTGTCTGGTCGGGTATTTCGGTTATGAAACCATTGGCTTAGTAGAGAAGCTTCCACGGGCGCCACAGTCTGCACTCGCGTTGCCGGACATGCTGTTTGTTCGGCCGACCGTCATCCTATTATTTGATCGTTTGAAAGATGAGATGTTCCTCGTGTCGCCAGTCTGGACAGGAGCCGACGATAAGCAGGCTGTTGCCCTGGCAAACGAACGTTTGGATGAAACCGAACGATTGTTGGATGCTGGACACCCAGCGGCGACACAAAGAGATGTCAGCAACAACGGAAACAATTTGAATTTAGAACCCGTTTTGCCTGCTGGTCGCTATGCGGAGATGGTGGCTTCCGCCAAAACATACATTGAGGCTGGTGACATATTCCAGGTCGTTCTGGCGCAGCGTTTTACCGCCCCCTTTGACCTACCGCCGGTTCACCTCTACCGCGCGTTGCGACGGATAAACCCCTCGCCGTTCCTCTATTTTATCGACTTGCCCGGCTTCGCCCTCATCGGGTCAAGTCCCGAAATATTGGTCCGTGCCCGTGGGGGTGAGGTTACTATCCGCCCGATCGCGGGAACACGACCTCGCGGAACCAGCAGCATCGAAGACGCAGAAAACAAGGCGTCATTGCTAGCCGACCCGAAAGAACGTGCGGAGCACCTCATGTTGCTCGACTTAGGCCGCAACGATGTGGGCCGCGTAACCAAAGGCGGGACTGTTACCGTCACTGACAGCTATATGGTCGAGTTTTACAGTCACGTGATGCACATCGTATCGAACGTGGTGGGCGAGCTTGCGGATGACAAGGACGCGATTGATGCCTTATTCGCTGGCTTTCCCGCAGGCACGGTATCGGGCGCGCCCAAAGTGCGCGCCTGCGAAATTATTGCCGAGCTGGAACCAGAAACTCGAGGCGCATATGCCGGTGGCGTCGGCTATTTCTCGCCCAATGGCGATATGGATAGCTGCATTGTCCTGCGCACAGCGGTGGTGAAGGATGGTATCATGCACGTGCAGGCCGGTGCAGGCATAGTTGCCGACAGCAACCCCGAATATGAACAGCGCGAATGTGAAGCAAAGGCAGGCGCTCTCATCGCAGCAGCCCGTGAAGCGAACCGTGTTGCGGGGGAAGCTCAGTTTGGTCAGTAGCTTGACGGAACCACAAAGGCGGCGGCTGTAATGAATTTACACGGCGCGGTGGACATAGTTCGACTAGATACTGGAGAGATGATCTGGCAGCGTTTCGCAATAGTGCCTCTTCCACCCGCACGTCAAAGCCGCTAGGGACGCCGCATGATCCTAGTCATAGACAATTACGACAGCTTTACTTGGAACCTTGTCCATTATCTGATGGAACTGGGGGCGCAGGTTGAAGT
>Ga0209769_1000947_pt1 | contig 11692 bp, 15 predicted proteins | sample LauGreSuBDMM15DN_2_FD_187569 | JGI IMG/M metagenome (GOLD analysis project Ga0209769, IMG submission 187569) | Freshwater lake microbial communities from Lake Michigan, USA - Su13.BD.MM15.DN (SPAdes) (version 3) | ecosystem: Environmental > Aquatic > Freshwater > Lake | place: Lake Michigan, USA...
CCCCGACGCAGTCGAAATTGCACGAGGACAGTCCTTTTACAGCCCGACCAATCCCAAGTTAAACCGGATGGCTACCAAACGTTCCAAACCGCTACGAGGGGCAACCAAACCAAGGCTTCAAAACGTCCCTTTAAAGGGCAAAAATAAACTCCAGGATATAAAAGACTTGTGTGACATTATCCAGATGCCGCTATTGCCCTGGCAGGAATATGTACTACAGGACATGCTTACAGTTGATAAGCAGGATCACTTTATTCGTAAGACGTCTTTGCTGTTGATGGCTAGGCAGAATGGGAAGACTCACTTAGCTCGTATGCTTATACTGGCGCACTTGCTTAAATGGGACTCAAAGAACGTTCTTATTATGTCCTCAAATAGAAGCATGGCGCTAGACACCTTTCGACAAGTAGCACAAGTATTGGAGACCAATGAAACCCTCAAGCCATTCGTCAAACAGATTAGGTATGCCAACGGCACAGAGTCAATCGAAATACTTGGAAAGATGGACGGACGAGTGGTTGCATCAAGGCTCGATGTTGTTGCAGCAACTAGAGACGGGTCTCGCGGAAGAACTGCAGACTTTCTCTTTATTGACGAACTCCGAGAAATTAGCGAAGAAGGCTTTCGAGCCGCTGTCCCAACGACTAGAGCTCGTCCAGCGGCTACGACTCTGCTTGCGTCAAATGCAGGAGACGCGTTCTCTGTAGTTCTCAATGGCATGAGAGAACGGGCGCTAGAAAACCCACCTAGTTCTTTCGGTTTCTATGAATACTCTGCTCCCCAATACTGTAAAATAACTGACAGAGCCGGTTGGGCTCAAGCTAATCCAGCACTTGGATATACGATTACAGAGGAAGCCCTTGAAGAAGCTGTCGCTACAAGTCCGATTGAAAACACTAGAACTGAGTTGTTATCTCAATGGATTGATTCTCTCTCGTCTCCTTGGGCTCATGGAGTCCTCGAAGATACGTCGGATGCTACCCTCACAATCCCGCCGGGTGGTTATACTGTTTTTGCTTTTGATGTGTCACCATCTCGTCGTAATGCGTCTTTGGTTGCTGGGCAAATACTCCCGGATGGTCGCATCGGAGTCGGGATATTACAAACATGGGAAAGTCAGGTCTCTGTGGATGAGCTTAAAATCGCTGCGGATATCAAAGGCTGGGCGGATAACTACAGACCTCGGCAGATATGCTTCGACAAGTACACAGCCCAATCAATCGCAGACCGATTAAGTCAAGCAGGACAACTCTGCCTGGATATCTCTGGGGCTGCCTTCTATCAGGCTTGCACCGATCTCAATGATGCTCTAAACGCGCACCGGCTCGTACATTCAGGGCAAGAGAATTGGATTCAGCAGATGAATAACTGCGCTGCCAAAACCAATGACAGCAGTTGGAGAATTGTAAAACGTAAGAGCGCCGGAGATGTGTCAGGTGCAATCTCTACGGCAATGGTTGTCCATCAATTAAGCAAACCACAACAGGTAGCGGCAATCTACTCCGAATGACCTACATGTAGTGTATAATTGCGACCTATGGGTCTCTTTTCGCGTAAGTCGCAAGTCATGAAGGCGCAAGAAGCGCCGCAGATAATGAATGATGGTTTTTATACCTTCAATAATTATATCCCGGCAATCGTCTCACGCGAGATGGCTTTAGGCGTCCCTGCAATCAAACGCTGCCGCGATCTAATCTCTGGCACAATTGCCAGCATCCCTTTAGAGTATTACAAGAAATCCACAGGAGAAAAGATTCCTGCTCCTCGATGGGTTGAGCAACCTTCTATTCATCAGCCACGTTATGTCACTATGCACTTCACGCTTGACTCGCTTCTCATGTACGGACAGGCTTTCTGGCAGATTACAGAAGTCTATGCAGAAGATGGTCGCATGGCTCGCGCTAACTGGGTTGCAAATACTCGCGTAAGTTTTTTAACTGATCCTTCAACTAATTTTGTAACACAATATTCCGTCGATGGTAAGCCAGTCCCTATGTCTGGTCTTGGTTCTCTTATTACATTCCAAAAGGATGAAGGCATCCTAGGTATTGGTGCGCAGACAATTAAGGCAGCCCTCGATGCACAACGCGCATCAAGCGTGGCACTTGCTACACCTTCTGCCACAGGATTTCTTAAGAACACCGGCGCAGACCTACCGCCACAAGAAGTCTCTGGACTTCTATCAGCTTGGAAGCGCGCTCGTCAGAATAACGGCACAGCCTATCTAACTTCTACTATTGATTATGAAACAATCGGCTTTAGCCCTAAAGATATGGGCTACAACGATGCAATACAAAACCTAGCAACAGAGTGCGCCCGTCTTTGCTCTGTCGATCCTTACTATGTGTCTGCATCACAAAACACCACAATGACTTATGCAAACGTCCAGGATGAGCGCAAGCAGATGGTGGCTTTAACCTTGCAGACCTACGTTTCTTGCGTGGAAGCGCGGCTGTCAATGGACGATATCTCTACAGCAGGTCATTACGTCAAGTTTGCCCTCGATGACACATTCTTACGCACAGAGCCAATGGAGCGCTTACTTGTTCTAGAAAAGATGCTTAGCCTTGGTCTTATTACTACAGAGCAAGCCATGGAAATGGAAAATTTAAGTCCTAACGGAAGCGAGAACGGAATCTAATGGAAACCCTATACATTGAAGCTGCATCTATTGAGTGCAACGAGGATCGCAGAGAAATCTCCGGCAAGATTGTGCCACTTGGTACTGGCGAGGTCGGTAACACTAACCTTGGCGCTTATACCTTTGAGGCTGGCTCTATTGAGATTGGCGATGTCAGCAAGATTCGCCTGTTGTCGCAGCACGACATGAAGAAACCTATTGGGCGAATGATTGCAGCGGAGACACGCGCAGACGGCATCTATGCCACATTTAAGTTGAGCCGCAGCACCGGCGGTAGTGACGCCCTACTCATGGCGCAAGAAGGCTTAGTATCCGGGCTTTCAATCGGAGCGGAAATCATTTCATCCAAGCCATCACGCGATGGTCACACAGTCGTATCAGCGGCTAAGTTAAAAGAAGTTTCTCTAGTAACAGAACCGGCATTTAAGTCGGCTCAAGTATTAGAGATCGCGGCAGAGGAAATCGTCCCTGTCGAAGAAACCAAAACAGAAAGCGAGACAGTCGTGGAAGATACCACTCCGGTCGAAGCAACACCAGTAGAAGCTGCGGCTGTAGAAGCTGCTCGCCCTACAATTACAGCAATGGCTTACACAAAGCCGCGCCTTGATTTCTCTGCTCCTAAGCAGCTAGAAATGACAATCAGAGCATCACTCGGATCAGATGAAGCACGCGAATATGTCCGCGCAGCAGCTGATACAACAGACAATGCAGGACTTATCCCAACACGCCAGCTTACAACTGTCATCAACGGACTTGCTAACAACACACGTTCAGCAATCGATGCAATCTCAACTGGCGTATTGCCAGATGCAGGAATGTCCTTTGAGATTCCTAAGATTACAACACTTCCAACAGTTGCAGAAACAGCAGAAGCAGGTACACCTTCTAACACAGACCAGGCGTCATCATTTGTCACAGTATCTGTAAAGAAGTATGCCGGACAACAGCAATTCTCTGTAGAACTCTTTGACCGCTCATCTCCATTATTCATCACAGAATTGATGAACAACATGGCAGCGCAATATGCAGCTGCAACAGACAAGGCTGTTTACACAGCAATTGCATCTGGCGCATCAGCAGACGCAACAACACTAACAACATACCCAACAGCATCAGAATTGCTTGGTTTTGTATCACGCGGTGCAGCATCTGTTTACACAAACACACAGGGCTTTGCTCGCAACATCTTGATGAACACTTCACAATGGGCAAACCTCATGACACTAAACGATTCAGGACGCCCAATCTACATGGCAGCACAGCCAAGCAACGCTGCTGGTATCGTACGTCCAGATTCAATCCGCGGCAACGTGGCTGGTCTTGATTTATTTGTTTCTGCAAACGTACCAACAGCAAACGACACAGACAAGGATGATTCAATCCTTATCATCAACCCAACTGCCTACACATGGTACGAGTCTCCTACTTATCAGCTTCGTGCTGACGTAATTGCATCAGGAGAAATCCTTGTAGCAATGTACGGCTATGGCGCAATCGCAACCAAAATTGGTGCGGGAGCGTTTGGCGTAAACAAGACCTGATCCATACGCAATAACTAAGTCGCTTGAGGGGGCTGCCAGAGCCCTTGCAGTCCTCTCAAGTCTTTAGAAAGGATAACAATGAGCATCACCACAGTTGCAGAACTCAAAGCGGCACTCGGGGTTGGAAGTTTATATTCTGACGCTGTGATTCAGTCCGTCTGCGATGCTGGAGACGATGTGTTGTTGCCTTTTCTATGGAAGAACCAACAGCCAATCGTTGCTCATGGCAATGTAGGCACAGTCGGCACTCTCTACTTTGATGAAGATATCCGGGAAGTCTTTTACGTCGGACAGTCAGTAACAATTAGCGGTGCTGGCACAAAGTACAACGGCACTAAGACAATCACAACAGTCGGTATCAAAGAGTTCAGCATTACTACAAATCACACAAGCGACAACCCTAAGCACACAGTTGCACCTTTTGGGATTGCAGCCGGTGAGACTTATGCAGATTACACAGCCATCCCGGCAATCCAAGAAGCAAGCCTCATGGTTTGTGTCTCAATCTGGACTGCTCGACAGACTAACTCTGGCAACGGCATGAACCCTGACGGATCAATAGGCAGCATGTATTCGATGTCCTCACAGTTAGTGGCTCGAGTTCGTGGCTTACTTGCGCCTTATCTTGATCCTCGCTCTATGGTGGGCTAATGGCAGCAATCACCACACTTCGCACCTCTATTGCGGCGGCTCTTGCTGATAACACAAAATACAGCGTTTACTCATTCCCACCGGCAACTCCCGTGGCAAATAGTTTAATCCTCACTCCAGCCGATCCTTACATAGTTCCAACCAATAATGACCGCACTTCTGTAGCTCCTATGGCTATGTTTCGCTTGCAGATTCTTGTGCCTATGCTGGATAACGCAGGAAACCTTGCTGGCATCGAAGATGACATAGTTCGAGTTTTTCAACTACTCGATGCTTCAAGCATTGTTTTCAATGTAGGAAGCGTGAGCGCTCCAAGCATCATGTCAATCGAATCTGGAAATTTACTGACTTGCGACATTGCAATCAGTACCCTAACGGAATGGAGTTAAATCATGACCGATTTAGCACAATGGGAAAAAGAGAACGAAGCGTTCCTGATTAAAATCGGTCAGGTCGCTCCAAAGGCAGAAACAAAACCAACAACTAAGAAAGAAGAGGAATAAACTAAATGGCAGTATATCTAGCAAATACGGGAATTCTTACTGTTAATGCGGTTGATCTCTCAACTCTAGTATCATCAGTAACAATCAACAGAGCATTCGACGAGCTTGAGGTCACAGCACTTGGCGATGGCGGACACAAATTCGTAAAGGGTTTGGAAGCATCTTCAATCACAATCGACTTCTTTAATGATTCAGCATCTGCAAAGACTCTACAGACATTGCAGACAACATGGGGAACAAACACAGTCGTAACATTTAAGCAGGTTGATGCAGTCGTATCAGCTACAAACCCTCTTTACACAATGACTTGCCTTGTAAACAACACAACACCTGTAAATGGTGCAGTTGGAGACTTATCAACTCAAAGCGTAACTTGGAACGTATCCGGTACAATCGCTGTAACAACAGCACCATAACCAACTAACTAAGGGGCTAACAATGGCAAAACTCAAAGTAACAAGGGCTGATGGACAAGTACAGGATTTTGAAATAACTCCGGTGCTTGAATATAGCTTTGAACAATATGCCAAGAAGGGCTTTCATAAGGCTCTTATTGAGGATCAGAAGCAGTCAGATGTTTACTGGCTGTGCTGGGAAGCAATTAGGCGTTCGGGTGAAACAGTCAAACCTTTCGGGGAATCATTCCTTGAGACACTCAAGTCAGTTGAGGTCTTAGAGTCTGACCCTTTAGGGTAGATCGGAACTCCCTCACCTATCTCGCAGCTCGCTTGAGTTACGAGTATGGAGTTCCCTTCCAAAGCATCGTAGAACTACCTGCGATGGCGTTTAAGGCACACATAGAAGTCCTGAAGGACTTAGCGAAGGAGCGAAGCGATGTCAGTAAGAATCGAAATACGCGGCAACGCTGACCTGCGTAAGGCAATGCGTCGCTTTACTCCAGACCTAGAGAAAGCCTTAAAAAAAGAAATCGGACAAGCTCTAAGTCCAGTAGTGCGACAGGCAAAGGGATTTGTTCCTGCTGCTTCTCCTATGTCTGGCTGGGCTAGTCGATCCTTTAGTGAGGGCAAATTCCCTACCTATAACGCTACAACTATTATTCGTGGCATTACTTACAAGACAACGCCTAGCAAGATAAACCAAAACGGCTTTAGTTCAATGGCAAGCATCCAAAACAGAAGCCGCGTCGGTGCAATCTATGAGAGCGCTGGTCGAGCCAATCCTCAAGGTCAGCCTTGGGTTGGTCCAAAAGCCAAGAGCAGCAGCAATAAATTTAGCAAGTCAAGCAACCCTAAAGCTGGCGCACAGTTCATTGACAATCTTCCGCCGCTAGTCTCTAGCCTTAAAGGTCGAGGACGTCTTATCTATCGAGCATGGGCTGCTAATCGTGGGCTTGCAGAAGGCGCAACAATGAAGGCTATCGATAAAGCCTTAACTGAATTTAGACTTAATGCCGCAAAGGGCAAGTTAGGAAAGGCAGCGTAATGGCAGTCGTAGAAGAAATCCTAATTGGTTCAAAGGCTGACACTCGTGGATTTAAGAAAGCTGAAACAGCAGCCGCAAAACTAACTAAGACAGTTAAAACCCTTGCTGGAACATTGGGACTTGCTTACGGCACAGCAGCACTTGTCTCTTTTGGCAAGGCAGCAGTTAAAGCCTTTGCAGCTGATGAAGCCGCTGCACTTAGATTATCGAACGCAGTCGATAACTTAGGCATTTCTTTTGCCAATCCTGCTATTGCTAAGTTTATATCTGAATTAGAAACCACAGCCGGGGTTGCCGATGACGTTCTTCGTCCGGCGTTTCAGGGCTTGCTCACAACTACTGGATCACTTACCCAGTCACAGAAGTTGCTTAACGATGCAATTACAATCAGCCGCGCTTCTGGCGTGGACTTGGCTACAGTCTCGCAAGACCTTGCCAATGGCTATGTAGGCATTACTAGAGGGCTTAAGAAGTACAACACAGGGCTGACCCAAGCAGAGTTAAGTTCTAAGTCCTTCTCTGACATTCTCGGTATTCTTCTCAAGCAATCAGCCGGCGCTGCTAACGCCTACCTTGCAACTACATCTTTTAAGTTCGACGTTCTTACAGTCGCAGCAGACAACGCCAGAGAAGTTATAGGTGAAGGGTTAGTCGATGCCCTAGCTCGTGCTGGCGGTGGAGCAGAAGCCAAGGATGCAGTCAAGACTATTAACGCAATCGCTAAGGGAATCAATGCAATTACCCTAGCCACAGGCACAGCAGTAGGTGGACTCACTAGCGTTCTTTCCTTGCTTGGCAGATTGCCCAAAGATATATTTCAGGGCTTTGTAGCGTCACAAGGCGGCATTAACATGCGCCAACCTGTAGTTCCTAAAACAGCAACTACTAGCATGACTGCGCAGCAAAAGGCTCTTATGAAGTTAGAGAAAGATGCAGCTGCCCGTAACAAAAAACTTATGGAAGCGCAGACCAAAGCATCAAAGGCGCTTACAGCAGAGCAGAAGAAGCAAGCAGCGCTTAAGAAGGCTGGGACAATCTTTGACCTAGACCAGATTCAACTAATCGCTGCCCTTAAGGGTAAGTTATCTGATGAGGATCGTAAGCGCGTAGAACTACAGTTTGCCTTAATTACAGGAAACACTAAGGAAGCGCAGCTACTTACCTATGAACTAGCAAAGGCTTTAGGACTAGGCGAGAAGATTGCCAAGGATTTAGCAAGCCTTCCAGATGCGAAGAACCCTTTTGCCTCATGGGAAGCCTACCTAGACATGCTTATGGCTAAGGCTCAAAAGGTTGCAATGGTAACCCCTGCCTTTGGCACTACAGGGGCATTAGGTAATCCTAACTTTGAGACAGGAACTACAGCGCAGATTGTTTCCGAACTAGATAAAAGTACTGCTTACATTTTACAACTTGCCAAGGAGACAGATGCCTTGGTTGCATCGATTGCCGGTAGTTCTGCCGCTAATCCACAAGCCTTAAAAAACTTACCTTCCCCAACGGGATATGGCACAAACTTTAGACGAGCAGAAGAAGCGTCAAACATGTCAGGGCCAATTCAAGTCACAGTACAGATAGACGGCAAAGCAATAGCATCATCACTTCAAAACTCATCGTTATCAGGCATAGGTTCGACAGTTAATAGAACTGGGGGTTAGTCATGGCGCTGCCAGCAGACATCTCGGTATCCTTTGACTTCTCTAGCGGTGCAACTTTTGGCTATCCCTTTACTATTGGTGATGCCAAGTATGGAGTTCTAGGTACTGGCACACTTGCTGCCTCTACAGTCCCTACGCCAATCATCGACCTTACCCCTATCGTACGCAGCATTACTATTGACAATGGGCGCAACATTCAGTCCGACACCTACCAGGCTGGCACAGCAGTAATTAGGGTCTATGACTCTGACGGATCGTGGAATCCACAGAACACATCATCTATCTACTATCCATTCCTTGTACCACTACGCAAGATTCGTGTGGCGGCTACAACAGCGACAGCGCAGGAGTTCTTATTCTCTGGCTACACAACAGAGTATCGCTATTACTATGACCAAGCCGAAAACGTGGGCTATGTCGATATCTACGCAGCTGACGCGTTTAGGTTGCTCAATCTTGCCCAAGTCACAACTGTCACAGATTCAGGGGCAGGACAGGCAACCGGCACACGCATAGGCAAAATTCTTAATGAGGTTGATTTTCCGTCAAACATGAGAACTATCTCAACAGGGCAGTCTTTATGTCAGGCTGACCCAGGGACGCTTCGCACAGCACTCTCGGCAGTCCAGAACGCAGAGTTCTCCGAGCAAGGCGCATTTTATTTTGACGGGTCAGGCACAGCCATATTTAAGAGTCGCGCTGAAGTGCAATCGTCTATCTCCGGCACTCCTATTGACTTTAACCAGACAGGCGATATCCCATACAAAAACCTAGTCTTTGCTTTTGATGACAAGCTCATAATTAACACCGCCAGCATCCAGCGCATAGGCGGCACAGCCCAGGTCTATCAGAACGCAGACAGCATAACTAAATATTTTCCTCATCAGTACAGCGCCCAGGACTTAGTTATCGATACAGACGCTAATGCTCTAAATATTGCTGCTACTTTTGTGGCTACCCATGCAGAGACCACCATCCGCATCGATGCCATGACTGTTGATCTACTAGACCCAGCAGTCCCTACAGACACAATGATTGGCTTGGACTATTTCACCAACGTCAGAATCTCAAACATCCAGCCAGACGGAAGCACGATTGTCAAGACCTTGCAGGTGCAGGGGCTTAGGTGGGAAATCAGTCCAAACGCAATGCAAGTAACAGTTACAACACTTGAGCCCATAGTCGATGGATTCATTATAGGAAGCTCTGAACGCGGTATAATTGGCGTCAGCGCGATGACTTACTAGGAGATATACATGGCAGCAGGATTAGGTTTTATTGAGTTCACGACTGGAGATATTCTCACAGCCGCGTCAGCCAATGGCTATTTAGCATCGCAGACAGTTATGGTCTTTGCTTCGTCAGCAGCTCGCGCTTCGGCAATTGCAAGCCCCCAAGAAGGCATGATTTCATTTCTTAAAGACACAGACACAATGCAATTTTATACGGGTGCTGCTTGGTCAAACGTTGATACTGGTGCTTCACCATTGACTACAAAAGGTGATCTTTATACTTTTTCAACCACAAATGCTCGCTTAGGCGTAGGCACAAACAATCAAGTTTTAACAGCAGATTCAGCAGAAGCAACTGGATTAAAATGGGCTGCTGCTGCAAGTGGTGGAATGACCTCTATTGCTAGTGGATCACTTTCAGGCAGCTCTCTAGTCCTTTCAACAATAGCCGGAACTTATGATAACCTTCAATTAGTTATCCGCGACCTTTACGGGTCAAGCAATGCAGATTTAAGACTTACTGTTAACTCCGTTGCCGATTATGATTTTGGTCAATTTGATAACCGCAACGGTACTGCGAGCAATAACGCTTATGTTTCTCAATCTAACTTTATTCCTAATTATTACAATTTATCTCCATCAGATAACAACAATTCTTTGGTTATCAATCTTTACGATTATGCGAATACTTCTGCATTTAAGTTAATAGATACACAAATAGCTTATAAGAATGTGGATAATGTTCGTGAATTAACAAAATCTTGGGGTGTTGCTAAGACCACAGCAGCGGTTACAACTGTCACACTAGCCCTTTCCGTTGGGACTTATTCTGGCGGTACCTACATTCTTTACGGAGTCAACTAATGCCAAATCCAACAATTCGCATCCACAATACAGAAACAGGCGAAGTTATCGATCGCCAGATGACAGCCGATGAATTTGCTGATTACCAGGCACAGCAGGAAATTGACGAAGCAAAAGAAGCTGAGCGAGCAGCAAAAGAAGCTGCTAAGGCCGAACTCCTTGAGCGCCTAGGTATTACTGCTATGGAAGCCAAGCTTCTACTGGCATGACCCCAAAGTTATGCAAAGCCGGACAGCAGTTAAGGCTTCAAGTCGATGATTCTTACCCAGACAGAGATAGAACCTCGGACGGCTGGATTGGCGACACTCGTCATTCAGCACGTCCTTCTGACCACAATCCTGATGCAGAAGGTATCGTCAGAGCGATTGATATTGACCGGGATTTATCTGGAAAGGCGAAGCCTGACCTCATGCCTGACCTTGCGGATCAGATACGACACGCAGCAAAGTCTGACAAGCGCATTGCTTACATCATCTTCGCGGGCAAGATTGCTTCCCCTCGCATGGGGTGGCGCTGGCGCAAGTATTCTGGAATCAATCCGCACACTAAGCATTGCCATATCTCTTTCACTAAGAAGGGCGATGCAGATGGCTCGTTCTTTAATATCCCAATGATAGGCGGCACAGCATGAACATGAAGCACCCAGCAATCCTTTCAGTAGGAGCGTTCCTAGCAGTATGGGGAACTACTTCTAACTTCTCACTTGACTATCGTGCAATCCTAGGCGCAGTTGTCGCTGGCGTATTCGGATACGCATCTCCTAAGAAGTGACGGCGCAGGACTACGCGGCATTATCAGTCGCTATCATCTCAATCCTTGGCGGCGTTGCAGCTTATGTCCAGTTCATGATTAAACACTATTTGTCTGAACTTAAGCCCAACGGCGGCTCATCTATAAAGGATCAGGTTAATCGACTAGAAGCGCGTGTCGATACAATCATTGAACTGCTAGGTAAGTAACACTTTACCTATGGCTAAGAAAAAGGTCATAGACCTAGACACTTACAATGCTCTAGATGCGTGGGCAATATCCCTGCATGAAATGTACAGAGCTTTGATTCGTGCCGGGTTTAGGTCAGACATAGCCATGGGCTTAATTGTGGACAAGGACATTTATCCTGATTGGATTCTGCCTAGCCTTCCCAATCGCATAGACAACA
>Ga0209769_1000956_pt1 | contig 11631 bp, 10 predicted proteins | sample LauGreSuBDMM15DN_2_FD_187569 | JGI IMG/M metagenome (GOLD analysis project Ga0209769, IMG submission 187569) | Freshwater lake microbial communities from Lake Michigan, USA - Su13.BD.MM15.DN (SPAdes) (version 3) | ecosystem: Environmental > Aquatic > Freshwater > Lake | place: Lake Michigan, USA...
TGGCCCCCTACTTATCCATCAAGTGGAGCGATGTTGGCCGTCTCGGACAGGCTGTCCGTTTTTATGCGCTGCGTTTCTGGTACCGGTTTTTTGTTCATGCGCGCTTCTTTGGCCCCCCATCCCACTTGGTAATGGCCACAAACCAGGTCTAATCGGAAAAACGCGGTCTCCACCGTGCCCGTCCCTCGAAACTTTGGCAATGCTGTGGGCCTTTTCACTTGCTAGTTTCGTCTGCTATGCAGCGTTTACGGGTATTTGCGAGTGTCAGCAATATGGAAGTTCAGCGCATTCCCCATCAGCAGAAGTTCGTGAACTTCCCCATCGTGCCCAGGTGTCTCATCGTCATTGACAAATTCCGGCTGGAAAAAGCTGACGATCAATTTTCGATCCGGAAACAGAACGCAGACATTGCCGTTGGCGAAGTGAAATCGCTGCGCATCGGCTCCAGGGCAGCGTATCAAGGTATTAGTGAGTGCTGCAATATGGGAAGTCAGTCTGCCGCTTCTCAGTAGCAATTCATGAATCTCGCTTGAGCGCCTATTGCAGATGGAGTCAAGCACAAATTCGATTTTCAAACTAGAGGATCAAAAAGTCTGCGCTGGCAGCAGTCGGCAACTTCTTTTGACTGTCTGACCTTTAACAGCACTCGGAACAAGTAGAACAGACAGGTATTGATTGCAGTCCAAAAACCCGAACGCAAAAACCCAACTTTCGATTGGGTTCAATTTCAGCATTCCCTCATACAGTCCCTCTCATGTCAGCGCCCAACGGTCTGCCATACCGGTTCTCTTCTCTTGGCAGCAACGGAAAAACCAATAGTTCTGCTGGATTTGGAACCCAACCTCAAAAAAACTGGAGACAACATGAAACATCACACTTCGAATCGTTTGATCAAGAACGGGGCTGTAGCCATGCTGATCGGCATGGCAGGCGGATTTGGCTTGATTTTCGCCATGATCGGCGGTATATCGTTGTCGCCGATACCCGTGTTTTTTGAGCTGGAAATTCTAGGCTCAATTCAGGGGTGGCGCATGCTGCACACGGGTATGCTGATGAACGGAATGATGGCGATACTGCTCGGGTTGGTGCTGCGGTTCTATGTTGTCTCTAACTTGGGCGTTTCTGTGTTGGGCTTGGGAACCATTACCGCCATTTGGGGCAACTTTTGCTTCTATCTGTTTGGTATGTTCGCTCCAAATCATGGCGTAACGACACACGCCAATCGATTAGGCGACGTGAACTTGCCAGCGTTGCTTGCTTTCTTTCCCGCATTCGTCGGCATCTTCACATTGGTAGCGGCGTTGATTGTGGTGCTGTGTGCCACCCCGATGGATGGGTCCAATGTACGAGCTGGGAACGCATCATGATCCAAAACCGAACGGAGCGTGATGCGCTGCATCGGGTAGAAACCAAGCACATGTCACAAGTATTCGAAGCGCAGCAGGCGGCATTCTCCACCGAGCGCTATCCCACGTTCGACGCGCGCATTGATCGGTTGGTGCGGCTGCGCACGATGCTGGAGCAAGGAAGTGAAGCAATCGTTTCTGCCGTGTCCCAGGACTTTGGCCATCGCTCGCCTGACGAATCCCGCATCGCGGAGATCGCGGGAACCATTGCCGCAATCGACTACGCCATTGCTAGAGTGCGTCGGTGGATGCGTCCTTCTGGACGCCATGCCACGATCTGGTTTTTGCCGGCTGGCAATCAGGTGATTGCGCAGCCGGTAGGAGTGGTCGGGATCATCGCTCCTTGGAACTACCCGGTAAACCTCGCGTTTGTGCCCCTGGTCTCCGCTTTGGCAGCCGGAAACCGGGTCATGATCAAGATGTCGGAACTGAGCCCTGCGACCAGCGAGATGCTGGCTGATTTGGCCGGGCAGTTTTTTAATACCAGTGAGCTGGCCATCGTGGGCGGCGACGCAGAGGAAGCCGCGTACTTTTCCAGCTTGCCTTTTGGTCATCTTTTGTTCACTGGTTCTTCAAGGGTCGGCCGCATGGTCATGTCTGCAGCGGCCCAAAACCTGACACCTGTAACTTTGGAGCTGGGCGGCAAGTGTCCGGCTATCGTAGACAGTGACTACGATCTGGACGAGGCCGCCAAAAGGATCTTGTGGGGTAAGACCTTCAACGCTGCCCAGACTTGTGTGGCGCCAGACTATGTGATAGTACCCAAAGGTAAATCGGTGGCTTTTGTTGAGGCCATGACCCGTCACTACCGGGTCAGCTACCCTGAAGGCGCTCTATCGAGCCAATACACATCAATCATTGACGAGCGAGGTTACGCACGCTTGATGGGCTTAGTGGACACGGCCAAGCGTCACGGGGCAGAAATCAGAACCTGCGAACCCATCACTGCGGCACACCATCAGCTTCGGAAATTTCCGCTGACGTTTGTACTCAATCCATCCAAGGATTCGGCCCTCATGCAACACGAGATATTTGGTCCGGTGTTGCCTGTGCTGGAACACGATGGTCTGGACGACGCGTTGCTCCATGTGAACCAAGGAGAACATCCCTTAGCACTCTATTACTTTGGCCACTCGTCAAAGAAGCGGTCTTCAGTGCTTAAGCAGTCACTCTCCGGAGGCGTAGCCTTCAACGACGTCATGCTGCAGTTTTTGCAAGTCGACATGGCATTTGGTGGTGTAGGCGCCAGCGGGTTCGGTCGGTACCACGGTCGGGAAGGTTTCGAAACCTTCTCGCACCTCAAGTCAGTGTTCACCCAGCGCGGTGTTGGTAGCTTCACAGGACTCAAACTCTTGTATCCGCCTTACGGACGTCTGGGGCGGCTGGTGACAACGCTGATGGGAGGCTGATTCCATGAACGGCGAAATGATGAATCAACCATTGTTGATCTCGTCGCTGCTAGTGCATGCACAGCGTAACCATGGCGACCAATGGGTCGTATCACGACAGATCGAAGGAGACATCCACAGGCAAACCTTCACGACCATGGCGACACGCGCCCGCCAAATGGCCAAAGCGCTGATGACACTTGGCATTAAACCTGGTATTTGTGTGGGCACCATGGCCTGGAATCACCACCGGCACCTTGAGTTGTACTACGCCGCATCGGGCTCCGGTGCTGTACTCCACACACTTAACCCGCGCCTACACGCAGATCAGATGGCCTACATTGCGAATCACGCGCAAGATCAGGTTTTGTTTTTTGATCTAAGCTTTCTGTCGCAGGTGCAAGTGCTGGCGCAGCGTAGTCAGACCATCAAGACCTACGTGGCTTTGACTGACAGGGCACATATGCCCGAAACACACAGCCTGCCCAATCTCCATTGCTACGAAGAATTACTAGCCGCCGAGTCTGATGACTATCAATGGCCAAGCTTTGACGAAAACAGCGCCTCGTCGCTTTGCTACACCTCAGGTACCACGGGAAACCCTAAGGGTGTTCTATATAGTCACCGCTCCACTGTGCTTCATTGTTACGCTGCAGCTCTGCCCGATGCATTGTTCGGATCGGCGCAAGACTCCATACTGCCGGTTGTTCCTATGTTCCATGTCAATGCATGGGGACTGCCCTACATGGCATGCATGGTCGGGGCCAAGTTGGTATTGCCTGGCCCATGGCTGGATGGCCAATCACTCTACGAACTTATGGAGACGGAGGGCGTCACGCTGTCGGCGGGCGTGCCCACTGTTTGGCAGGGCCTGTTGGCTCATATGACGCGTAACCAACTGCGGTTTTCCACGATGACGCGCACGATCATTGGCGGTTCCGCATGCCCACTCGAAATGGTTCGCCGCTTTGACGAAGACTACGGAGTGCGTGTGGTGCAGGGATGGGGCATGACCGAGACCAGCCCCCTCGGCACCACAAGCACCTTTAAATCCAAAAATCTGCATCTACCCAAGGCGCAGCAATATGCGGTGCAAGCCACACAAGGCCGCGGGGTGTTCGGTATCGAAATGAAGATCGTTGATGCCAAAGGCGCAGAGCTGCCCTGGGATGGCAACAGCGCAGGTGATCTGATGGTCCGTGGGGCATGGGTCCTGCGATCCTACTTCAGGGATGAAGGACGAAGCCCATTGGTGGACGGTTGGTTCCCCACTGGTGACGTTGCCCGAATCACCGCCGACGGGTATATGCAAATCACAGATCGCAGCAAAGACGTCATCAAGTCGGGTGGCGAGTGGATCGGGTCTATTGATCTGGAGAACATTGCCATGTCCCACCCCGCAGTGGAGATGGCCGCGTGCATTGCCGCCCATCACCCGAAGTGGGACGAGCGCCCTCTACTGATCGTGGTGAAAAAGACCGACGCTGATCTCACAGCAAAAGCATTACTAGGATTCTTTGAAGGAAAGATTGCCAAGTGGTGGACGCCAGAAGACGTGGTCTTTGTGCCGATCATTCCGATTGGACCAACTGGAAAGATGCTCAAAGGTGAACTGAGGAATCTGTACGCAAACCACTTGCTCAATAGTTCCACAGCAAACGCACAGACCCAAGTATCAGATGGGTTTTGATGACCGCAGACACTTTGTCTGGGTCGATTCTCAGTTTCTATCAGGAGAACCGAAATGACTCAAGTATTGGACGCAGCCACCTACGTACCACTTACGTACATAGATACTACTGGAAAGAGCTACGAGATCCGCGCCAAGGCGGGTGACACATTGATGCTGACCGCCAAAGCCCACTCGGTGCATGGCATCGATGGGGACTGTGGTGGCAACGCCGCCTGCGGCACATGCTTGACGCGCGTTGATGAATCAATCCGGGCTTTCTTACCACCGTCTAGTGAAGATGAGCGGGAAATCATTGACAGCTTGGGCGTCTCGACCAACGAACACCGGCTAGGTTGCCAGATTCGTGTGACACCTGATCTCAGCGGGTGCACCTTTCACGTCGGACAACCAGCCTGAGCAACTTTTTATTCAGAGTACATGCATGAGCCCCTCAAATAGGACAGCGGACATCGTCGTGATCGGTGCCGGCCATGCTGGAAGTACACTGGTCATCGAGCTGCGCAAACTCGGTCACGGGGGGTCAATCATATTGATCGGTGATGAGGCCCTGGCACCCTATCAGCGCCCACCCTTGTCCAAAAACTATTTGACAGGGGCAGACACCGGCGATCGGCTGACGCTGCTGAGTGTCGAGAAGATGCAGGACTTGAAGATCGAATTTTTGGCGCAAGACCCTGTCGTGGCGATCGACCGTGGAGTACACGCCGTGCGGTTGAAATCAGGGCTTCAGATTGCGTATGGCCAACTGGCTCTGACAACTGGAGGTCGCAATCGGTCCTTATCAATGCCGGGGGACAACGCTAAAAATGTACTGTCCATGCGAACCCTTGCCGACGCCGAGCGCCTCCGGCCGTTTTTGTGTCCGGACAACAGCCTTGTTGTTATCGGGGGCGGCTTCATCGGCCTTGAAGTGGCGGTTTCCGCGCGCAAAGCAGGTATGCAAGTCGCCATACTGGAGGCTTCGTCCAACGTACTTTCCCGAGTGACCGTACCAGAGGTATCACAATTTTTTGAGCGGATTCATCGTGAGGCCGGAGTCGACATCCGCAAGAGTGTGCAGGTCTCCCGAATCGAGCACGGACTGCAACGCAGCGAAGTTGTCTTGAACGATGGATCAAGGATACCGGCTGATTGCACTCTTATTGGCGTGGGCATGGTGCCTAACGTGGAGTTGGCACACGAGAGTGGCCTGAACTGCGACAACGGGATATGTGTCAACGAATATGCTCGCACCTCGGACCCCCGGATTGTGGCTGCTGGAGATTGCACCAATCACCCCAGCGCCTACGCAGGTAGGCGTGTGCGCCTGGAATCGGTGCAAAACGCTGTCGACCAATCGCGTGTGGCCGCGGCAACGCTTTTGGGCCAGCAGCGGCCCTACTGTGTCGTTCCCTGGTTCTGGTCGGATCAGTATGACCTGAAGTTCCAAGCTGTCGGCCTATCGACCAGGCACGGCGAACGTATTCTGCGGGGCAAACTTGAAAACAGTGCGTTCAGCATCTGCTACCTCAGTGGCGACCGACTGATCGCCGTGGACAGTGTGAACCGCATTGCAGACCATATGCAAGCCCGCAAGCTGATCGCGGCGCAGGTACCCGTTGACAAGGAGCGGCTGGCAGATATCAACCAGAAATTGTCCGATTGCGTCCTTCAGTCGGAACAATGAAACAGCGTTTCAGCTCATCAAAGCCCGGTACACCGAAAAATCACTATGCAGAAAGTTCAAATGACTGACATTCAAAATCACCCCATGGATCATTTTCCAGTACGCTCACTGGAATTTGACCGATCAAAACTGGCTGTTCTCGATCCGGTGTGGAGTCGATCAAGCCCGCAATTCGCGGTCTTTATCAACGCCCTCGGGGTTCATGTGCCGTACTTCGAACGCTACCTCATCCGCGCGTTGGGAAAGGCCAAGGAAGTGATTCAAGATGCCCCCTTGTTGCGTGATATCTCGAGCATCATCGGCCAGGAAGCTCACCATGCCAAGAACTTCATTCAGTTGAACAAGCGCCTGGCTAATCTTTACCCGAAAATAGGTCAACACGAAGAGGGGGCAAAGGCTTATTTCGCGCATCACGCCAAAGCCGACAGCCTTAAGCAGTTGGTAGGGTTTACGGCCGGGTACGAAACATTTACGTTTCTTGCTGGGCTCATCATTTTGGACGGCTACGACGAATGGTTGGCGGACTCCGATCCCGTTATGAAGGCCATGTGGGTCTGGCACCAAGTTGAAGAAGTCGAACACGGATCAGTGGCCTTCGAGGTTTACCAACATCTTTATGGAGAAGATGAGCTCTATCGGAAGTGGATGATCGTGAAAGCGCTGAGTCACATTGCCTGGGAAACGATTAAGTCATACACACACATGGCCCGCATTGAGGGCTGGCTAAGTACGCCATTAAAGGCGATGTTCACCATGGGCTTTTGCGTCAAGATGCTGCTGAAGTTGCTCCGCAATGCGCTCCCCGTGTTTAGTAAGCACTACCACCCCCGCAAGCACCCCAAAGTTATAAGCGACCAAAACGACATTCAAATCGCATGGCGCCGGTATGCTCAAGCGGGCGGCGACGTATTAGAGATTGACCATCAAAAAATGGCGCGTATCATGGCAGGAAAAGGTGTGTAAGCGGGCATCGTCAGCTCGCACCTCACAGCCCGCATCATATGGAATTGAATGTGCCAACCTTTGCTGCCGTTGCGATTCCTGAAAGCCTAATCACGACAAAGATTCTTCCCCCCGAGTTTGGTGCAAAGAACATTTCCAGATTGGCTCTAGTCAAGCACTTTTTTGCGGAGGGTAGTGTGAAAAAGGTGCTGTCCGTGGTGGCAGCTGTGGGATCTGGCAAGTCAACCCTATTGGCCGAAGTGTCCGACGTCGTTCTGCGTCAAGGAGATCGGGTGTGTTGGCTAAACCTGGACGTAGAAGACAACAACCCCTCCCTGTTTGCGGCCTACTTTGTTTATGCTCTGCAAGCATTTGACCAGACGCTGGCCCAAAACGAACTAGCGCAATTGCGTGGAAACCAGACACATGACTTGTCGGCATTGTTCGATCGATTGCTGGGGAAAATAGAGGCATTGCCAAATAGGTGCGTCCTGTTTCTGGACGACTTCCAACACCTCACCGACCCGATATTGTTGAAAATCATTGATCGCTTCATTGCGCACCTTCCCGCCAACGTCAGGATGGTGATCGCCAGTAGAACGTCATTACCGCTGGAGTTTGCCAGGCTCAAGGTTTCCGGTATTCTGGAAGAGATAGAACAGGAATCTCTCAATCTGGACCTTACCGGTGTGGCGGCACTCATGAGCCACGTACACGGTCTGGATTTGAGTGCCAGCGACTTGGAGGCCTTGCAGTCAACGACCGAAGGCTGGATGGCAGGGCTGCAACTTGCCGCGCTTGCATTACAAAGCCACCCCGGCCCGGCGCGCGAATTGATAGACAGCTTTTCCGGGCGGGACAAGGACCTGGCGAGCTATCTGTTGGATTGCGTGTTGAAACACCTGACGCCGAACACTAAGGCCTTTCTGATGGCGACATCGCCACTTCGCAGAATGTGTGCTGAACTCTGCGATGTCGTTACTGAGTCAGCAGAAAGCCAAGTCACATTGGAGAGCATTCATCGAAGTAAGCTGTTTCTCATTCCAATGGACAGAAATGGCCTCTGGTACCGGTACCACCACCTGTTCGGTGAGTTTCTTCAGACAGAACTTCGAAGAAGCGACCCGGACCGCTACCGCAAGACCTGTGACATCGCCGCGTTGTGGTGCGAGAGGAACGGGCAAACCACTGAGGCTATTCAGTATGCACTCGATGGCGGAAATTTTGCCTGTGCCACTGAACTAATCACCCGGTATGCGCTGGAACTTTCTCAAAAGAAGGGCGACCATTTCACCATTCTCGAATGGATGAGGCGACTGCCTGTGGAGCATCAAAACAGCCGCCCGGAGATACTATTGAGCCATGCATGGTCTCTAGCGTTTTCCCGGTACGATCAGCCCGCGAGAGAGCTGGTGGAGCAGGCAATGGACAAGATTGCAGACCGTGATGTCAACCCATGGCACCTGAGCCCCGCCGAACGCATCCGCTGGAGCCAAATCGCGCGGGTCACGCTAGCGGTTGTCAACGCTGCTTCGGATCAGCTTGAAAGCTGTCTTGAAGCCAGTTTGACACTCATTGATGAACTACCAGAGGATGATGCGTTCTCACGCGCCTCAGTTGGTAACTGCATGGCGTATTGCCATTTCGCTAAACGCGAATTTTTAACCTGCGCGGTAGCCGCCTCGAACGCACAGGTGCAAGGCCAAAGTGCCGGAGCTGAGTTTGCCACCGGTTGGGCATGCTTTCTTCTCGGACTGTCGGAACTCGAACTGGGAAGGCTGGCATCAACCAACGAACAAAGTGAACAGCTCGAGAAGTGCGCAAAGGGCTCACCTGTGCGGTACCTCAGCGATTTGTCCAACTTACTAAAGGCAGAGATTGCTTCCCATACGGGAGATTTCGATCGAGCTGCCGATCTGGCTGAAAGAGGTAAATCCTTTCCCGATTTCTTTGGCGCAGTGGAACCGATGTTCCTGGCCATTCGAGGCCAGGCCAGGGCTATGGAATGGGCCGGCGATGTCGGTGCCGCCTTACGAACGTTGTTGCAGGGGAAAGACCTCGCACTTAAGTTGCAAAAGCCACGTTTGTACAACCTATTAACAATTGAGGAGGTAGGCCTTCGCCTTAACAGCGGCGACGCATCCGGCGCTTCGGTAGTACTGGAAAGGCATGGTCTGCAAGGAAAGTCTGAAAAAAGTACACATGACACAGACCAGCGTTTCCAGATTCTTGAGATTCGTAGGATGTTAGCCTCCAATCGGACCAAAGAGGCACACAGCTTCCTGCGCAATTTGCAAAAAAATGCAGGTTCCGTTGCACTTTGCTTGAGCGACTTGATTGCAATTCATTCACTCAAATCAGTAGCCTTGTGGATGGACGGAAGGAACATGGAAGCAGCAAGAGAATTGGACTGCGCTTTCGCATTGGTAAAAGATGGTGCCAGCCTCTACTGGCTATACCAAATGGGTACGGAACTGCAGCCCCTGCTGGAGTTCCTGAAAAATCATCGTGGCGAAAGTACTCGAAAGAAGACAGCAGAAACCGACAAACATACTGAGACGGTTCTACTGGATCTGATAGCTCGTAAATGTTCCAGACCAAAGGAAGCGCAAGGGGGTGTTTTCGATAGCAAGGCAGAGCATGCCAATCTCACCAAGAAGGAACGACGTGTTATCGCGCTGATACAGAACGGGATGTCTAACGAACAAATCGCCAAGGAACTCTTTGTAAGTGAAGCGACTGTGAAGTGGCATCTACACAATGTGTACAGCAAGCTTGACGTAAAAAGTCGAACTGCTGCGGTTGCTCAGGCGCGGAAGCTGGCATTGCTATGAATTTATATTGAACGTTCTTTGAACGACTGGACTGCGTCCAATGCTAGAGAGTTCTGATCTTGCAGTGCTACAGAACTTTGCTAAGCGTCTCTCCACTCGGTCCACGGCACGCTCACTGTTTGATCGCTAATGCGAAGGTTTTTTATTTTGAGCACCCAATTCGAATAAGTTGACTGCGCCATCGACTGCTTTTGAACATCGACTCCCAACAGCCGCTTCTGGTTGAACACGGGTGCCCGGTTTCACGATGTGATCACCAGAAAGCTGACTGTCGTTTTGTTCCAGCCAATGCCCGGTTTGGAGGAGCCAGATCGGAAGCTGCTAGCACCGATCTGGGTCTTAAAGAGCTAGTCGTATGGAGGTCAAGACCATCATTCTTGATGGTCAACAGCGCTGGAATACGCATTACTCTCCGTCAAACAGGTGGGAGCAAAGTCTGAATTGCGGCTACGAATGCTGGTGGGAACCATGTGCCCTCTGTCATAGCCACTGCCTTTGTAGTCTTCTAAGGTGGCGCGTTCATCCGATCTAAGTCGCGCATCAGCAAAGAACTTGTCAGTGCGTTTTTCGCCAGCGTCGGCGATGGCGGCCCGGTTGAGCTTTTCCGCTCCGAAGACGGGTGTCTTACTTTGCCCTGAATGCAGAACAGCAAAGGCATCAAAGCAAAGGGCTCTGTCCGTTGGTTGAAGAACTACAGAAGGTGGATTACCATTGGCAAAGAATTGCCTGCAGGCTGCGAAGTCTTCGGCGGCGTTGACCGTTGGGGAGAGACCCAATAGTCCTAGGACGAGGAAAAGAGGCGCGATGGATGTGCGAAAGATCAACGGCATTGAATTCGTTTACGACTTTATATAGTAGGGTTGTCATTTTGCAACGCCGCAAACCCGCATGAATACTTGACCAATGTTTACGACTTTAATTGCGGGGAATATTGGCTTTAAGGTCAGAGCAATGGCCTTTCAACGACGCGAACGCCTCGTAGTGCCAGCTGTTCAAGGACGGTAGATTGATACTGTAAAACGCAAGAGCGCAGCCACTGCTCAAAACGATGTGCCGCCGCTGATTTACCGACGTTGTCTGACGAGAACAAAGAATAGGTCTGCGCGCTTACTACTCCTATGCTGAACGGCACCGTAAGTTCGCCGAGCCGGACCAGTGGCAGCGTCAGGAAACTGTCGCCTATGGTCAGCCCTCCCCCGGAGGCGGCTACCGAAACGCACATCGTTGTTTCATTGAACACGGTGCGGTGCAGGCGTTCACCAACTGGATCAAAACCCGCATGCTGACACCATTCGTCCCAGACATCGTAATTGTTGTCGACAAGATACGGAACTTCAGCGACGCACTGGCCGGGGCGAAGATAGCGATCTGCAAACTCTTGCGTGCAAACCGGGATATCAATCCAGCGGCACAATTCACTTTCTTTCAGCGAACCGTTGCGATGTTGGCCGTGCATCCCATAAAAGATGCGGAAATCGAAGTCCTCTGCTTGCCGAAAATTGCCATTCTTCTCGGCTGTTATTTCGACCGAAAGGCCTGGATTGGCGAACAAAAATGCCCCCACCTGCGCTGCCAGCCAACCGGAGGCGAAATCCCTGCAAACCAACACGCGCACGCGCTGTCCCTGACCCGAGCGGCGTGCGACGCTTTCAGCGGTTGAGGCGATCAAGTCGAAGGCCTGCTTCAGTCCCTGATAAAGCTC
>Ga0209769_1000966_pt1 | contig 11560 bp, 7 predicted proteins | sample LauGreSuBDMM15DN_2_FD_187569 | JGI IMG/M metagenome (GOLD analysis project Ga0209769, IMG submission 187569) | Freshwater lake microbial communities from Lake Michigan, USA - Su13.BD.MM15.DN (SPAdes) (version 3) | ecosystem: Environmental > Aquatic > Freshwater > Lake | place: Lake Michigan, USA...
TTCCACCACAAGTTAATTCAGGCCATGTTGTGAGGTTGGCCTCCTCCAATTTTTTTTAATCTATTATCCACTTTTTAACAAAAATTTTATGAAACGAATCTCAATTCACTTTTCAACGTACCTCTTATCGAGCACTTTACTTTTCAGCTCCTGTCTCCCCAAAGAGGAAATTTCAATCCAATCCGTAAATCCCCTGTGGACCCAGAACCTTCAACTCGAAGAATGGCAGCAGGTAGAAACAGCCAAAGAATTCTCCCAATTACTGGGAGAAGTGATGCAAGAGAAGGAGGCCAGGATAGCTCTAAGCCAACTCATACAGCAGTACGATGATTTCGGGGACGCAGTATCTCTCTCGGCACTCCTTGGAGATCAGACCTCGATGCCTCCATCTGAACTGGCTCGTTTGACTACTAAAAAAAATGGCCTAGTTCCAAAGAATGAATCGAGTCAGCTGCGGGAGGCTATTCTTGACCATTCACTCGCAGATCTATCCCAATATCCCTTCCTCAAAAGGTCTTTCGAAACCTTCCAATCCAAAAAGGGAGATTCCAAGTACCGGGTTTCATTCAGGGAGGAATTGGTTGAATTTTATGCAAGCCAAGGCCTGGTAATCCACTTCCCATACGAGGAACGGTTTGATTGGGAGACCTACCAAGGATCCATCACGACTACCTACGATCCCCTTATTCGGGAGGACTGGAACGAAGGATTTTTATTTACGCTCACAGGCTACGGCCCTCAAGGCAAGTTGGTCCCCTTTGTGGATGATGCCTATTCGGTGGATCATGCCACGCTAGTGGTGACGTATCTCGATGAAGATTTTTACGAACTCCAGAATACGCCTCCGGTTCCCGAGCTCCCCACCCCCGCTGCCAATGCGGTGATCTTGAATTACAATGTCAACCATACCTCCATCTCGCAAGCAGATATTTTGTTCTCGACCATTCCGGAGGTGAAACTCATGGGAAAAGATTACATAGGCCTATTTGGGCGGACCATCAAGGTGCGTCTCTACCGAGGATCTAGCAAAGTTAATATCAATTTTGATGGTACAGTAGATGGTTCTGCTCATGGAGATACTTATCGTTACGATTTAATCAAGTTCTCTAAAGATGATATCAAATTAGAAAGGTGGAAGACAGTCAATATTCAATTTGACCCAGACTGGGACATGACCGAAAACAGCCAGCAATTTTTCCTTTTTACGGAGCACAACTTGACAGGAAAGGCAAAAGCAAATGCTGGAGTCAAAGTGGGATATGATTTTCTGACCAAGGAACCCACAGCAGAAGCTACTGGCTCCGTCAATGTAGAAGTGGAATCTGAAGGCTCCCGCTTTCGGGTCAATACGGAGTTGTCTCGAAGGTCAGTATTGGCTTATGTGGTGGGGGCTACAGACCATGGAGTTCGTACTCGCAATGGCATCGATTACAATGTTAAAAATGTGGGACTTTTGCATTTTTATTTCGAGCACCGATTTACGGACATTCCCGACTAAGTCCATCTAACTTTTTTTTTAAAACATAAATCTAATTACTATGAAAAATGCGACCTGGTTGGCCTTAATACTATTCCTTTCCTTCCCGCCTGCGATGGCTCAAAAGGTAGATTCCATTCTATCTAAATCTAGCCTAAGCTTTAATTATGGGCTATCACATGATTTTTTTGCTTGCTGTGTGGATACAAACGATAAGTTACCAATCGTAAGTTTTAACAATCGAAGCGAGGTGGGAGAGGCATTTGGTTTTGAATATACTTATCGGCCGGAGGGGAAAAATGAGTACGGATTTGGATTTTCCAAGGATGTCAATTTCCGGGACTTTACTGTTGTTAAACAAACTTCTTACGCATTAGTCAATTTTGATGACTATCGAATACGAGGAACAAAAAATTTCCATTACCTGCTGTACAAGCGGCATTTTATCGAAGAGAAATTGATTGGTGCAGCAGGAATTTACAACCTACGGTACCGAGATCCATATGTGGAAATTTTAGGAAACTCAGACCAAACTGTGGTCATATTACGTGATGGAGTTACAGTAATTGATTTCGGAGTTTTTGCAGGGCTTGAGTACTACCATGCTATCCGGAAAAATTTCCAAGTGGGTTTGCGCACGCGACTGTTCTACACACAAGGGTATGACGAGTCCTTCGAGAGTTTTGAATTTACTCCCGTGTTGCGGTTTACCTTGAAATAAGGGTTGTTTTTTGAAGGCAGCGGAGAAGGAAGCTTCTTCGCTGCTTTTTTATATTGAATTCCATGCTAATCCTTCAGCGATAGCGCACGCAGCAGCAGTTTCTGGCGGTGACCATAGGTGAAGTAGCTTTCAATACGCGCTCGAGGCGAGGTCAACTTCGTTTTTCCATCCATCCAATCCTGAATCAACTGTTGCAAAGTGCCCAGCTCCTTTCTTTTGAGCAGCAAGCCGGTATCTCCAAGGATCTCTGGAATGGCTCCCACAGCAGAGCCTATCGGTATACAACCACAGGCCATCGCCTCGCCCAAGGCATTGGGGAAGCCCTCCGAACTGGATAGCTGCAGGTAAAATTCATGGGTGTTGTAAAGCTGCACCAAGGCTTCTGGCCTTTCTTTTCCCAACACAAGAATATTCGGCGAAGTTGCCTGGTAGTTCGCGTCCCCTACCAAGGTAAAGCTCCACTCGGGGTTACTAGCGGCCAATTGGGCAATCAGGTCGTAGCCTTTGACAAGTGCTCGGGCAAGGGTGGAGGTACTGGTTGCCACCGAAATAAAGCTATGCCTGACTCGTTCCATCCCCAGTTCTTTCCAGAATTTCGTATCAAATCCATTGGGAATGACCTGAATGGGCGTCTTTAGTCCAGGAATCAGTTGCAGTAGGCCCTGCTTTGGATTGATCCGGGGGTCATAGTTGTAGTGCTGGCTCACCAAAGCCTCGGCAACTGGTAATATTAGGCTACAGTTTTTGAAGGAAAATACGGTTGCCATCCGAAGCCATTTCTTTCGGAAATTTCCATAGCCAATCTCGGGCATGTTGATGCAGTCGGTTCCTCCCGCTTGGATGGTGCATTTTTTACCAAAGGCTTTTCCAAATACTACCGGAAGGATGCAGTGATATCCCCCAAAGAAGCAGAGGTACTGGCTCGTACTGGGGAGGTACCAAAGAAGTTGAAAAAACTGAAGAATTAGATAAAAAGGGAGCTTGAAAGCGCTTTGTGTGAATTCAAGGTCTTTGATTGCCGCATGAGGACGGATCATTTCCAAATCTCGTTCAATAAAGGCAGTACGGACGGGAAAGCTGTAAACAATCATGGCAGGAGCAAAGAAGAAGCTAATCTAGGAAATGAAAAAGGGGAAACAAAGCTTCCCCTTCAGTGAGTTGGAATAGACCTAAACTACCAAATTGACAATCTTGCCAGGTACGATAATGACCTTTTTCGGAGACTTTCCTTCCAGCCATTTTTGTATCTGTACATCCGCAAGTGCTACTTTTTCAATCTCCGACACGGTCAAGGTAAGCGGAAGGTCTAGCTTGGCGCGCAACTTTCCATTGATCATGACTGGATACTCAAAATTACTTTCCACCAGGTATTCTTCTCTAAATTCTGGGAATGCAGCGCGCGTAATGGAAGAGGTATGACCCAACAAGGACCAAAGTTCCTCCGCAATATGTGGAGCATAAGGAGAAATCAAAATTGCCAATGGTGCCAATACTTCCCGCTTGTTGCAACCTAGGGTCGTCAGCTCGTTGACGCAAATCATGAAGTTGGAAACGGAGGTATTGAAGGAATAATTGGCCATATCCTCCTCCAATTTTTTGATGGCCTTGTGGAGGGTCTTAAGTTCCTCTTTACTTGCAGGAGTCTCCGAAATAGCGAATCCACCATTGGCTGGATGGTACAGGTTCCAGAGTTTCCGAAGGAACTTGTATACCCCATCTATGCCGTTCGTGTTCCAAGGCTTGAACTGCTCCAAGGGCCCCAAAAACATCTCATACAAGCGCAAGGTGTCTGCTCCGTAGCGCTCGATGATGTCGTCTGGATTGACCACATTGTATTTGGACTTGGACATTTTTTCCACTTCCGCTCCGCAGTAGTATTTGCCCTCCTCGAGAATAAATTCAGCTGTGGCCAAGTCAGGTCTCCAAGACTTAAATTTATCTAGGTTGAGTTGGTCATTGTTGACCATGTTAACATCAACGTGCATAGCAGAAGTGTCGTGCTGCTCTCGCAGTCCATGGGATACAAAGGTATTGGTGCCCTTGATGCGGTATACAAAATTGGATCTTCCTTGGATCATGCCTTGGTTGATCATCTTCTGGAAAGGCTCTTCAATGCTTACTGCACCGATATCGTAAAGAAACTTCGCCCAAAACCGTGAATAGAGCAAGTGGCCGGTGGCATGTTCGGAGCCCCCGATGTACAGGTCCACCGCTCCCCAGTAGTCTGTTTTGGCTTTGTCTGCGAGGCTTCCCTCATTTTTGGGATCTGTGTAGCGGAAAAAATACCAGCTTGATCCTGCCCAGCCAGGCATGGTAGATCGTTCGAGGGGAAATTCTCCCTCGGAAGTCTGGTAGTTCCAATTTTTAGCTCTTCCAAGTGGAGCATCGCCGTCTTCTGTTGGAAGGTATTTGTCTACCTCAGGTAGTACGAGCGGTAGGTCTTTTTCTTCAATCAGATAGGGTAGCCCTTCCTTGAAGTACACGGGTAGCGGCTCGCCCCAGTAGCGCTGTCTTGTGAAAATAGCATCCCGCATGCGGTACTGAACCTTGCCACGACCGATCTTTCGCTCTTCCAAAAAGGCAATGCATTTAGTTATGGCCTCTTTCACAGAAAGCCCGCTGATCATTCCTGAGTTGATTACGGTGCCTATTTTGCCAGGGAAAGATCCATTTTCCATAGATCCCTCAATCACTTGGCGGATTTCTAATCCAAAGTGCTTCGCAAAATTGTAGTCTCGCTCGTCGTGTGCAGGTACTGCCATCACGGCACCTGTACCGTAGCCTGCCAGTACATAATCGGCCACCCAGATGGGTACCTCTTCCCCGTTGAAAGGATTGATGGCGTAGGAACCGGTAAATGCACCGGAAATGGTCTTTACATCGCTCATTCGTTCGCGCTCGGAGCGATTTTTTGCTTGCTGAATGTATGCTTCCGTTGTTTGTCGCTGCTCATCTGTGATCAGTTCGGCAGCCAAGTCTGATTCTGGCGCCAAAGACAAAAAGGTCACCCCATAGATGGTGTCTACACGGGTGGTGAACACTTGAATTTTTTGAGAAGATCCTTTGACATCAAATACGACCTCCGCGCCAATCGATTTTCCGATCCAGTTGCGCTGCATCTCTTTGATGGGTTCAGACCAATCCAGTCCGTCCAATCCTTTGAGTAGGCGATCCGCATAGGCCGTGATGCGCATGGACCATTGCATCATTTTTTTTCGTTCTACGGGGTGCCCCCCTCTTTCGGAAAATCCTTCCTTCACCTCGTCATTCGACAGAACTGTGCCTAGGGCAGGACACCAGTTGACGGTGGTTTCAGCGAGAAAAGTCAAGCGGTAGTGCAGCAAGAGTTGCTGCTTTTGAGTTTCAGTATATCCCTTCCATTCTTCTGCCGTAAACGAAGGGGTGCCCTCGTCACAAACAGCTTTTACAGATGAATTTCCCTCTTTTTCAAATCGTGCTACCAAACTGGTGATAGACAGGGCCTTGTTTGCCTCCTGATCGTAGTAGCTGTTGAAAAGCTGCATAAAAATCCACTGCGTCCACTTGTAGTAGGCCGGATCAGAGGTGCGTACTTCTCGGTTCCAGTCGAAGGCGAATCCAATATTCTTCAATTGCTCGGTGTACCGATTAATATTCTGTTCGGTGGTGAGGGCAGGATGTTGTCCTGTTTGGATGGCATACTGCTCCGCAGGCAAGCCAAAGGAATCGTAACCCATGGGGTGGAGGACATTGAAGCCTTTGAGTAGCTTAAATCGAGAGACGATGTCGGAGGCGATGTAACCCAGTGGGTGTCCCACATGTAGGCCAGCTCCGGATGGGTAGGGGAACATGTCCAAGGAATAAAATTTGGCACGAAGGGGATCTATTTCGGCAGTATAGGTGCCTTGGTCACTCCACTTGCCTTGCCATTTTTGCTCTATTTCCCTAAAGTTGTACTCCGCCATGGTTTTATTTTCGGTTACTTACTGTCAATAACCTTGCAAAAATAGAAAAATAAAAGGGCTTTGGTAGTCAAATTTCTATCTTCTATCCAACCCTTATTTTAGCCTTTCTTCATTTTTTTTACATCCATCTCTAATTTTTGGTAGATTAATGGTTCCAACCCAATGTACTCATGACACACAAACTCTCACTTACACTCCTTCTATTCGCTGGAATTTGGTTTTCAGCCGTATCTCAGAAAAAATATACCCCAAAGCAAATCGAGGCCTTAAAAGCCGAGGTATCTAGCATTGTCGAAGCCAATCACAAGCAAAGCCAAGTGATGGTGGACAAAATATTCAGTTTTGCCGAGTTGGGTTTTCAGGAGGTGGAATCTTCCAAATACCTCACTGGCATCTTGGAGAAACAAGGATTTAAAATTGAAAGAGGTATTTCGGGAATTCCCACTGCCTGGTTTGCAACCTGGAGCAATGGCCCAGGGCCTGTGATTGCCCTAGGTTCTGACGTAGACAACATTCCGAAAGCCTCTCAATACCCTGGTGTAGCATTTCACAAACCGATGGTAGAAGGCGCCCCTGGTCACGGAGAAGGACACAATGCAGGGATTCCGCTTAACATCACTGCTGCACTTGCAGTAAAGCAACTCATGGAGCGGGAGCAAATTGGAGGTACGCTGATCCTTTGGCCGGGCATCGCCGAAGAGCTCGTTGCCGCCAAAGCCTGGTTTACTCGTGATGGCAAATTTGATGGAGTTGACCTTTGTATTTTTACCCACGTCGCCAATAATCTCGGCGTGAGCTGGGGTCAGGCGACTGGTACAGGATTAATTTCCGTAGAGTATACCTTTTCTGGAGATGCAGCGCATTCAGCGGGCGCGCCTTGGAGAGGCAAAAGTGCTGCCGATGCCACGGAACTGATGAATATCGGGTGGAACTATAAACGGGAGCACCTGCATCCGCTCAAAAGATCTCACTCGGTGATCACGGATGGGGGAGATCAACCCAATGTGGTTCCTTCAAAAGCATCCATTTGGTACTATTTCCGAGATGTAAACTACAACGGTATCATGGAAATGTATGCGCAAGCAAATGACATCGCCAAAGGTGCTGCCTTGATGACCGGAACGACCATGACTTCCAAGGTGCTTGGCACAGCCTGGCCCCGTCACTTCAATAAGGTGATCGCTGAGAAGATGTACCAAAATATCGTCAAGGTGGGCTTACCTGCTTGGGATGAAAACGATCTTGCATTAGCCAATGCAGTACAGCGGGAACTTGGGGTCAAAGAAGAGGGGATGCCCACCAAATTGGATGAGTTGGGATTACCTGTTAAAGAACCTGTTTCCGGAGGCTCGGATGATATCGGTGATGTATCCTGGGTACTGCCTACGGTAACATTGCGCTTCCCATCCAATATTCCTGGGCTTCCAGGGCACCACTGGAGCAATGCGATTGCCATGGCCACCCCGATTGCACACAAGGGGGTCACTGCTGGTGCACGGGCCGAGGCAATGACAATTTTGGATTTCCTACTACAGCCCGAGTTGGTGGGCCAGGCATGGGATTACTTCAAGAATGTGCAAACCAAGGAGGAAACCTACAAACCTATGATTACGAAGGAGGATGCACCTCCGATTTATTTGAACCGTGACATCATGAATCGTTTCCGTCCTGAATTGGAGAAATTTTACTACGACGAAACGAAGTACGGTACCTATTTGGAGCAGTTGGGAGTAACTTACCCTACCCTGAAAAAGCAATAGATTCAAGTAAAAGGATTTCATTTTTCCAACTTCTTATGGAAAATTCACCTTCCCTTCAGCTCCGTGAGGCTAGCCTTGCGGAGCTGCTTTGGTTACACGAGCGGATAGCTGAATTCCCAGGAAAAGCCTCCCTTTCTTTTACGAGGAGCGCCTGCGGCATCGGTTATCATTGGCCCTGGTAGCGCTCTGGGATGGGGAGTTGGCTGGATTTAAGGTAGGTTACCAAAGTGAACTACCCGAGCAGTTTTATTCTTGGATGGGAGGGGTGAGGCCTGAGTTTCGGAGAAAAGGGATTGCCACTGCCCTAGCCGTTGAGCAGGAAATATGGGCCAAGGAAGAGGGATTTCGAGCAGTATTTTTTAAGACGCGCAACCGCTTTCTGGGGATGATTCAGTTTGGAATTGAGCGAGGCTTCAAGGTGGTCGATCTCCTTCCTAAAGGAGGGGTGAAGGATTACCGAATCGTGATGCGAAAGGAATTGTAGGTGATTCATTTTAAAAAAAATGCTTGAGGTACTTAACAATTTCGTACCTCGTACTTCGTACTTTATATTTATCCTTTCAATTTTACCTCTTACCTTTGCCAATCTACTAGCGGTCGAATCACCCGCTTTACCAAAAATTCAGATGACAACACACGAACTGGTAGCTTCTGGGCTACAGCTTCCACTCATGGAGGCTTTTTACACCATTCAAGGAGAAGGACGATTTTCTGGTCACGCCGCTTATTTCATACGCCTAGGTGGCTGTGATGTAGGTTGCGTCTGGTGTGATGTAAAGGAAAGTTGGGAGGCCGGAAAGTGGCCCATCGTATCTATCGAAGAAATGGTAGCCAGTGCCCTTTCCTATCCGGGAAAGTTGGTAGTCATCACAGGGGGAGAACCCTTAATGTATGATTTAGCACCCCTCACTCAACTGTTGAAGTCCAACGGCTTTGCTATTCATCTAGAAACCTCCGGTGCACATTCGTTCTCGGGTCAATTTGACTGGGTGTGTTTTTCTCCCAAAAAATTCAAAAAGCCCCATCCTTCCATTTACGAAGTGGCCGATGAATTGAAGGTGGTAGTGTATCATCCCAGTGACCTATCTTTTGCTGAGGAGCATGCTGCACAAGTACATGAAAACTGTGATCTCAGGCTACAGCCCGAGTGGAGCAAAGCCTCCGAACGCCTTCCAGAGCTGATAGATTATATAAAAAACAATCCAAATTGGAAAATTTCACTCCAAACGCATAAATTTATGGATATACCCTAATCCATGCCTAAGGTCCTCCTTGTTCTAATCCTATTGTGTTTGGCTCCGCTAGTCAATGCACAATCGTATTCGGTGATAGACAATAGGGCAATTAAACTTTTTCAAGAGGGAGAACTATTCCTTTCCATCAAAAAATACCCCGAGGCCTTGGAGCAATACAAGGCAGCATTTTCTAGAGAGAAAAGGTTTTTTGAGGCTTATCAAAAAGCCACCCAGCTATTGGTTTCGCTTGGAAGATTTGAGGAAGCAGAGGCTCTTGCCTTACAGGGTAAATCAGCTGTAGTACCAGAAAAACCCCAGTATTTAGGAGATTTTGGCTGGTTACTTTTAACCATTTACTTGAAAAAAGGCCAGTTTGAGGATGCCAATCGCAGTTTTAAAGAGCTTAATTTGATAGTTAGCGATGATTTTAAAAAATCCAGTCACTACCTGCAAATGAAGGATCAAATGGAATTTGTGGAAACTCAACTTGCTATCCAAAAATCCATCGTAAAAGAAATTTTACCTACCCCACTGAATGAATTTGCCCTCCAATATTTTCCAGTATTGACGGCAGATGGATCGCAGATTTTTTTCACTAGAAGAGGAGGGACGGCTCATTTTGACAAGGAGGATATCTATGTTTCCTACGCCAGTTCTCCCACAAACTGGTCTTCACCTCAAAGTATTTCTCCACAGATCAATTCCCCATACAACGAAGGAACTTGTTCGGTCACTGCGGATGGAAATTTCTTAATTTTCACTTCCTGTGATGCTCCGGACACCCAGGGGAGTTGTGACTTGTATAGCGTACAGCGGGTGGATGGGGAATGGCAAGTTCCTAGCAATATGGGAGCGAAAATCAACTCTACTTTCTGGGATTCTCAACCCTCCCTGTCCGCTGACGGTAGGTTATTGTTTTTTTCATCCGACAGAAGAGGAGGTCTTGGGGGTAATGATATTTGGTATGCCAAAAGAAAGCTGGATGGGTCCTGGTCTGAGGTGGCCAACCTCGGTGCGCCGATCAATACGGCAAAAGATGAGATCTCTCCCTTTCTATTTTTCAACAATGAGACCTTATTCTTTGCTTCGGATGGGCACATGGGATTAGGAGGGATGGATATCTTTCTTTCTCGTGTCGAGGAGGGGCTCTTCCATGCACCAGAGAATTTGGGTCTTCCCATCAACGATCACCTGGATCAAGTAGCCTTGTTTATTACAGCCCAGAAAGAATATGCCTATTACAGCGAGCTTACAACTGCTAACAACTCCAAGGATCGAGCATTTTTGTACCGATTTAAGTTTCCTGAAGAAATCGAAATAGGTGAAAATTTGACGGTTACCGGGGGGCAAGTGGTTCATGCCAAAACTGGAGAGCCGATTGCGGCAAGCCTTTCTTTGGTTTCTTTAGGGAATGACAGTACCCGCTACCAGTTTCAATCCAATGGGCAAGATGGGTCTTTTTTGATGCTGTACCCTGAGCAAGATGCTGCAGGCCTCTATGTAGAGAAAAAAGGCTTCTTACCGAAGATTTACAATGTGGGTCGAGATTCCATCAAAAATGTAAAAGACTTGAAAGTGGAGTTGGTTCCTATTGCTTCGGGAGAAGAGTTTGTGTTTGAAAATGTATTTTTTGATTTTGATAGTTTTGAACTAAAGCACGAATCCTTGAGTTCGCTCCGCCGTCTAGATCGCTTTTTACAAGACAACCCTAAGGTGTCTATCTTGATTACTGGGCATACCGATAACCTGGGATCGGATGATTACAATCTAAAACTAAGTTTACAAAGAGCACAAAGTGTGCAGAGCTATCTGCTAGCAGAAGGGACCAAGTCGGATCGGATAAAAGTGGCTGGGAAGGGTTTCCGAGAGCCGATGGTGCCCAATACCAGCCCTACCAATCAGGCTAAAAACCGCAGGATTACCGTGTCTGTTCAATAAACAAATGAAAATTTTAAGAAATTAATAAAATTAATATAGGATTAGTGTAAAATTGATCTGTATAATCTTCTATTTTTTCAAAATCCACTTTTATAAAATAATCTATTGAACACTGTTAAGGTTATTTTGATCTAGATTTTGAGCGGAAAGAAAAAGAGTGAAAAAAGCGAGCGTCTACCGAAATTGTAATTTTTTTATCCGCTTACCCTTTATCATTTCTAAATTGTTAAAAAAAAATCCAAAAAATTAACTTTTGTTAACAATAAGAAAATCCAAATAATGAGGTGTTTTTGATCAGCAAGGACCCTTAAAAAAAATTATATTTGGAATTTTTATAAATAACCACTTTTTAGGCTAACCACGGGTTTAAACTTTTCCATCTTTTTTGGTGTCATATATTTGAGTTATTCCGTTTTTCGGGATATTATTGATTTTATAAAACTAAAAATTAACCAAATATGAGGAAAATTTTACTTCTAGGACTT
>Ga0209769_1000970_pt1 | contig 11507 bp, 8 predicted proteins | sample LauGreSuBDMM15DN_2_FD_187569 | JGI IMG/M metagenome (GOLD analysis project Ga0209769, IMG submission 187569) | Freshwater lake microbial communities from Lake Michigan, USA - Su13.BD.MM15.DN (SPAdes) (version 3) | ecosystem: Environmental > Aquatic > Freshwater > Lake | place: Lake Michigan, USA...
AACATTGTGTCTTAACGCCCAGTGGCTTGATGGCCTTGGCAGTCGCATCTTTTGCTGTTTTGAAAGCGGGCGATCATATTTTGTTGCCCGACAACTCTTACGGCCCCAACAAGGTGCTGGCTGAAGGTGAATTGACATCGTTTGACATATCGCATGCTTACTACGATGCCATGAACCCTCAAGATCTGGCAGCCAAAATCAAACCCAACACCCGTCTTGTCTGGTTGGAAGCCCCGGGCTCAGTCAGCATGGAGTTCCCAGACCTCATCGGTTTGATCAAGGTTTGTCAATCCCACCGCGTTTTAACCGCCTTGGACAATACCTGGGGCGCGGGAATTGCCTTCAAGCCCTTTGACCTGTTGGGCGATGGCAGTTTGTCCGTTGATCTCACCGCGCACGCCCTAACCAAATATCCCAGTGGGGGTGGCGATGTGCTCATGGGCAGTGTCATGACTTGCAACGATGAATTGGCATTGAAACTCAAAATGACCATGAGCCGTTTGGGAATTTGTGTGGGCCCCAACGACATTGAAAGCATTCTTCGCTCGCTGCCCACCATTTCTTTGCGTTATGTGGCGCAAGATCATTCCGCCCGACAGTTAGCGCAATGGTGGAAAGGCCAAAAAGCCTGTGTGCAGGTGCTGCACCCCGCTGTAGATGGATCCCCTGGACACTTGCATTGGCAAGCCTTGTGCGCCTCTGACGGTGGTGCTGGGCATGCAGCAGGCTTGTTCAGCGTGATGCTGCACCCCTCATTGACGCAAGACCAAGTCGATGCATTTTGCGACAGTTTGAGTCTCTTCAAGATAGGCTACAGCTGGGGCGGCCCCATCAGTTTGGTGGTGCCTTACAACATTGCCAGCATGCGTTCCAACTGGCCTTCGCACTTGCAACAAGGCTACTTGGTGCGTTTTTCAACAGGGTTTGAAGATCCGCAAGATTTGATCCTCGATTTGACAAAAGCTGTGAAGCAATGCTTGAATTTTTAAGCGTCTTGTAGGATTGAATGGCAAGCTGATACAGTGGAGCCATTCAATAGAAAGAAATACCTTGGCAACTCCCAATTACGGCTACGAAAAACGTCAAAAAGAATTGGCGAAGAAACGCAAAAAAGAAGACAAACTGAAAGCCAAGTCTGAGAAAAGAACTGACTCGCCTGATTCACTCTCAGAAGATTTGCCTGAAGACGAGATCGATCCGCTGCCTGCTTCCGATGTGCCTCCCCAACCCTAAATTGCCTAGCACCTCCATCTAGGCAGAGCTACCTGATATCGGTCAACATTTTTTTAAGCTGAGGCCATACGTTCTTCATCATGGTGCTTTGCGCCCCTTCATTGGGATGAATTCGGTCCGACTGAAACCACTTTAAGGGATCGGCATCGTCAGCAATGCCTTTTAAAAATTGGTTGTTCAGTTCTGCACCCGTCTCTTTCGACACCCTTTGATAGGCTTGTGCTATTTGTTGAGCGTAGTTGGCGCCATAGTTAGGCGGCATTTGCATGCCAATGACCATCACTTTGGCACCAGCTTTTTTGCCTTGATTGGCCATGGCGCTCAAATTTTGTTGCGTCATTTGCATGCTCAGGCCTCGAAGCGCATCGTTGCCCCCAAGCTCCACGATCAGAACATGCGGCTGGTGAACCTTCAGCAGTTGGGGCAGCCGGCTAAGGCCTCCTGAACTTGTATCACCGCTGATACTGGCATTCACCATTCTCACCTTCATGGTCTCTTTGACAGCTTGGTCACTCATCAATTGAACCCAGCCTGTTCCTCGGGTCAGGCCGTACTCAGCACTCAATGAGTCGCCCACAATCAAGACAATTTTTTCTGGGCTTGGGCTTGTCTTGGCATTGACTTTCGGCGTGCTTTCGCTGGCCAAAAGGGGCAAGCAAAAACCCGCGCAGAACAAGCTCACCACAAGCCAGTTAAAGTATCTACGTTGTAAGGAAATTTGGTACATGTCAGAAACAATGATCTCAGTCAGTCATGTCAGTAAGGTGGTCAGTGATGTCGGCGGCCCGTTGGCTATTTTGCGTGATATTGATTTCTCCGTGAAGGCTGGGGAATCTGTTGCCATTTTGGGGGCCTCTGGTTCTGGCAAAAGCACCTTGTTGTCAATCATGGCAGGTTTAGACACCCCAACCGAAGGTCAGGTGTCCTTGGCAGGACAGCACATTTTTGACATGACAGAAGACCAACGTGCCGCATGGCGCGGACAAATGCTAGGTTTTGTATTTCAAAATTTTCAATTGATGGGTCACTTAACAGCATTGGAAAATGTCATGTTGCCGCTTGAGTTGGCGGGCGCCAAAAACGCCAACCAATTGGCCAAAGAGATCTTGTCGCAAGTAGGGCTTGCAGAGCGCTTGAAACATTTCCCCAAAGTTCTCAGTGGTGGTGAACAACAACGCGTTGCCCTTGCACGTGCTTTTGTGGTCCAACCTCAACTCCTTTTGGCCGATGAGCCGACAGGAAGTTTGGATGCTCAAACTGGCGAAAGCATTATGAATTTGATGCTTTCTATGAATCAGGCGAGAGGAACCACCCTGATTTTGGTCACGCATGACCAAAAACTGGCTTCTCGCTGCGATCGAACCCTCACACTGCAGGCCGGACAGCTCATATCCCAACGATAATTGGGACATGTCTTCTCCCAAAATTCTTTTCGGTTTTCATGCAGTCGGTGTCCGTTTAAAAACAGCCCCTCAATCGATCGTTGAGATCTATTTTGAAACCACACGGCGAGATGCCCGCATGCGCCAATTCATTGAGCGCGCACAAGAAGCAGGTGTCAGGCTCATAGAGGCTGACGGCATGCGCTTGGCCAAGTTGGCTGGCAGTCATGGCCATCAAGGTGTTGCAGCTCGCGTTGAAACCTTGCCTCAAGCCCATTCCCTTGATGATCTGTTAGACCAGGTTCAGGGCCCTCCATTGCTCTTGGTCTTAGACGGTGTGACGGATCCGCACAACCTGGGCGCATGTTTGCGAGTGGCCGATGGCGCGGGTGCGCATGCTGTTATTGCACCCAAAGATCACGCCGCAGGCATCAATGCCACTGTGGCCAAGGTTGCCAGTGGTGCCGCGGAAACTGTGCCCTATTTCATGGTGACCAACTTGGCTCGAACTTTGGGCGAACTCAAAGAGCGTTCTATTTGGATCATTGGCACCAGTGGCGATGCCCCTCACCATATTTACCAAGCAGATCTAAAAGGCCCTGCTGCTTTGGTTTTGGGTGCTGAAGGACCCGGGATGAGGCAGCTCACACGCAAAACATGTGATGAGTTGGTCAGCATTCCCATGCAAGGTGCCGTTGAGAGTTTGAATGTGTCGGTGGCAAGTGGTGTTTGTTTGTTTGAAGCGGTTCGGCAACGTCTGGGCGCATAAGCTCACAGCAGGCCCGCTGCACCCAGAATGCCGCCAGCTGCAATGAGCCACATCATGTGAATTGAAGTTCGCAACATCACCCCAGTTGCAACAGCGGTGACCAACCAAATTTTCCAGTCTTGTGAAAAGTCGCGATGGGCCGCTGACAACAGCCACCCCGTTGACACCAAGAGCCCAATCACAATGGGTGCCATGCCAGATTTGAAGGCCTGAACCGATGTCAGATCTCGGTTGACGTGGGCCCATTTGGTGGCCTTGTAGGTCAGGATAGAGGAGGGCAACATAATGCCCAACATGGTGAGCACGACCCCTAAAAGACCAAGCCACCATGCAGGAGCACCAGCGCTCAAGCCTCCGCCTGCATTGATGCCCACTTGCCATCCCATGAGAGCTATAAAGAGCACATTGGGGCCAGGTGCAGACTGAGCCAGCGCAATGCTGGAAGAAAAGGAAGAATCTGTCAGCCAATTTTTTTCAGTGACCAAATATCGGTGCATTTCTGGTGCAGTTGTGATGGCACCCCCAATTCCCATCAGAGATAAGAAGGCAAAATGCACGAACAGGTCAAACCAGTCTTGAGGACTCAAAGGCAGGCCCATGCTTAGGATACCTCCTGATCTGGACGTGTTTTGGCATCAAGCCTTGATGGCAATTGTTTCAATGCACGGTAGGCAATCAAACAGGCCAAGCTGCCTAGGCCAAGTAAAACCCAAGGCAATGGCCATCTGAAAATACCGACACAGGCAAATGAAATGACAGCAAAAGGGATGGCTGTCCAAAGTCCCATTGGATTTTTCGGCAGGGATGTGCCAAGTTTGAGTCCTGTGGCAATGACCAAACCAGCCGCCACAGCCCCCATGCCTTTGAGTGCCCCTTGCGCGACAGCATTGTCTGCCACGCCACCAAACAAGATGGCCAGGCCAAGCACCAAAACGAGGGGGCCACAAATGAGGCCGCCAACAGCCGCCAAAGCGCCTGCAACGCCAAAGTATTTGCCGCCAATCATCAAACAAAGGTTGACCACGTTAGGCCCTGGCATCACTTGGGCAACAGACCATTCTTCAACAAATTGGACCTTGGTCATCCACTTTCTGCGTTCCACCAATTCGCGCTGCACAACTGTTAAAACGCCGCCAAACCCTTGGAGTGCCAAAAAGGTGAAAACCATGAACAGCTCTGTTTTGGATTGCGGATGACGAGATTCTTGGGCTTCAGAAGACATGCGCGAATTATCGCTGAAGCTTTTGCGGGTCAACTGATACAAAAAAGGATGTCACGAAACTAGAAATGGTCATTTGGAGAGACCCTCTGGGAGACATGTTCCCAAAGAGGCTCTAAACTACCGCATTCCCCAATTTAGTCCCATGAACGCACTGGTTGATGTCTCTTTTTTCCCGCGCAACGCCAAGCCCCTGAACAGCTATCGCAAGTTCTGGGCGGCGCGTTTTGGCACGGCTCCTTTTTTGCCCATGAGCCGCGCTGAAATGACGCAATTGGGTTGGGACAGTTGCGACATTGTCTTGGTTACTGGCGACGCCTATGTCGACCACCCGAGTTTTGGCATGGCGGTCATTGGTCGAATGCTAGAAGCACAAGGTTTCCGGGTGGGCATCATTGCCCAGCCCGATTGGCAAAGTGCCGAGCCGTTTCGCGCTTTGGGCAAGCCCAATTTATTTTGGGGTGTCACCGCAGGCAACATGGATTCCATGATCAACCGATACACGGCCGATCGAAAAATCAGATCCGACGATGCCTACACAGCAGGCGACATTGGCGGCAAACGTCCCGACCGGGCTGCCATTGTTTACAGCCAACGCTGTCGTGAAGCTTTTCCAGAAGTTCCCATTGTGTTGGGTGGCATTGAAGGTTCTTTGCGCCGCATTGCGCACTATGACTATTGGTCAGACAAGGTGCGCAGATCCATTGTGGTCGATAGCAAATGCGATTTGCTGCTCTACGGCAATGCAGAACGTGCCGTGGTTGAAATTGCACACAGGTTGGCTGCAAGAGAACCGGTCCACGACATCATTGATGTTCGCGGTACTGCTTTTGTTCGTCGTCAAACGCCTGAAGGCTGGTTCGAAATTGATTCATCTTCTGTGGACACGCCTGGGCACGTAGAAGCACACGTCAATCCCTACCTCATGATCTCGGAGCAAGCACGTGAAAACGGTGCAACGTGCGCCCGCGAAGACGAAGCGCAGACGGTAGCCGATCAGCAAAATGCGACTGTTAAACCGCTCAATTTTGTGCCTAATCCGCAGATGCCTGCCATGACAGGCAAAGGCTTGCACAAAGTGCCGCCTCGTGACAAAAGCGTCATTCGCCTGCCCAGTTATGAACAAGTGAAATCTGATGCGGTGCTCTATGCGCATGCCAACCGTGTGTTGCACTTAGAAACCAATCCGGGCAATGCGCGAAGTTTGGTTCAAGCCCATGGCGAGGGCGTCACCGCGCGCGATGTTTGGATCACACCACCGCCTATTCCCCTCACCACAGCCGAAATGGATGCCGTGTTTGACTTGCCTTATGCGCGCAGTCCACACCCCATTTATGCCGACGAAAATGGCTCGCATGACGCGGCCACCAAAATACCGGCGTGGGAGATGATTCGGTTTTCTGTGAACATCATGCGGGGCTGTTTTGGTGGCTGTACGTTTTGCTCCATCACAGAACATGAAGGTCGCATCATTCAGAGCCGCAGTGAAGCTTCGGTGCTGCGTGAAATTGAAGACATTCGCGACAAGGTCAAGGGCTTCACGGGCGTCATTTCAGATTTGGGTGGCCCCACAGCCAACATGTACCGCTTGGGTTGCAAGTCTCCCGAAATTGAATCTGCTTGCCGCAAACCAAGTTGCGTATTTCCTGGCATTTGTAGCAACCTCACCACGGACCACGGCCCGCTCATTCAGATGTACCGCAAAGCGCGGAGTTTGAAGGGCATCAAAAAGATCCTAATTGGATCGGGCCTGCGATATGACTTGGCGGTTCAAAGTCCAGAATATGTGAAAGAGTTGGTTACGCACCATGTGGGTGGCTACTTGAAAATTGCCCCAGAACACACAGAGTCAGGCCCACTCACCAAGATGATGAAGCCTGGTATTGGGTCTTACGACAAGTTCAAGAGCATGTTTGACAAGTTCAGTGCAGAAGCTGGCAAGAAACAGTTCTTGGTGCCTTACTTCATTGCAGCGCACCCAGGCACCAGCGATGAAGACATGATGAACTTGGCCGTCTGGCTGAAGAAAAACGGTTTTCGCGCCGATCAAGTTCAAACCTTCTATCCGAGCCCCATGGCCACCGCCACAGCCATGTACCACACCACCAAAAATCCTTTGCGCAAAATTACGCGCGACAGTGAAAAGGTTGATGTGGTCAAAGGTGAAAAGCGCCGCAGGTTGCACAAAGCATTTTTGCGCTATCACGATGCCAAGCATTGGCCCCTTTTGCGTGATGCACTCAAAGCCATGGGCAGGGCAGACCTCATTGGCAATGGCAAGCACCACTTGATTCCTACTTGGCAGCCTTTGTCAGATGATTACCAAAGCGCGCGTCGCAAAAACAGCACGCCCAGTGAATCGGCCTCGCCCAAAAAAGGCACGATGCTCACGCAGCACACGGGTTTGCCACCGCGCAAAAAAAGTTAAGCCATCGATAACTTGGCTTCAGCGTTGAGTTTGCAGCTAAGCCTGTAAAACCTGAAGCAATTCAGTTTCTATTTCTATCTGTTCACGGTTGTGTTGAAGCGCAGAGCCTTCAATCAGGAAGGTGTCTTCTACACGCTCACCCAGCGTGCTGATTCTGGCCAACTTCAGGCTGATGCTGTGTTTGGCAAGGACGGTAGCCACACTGTAGAGCAGGCCAATTTTGTCACTGGCTGAAATGGCCAGAAGCCAACTTTGAGCTTTTTCATCCGGGTGCAAAGTAATGCGGGGCGCAATGGGAAAGTTTTTAACGCGCCTTGATACTCGCCCTTTGGTTGGCGGGGGGAGGGTGCCTTTTTGATTGATGGTGAGGCTCAGGCCGGATTCAACCATGGTCATGAGTTCTCTATAGTGCTCAGGTAGCAGCGAGGTCACCACTTGGAAGGTATCTAGCGCATAACCATTTTTAGCCGTGTGAATTTTGGCATCCAAAATACTGAAGCCGGCTTGATCGAAGTATCCGCAAATGCGGGCGAACAAATCTGTTTGATCTTCTGTGTAGACCAACACTTGCAGGCCTTCGCCCAAGGGTGAAATTCGTGCTCGGACAATGCATTTTCCGTTCAGCGCCGAAACAGGAGTCGCTTCAGTGCTGGCGACATACCTTGAAAGCTGCCTTGCGTGCCATGCAATTTCACTGGCGTCGTGCCGCATGAAATAGCCCACATCCAAGGTGTCCCACAAGGCTTTTTGGCCATCGTGCGGTTCTGAGTGTCTGGCCAACTCCACCAGCGCTTCGCGTTTGCGAGATTCAATTTCGGCGTTGGCATCAGGGGCTCTGCCCCCCAGCATACGCAAGGTGTACTTGTAAAGGTCTTCTAGAAGTTTTCCTTTCCAGGCATTCCATACTTTGGGACTTGTGCCACGAATATCTGCGACCGTTAAAAGGTACAAAGCCGTCAGTCGACGTTCGTTGCCAACACGCTTTGCAAATGCAGCAATGACTTCAGGGTCACTGAGATCTTCTTTTTGGGCCACATGACTCATGGTCAGGTGCTCGCCCACCAAAAATGCGATGAGCTTGGAGTCCTCTGAGGCTATGCTGTGTTGACGGCAAAAGCTTTTGACTTCGAGCACGCCAAGTTTGGAATGATCTCCGCCACGGCCCTTGGCAATGTCGTGAAACAGAGCCGCGGTGTAAAGAATAAAAGGTTTGTCCCAACCGGCGGCCAGCTGAGAGCAAAAAGGGTATTCGTGTGCGTGATCGGCAATGAAGAAGCGGCGCACGTTTCTAAGGACCATGAGGATGTGTTGGTCGACCGTGTAAACGTGAAACAGGTCGTGCTGCATTTGACCCACAATGTTTCTGAATACCCACAGGTAGCGCCCCAGAACTGACGTCTGATTCATCAAGCGCAGGGCATGTGTAATGCCTTCGCCTTCTTGAAGTATTTTTAAGAAGGTGGCCCGATTGACAGGGTCGCGCCTGAAGTTGGCATCCATCACGCCACGCACGTTGTAAAGCGCGCGCAGTGTTTTGGCCGACAGCCCTTTGACGCCCCGCGTCTGCTGGAAAAGTAAAAATGTTTCTAAGATGGCATGGGGGTGTTTTTGATAGAGATCGTCTTGCGCTACTTCCAACAGGCCATTGATCTCTAAAAAATGTTCGTTGAGTTTGCGCACTTCAATTCGAAGATCGCCGCGCTGAGCTTGCAAATGCGCCTCAATGTTCAAAAGCAGTATTTGGTTCAATTGAGTGACTGCTTTGGCCGCCCAGTAATATTGGCGCATCAAGACTTCACTGGCCCTTTGCTTGTGTTTGCCATCGGGTGTGCTTTGTGCCTTGTAGCCAAAGGCATCTGCCAAGGCGTGTTGCAAATCAAACACCAAGCGATCCTCGCGCCGTTTGGCCAGTAAATGAAGCCTTGCACGAATGAGACTGAGCACAGCTTCATTGCGTTTAATTTGCTTCACTTCCAAGGCTGTGGCCAAGCCTTTGGCGGCCAAATCGTCCCATGTGTGCCCCAAGCCTGCAGCTCTAGAAATCCATAAAATAATTTGAAGATCTCTGAGCCCGCCGGGCGACTCTTTGCAATTGGGTTCTAGAGAGTAGGGGGTGTTTTCAAACTTGTTATGCCGTTGGTTGAGCTCGAGCGTTTTGGCCACAAAGAATGCGTGCGGGTCCATGGCCTCTTGGTAGCTTTGCTGAAACTGCTGGTACAAGCTAAGGCTGCCAGCAAGCAGTCGACTTTCAAGCAGCGATGTTTTAACCGTGATGTCTTTTTCGGACTCGTCGATGCAATCTTTCAGATTGCGAACACTGGAGCCGATTTCTAGGCCGCTGTCCCAACAACTGCCAATGAAGGCTTCTAGCTTGGCTTTCAAATCTGGGGACTCTTCTGCAATGACACTGTCGGGCAGCAAAACCAAGACGTCGACGTCTGAAGATGGAAATAGCTCGCCTCGACCATAGCCTCCGACTGCAATCAAAGCCTCGCCGTGTTCAAAACCAGCATTGCGCCAAAGTTGAACAAGCAGTTTGTCTGCGAGTTTGGCCAGACGCCCCAATGTGGGCTTAAGTCCCCGACCATTGGCGGTGCTTTTGGCAATATGAGACCACAGGGTCTGCTTTTCTTGCCTGTACTTATCCCTCAATGCAGACAAGTCGGTCATGGTCAAGCTTTGACAAAATCAGGAACAGGCGGGCTTCCAGCTGAAAGTGTGAGCACTTCATAGCCGGTCTCGGTGACCAAAATGGTATGTTCCCATTGAGCGGACAAGCTTCTGTCTTTGGTGACGATGGTCCAACCATCGCCCATTTCTTTGATGTCTCGCTTGCCCGCATTGATCATGGGCTCGATGGTGAAAGTCATACCGACTTTGAGTTCATCCAAGGTGCCAGGTTTTCCATAATGCAAAACTTGCGGTTCTTGGTGAAAGACGCGGCCAATGCCATGACCGCAAAACTCTCGAACAATGGAAAAGCCTAAGTTTTCGGCGAACTTTTGAATGGCCCATCCAATGTCGCCTAGGTGAGCACCTGGCTTGACCTGTTCAATGCCATGCCACATGGCCTCATAGGTGACAGCGCAAAGACGTTTGGCGGCAATGGAGGCATCGCCCACAATGAACATGCGGCTTGTGTCACCGTGCCAACCGTCTTTGATGACGGTGATGTCAATGTTGACGATATCGCCTTTTTTGAGCACCTTGTCGTTGGGAATGCCGTGGCAAACTTGATGATTGATGGAGGTGCAAATGGACTTAGGGTAGGGCGAGTAACCAGGCGGTTGGTAATTGAGGGGGGCTGGAATGGTGCCTTGAACTTGAACCATGTAGTCATGGGCCAGTTTGTCCAGTTCGTTGGTTGTGACGCCTGGTTTTACAAAGGGCGTTAAATAGTCGAGTACTTCAGATGCTAGGCGTCCGGCAACGCGCATGCCAGTGGCGCCATCAATGTCTTTAAGGGTGATTGTCATAGGCAAGATTATCCCATCCCCCGTCCAATTTTGCAGAAATGAGCAACGTCAGCGGTTAAAATAATGCTTCGTTCAATGCCCCAGTCAGCGGTATTTGAGACACTTTTCCCTCTTGCCCTCAAGGCCACCCCGTGACCCTGCAAACTGTTATTTTAGAAGGCGGCAACGCCCTCAGCGATTTTCGCATCCAGCAATTGCTACCCCGGTTGCAAGTTCATTGTCCTGAAATTAGGGCGCTGACAGGCCAGTATTTGCATTTGGTCGCCAGTGCTTCACCCTTTGACGATCAGAAAAAGTCGGTTTTGTCTCAGCTCCTCACGTATGGTGAGCCATTCAACGCAGCGTCATCGATCTCTTCTACAGCCCTTCAAATTTTTGTCTCGCCAAGGCTTGGCACGGTCTCGCCTTGGGCTTCGAAAGCCACTGACATCGCCCATAACTGTGGGTTGATGGTGCGCCGAATTGAACGCTTGCTTGTGTATTCATTGCATTTTAAAAGTGCTTCAGCGGCCAAAGCCACTTCGGCTGAAACGCTCTTGAAGTTGTCAGACTTGCTGCACGACAGAATGACCGAGTCCATTCTTGCAAAACGAGAAGATGCCTTGGCCCTTTTTACGGAGTTGCAAGCTCAATCACTTTTGCACGTTGATGTGCTGGTGGGTGGCCGCGAAGCCTTGGTCAAAGCCAACCAAGAATTTGGCCTGGCATTGGCAGAAGACGAAATTGATTATCTTTTGAGTTCATTCAAACAATTGGGCCGAAACCCCAGTGATGTTGAACTGATGATGTTTGCGCAAGCCAACAGCGAGCATTGCAGACACAAAATTTTCAATGCGCAATTCACCATTGATGGACAAGACCAAGCGCACAGTTTGTTTGGCATGATTCGACATACCCATCAACAAAATCCACAGCACACGGTTGTGGCTTATTCCGACAACGCGTCTGTCATGGCAGGTCATGAAGTCGAGCGTTTTGTGGCGAAACAGGGCGGCGTCTA